>ORMF010733263.1_pt1 | contig 13555 bp, 10 predicted proteins | sample 1779871 | NCBI WGS metagenome assembly ORMF01 (sample SAMEA104232316, study PRJEB22302) | groundwater metagenome | biome: forest; feature: aquifer; material: groundwater | place: USA | collected 2011-08-07 | depth 5.4 m | reverse complement strand
GAAGCCTCGCCGGGCAGGACCGCGTGCGTGGCGCAGGCGTAAACGTCGGTCGCCCCCTCTTTCTTCAGGATAGCGGCCGCCGCGATCATCGAACCGCCAGTGTTGATTTCATCGTCGAACAGAATGGCCGGCATCCCGGCCACATCACCGATGATGTTCAGGCTCTCTGCCATCTCCCTGTTGCCCACCCGGCGTTTTTCAACGATCGCCAGCGGCGCGTCTATGCGTGCGGCAAAGTCGCGCGCCCTCTTGCTGATGCCGATGTCCGTCGCCACGACGACCGGGTCCTTCAGCTCCTTGTCCTGGAAATACTTCACGAGTTTCGGCAGAGACGTCAGTTCGTCAACAGGCACGGAGAAGAACCCCTGCACCTGTCCGGCGTGCAGGTCCACTGTGAGCACGCGGTTCGCCCCTGCGGTCTCGATCAGGTCCGCCACGAGCCGCCCGGTGATCGGCACGCGTGGCTGATCCTTCTTGTCGGTACGCGCATACGAGTAATAGGGCAGCACCGCAGTGATACGCCCGGCCGAGGCGCGCTTGGCGGCATCGATGAAAATCAGCATCTCCATGATGTTGTCGTTCACGGGCGTGACGGTGGGCTGGATGATGAAAACGTCCCGCTGCCGGACGTTGTCCATGATGCGGACAAAGGTGTTGTCGTTGCTGAACTTGAAAACCTCGGACTTGCCGAGCGGGACCTTCAGGTATTCGCAGATGCGCTTGGACAGTTCCGGGTGGGCGTTGCCGGTGAAGATCGCGAGTTCGCCGAATGCGGTGAGCATGTGGGTCCTCATTGAGCCGTGGCATGCCGCCGCCCGAGAGCCGGGGCGCAGCGAGGTGGAGGGACAAGCATGGTACGGCAAGCCTGAGCAACTATCCCAAAACGAACGCGCTTGAGTTCCAAAGCCGGTCGTTTGAGTCCGGGCTTCTCCCTCCGATCCGCTATTGGCAGGTGCCCCGCCCGCGCCCGAAGGGCACCCGGCTGGGAGAGGGGTCTTGGGATAGTAGCTAACTCCCGCGGTACTGCGGCGTGCGCTTGTCCCTCGCAGCCTCATTCCGTCACCCGGCTTTGCTGCGTACTCGCTCCGGCTTGGCCGGGACGGCGCGGAGGGGGCCAGAATGATAAGGCCGTCCGTCGTCCTTCATGCCCGCGCCCGGACCGGAGGGGAGAGGGGAGGCGATCGGGCCAGGCGACTTGCCCGTGGCGCGCAATTTCGGACGGGCGTCAGGTCCCTCGGCTACGCTCGGGATGAGGGTGGCTGTTGACTACAACTCTCGCCGAGATGCCTTCACCCCTCGGCTCGCTCCGGGGAGAGGGGCATGCGGCCTGAATGGCGGCAGCCCCTACGCGATCTTCCTTTGAATATCAGGCTGAGCGGCCGGCGCCGGGGTGGAAACACGGGCCAATGCCTTCTCCAGAGCCTCTATCGAAGGCAGGTCGCGTGAGAACCCGCACTGGAGGCACTTGACGTACGCCCCGTAAGAGTCTTCGTCCACGTGCACATCCCCGTGGCATCTGGGGCAACTCTTGAAGTAAAGCATTCCAGTCCCCTGACCCTGCGGCCTTGCTCGGCCTGCGCCTGAGGTACGGAGAGACTGCTCCTTACGGGCCGGAGTCTTGTGGCCGCCTGGCCCTCAAAAGCCCTGTGTGCTGGCACGCAATTTCCGGTAGGACCCTCCGGGTGCCGGTGCTACTCGCCGTACTGCCCCTGCCTGTACCCGAAGACGACTTTGCCGTCCTTGATGAGCATCGGCCTGCGGATCAGCCGTGGCTCCTCCGCCATCAGCCGGACCAACTCTTCGTCCAAAATCTCGCCGCGCCGGTCTTTGAGCCCCTTCGCGCTCGGGCTGTTCCACGAGAACATCTCATCTGGCGAACTCAAACTCGTCAGCGCCCGTATCTCCTCAATGGAGAGGCGGTCCTTGAAAAAGTCCCGTTCCTCGCCTGAAGACCCTGCTTGCGAGAGAGACTCCCTCGCTTTCCTGCAGGTGCTTCACTTCGCCCAGTAATAAAAGACCGTTTTTGCAATCATGCGATCACCCCTAAACACCCACCGTCGGTGGGTACTCGCCCTCTCCCTCAAATGGAGTGGGGATAACGCTGAGCCTGATAATTTCCTGGTACGCCCTTCATTTGCCGCACAACCGTTCCTGTGCGAGCATCGCATAGTGAACCCTTCTCAGACTCTCGCTGACAGTGTCCCCGTTCCGGCAGGGCGCGGCAACTTCCTCCTCCGCACCGTACCTGCGGTCCTCGCCACATGGCGGCAGGGCCCGTTAAGCCTTACGAACCTCAATGCATACGCCTTCGGCCTCTCCGCGGTCTTCACAGGAGTCGGTTCGGGCGTGATGCCGCTGCTGATCGCCGGGCTCACTGACAGGGGCCGCATCCATTTCCTATGGATGGACCTGGACAAGAACGGCGGTATTGCCATAGTGTCCCTCGCGGGGCTGATCATGGCCGCCCTCATACAGCCGGTCGCCGGCTTCCTGAGCGATCGCTCCCGGACTGCGTTCGGCCAGCGTACGCCGTTCATGGCCTTTGGCGCGCTGGGCCTCACCGGCGCCATCTTGAGCCTCGGCTTTGCCGATACTTTCCTGTCCATGTTCGCGGTCACGGTCGCGCTGCAGGCCTTCGGCAATCTGATCCAGGGCCCGGCGAATGCGCTCCTGATCGACCATGTCCCGCCGGCCCGGATAGGCGCGTCCGCCGGGCTGCTCAACGTCTACAAGGTCGCAGGAGCGGGCCTGTTCGTCGTCACCCTCCTCCTGCTCATGAACAACTACGACCGGGAGACGGGGCAGGCGTGGCCCTGGCTCTGGGCCTCACTGGGACTGGTGCTCGCCGTCATGCTGGCTACCGTCTCCTGGACCATCTCCTCTCTTCGTCCACGCAAGGGCCGGAAGCCGGCGCCTGCGTTCGGGCAGGACGAGCAGGTCCGGCGCGCCTCTTCAGCCGGGGCACCGCCGGAGGGCAGGAAGACCTCAGCCCTGCGCGGCCCGTATGCGCTGTTCCTGGTTTCACTGGTATTCGTCGTCGGGGCCATGTCAGCGATGCAGGTCTACTCGATCCCGTTTCTCGAAGACGCCGCCGGTCTTGAGCAACCCGCGCTGGGCGCGGCGTTGCTCGCCCTCGTCCTCGCTGTCAGCACGGTCGCCGTTGCGGTACCTGCCGGACGGCTGCAGGACCGGTTCGGCCACAAGGCGCTGCTCATTGCTGCGGGAGCTTTCGGCGGTGCGGGCGCGCTCCTGCTGCTCGTTGCGAGCAGCCTGGTCCAAGTCATGCTGATAGGCGTGCCGGTGGGCATCTCCATCGGCATCTTCATCAGCGTCACATGGGCGATGGCCAACGGCCTAGTCCCCAAGAGCAGGGCGGCGCGTAACTTGGGTTACACGAGCATCGCCACCCTGGTTGGCGCGGCACTGGCGAGGCTCGCCGGGCCGGGCATAGACGCCCTGAATGCCAATACACCCAAGCTCGGCTACCAGGTCATGCTTGGCGCCATAGCCCTGGCCTTTGTCATAGCCCCTGTGCTTCTCACACGCGTCGGCACCGGGCCGGGAGGCCGGATATCCGCACGGCAGGGACATGCAGTGCGGGAGGGGGACCGTTGATGGACGTTTACCTGGCCAGCCCGAGAGGCTTTTGCGCGGGCGTCGTACGCGCCGTTGACATAGTCGAGCTGGCGCTGGAGAAGTTCGGCCCGCCCGTCTATGTGAAACACCAGATCGTCCACAACCCGCACGTCGTCGCCGACCTCGAAGCGAAGGGCGCACGCACCGTCGAGCATGTTGAAGAAGTCCCTGCGGGTTCGGTCGTCGTCTTCTCCGCCCACGGCTCGCCGCCTTCCGACTACGCGGCGGCCCGCAAGCAGGACTTGCATGTCATTGACGCAACCTGTCCTCTCGTCACCCGTGTCCATAACGAAGCCAAGAAGTACGCCAGGGAAGGCAAGCGGGTCATCCTCGTGGGCCACCGCGGGCACCAGGAAGTCATCGGCACGACCGGCCAGGCCCCCATGACCCTGTTCGACGAGCGCGAGGCGTTCCCCGCCGACGGCTGGAAAGATGGAGTGGAGGTAGCCGTCCTGACCCAGACCACGCTCTCTGTCCGGGACACGGCAAAGGCGGTGTCGGAAATCCAGAAGCGCTACCCTGCCGCCATCGTCCGCAACGACATCTGCTACGCCACGACGAACCGGCAGGAGGCTGCGCAGGAACTGTCGAGGCTGACGCAGATCGTCCTCGTCATCGGCGCGCAAAACAGCTCCAACTGCAGCCGCCTGAGAGAAGTCGCCATCGCCGAGGGCGTGCCCGCTTATCTGATAAATGGCCCGGACGAGTTGAAAATGGAGTGGTTCAACGGCGTCAAACGCGTCGGCATCACCTCCGGCGCTTCGACGCCCGAGAAGCTTGTGCAGGCGGTCGTCCATGCGCTTGACCCTGCCAACGTGGTCCACATCGGCGGCCCGGACGAGAACATCACCTTCACTCTGCCCAGGGAACTCCGGGGCGGCCAGAAGCCGGCGAAGACCTCCTTCGGCACCTGACCCGCGGACGCGCCTCGCGCTGAGGGTCACGCACCTCCCCTCTCCCCTTGCGGGCCGGGGTACCCGCGAAAGCGGGTCGCAGGGTGAGTGGTGATTTGATCGGCTTGACTGGAGTGAGCCTTCTACCTCGACACCCCCTTTTGGCGAGTGCCGCGTCCTCATCGCGCTGGCCGCTTCCGCCACAACTCCGGCCAGGCCGCCAGCGCCGCGGCCAGCATCCCCATCCCGATCAGGCCCAGTATTAGCGTCGCAGTCTGCACGCTGTACCTGTCGCTCAGCGCGCCGCCAAGCAGCAGGCCCATTGGCAGCCCGTACACCGCGAGCATCCTCACGCCCATCACGCGCCCGCGGAACTCCTCCGCGGTCGTCTCAAGCAGCAAAGTTGACATCGTCACCATTGAAAAACTCATCGTCGCGCCGTAAAGCGAAAGCACAAGCAGCGCGAGGCCCAGCCCGTGTACCTGGCTGAACGCCAGCACCGTCACGTGCCAGGCAATGATCCCCACCATCATCAGCCGGTCCGGCCTGGCCGCTCGCGATGACACCGCCGCCATCACGAGCGACCCGATCAGCGCACCGGCCGCTGACACCGCGGTCAGCGTCGCCAGTCCCGTCGGCCCCAGGTCGAACACCTGCTTCGCCACGACAGGCAGGAGGCCATTCGTCAGCGGGAACGTCGTCAAGTTCACGAGGAACGCCAGGAACATGACCGCCACGATCGTCCGGTCGCGGCGCATGTAACTTGCGCCCGTCCGCAGGTTCTCCAGGGGAGAGGCGGGCGGCGTCACCCGGACGCTCTGCCTCAGCGTGATCCCCAGCGCAAGGAGCGCGCTCACAAAGAAGAAGCACGTCACGCCTATGTACGCCTGACCGAGGCCAAGCTGCGAAAGCAGGCCCGCGCCCAGGAAAGACCCGGCCATGCGCGAGAGGTCCTGAGTCGTCCTCGCAAGGCCCGTGGCATTCATCAGCCTGTCGCGAGGCACGGTGTCAGCTATGAGCGACTGCCGCACCACCTGCTCGCCCTGTCGCACCAGGCCTATCAGGAATGAGAGGACGAAGGCGTGCCACGGGTGGAGCACCCCCGTCAAAGCGAGAGCCATCATGACTGCCGCCTGCCCGGCAAAGATCAGCCGCATCCCCACCAGCATCTTCCTGCGGCTCATCCGGTCCGCCATGACGCCGTAGAGGGGTGAGAGCAGCGTCCCGCCGAACCTCAGCGCGGCCAGCAGCCCGGTCTGGAACGCAGAACCCGTCTCGGCGATGATGTACCAGCCGAGTACCAGGTTCTCCATCTCGCTCGCCCAGACGGACACAGCATCAGCCGACCACTGGAAGCGGAAACTGCGGATGCGGAACGAATCGAACATCGTCGCCATGAGCGAGACCCGCTGGCTGCGCGAGGCCGCAGCGGCAGCCGACGGCCCGGGCGCTGCGTCCCCCTGCGCCGCCGCTCCGTCAGCGCGCTCAGCCACGGCGAGGCCCCACGCTGTCCTCTTCAGGACTTTGCACTAACATCTGGGAAGGTATTCCGAAGCCCTCTCTCCCAGCCGGGTGCCCACTGGGCGCGGGCGGGTCGGAGGGAGAAGCCCGAACTCAAACAACAACCTGTGGAACTCCCGCGGATTGGTCTTGGGATAGTTATTAACGGTGATTCTCAGCAAAAAAGCACTTGTCCTGGCCGTCGCCGCGGTTATCGCCGCTCTGGCCGCTGCCTGCTCCCGGAACGCCACCCCTGCGGCAACTCCGGCACAGCCTGTAAACGTTACTCCTCTTGCAAGCGCTACTCTCACACCTGGTCCGGCGACGCCTTTGCCCACGCCGGCGCTTGCGCCCACACAGACCGCCTTACCCGCATCAACCGCCGCTCCGCAACCGCCGCCGACCGCTCAGGTGCTTCAGCCCCCGCCATTCCCGGCCCCGGTCTTTGTCGACAACCCGGACTGCTCGCTCAAGTCCCGCACACCACTGCCCCTTAGATTGGTCACTATCAGAAGCGGGGACTTGGAGCTATTCGTCCAGGCGGAGGCCGCCTCTACCGACAGCCAGCGCAGTCAGGGCCTGATGTGCCGCCAGACGGTCCCGCCCGGCACAGGCATGCTCTTCTTCTTTGACCAGCCGGCCACAGGCGGGTTCTGGATGTTCAACACCTACGCGCCCATAGATCTGCTCTACATTGATGGGACGGACAGGGTTGTGAGCGCGCTCACAATGAGACCGTGCCAGAGGGACCAGGGCGAAGACGGCAGGGCGTGGGAGACGAGGTGCGGAGCCGACGCTGGTGAGTACCGGCCTTCGGCTGTCTACTCTGCCGCCATCGAGTTGCCCGCCGGGTGGCTGGAAAGCAACGGCGTACCCGCCCCGTTCAGTTCCGCAACCCTGACCGTCACCTGGAAGCAGCCCCTTGAATAGAGGCTGGTCCAAGGGAAACCATCAGGCTCTGAACTTGTTTCAAGGATGAAGGAGCAGCCTCCGCCATTACTGAGATAACTTCTAATGGGCTGGGCAGGGCCCTGCTTATCGTGCTGGACGGCCTCGGGCACAACCGTCGCCGGGGCATGGCTGTCGCCACGGTCGCATGGGAAAAACTCCCCGCCGCGGCGAAAACCGCCCTTGTCAGGGAGGCTGGCGCAGTCCTGAAAACGCACCCTGCCGCGCGGCTCAGCCCCGACGCTCTTGCGCTGCTAACGCTCTTTCCGGTCCACGCAGAAACACTGGAATCCGAGACACCCTTCGACGCCGCCCTCGCCCAGGTCGCCGCCCTGCGGGCAGCCTCATCGTCACCCGCGGGCCGGAAGGCCCTGCAGTCAGCCGCTCCGCTCCTGCGCCGGGCCGCTGTTGCGGGCCGCTACGTCCCCTGGATGGCCGAAGCCCCCAACTTCGCCGCGTACCGCAACGCCCACCTCACCATGCCCACCAGCGTGAGCGGCATCTGGGCCGGTTACGAGATGACCGTCCCTCCGGTCAAAGGCAACTCAGAGACGGGCCACCAGCAGATCGCCAATTTCAGCCTCGCCCCCCAGACCCCGCGCGAGATCACAGAGTCCATCGGAAATGGCGCGTTCTTCAACAACGCCGTCCTGTTGAATGCCGTCCGCTCCGGCGTTGCCCCCGGCAGCGCGCTGAACTTTTGCTTTCTCCTGTCCGGTACGCAAGGCGACGACGGCCGCGTCCACAGCGCATGGAACCACCTCGAAGCCTTCCTGGAACTCGTCTTTGTCCGCCTCAAGGCAGACCCCGCCCGCGTCCGCATGCAGGCCATCCTTGACGGCCGGGACTGTCCGCCATATTCGTCCATCCAGGGCTCCGGCGGCACGGGCCGTTACCTTCAGAGGCTCGAAGCCCTGCTTATCAAATACGGCGCGCAGGAGAGCCTCTGCTGGGTCGTGGGCCGCTCCATTGCGATGGACCGCGACTACCGCGAGCACAACACGCGCGCCAGCCACTTGCTGCTCACCCGCGGCGAGGGCGCCCATGCAAGCGGCTTCGAAGGCGTCCTGCGTGCCGTCGCCGCGGCCCACGCCTCCGGCACCGGCGATACAGACGTGCCGCCCATCGCTGTGACAGACAACGCCGGCAAGCCCCGGACCGTTGGCTCCGGAGAGGTATTCATCAACCTGAACTTCAGGCCGGACCGCCAGCGCGCCGCCACCGCGGCCCTCGCAGGCGCAAGAGACTTCCTCTCGCGGGAAGCCGGACTTCGCGGCCGCACCTACTCCTTCGACTGGCTTGGGCCTGCTCTCAACCTCCGCATCTGCACCATTACCGAGTACCACCCGGACTTCGAGCAAAAACACGGCGTCACCGTGGCCTACCCCGTCCGTCCGCATGGGGATAACCTGCTCGCCATGTGGCCGGAAATCGTTCCCGGCGGGAAGTACCTGCTCGTCACCGAAAGCGTCAAATCCCTGCACATGGGCTACTTCTTCCGCGGCCGGCGTGCAAGTCCGGTCGCAGACGGCATCGAGGACCGGGAGATCGTCTCCTCGTACGCGGAAAAAGACGGCGTCATGAGCGACTCGGACTTCATACGCTACCCGCAGATGCGCAGCCCTGAGATTGCAGACATCGTCTCCAGGCGGCTTGCCATGAGGGGACATCGGCTGGTCTGCTGCAACCTCGCTGCGCCGGACATGATCGGACACCTCCTGCCAGAGGAGTCCGACCGTTCGGACCAGGCGCAAACGAAATACGGTGCCGCAATCAAGGCCTACGAAGCAGCCGACGCCGCAGTGGGCCGGATGGCACGCGCCGCCCTGGCCAACGGCTACTCCGTCGTCATCACGTCCGACCACGGGAACATAGAGGACCCCGGCCCGGCCCACTCAGGCAACGACGTGCTGACCACAGTAGTCCCGCCTTCCGGCGTGTACGCGCCCGAGCGACGCGTGACTTTCCAGGCGCGCCTGTTTGATGTCAGTTGGACAGTGGCGCGCATCATCGGTGCGGAGGACGCCGTGCACGGCTGGCTGGCCCGCTCGATGGGGGCCGCTCCCGCAGGCCCGTTCAGAGGCGCCCCGGTGATATCTGCTCCGCTGCCGGAGCACAACCCGGTCGGAGGTGACAAATGAAGGTCGCGACGTGGCGTGGTCATATGGACTTCACGGTGGATGACGCCCCGGACCCGAAGCCGGGGCCTGGCATGGTCGTAGTCAAAGTGCATACGGCGAGCATCTGCGCGACCGACTTCCACACCGCGCAGGGGCTCTTGGAGAGGATTCCGCCTGCGCTCATGGGCCACGAGTACTCGGGCGAGGTCGTGGAGGCTGGCGCAGGAGTGGACCGGATGCTCCTGCACAAGTTGGTCGCATGCGAGCCGACCTACGGGTGCGGCCGTTGCCATGTGTGCAAGGAGGGTTACGAGGCGGAGTGTGCGCAGATGGTGCGCGCTCCCGCGTACGCCCAGTACGCGCTATTGCCCGTCCGCAACGTCCACCTTCTGCCTGCAGGACTGGACCCGGAGACTGCGGCGCTCACCGAGCCGGTCGCGTGCGTAGCCTCGAACTTCGATCAGTTCAAGATGCCGCAGGGAGCGACGGTGCTCGTCATCGGCGCGGGGGTGTTGGGGCTCGCGTCGGTCGCCCTCGCCGCGCGGCACGGGGCCGGGAAGGTAATCGTGTCCGACCTGGCAGAGCACAGGCGCGACTTCGCCCGGAGGGTCGGCGCGACCGTGCTCGTGGACCCGCAGAAGACCGACCTGGCGGCACTGGTGAAAGACATGACCAACGGCAGAGGCGTGGACGTGGGCATCGAAGCTGTCGGCGTGCCGCAGCTTCTGGCCGACACAATCAGGCTGACAAGGAACCGCGGCCATGTCCAGGCCGTGGGCCTGCACCCCACGAAGGGCCAGTTGCCGATGCCCATCAACGACTGGCAATGGAGGGCGATTACGCTTGGCACGACGATGGGCCGCGGCCTTTCGTTCAAGGCGGCGCTGGCCGAACTTCCGCACCTTTCGTTCAAAGGCGCGGTGACGGCCAGGTACCCGTTGAGCAACGCGGGCGAGGCGTTCAAGCACGCGGCTTCGGGCGCGGGCATCCGGACGGCTATCGCCCCGAATGGGTGAGAGGAGCCGGGTGTTGGACGCACGGCGTCCTGGGGGCGGGTCAAATGTACGCCGCCTCCCTGTCGCTCCCGTCAGGGTTGGAATGACGCGCATGCCGAGGGTTGTAGGTAGAGCCGGATAGCTTCTAGGCCCCGGCGCGTGCTGGCCGTCACGGCTCTTTGCCGTTCTTTGACTCCTGGCCGGGGAGTGTCAATAGGACTTGTGGGAAAACACCCACACCATCTCTCCCCCGGCCGTGGTACTTTCTTGGGTAGCACTTCCGGAAGACCAATACGCGCTGCCACTGACACACCAAGCGGCGCACACCCAGCCCTTCGCCGGGTGCACACAGAGTCTTCCTCGTGACTTCAACACTATGGAGGCAACCATCCAGCTGACCATGCGCCAGCCAGGCCTGCGGTACATCGCCGTGGCCGGTGTGCTGCAGAAGATGATCGAGGATGGCCGCTACAAGGCAGGCGACCGTCTGTCCGGGCAGCACGAGCTCGCCCGGCAGTTCGGCGTCTCCCTGACAACCATGCGTGCCGCCATCGGCATCCTTGAGCGGGAAGGCTTCCTCAGGTCAGAGCACGGCCTCGGCACATTCGTCATGGGCGCAGACAGGCGCAGCGTGCGCTCCCTCGTCGTGGATGACGACCCGGCCTCGGTCGCCCTGCTCACAGAAGTCCTGAGAGGGCAGGGAGCGCAGGTCGCCTCGGCCAACTCAAAAGCTCAGGCGATGGAAAAGGTCACTTCCCAAGAGTTCGACATCATCTTTCTCGACATCATCATGCCCGGCGGCAGCGGCATCGAGACCATTGCCGAGTTCAAGCGCATGGATCTCGCTGCCGCGGTGGTCATCGTCACAGGCATCCACGACACCAACATGATCCAGGAGGCGATGGACTACGGTCCACTCACCTTGATCCGCAAGCCCGTCCAGATCAGCCAGGTGCGCGACGTCCTGCGGGCCATGCGCCCAGTGCGCGGCAGGGAGGGGCGATAGATGGCAGCGCGCAAGCCGCAGTCCGGACGCTCACCCGCCAGGGCGGCCAGCCAGGACGAGCGCTATGAGTTGATAGGGCGCATCGCCTCCGGCCTCGCGCACGAACTGAACGGCCCGGTGGGCATCGCCCTCGGGTTCACAGAACTGAGCAAGGAACTGCTTGACAATTCAGGCGACGGCTTCCTCCAGCCCGCGTCGCTCGCAACACTCAAGGAGTACCTGAACCTCACTCAGAGCGCCAACCTGCGCGCCCGGACCCTGGCGAGGCGCATCTCCATGTTTGCCAGGCTCGAGCCTGGCACAACCTCCGAGTTTGACCTGGCCGAGGCCATGGATGAAGCAGCAGCCCTCACAAGCCCTGCGGTCAAAGTCGCCCAGATAGAACTGAAACGACGCTCCGGCCTGTCCGGCCCGGCCTTCGTCACGGGCGACCGCGCCGTCTGCATCACAGCCTTCGCCCGCATGTTTTTGAGTTCACCCAAGGCCCTTGCCGGCGGCGGCACAGTCCTGTGGGACGCCGCTCCCGGCCAGCCCGCCACAGGCGAGCATGCCAGCTTCATCCTCATCGCGGAACCATGGGGGACCGCTCCATCGGCCGCGTGGCCGCTGCCGGACCCCGTCGCGGAAGCCTTCAGGAACCAGGAAGGGTCCATCGGCCCGGCGGTGAGCCGGAAGGCCGAGACCAGGCATGGCGGAGACCCTCCCGGCGGACCAGCATGGGAGATCCCGGGCTCGTTGCCCGCGGCAGCCGCTCCTGCAGCTCTGGCCGGCTCCGGCCCTGATGCTGCTTTGAATTTGGAACCCAAAACGCCCGCCGCCCATGCCCGGGCGGGACGCAGGGCCGCCGGAAAATAAGAAGGGGAGGACCAGTTGACTACAGCGACAAAGGTGAAGTCCATCCGCGTGCTCATGGTTGACGACCATGAGCTCATGCGGCAGGCGTACGGCACGCTCCTGAATCTGGAGCCGGACATAGAGATCATCGGCTTCGCAGGCGACGGCCAGGAGGCGCTGGTAATGGTGGACCGCCTCAAGCCCAGCGTCGTCATCATGGACGGGCGCATGCCGCGCCTCAACGGCGTCGAGGCCGCTCGCATCATCCGCGAGAAATATGCAGACATGGCCATCGTCCTCCTCTCGGCATTCGACGACGACGAGTTCGTCCGCGAATTCCTCAAGGGCGACGTCCGCGGCAAGGCCTACCTGCTGAAGCAGTCCCTCACTCACCTGGGCGACCTTGTCCAGGCCATCAAGGACGTGTCCGAGGGCAAGACGTACCTCGCCAGCGAGATTGTCTCCAAGCTCGCCGGCACCCAGAACAAGCGCGAGAGCGTGTTCCTTTCAGAGCTCACCGACCGTGAGCGCGAAGTCCTGGACTGCATGGCGCGGGGCCTTAGCAACTCCGCCATCGCTGAAGAGCTGTTCATCCAGCCCCGGACCGTGGAACGCCACATTGGCTCCATCTTCAGCAAGATGCGCCTCCAGCCCCAGCCCCGCGCACACGCCCGCGTCCAAGCCGTCCTCGCATACCTGCAGGACTCCGGCCGCCTCAAGGAGGGCATGGCCTTCAAGGCTTCAAACTCGAATGCGGCCCCCGCCCCTGTGCCGGCAATGGCTCACAAGCCCCTGCCCTCAATGACGCCTTCGCTGAGGTTCGCAGGGAAGGCGTAGAGGACCCCCACACAGGCACATTCTCCAGCGCGACAGGGCCCCGGTCATGACCGGGGCCCTGTCTGTTTCCTGCTGTGCCGCCGGCCTACCTGGCCGTCATGCCGCCGTCTATGACAAGCTCGGCCCCCGTGACGAACGAAGATTCGTCTGAAGCCAGGTACAGGTTGCCCATGGCGATGTCTTCAGGAGTGCCGATGCGCCCGATCGGCGTGAGCGCCTCCCGCTCCCCCCGCACGCCCGGACGCGCATGCAACTCCGCCGTCATCGGCGACTCTACGAACCCCGGGTGTACCGAGTTCACACGGATCTTGTCCTCGGCGTACTGCACAGCCGCCAGTTTGGACAGGGTCCGCACCGCGCCCTTGGACGCGTGGTAAACCGCGCCGCCCCCCTTGCTGCCCACGATCCCGTAGATCGAAGAAATGTTGATGACCGACCCGCCGCCTGCGCGCCGCATGTGCGGGATGGCGTGCTTCATCGCAAGGACTACGCTCGTGGCGTTAACAGCCATCACCGCGTCCCAGTTCTCGCGCTGCCCCTGCTCAACATGCTCCCGCCCTTTCGGCCCTGACATGCCTGCATTGTTCACAAGCACGTCCAGCCTGCCGTAGCGCTTCACGGTATCGGCGATGACGCGTTCCCACTCCGCCTCGTCCGCCACGTCAAGGTGCATGAAGACGGCCTCTCCGCCCCCCTTGACGACCTCGCCCGCGACCATCCTGCCGCGTTCGTCCTGGATGTCCGCGATCACCACCTTCGCCCCGTTCCTGGCGAAGAGGCGGGTGG
>ORMF010789421.1_pt1 | contig 13562 bp, 10 predicted proteins | sample 1779871 | NCBI WGS metagenome assembly ORMF01 (sample SAMEA104232316, study PRJEB22302) | groundwater metagenome | biome: forest; feature: aquifer; material: groundwater | place: USA | collected 2011-08-07 | depth 5.4 m | reverse complement strand
CGTCGCAGGCCCCGCGAAGCGGGGCTGCGACGGGCGCGCGAGCGCAGTCAGGGCGCTCCCCCTACGCAGCGAGCGCGGGTCCGCCCCCGGGGATGCCGCGACGGCCGATCCGTCCATTTCGCCTGTGGAGGTCCACTAGTACCCTGTCTCATAAATTCGTATCACAACTCGCCGGCCCTCGTCGCCGCTGGCGGCGTTGCGCCTCCTCATCGTAGGGGCACTACGACTGCGTCGGCGCGCCTTGCCAGCGACGACGATGACTCGCCGATTTATGGTACGAATTTATGAGGCAGGGTACTAGCTGCCTAACGCGGCCAGCCGTAGTTGCCGAGCTCGGCGGGAGCGACGCGGCCCATCGGGTCGTCGCTCTCGAGGGTTACGAGGAAGCCGATCGGAGCGCGCTCGCGGTCGTCCTCGCGGAAGTTGAAGCGGGTCGCCCCCCAGCGAGCTCCGGTGGCGACGAGCTCGAACGCGGTGAACTTCTCGAGGCGCGGGTCGAACTTCGCCGTGCCGTACAGCTTGAGCGTCATGCCGCGCCCGTCCTGCTCAATCTAAGTCTCGCCCGCGAGGGTGACCTCGATCACGCCCTTCGCGACCTTCGCCACGGTCACGTCGAGCCGCGCGGTCTTCACGCTCCCGAGGTCGTAGCCGGCGGTCTGGCCGCGCACATTGTCGACGAAGTGGAACCGCGCGAGCCGCCCCACGAGCTCTGGCGGTGGGGCGAAACGGATACCCTTCGCCACCTGGTCGTACGCCGGCAGGAAGGCCCGTGCCTCGTCCTTCGTGTACCAGGCGAAGTCCACGTTGTGGGCGCGCTCGGTCCACTCGCTGCGCGCCGCGGCGGGCGGTGTGCGAGGGAGGTCGCGCGACGTCACCCGGAGCGCGAGGCCCCCGGCTGGAAAACGGTCCTCGTTGCGCGTGACCGTCCGCGCCAGTGCCGCCTTGTCCAGGTAGCGATCGGCCTCGGGGAGTGCCTCCCAGCGCTCGAGCGCGTCCTTCAGCATGCCCTCCACGGCGTCGGGCTGGTTGGAGTTGAGCGAGGCGAGGAACCGCCCGTTCGGAGCGCACGCGTAGATCCCCTGGCGCGTGTTGCCGCGTCCTTGGTAGTGACCTTGGTCCGCGCAGCGCATGAAGACGTCCTGCTCGGGCCCGGCGACGTTTTGGAGGCGCCACACCTCGTCGGCGCTCGGGACGAAGCGGGCCGTGACGAGCGCCTGGATGTCGGGGTTCGACCAGACAGACTGTCGGCCGATCACGCCGTTGTTTCAGGTGCAGCCGAGGGGGTGCCCGTTCATCGCCCAGATCAACAGGGGGCGCTTCTGCGCGTGCGCGGCCTGGACGGCGGGCCACAGGGCGGGGTACCAGCGGATCGCGCGCCAGCGCTGCTCCTCGGGCTTGGCGGCGATGAACGCCTTGAGCTGGGCGAGGTTCTTCTCGCTCGGCTCCTGCGCGCGGAGCGTCGCGGCCACTGCGAACAACACCACCCATCCCATGCGCATCGTGAATCCCTCGGTCGGTCTCCGCCACGCCGATGATCGATCCATCGCGTGCCCCCGTCAATCGCCCGTCGCAGGTCGGACGATCGCGCCGACGATCTGCCGCCGATTTCCATCGGCGCGTCGATCGTCCGGTCTATACTGTTTTTCGCTCTCGTTTTCTCCCGAGGTGGAGCCATCCCATGACCAGCTCCCGGAAAATTCGGTTCAGTGGCCGGATCCTGTACCTGACCGAAGATGCCGCGTTGCTCAAGCAGCAGCTGTACGAGAAGGTCGACCTGCCGTTCGACGCGGGGCGCAAGCTGATCGACAACATCAGCACCGACGAGATCACGCCCGGGTGGGTGTGCTTCTATTACGACCAGACGCTCGGCGAGTACAGCCTCGTGGGCTTGCGCGGGAAGAACGTGAACCACCGCGCGCTCAAGGACGGCGGGTTCGACGTGATCGTGAGCGGCCTGTCGAAGGGCTGCGGCAGCTCGCGCGAAACCGCGCCGTACTCGGAGAAGTGGGCGGGGATCCAGCTCGTCGTCGCGAAGACGATCGAGAAGATCTACGGCCAGAACTGCCAGAACATCGGGCTGCTCACGACGACCGACTTCGGCCTGCTCGCGCGGATCGCGCGGGGCGAGGAGATTGCGCTCGACGAGTTCACGCGCGGACTCGACCCGATCTCCGCGGCGATCGTCGAGCACGGCGGCCTGTTCGACTACAACAAGGCACGTCTCGCCGGCACGATCGCGCCGCCGCCCGTGACCACGAAGCCGCGCCCGATGACGCTCGTGGAGAAGATCCTGGCGCGCAACGCGATCGCCGATGCGGCGACGGGGCGCCTGGGCATTCCGGCGGTGGCGCCGGGGGATGCGCTGTTCGTGCGCGCCGACGTGCGCTTCAGCCACGAGTACGTGACGCCGATGGCCGAGGCCCTGTTCAAGCAGAACCTCGGGCCGGCCGCGCGCGTGACGGATCCGGGCTCGGTGTACGCGTTCCGGGACCACCTCACGTTCATCGGCAAGGTCATGCCGCCCGAACGCGTGAAGGCGGGGCTCCTCGATCGCGCCAACGGACTCGCGCGCACGCAGTCGAGCTTTTGCAAGGAGCAGGGGATCCGGCTGTACGACGAGCTTGCCGAGGGCGGTTCGGAGGCCATCTGCCACAACGCCGTGCTCGAGGACCTCGCCCTGCCCGGGCAGGTCGTGGTGGGCACGGACAGCCACACGTGCACCGCGGGCGCGATCGGGTGCTTCGCCTTCGGCGTCGGCTCGACCGACATGGCGAACGCCTGGTACACGAAGGACCAGCGGGTCACCGTGCCCGAGAGCGTGCGCTTCATCGTCTCGGGCTCGAAGCGCTCGGACGTGGTCGCCAAGGACATCATGCTCAAGGCCATGGCCACCGACTACATCAAGGCGGGCAAGGCGATCGGCCAGGTGCTGTACTTCACCGGACCGGGCGTGGCCGCGCTCGAGATGGACGAGCGCGCCGTGCTCACCAATATGGCGGTCGAGGCCGGTGCGACGACGGGGATCCTGGATCCCGACGCCGTGACGGCCGACTACATCGCGCAGCTGCGCGGGATGGATCCCGCTGCGGTGACCCGAATGTTCGTGCACGCCGACCCGAACGCGCACTACGCCGCGACCTTCGAGATTGATCTCGACACGCTGACGCCGATGGTCGCCACGCCCGGCGACCCGCGCAACGGCGTGCCCTTGGAGTCGCTCGAGCACGTGAAGATCGACATCGCCTACGGCGGATCGTGCACGGGCGGGAAGATGGCGGACATGGACATGTACGCTGCGGTGCTGCGTCGCGCGGTCGAGCGCGGTCGCCGCGTGCACCCATCGGTGCGCCTCTACATCCAGTTCGGGTCCCAGCGCATCAAGGCCTACGCGCAAGAGATGGGCTACCTCGAGATCTTCGAGGCGGCGGGCGCGGAGCTCGTGAACCCCAGCTGCGGGGCGTGCATCAACGCGGGGCCCGGCGTGAGCGTGAACGAGGGTGAGGTCACCGTGAGCGCGATCAACCGCAACTTCCCGGGCCGCTCCGGCCCAGGGCAGGTGTACCTGGCGTCGCCGCTCGTCGTCGCCGCGAGCGCGATCGAGGGACGGCTGTGTCCGCCGTCGGCGTTCCTCGCGCCCGAGCTCGTGGCCAGCGCGCGGTGAGCGCACCGGCGGTTGCGCGGCGGCACGACCGGTGACCGCCGCGTACATGCTGTTCGCGACCGTACCCGACGGGCGCGAGCTCAAGTGCGTGTGGAACTCCAAGTTCCACGAGCACCTCACGACCTACGTGATGCGCGGCGGGGCGATCGAGGCGAAGGCCACCCATCCCGACCTCGCGGCCGTCGATCTGTGGGCGATCGAGCTCGGGGCTCGCGAGTGGACCTTGCGCAAGTGGACGCGGGTGTCTCCGTTCGCCGCACGACTTCCGATCCGTTTCCCCGACGCGCCCGGGGCTCCGGCGCTGGACGCCGCCCTCGCGCGGGTGCGAGCGGGCGTCGAATTCAAGAAGATCGCCGCGGAGCTCGGCACGGATCCCGTGATGGCGCGCGCGTGGCTGATGGGGCACGCCCCCGGCAACGCCGACGTCGAGCGCCTCCAGGTTCCCGGCCTGCTCACTCTGGACATCGACGGTGGCCGCTTCTAGCTCGGCGCGGTTCCTGCGCCCCGACGTGCGCGAGCTCGCGGCCTATGTGCCGGGCACGCAGCCCGAGGGACCGGGGTGGGTCAAGCTCAACACCAACGAGAACCCGTACCCGCCGTCGCCACGCGTGCTCGCGGCCCTCGCCGGAGAGGCCGAGCGTCTGCGGTTGTACCCGCATCCTCAGGCCCGTGCGCTGCGCGAGCGAGCGGCCTTGGTTTACGGGGTGACGCCCGCGCAGGTGTTCGTGGGCAACGGCTCGGACGACGTTCTGAATCTCCTCGTGCGCGCGTGCGTACCGGCCGGTGGAGTCGTTGCCGCGGCGGACCCGGGGTATGGGCTCTACGCCGTGCTCGCGCGTGCCAACGGGGCTCGCTTCGTCGCGGTCGACTACCCGGAGGACTTCACGCTGCCCGAGGCGACCTGCTGGCCGGCGGCGCCGTTGTACTTCCTCACCCACCCCAACAGCCCATCGGGGGTCGCAGTTTCCGTGGACGCCGTCGAGCGCCTCGCGCGCGGGCTCGACGGCCTCCTCGTCGTCGACGAAGCCTACGCGGACTTCGCGCGCGCGGACTGCCTCGGGCTCTTGCACCGCTGCGACAACGTGTTCATCTGCCGGACGTTCTCGAAGTCGTTCGCGCTCGCCGGGCTGCGCCTGGGGCTGGGCCTCGGCTCGGCCGCGGTCGTCGACGGGCTCGATCGGCTCAAGGACTCCTACAACGTGAACCGCATGGCGCTGGCCGCCGGCACCGCCGCGCTCGAGGACTTGGGCGCGATGCGCGAGGCCACAGGGCGGATCGTCGCCACCCGGGAGCGCGTGGCGGCCGAGCTCGCGCGGCGCGGGCTTTCGTGCCTTCCCTCCGAGGCGAACTTCCTGCTCGCCCGCGTCGGTCCGGATGCGGCGCGGCTACAGCGGGAGCTCGCGGCTCGGAAGGTCCTCGTGCGCCACTTCTCCCATCCGCGCCTCGCGGACCGCCTCCGCGTGTCGATCGGCACCGACGCGGAGATGGATCGGTTCCTCGCGGCGCTGGACGACGCGCGGTCCATGGCGTAGCGGCCCGTCACGGCGCCGCACGGTCATCGATCGGTACCGCGGCATGCCGAAGGACCTCGAGCACCTCCGCGGGGTCGCATCCGTAGAGGCCCGAGCCCCACGCCGCATTCTGCTCCACGACGGCCCACCCTCGTTCCGCGATGGTCCCCACGTCCACGACCGTCGCGCGCGGCAGGTCGACGCGGGGATCGGCGAGGACACGGCCCAGAAACTCGGCTGCATCCGCGAGCTCGGCCTCCGTGGCTGCGTAGTCCCGATCCCGCTGGAGCACGCCCGACCGCAGGTACACCGAGCACGCGCGGAGCACGCGGTCGAGCACGAAGCAGCGGAATTCGACCTCCCACCGGACGAGCTCGGACACGAGGACCGGCATGGAGTCGTCGAAGCCCGACGGCAGGTCGGACCCGACGTAGGCGCCGGCCGGAAAGCTCTTGTCGTTGGGCGGCTTCACGAACGCGCGCTCCGTGCGGCGGCGCGCGAGGCCGAGCGTCGACAGCGTCACCCAGCGCTTGCGATGCTCCTCGGGGAGGCGGGGGAGCCAGTCGATGGGGGGCTCGAGCAGCCGCAGGCCGAAGTGCTCCGCGAGCGTCGGCCCGAAGAGGGCCTCGAGGAAGAGGACCGGCTCGTGCACGTTGCGCAACGTATCGGGAATCCGCCACGAGGTCAGGCGGTGCACGTCCCATCCGAGCCGACCAGCGGTCCGCCATAGACTCTGCGAGTCCTCGGTGAATCGGGGCGTGAGGACGAGGGTCGGCATGGCATTGCTCGCGTGGACGACGCATGGTCGAACCCGGTCGCGGCGGCCGCGGTTCGCCGCTCAGTCGCCGCGGAGCGTGTCGAGCTCCCGCGCGATCGTCGCGCGGTCCTCCGGACCCGCACGCTCGAGGGCGCGCGTGAGGGCGAGGATCGCCGGGTCGCGCTGTCCGGTTCGGGCGAGGAGGCGGCCCAGGTTCCACCACGGCCGGTAGAACGCCGGGTCGACCTCGGTGCCGCGGCGAAAATCGGCGATCGCGCGGTCGGTCTCGCCCAAGTGGTCGAGCGCCGTGCCGCGATCGTTGAGCACCTGCGCGGACGCGGCATCGCCCTCGTGCTCGACCGCCCGGTTCAGGTCGGCGAGGGCCAGGGCCCAGCGGCTGGCGCGCATGTGCAGCTGGGCGCGGAAGTGCAGCGCCTGGGTGTGCGGGCCCGCCGCGAGCACGTGGTCCAGATCCACGAGCGCGCCCGTGGCGTCGCCGTTCAACGTGCGCAGGAACGCCCGCTGCAGGCGCGCATCCTGGTGCGCGGGATCGATCTCGAGGGCGCGGCCCAGGTCCGTGAGCGCCGCGTCCATGTCGTGGCGAGCGCCGTGCACCATCGCGCGCGCGACGTACGACTCGGCCGTGGGCTCGATCTCGATCGCGAGGTCGGCGTCGGCCAGCGCGGCGGCCGTGTCGCCCATCATCGCGCGCACGCCCGCGCGCTTGTGGTAGGCCGCGACGAAGCGCGGCTCGACCGCGATCGCGCGGTCGAGGTCCGCCAGCGCATCGGCCGGGGCGCCTCTCCGCACCCGGATCAGCGCACGCAGGTACAGGGCAGCGGCGCTGCGAAGGTCGAGCTCGATCGCGTGGTCGAGGTCGCGTTCCGCCTCCTCGCGGCGGCCCAGCGCTTCCTTCACGTGGCCCCGGGCCGACCACGCCATCGCGAGCGAGGGGTCCAGGCCCACGGCGACATCGAGGTCCGAGATCGCGCCCGCGAGATCGCCCTCGAGCTGGCGGATCAAGGCGCGGTTGTAGTGCATCGGTGCGTGGCTCGGCGCAAGCTCGATCGCGCGGTCGAGGTCCGCGCGCGCCCGGACGAGGTTGCCGCGCAGGCGATGGAACATGCCGCGGTTGCTCCACGCCTCCGCCATGCCGGGCGCGAGCTCGATCGCCCGGTCGTAGTCGGCGAGGGCGTCGTCGTAGCGCTTCTCCGCGTGCGCCACGTCCGCCCGCAGCACGAACGCCTGGGCGTGGGGAAGCTCCCCGATCAGGCGGTCGAGGTCGCGGCGAGCGGACGTGAGGTCCCCGCGCTCGCAGGCGGCGCGGGCACGCTCGTAGAGGGCCTCGGGGGTGAGGGCCTCGCTCGCGACTACCGCCACGGGTACGCGCGCGATGAGGTCCAACACCTGGCGCCACCCGGGGCTGTGCTCGCCGAGGCGGTCGCGCACGCGGTACAGGTGGGGCCAGGCCGTGATCGCGTCGGTCCGGCACAGGGCCTGGCCAACCTCGATCAGCGCAGGGCCGGGCAGGTCGAGGTCGAGCAACGTGCCGAGCGCCGCGACGGAGCGGTCGCGAGCGCGCGAGCTCACCGCGGCGCACGCGCGCGCGAGGAACGTCACGAGCTCGAGCTCGGCCGAGGTCCACGGTACGACTGGCCCGCCCACGGCATGCGTCGCGCAAAGCGCGGTGGTGCGAGCCGTGGCCGCGTCCACGACCAGCGCGGCGTCGAGACCCGCGGCCGCGAGCACGTAGTCGTCGAGCAACCACCCCTTGCACCGACGGGCGGCGCTGGCCTGGCCGAGCGCGACGTCCGCGAGAAGGAGGGCAATCCGTTCGGCCTCCGCCTGAGCCTCGCGCGTGCGCTCCGCTTCGACCTGCGCGAGGCGCCCGGCAAGCTGGTCCGCCGTGGCGCCCCAGTCGCGGAGGGCGTCGAACGCGACCTGGGCGAGCGCGTAGTCGCCCGCGAGCAGGGCCGCGAAGCCCAGCGCGTCGCCCGCGCGTTGACGGCTCGCGAGGAGGTCCGGATCGGTCGTGTCGAGCCCGAGGGCGCGCTCGCACACCGATACGGCTGCGAGCGTCCGCGCGACGAGGTGGCGCTCGTCGTCGCGTGCCGCGTGGCGGGCGCGTGCCGGCTCGGCGGCGCGCGCGGCCAACTGGGCGCGAAGCGTGGTGACGTCTGGCAGCTCTCGAATCGCCGCGCGCGCGTGGTCGCGGGCGCGAGAGAGCGTCTCCGCGCGTTCGCGCGCCGCCCGGATGCGGTGGAGCGCGGTCTGAGCCGTGGCGAGCACCAGGGCGCACGCGACGAGCGCGCAGGCGACCTTGTGCCGGGTCACCCACTTGCCCACGAGCTGTGGCACCGAGTAGCGCGCCGCGGCGAGGACGCGACCGTCGAGATAGCGGCGCACGTCGGCGGCCAGCTCGCGAGCCGACGCGTAGCGTCGCGCCGGATCGTGGGCCATCGCGCGCAGCACCACGCTCTCGAGCTCCCAGGGGATCTTGCGCGCGGGCGCACGCGCGGACGGGGCGAGGAGCTTCCCCTCCGTAACCTGGGCGATCACGGCCCAGGGCGTCGCCCCGACGTACGGTGGCGCGAGGGCGAGGATCTGGTACAGGATCGCCCCCAAGGAGTACACGTCGCTGCGCTCGTCGATGTGCTCGAGGTCGCCGCGCGCCTGCTCCGGAGGCATGTAGGCGGGCGTGCCGATCACCTGCCCGTCGGTGGTGGTCAGGGCTCCCTCGGGACTCCCGGGTGCCGCGCCTGCCGGTGCGAGCGCGATCCCGCTGCGACTGCGGTCGTCCGTGCCGCGCTGGCGGGCGAGTCCCCAGTCGACGACGAGCACCTCGCCGAAGTCGCCTACCATCACGTTGGCCGGTTTGAGGTCGCGGTGGATCACGCCGTGCGCGTGGGCGAAGGCGATGGCCTCACACACGCGAATGAACTGCTCGAGCTCGAGCGCGAGCGTCGGGTCTGCCTGCTCCAGCGCCGGCGTGGCCGGATCCAGTCGGGCGAGGTGCTCCGCGAGGTCGACGCCGTCGACCTTCTTCATCGCGTAGAACGCGCGACCGTTCTCGGCGTGGCCGAGCTCGTGGACGGGAACGATGCCGGGGTGGGCCAGGCGGCCGGTGATGCGCGCCTCCTGCACGAACCGCGCGATCCGCTCGCGCGCAGCCGGCCCTTCGGCTTCGTCCGCGCGCACGACCTTGAGCGCGACCTCGCGATCGAGCTCTGGATCCGTCGCCAGCAGCACGTCGCCCATGCCGCCAGCCCCCAGCCGTCCTTGGACGTGGTAGCGTCCAACCGGGCGGTGGACGAGCGGGTCGCCCCGCGCGCGGCCGGGGAGGCCGTGCTCCACCGTCGGCGCCAGGTCGCCATCCTGGCCCATGGCCGGATCCGGGCTGGTCAACACAGGCCTCCCCCCGCGGTCGCGGGCGACGTGCTCCTAATCTACCGTCCCGGCGCCACCGGCAGGGGGCACGGCCGTTTAATGTTCGCTTAACCCAGGATCGGGACAATGGCGGCGTCCCCTGGACGAGGGGCATTCACGCATCATTCACAGGAGAAATGACCACATGCGCGCAGTCATCGCGAGTCTCGTTCTGGGCGGAGTGCTCGCCCTCGTCTCGATGTCGTTTGCCGACGAGGGCAAGTGGGATGCGCTCTTGAAGCAGACGGAGTATCCCCTGGGTGACGCCGTGGCCAAGGCACTCGCGTTCGCCAAGGAGGGCGCGGGGATCGAGGCGGAGATCGAGACCGACGAGGACAAAGCCGTGTACTCGGTCGACATCGCCCAGGGCGCCAAGAAGCTCAACGTCGTGCTCGATGCGAAGACCGGCGAAGTCGTGGAAAAGGACCTCGAGGACGAGGACCAGTCCGCGATCGCGAAGGCGTTCGAGAAGCTCACCCTCGCAAAGGCAATCGAGACGGCGCTCGCGAAGCACGCGGGTGCGAAGGCGGTGCACGCCGTGTTCCTGGTCGAGGCCGGGAAGGCCGTCGCGAGCGTGACGGTCGTCGTCCTCGGCAAGGAAGCCGTCGTGCGGATCGACGGTGCGACCGGTGAGGTCCTGGCCGACGGCGGGGCGAAGCCGGCTGTCCACGATGGGTTCACCGACACCTTTCACGTCGACCCAGCCGAGTGGAGCGCGACGGGTGCCAACCCGTACTTCAGCCTCGAGCCCGGCCACTTCATCGTGATGGAGGGCAAGGACGAGGGCGTGCTCGAGCGCGTCACGATCACCGTGTTGGACGAGACCCTCACGGTGGACGGGGTCGAGACGCGCATCGTCGAGGAGCGCGAGGAGAAGGACGGGAAGCTCATCGAGGTGTCGCGGAACTACTTCGCGATCTCCAAACGGTCGAACAGCGTCTACTACTTCGGCGAGGACGTCGACATGTACAAAGACGGCGTCGTCACCGGGCACGGCGGAAGCTGGCGTGCGGGCAAGGACGGTGCGCGGTTCGGGCTCGCGATGAGCGGGACGCCGCTCCTCGGCGCCTGCTACTACCAGGAGATTGCGCCCGGCGTTGCGCTGGATCGGGCGAAGATCGTCGGCACGAACGAGACGCTCGACACGCCCGCCGGCAAGCTCGTGCGCTGCCTCAAGGTCGAGGAGTCCACGCCGCTGGAGAAGGGTCGCGAGTACAAGATGTACGCGCCCGGCATCGGCATGGTCCAGGACGCCGATCTGCTGCTCGTGAAGCACGGGATGAAGAAGTAGCGCGGTCGTGCGCACGCTCGTCGTCGAGGACGATGTCGCCCTCCGCAAGCTCGTCGAGCGCGGGCTCACCGAGGAGGGCATGAGCGTCGACGTCGCCCAGGACGGCGAGGAGGGTTGGTTCCTCGCCCGAACGGAGGACTACGACGTCATCGTCCTCGACCTGATGATCCCGAAGCTCAGCGGTGCGCAGCTGCTCGCGAAGCTGCGCGCCGCGGGGCGACGGGTGCCGGTGTTGGTGCTCACGGCGCGGGATGCGACCGCCGAGAAGGTCGCGCTCCTCGACCTGGGCGCGGACGACTACCTCACGAAGCCGTTTGGCTTCGACGAGCTCGTCGCCCGGCTGCGCGCCCTGATTCGCCGGTCGCACGGCGCCGCGGCATCGGTGATCGTCGTGGGCGACCTCGAGGTCGACCTCGCCGCGCGCCGCGTGGTCCGCGGCGGCCGTCCGATCGAGCTGCGGGCCAAGCCGTTCGCCGTGCTCGAGCTGCTCGCGCTCCATGCGGGCAAATTGGTGACGCGGACCGCGATCTACGACCATGTCTACGCGTACGACAGGTTCACCTTGTCGAACGTGGTGGACGTGCACGTCCACGCCCTGCGTGAGGCCATCGATCGGGGGTTTCCGACGGCGTTGGTGCACACGGTGCGCGGCCAAGGCTACGTGCTCGAGGTGCGCCCGTGACCTTGCGGTGGCGCTTGGTGCTGCTGCACGCGGGCGTGGCGACCCTCGCAATCGCCGCGAGCGGTGTCGCGCTCGTCGTGGGGCTGCGCGGCAGGCTCGTGGCCGGCCTGGACCAGGAGCTCGAGGCGCGCGCGCGTGCCGTGTGCGTGCTCGTCGAGCACGAGGGCGGGCGCTGGTCGGTCGAGCCGGACTCGGGGCTCGAGGTCGAGTTCGCGGCCGCGAGCGGCCGGTACTTCCTCGTCACCGACGTCGCCCAGGGCCAGCCGGCGGTCGCATCGGCGCTGGCGCGCGAGCTCGGTGTCGTCGCGAGCACGGACGAGGGGGCTCGTGACGTGTCGCGGAACGGGCGGACGTACCGCGAGGTCGCGGTCGTGCTGGAGAAGCCGGCGGACGAGGAGGAGCGTGGGGTCGGCGTCGTCGTGCGCGTGGTGTGTGGCGCCGATGCGGCGGGCATCGACGCCTCGGTCGCGAGCGTGATCGCGCAGCTCGCGGTGGTCTTTCCGATCGCGCTGGCGTTCGTGCTCGCCGGCGGGCTGTTCCTCGCGTCGCGCGCGCTTGCGCCAATCGACCGCATGGCGCGCGTGGCGGCGGAGATCGAGGCGCGCGATCTGTCACGGCGGCTCGGCGTGTCGGGTTCGGACGAGATCGCGCGCCTGGCTGGTACGCTCGACGCGCTGTTTGCGCGGCTCGAGGCCGCGTTCGGGCGGCAGGCGCGGTTCACCGCCGACGCCTCGCACGAGCTGCGTACGCCGCTCGCGGTGATCGCTGGCGAGGTCGAGCTCGCGCTCAAGCGGCCCCGTGGGGCGGACGAGTATCGCGCCGCGCTGGGGGAGGTGGCCGGGGCGACGGCGCGGATGCGCGCGGTGGTCGAGGGGCTGCTCGTGCTCGCGCGCGTCGACGCGGGCGAGCTCGTGCTCGCGCGCGGGCGCGTCGAGCTCGGCGCGCTCGTCGAGCGCGTCGTCGCGCTGCATCGCGCGCTGGCCCTCGAGCGCCAGGTCGCGCTCGAAGTCACGCCCGGCGCTCCGGTGGAGGTCTCGGGCGATCCGGACCGGCTGCACGACGTCGTCGCGAACCTCGTGGCCAACGCGATCCGCTACACGGAGGCGGGTGGGACGGTGCGAGTGGCGGTGTCGCGGGAGCTCACTCGCGCGCGGATCGCCGTCCGGGACACGGGGATTGGGATCGCTCCGGCGGATCTCGGGCGGATCTTCGAGCGTTTCTATCGCGCCGATCCCGCCCGGAGCCGCGAGCGGGGCGGCACCGGCCTCGGGCTCGCGATCGCGATGGAGATCGCGCGCGCTCACGGAGGCGCGATCGAGGTCGAGAGCACCCCGGGCGAGGGAAGCGTGTTCACGGTGACCTTGCCGGTGTGATCGGGCCCACACCGCTAACCGGGCTCGAGCAGCTCGAGGGCCCCGGGGTCGAAGCGGATCACGTCGAGGGCCGTACGGAAGCGCCCGAGGCTCGCGCGCGACGCCGGCGGGCCGATCGACATCGCCATCAGCTCGACGAGGGGGCGGTACACGACTCCGACCGTCGTCATCCGCCGCGATCCGCCCTCCAGTGCGTCGGCCAACAGTTGGCCGACCGCGCGCACGTCCTCGCCTGGCTCGGGGTCCGTCGTGGGGTCTTTGGACAGCAGGGGCTCGAGCGCGATCCCACCGAGGCGGGCGCGGGGCCAGTCGACCGTGACCGCGTCCAGCGTGAGCCTCCCGGGCACGATGCCCGCCGCGTGGAGCGCCTGGAGCTGGTCGCACACGCGGTCGACGAGGTGGAACAAGCGCTCGGTGTCGAATTCGTCGACGGCCCACGCGTCTCGGAACCGTTGACCCCGCGCTTGCGGCGTGACCAACAAGGCGTGATGTCCGTGGCGGAGCACCTGGGATCGCACGAGATCCGCGTGGTCCGCACCGGCCATTCGCAGGCATCGGGTCTCGAGGGCGATCATGCGCGCGGGCGAGAGCAGGCGGGGTGGAAGGGGCTCGACGACGAAGTCGCCGTCGCCCGAGCGGGCGAGGAAGCGGATGCTCAGGGCTCCCCGGTCGAGCACCCGAACGAGCTCGATGCCGTGGGGGGTGAGGCGCAGCTGGGAGTCGAGGTCGATCGCGCTCTTGTAGGCGCTCATGCCCTCCTCCCACCGACCGAGCTCGAAGCGCGTGCGGGCGAGGGCCAGCCAGTCGGTCCCGCGGCGCGGGTCGAGCTCGGTCGCCTGCTCGAGCTGCGCGGCGGCCTCG
>ORMF011651402.1_pt1 | contig 13565 bp, 12 predicted proteins | sample 1779871 | NCBI WGS metagenome assembly ORMF01 (sample SAMEA104232316, study PRJEB22302) | groundwater metagenome | biome: forest; feature: aquifer; material: groundwater | place: USA | collected 2011-08-07 | depth 5.4 m | reverse complement strand
AGCGAGTACCAGCGCCGAGCCAACACCTCTCCCCTGTGACGCGGGCTCGACGGCCAGCGGGTGAAGCTCCCAGACCCTGCCGCTGTACTGACTGGCGCCCCCGATCCAGCCAATGACGCGTCCCTGACGGTCGGTCGCCACAAGGTCAATGCGCTCGGCCCTGTCCGCTTCCAGGCACTCGTGCACCTCACTCAGCGCGGCGGCAATGGTCGTCCAGGCATCCGGCCAGTGTTCCCTGAAGGCCTCCACCAAGATGGACGCGGCTTGTTGCATGAAGTCCTCGCTGTCCCGAGGGAACTCAGCAATCCGCACGGGAGGAGTCTCCCGCGCAGGCTGGACCCGTCGGGATGGGCCGGTCGCCAGGGGGGGCCTTTTCGGCGATGAGCGACGCGCGGTCCTCGTCATTCTCGGTTATTCCCTCCGCCCGCCGGGCAACGTGATGGTCGGCCTCCGGAGGTACAGGGGTTGGAGCGTCGTAGCGTCGTCGCGCTCGCCACGGGCGAGGCGGCGCCAGCCCAGGCGGGCCAGCGTGGCCGCGCGGCGCGTGGGCGGCGGCGCGTCGGCCATGAGGACGCCGGCAGGCAGCAGCGCACGAAGCGCCTGGGCATGGATGGCAAGGCCCTCGCCGCAGAGGACCGCCGGGGCATGGACGGACTCGGCGAGCTGCTGCGGCGTGCCGATGGCCTCGTCCTGGGTCTTTGACCATTGCTCGCCCGCAAGACTGAACGAGGCCCACGCGAGCTGCGCGCGCCCGGCGTCGGAGACTGGGTACACGGGCAACCCAGTGGCCGCGTAGGGGAACGCCTCCCCCTCCAGCGTGCCCACGCCGACGACGGGCACGCCGAGGCCCTCGGCCAGCCCTTTGGCGAAGCCCAATCCGACGCGCAGCGCGCTGAACCCGCCCGGGCCGAGCGCTACGAAGAGCGCCTTCACGTCGGCGGGCGTGGCGTGCACCTGTTCCAGGAGCCGCTGGACGGCGGGGGCGAGCTCAACCGTGTGGTTCTGCTGCGAGTACCACGAGGTCTCGGCCAGGAGTGCGCCCTCGTTGGTCAGCGCGACGCTGGCGTAGCGGGTAGAGGTGTCTATCGAGAGTTCCAAGGAAGTGACCCCCTAGCCTGGTGGGAAGAATGGCAACAACCAGTTTCTCTAGTCGCGGTAGGGGCGGGTTTCAAATCCGCCTCTACGGGCGTCTCGTTGATTTATGCTAGGTTTGCACAACGAGACGGTACTGGTCTACGCCTCACCCCTGCCCCTCTCCACTTAATGTGGAGAGGGGCAGGACAGCGACCGAAGCCGTCTCAACTGCGTACCTTTACTCAGAGTTGCTCTCGCACAGCATGCCTAAGGAGTGGGGCGAGTTCCGCTCAAGATTGTTGGCGTGGAGCCTGCTCCGAGGTCAGCGCCCTCGCGACCTCGGCGAGCAGCCGCTCGTACCGCAGCCCGGTGGCGCGAAGGGCCAGCCGGCGGTGGTCCTCGCCCTCGTAGGCGATGCGGACCTCCAGATGCTCCCGGGGGAACGCCTCGGGCGCCTTTTCTGCCCATTCTACCACGCAAACGCCTGCTTCATGCTCCCAGTCATCCAGGCCAAGCTCCAACGCCTCTAGGGGGTTGTTCACGCGGTACAGGTCGGCGTGGTACATGGGCAGGCGGCCCTGATACTGGGCGACAAGGACGAACGTTGGACTGCGCGCGGGCTGGGCGACGCCCAGCCCCTGGGCGATGCCCTGCGTGAGGGTGGTCTTGCCGGCGCCTAGGTCGCCGATGAGGAGGATGAGGTCGCCCGCCTGGGCGTGCCGCCCCAGCGCGCGGCCAACGCCACGGGTCTCTTCAGGGCTGCGGCTGACGAGCTCCAGGATGGTCATGGGCGGAAGTGGTCCCATCCGCCTTTGGCGACCTGCACAGGACGGCCTCGCTCGTCTTCCACGGAGACGCTGCCCGGCTCGCCCGCGACGATCTCGCCGATGACCGTGGCGCCGGCGGGAAGGAGGGGGCAGACGCGGGCCATGAGCGCGGGCGGGGCCGCGAACAGCAGCTCGTATTCCTCGCCGCTGCGGAGGGCCAGCGCCGTCTCTTGGCCGGGGAAGGCGACGCGCAGCGCGGGGTGCAAGGGGAGGCGGTGCGCGAAGACACGGGCGGCCACGCGGCTGGCGAGGCAGAGCTTGCCAAGGTCGTCCACGAGGCCGTCGCTCACGTCCATGGCGCAGCGGACGCCGTTGGCGGCCAGGACTTGCCCTTCCGGGACGCGTGGCTGGCGGTGGAGGTGGGCCTGGAGCAGCGCTGCCGTTGTTGCTTCGTCAAACGCCAGGCCTTCCAGGAGCATCCGCAAGCCGCCCTCGGCGCCGCCAAGGGTGCCGGTGACGGCCACCTGGTCGCCGGGGCGCGCGGCGGTGCGCAGCAGCAGTGGCGAGCCGGTCACGCCCGTGAGCGCGACCGTGATGAAGAACACGGGGGAGCCGACGATGTCGCCGCCGATGATGGCGGCGCCGTAGGCCTCGCAGGCGTCCAGCAGGCCGTGGTACAGCTCATCAATGTTGTCCGGGTCTTCGTCCTGGGGCAGGCCGAGCGTGATGAGCGCGTACTGCGGCACGCCGCCCATAGCGGCGATGTCGCTGAGGTTGGAGGCCATGGACTTCCAGCCGACCTCGCGCCAGGTGGCGAGGGGGCGTCCGTGGCGGGTGGGGTTGCGGGTGAAGTGGACGCCCTCCACCATCGTGTCGGTGGTGAGGAGCTCGGTTGCGGCGGACGTCTCCCACGCCGCGGCGTCGTCGCCGATGCCGACGCGGAGCGGAAAACGCAGGCCGTCCGCGCCGGGCTTGGGCAAGCCGCGCGCGTCAATCTGGCGTTGCAGCCGGTGGATGAGGCCGAACTCCCCGATGTCGCTCACCTTCATGCCACCATGGTACAGGATGCGGGGGCTTGGCGGGCAGGGGCGCGCTATACCAGCTCCGTGAGAAAGTGGCGGTCATGACGCGGAGCACGCCTCACCCCCCTCGGCTGCGCTCGGGGCAGGCTCTGCCCCTCTCCACTTGATCCTTCGCTTCGCTCGAGGACAGGCGTGGAGAGGGGTACCACCAAGACCCACGCTCAATGCTGCCACCTTTACTCAGAATTGGTATTACAGGCGGCGTCGGATCAACTCACCATGAGAGCGCCATAAACTGGCTTGTGCATTGGCGCCCAGGCGAACCTCCCCCCGCCAACCTAACCCCTAGCCCCTTCCCTGAAAGGGAAGGGGAACGGCTCTCTCAAAGATTTGGGCCCTCTTCAAGACGAATCGGTATAAGAGGCTATACTGCGGGCATGAGGGCGCTGATCGTCTCGGACGTCCACGGCAACCTTGAGGCGCTGGAAGCGGTGCTTTCGGACGCGCGGCGTCAGGGGCCGGTTGACGAGGTGTGGTGCCTGGGCGACGTGGTCGGCTACGGGCCGGACCCGGGCGCGTGCGTTGACCTGCTGGCGTCGCTGGGCGCGGTGGCGGTCGCGGGCAACCACGACCTGGCCGCGGTGGGGGTCATTGGTCTTGAGGACTTCAACCCGTACGCGGTGGAAGCGGCGCGGTGGGCCGCGGAGCAGCTCAGCGAGGCGCAGAGGGCGTATCTGATGGGCCTGCCGCGCATACAGGAGCGCGCGCCCTTCACGCTGGTGCACGGCAGCCTGCGGGACCCGGTTTGGGACTACTTTGAGCCAACCTCCATGTCGCCGCGGCAGATGCAAGAGGCGTTCCGGATGCAGAAGACGCCGTTCTGCCTGGTGGGGCAGTCGCACCTGCCGCTGGTGTGTGTGGAACGTGGGCTTCGGTTCGGCTTGCTGCAAGAGGGGGAGCTGTCGCTGGAGACCAAAGCGCGCCTGGTGGTGAATCCCGGCAGCGTCGGGCAACCGCGGGACGGGGACCCGAGAGCGAGCTACCTGCTGTACGAAGCGGAGGGGAAGCGCCTATTGCATAGGAGAATAGAGTACGATGTAGCTGCCGTTCAGAGCAAAATGCGGCGTGTCGGGCTGCCGGAGCCGCTGGCGGCGCGGCTGGGCGTTGGGGCGTGAGAAGTTTGCGGCACCTTAAAGACTTTTAGAGATGACGCGGCAATCCCATCCAAGGAATCGCTAGAACAGCCTGAACGCGGCTTTCAGTCACTGAAAGCCGTAAAAGAGCGGGAATCGTCAGCCAGGTGCAGTCGCCACCGCCACGTTGACGACGGCGCGCGCGAGTTTTCACAGAGAGCCCTTGTAAGTGTTGACACTGAGCATTGCTTTTGGTAGTCTCCTACGGTTTTACTCTTGGAGCATCGGCCCGCTAGCTCAACGGTAGAGCAGCTGACTCTTAATCAGCGGGTTCAAGGTTCAAATCCTTGGCGGGTCACCAGCAACAACCTGATAGCAGCCTGGGGGGATGTGTCGGAACTGGCAGACGAGCATGACTTAGGATCATGTGCCGGAAGGCGTAGGAGTTCAAATCTCCTCATCCCCACTAGGTACATTGGGCCGCGCGATACGACCCACCCTGAGATTCAGCGCCCCAAGCAGTTGAAGGAGGAGGCCGTGCCGACCCTATTAGAGGTCAAAGGGCTATCGACCTATTTCTTTACGCCGGAGGGCGTGGTCAAGGCCGTGGACGATGTCTCCTACGATGTCCTGGAGGGAGAAACGCTCGCGATAGTGGGCGAGAGCGGCTGTGGCAAGAGTGTCGGCGCACTGTCCATCATGCGTCTCATCGCCAGCCCGCCGGGGAGAACGGTCCACGGCGAGGTGCTGTTTGACGGCGTGGACCTTTTGAAGCTGGACGACGAAGAGATGCGGAAGATTCGTGGGAACCGCATCGGGATGGTGTTCCAGGAGCCGATGACCTCACTTAACCCTGTCTTGACCATCGGCAGGCAGCTCACCGAGACCCTGGAGCTTCACCAGCACATGGACAAGCAAGCAGCGCTGCGCCGGGCCGCGGAGCTCCTTGCCCTGGTGGGGGTGCCCGACGCCGAGCGGCGGTTGGGCGACTACCCGCACCAGTTCAGCGGCGGTATGCGGCAGCGTGTCATGATCGCCATGGCGATGAGCTGCGGCCCCAGGCTGCTCATTGCAGACGAGCCGACGACAGCCCTTGACGTGACGATCCAGGCGCAGGGGTTGGAAGTCATGAGGCGGATATCCAACGAGCTGGGCGCCGCCATCATCATCATCACCCATAACCTCGGGGTGGTTGCGCGGTACGCCAACCGAGTGAACGTGATGTACGCGGGCAAAATCATTGAGCGTGGGAGCTCGCGCGACATCTACAGGAATCCGCACCATCCCTACACGCTTGGCCTGCTCAAGTCGGTGCCGCGGCTGGACTTGCCGAAAAGGGAGAAGCTGGCCCCGATTGAAGGTTTCCCGCCCGACTTGATCAACCTGCCGGTGGGTTGTTCGTTTAGGGCGCGTTGCAAGTTCGCCATTGAGCGCTGCGCTCAGGAAGCGCCTCCGCTGACGAGCGTTGGCGAGGGGCACACGGCGGCCTGTTTCCGAGCCAAGGAAGTCAACGCGGCGTTCCACGCCGGCACCGAGGGTTAGGGGGAAGCATGACGCAAACACAGCAGGCGCCCCAGACCAGGCAGGACGGCAGCGACCACCTTGTTGACGTCACGAACCTCAAGATGTACTTCCCCGTCATGCAGGGCGTTGTTATCCAGCGGAAGGTGGCCGAGGTCAAGGCCGTTGATGACGTGAGCTTTTTCATCCGCAAGGGCGAGACGTTGGGCCTGGTGGGTGAGAGCGGATGCGGCAAGACGACGACCGGCCGCTGCGTCCTCCAGCTCTACAAGCCAACGTCGGGCTCGGTGCGGTTTGACGGTCAAGAGTTGACGACGATGAGTTCCCAGCAGATCCGCGCCATGCGAAGGCGGATGCAGATCATTTTCCAGGACCCCTACAGCTCGCTCAACCCCCGGATGACGTGCGGCAACATCGTGGGCGAGCCGCTGGTCGTCCACAAGCTGGTCAAGAGCAAGCAGGAGTTCCGGGAGCGGGTTTCAGACCTGCTGATCACGGTGGGGCTGAACCCATATATGGCGGACCGGTACCCCCACGAGTTCAGCGGCGGACAGCGGCAGCGCATCGGCGTGGCGCGCGCGCTGGCGACGCACCCGGACTTCATCATGGCCGACGAGCCCGTCTCCGCGTTGGACGTCTCCATCCAGGCGCAGATCATCAATCTGCTGGAAGAGCTGCAAGGGCAGTTCAACCTTACGTACCTGTTCATCGCGCACGACCTCTCCGTGGTGCGCCACATCAGCGACCGCGTGGCGGTGATGTACCTGGGGCACATCGTGGAGATCGCCGACCGGGTGGAGTTGTACGCCAACCCGCTGCACCCGTACACCAAGGCGTTGCTCTCCGCGGTACCCATCCCCGACCCCATTGTGGAGGCCCAGCGGGAGCGCCTCATCCTGACGGGGGATGTTCCCAGCCCGCTGAGGCCGCCCGCCGGGTGCGTGTTCCATACGCGCTGCCCGATCATGATTGAGGAGTGCAAGAACGGCGTGCCGCCGCTCCGCGAGGTGGCGCCGAACCACTGGGCGGCGTGCATCCGCGTATAGCTCCGCGCAAGCCAGCACCGACAAAACACGAGGGGCCTCTGCAATGAGGCCCCTCGTGTTTTGTTTACGTAGGGGCGACCCGCCCGGGGGGCGACCCGCCGGGTCGCCCCTACATTGATGGCAGAAGGCGTGGCGAGTCAACGATTCTCCACGATGGTGCAGCCGCGACATACAATAAGGTCGGCAACTAGGGACGGGAGCGACTTGGTGGCCAGCCAACCTAAGACACCGGCGGTCCTCCGCATCGGCAACGGCGTGTTCCGGTGGGGCGAGCGCACGTACGTCATGGGCGTCGTCAACGTGACGCCGGACTCGTTTTCCGGGGACGGCCTGGGCCTTGACGTGGACGCGGCGGTGCGGCAGGCGCTCCGGTTCCAGGACGAGGGGGCCGACATTGTTGACGTGGGCGGCCAGTCAACGCGGCCTCCGGGCAGGGTCTACGGCGAGGGCGCGGCGGAGGTCTCACCGGAGGACGAGGCCGGGCGGGTTGTGCCGGTCATCCAACGCATGGCCGGGGTCCTGCGCATCCCGATCAGCGTGGACACGTTCCGCGCCGAGGTCGCCCGCCAGGCCCTGGACGCCGGGGCGGCGATGATCAACGACGTGTGGGGCCTTCAGCGCGACCCGGCGCTGGCCCGTCTGGCCGCGAAGGCAGGGGTGCCCATCATCTTGATGCACAACCAGCAGGGGTACGCCTACGGCGACTTGCTCGCGGAGGTGGCCGCGATGGTTCGGATGAGCGTTCAGGCCGCCGTTACGTCAGGCGTCCATTCGGATAAGATTATCGTGGACCCGGGGATCGGCTTCGGCAAGGACGCGGCGCAGAGCCTGGAGCTGCTGCGCCGCCTGGACGAGTTTAAGGCGGCGCTGGGCAAGCCGGTGCTGGTCGGCACATCCCGCAAGTCGCACATCGGCCAGGTGCTGGGCGGGCTGCCGCCGGAGGAGCGCGTGGAGGGGACCGCCGCCACGGTCGCGTTGGCCATCGCCAAGGGAGTGGACATCGTGCGCGTCCATGACGTGAAGGAGATGGTCCGCGTGGCGCGGGTGTCGGACGCCATCGTGCGTGGATGGAGAAAGGAAGGCGCTCAATGAGCCGGGTCGCAGTTAATGAGCTGCTCCTCATCATGGACCAGGCGTACGACCAGAACCGCGAGCACTCGCTCCTCGTCAACCTGAGCACTGTGCCCGATGAAGCCTGGCTGTGGCTGCCGCCGGGAAACGAGCGCTCCATCCGCCACATGGTGGGGCACATTGCAGCCTGCAAATACCGGTACGACAACCAGGCCTTTGGCGACCGGAGCGTAACCTGGAACAGCCCCGCCATGCCCCGCCCGTCCACTTCAGGCCACGCAAGTGCGCCGTTCACCCAGGAAGAGATGCAATCGGGCGCACTGGGGCTTCCGGATGAGCCCTCGCGAGTTGCCATGATGGGCTGGCTGGCCGAAGGCCATCGCCGTCTGCGGGCGCACTTGGCTGCGCTGGACGATGACGGCCTGCGGCAGCCGGGTTACGCCTTATCATCCGGGCAGACCCGGGACATTCGCTGGGTTATCCAGGTCATGGTCCAGCATGACCTCTACCACGCGGGTGAGATTAACCACATCAACGCGCAGTACCGAGGTACTGACGTCTTTGGCGGCGGCCGCCGAAGGCCCCCGCAGCCGTCGTGAAGAAGGCCATTTGGGTTATGCCGCTTGGCCTGCCGTCGTCCGGCTACCAATGAACACAGCCTACATCGGCCTCGGCTCTAACCTTGGCGACCGGTACGCGCACCTGCTCAGCGCTTTGACGCGGATGAGCGAGCGCGGCATCAGGATCACCGCTGTGTCGCCCATCTACGAGACCGATCCGGTGGGCTACACCGAGCAGCCCAGGTTCCTGAACGCCGCGTGCCGTGTCGAGACCGACCTGCCCCCCAGGGAGCTGCTGGGGGAGATGTGGCGCATTGAGGGCGAGGTGGGGCGGACTCCCTCGTTCCCGAGCGGGCCGCGTGTCATAGACCTTGACCTGCTGCTGTACGGCGGCCGCATTCTTAGCGAACCCGACCTGGCAGTGCCGCACCCGCGAATGCAAGAGCGCGCCTTCGTCCTGGTCCCGCTGTCGGACATTGCGGCGCAGGTGCGGCACCCCGCGCTGGGCCGGACTGTCGCAGAGCTGGCCGGAGCCGTGGGCCGGGAGGGCGTGGCCTACTGGGGTGCCTTTCCTCCAGGGACCGTGGTAAGCGAGTGAGACCCATCTTGAGGGCGCGAGCGGCAGTCTCATCCTTCCAGCCACAACCCACGAAGCTGTGTAATATGTGGCGGATATCGTTGTCTTTTGGCATAGTGTTGCGTTAATAGTTGCTCTCTCCTTGCTCGCACCGAGCATCCGAGATTGACACAGCCAAACGTTGCGATATACTTGGGCCGCAGCGTGCCACGATGGGGAAGCGATGGCTCGTTTAGCGCGTCGTCAGCAGGAGGACGGGATGCTAATCGGTCACTTCAATGAGCAGCCCTGGCAGGACCCCAGGCTTGACTTTAGCAAGGGCGGCACCGGCATTACCGACCTGGCCATCAGCAACGGGGCGTATGATCCCGCCATCGGCTCGAAGCTCTACAACCGGTACATTGACGAGAAGCTGTTCGCCGAAGAGGTAGGGTTTGAGGCGCTGATGCTCAACGAGCATCACTCGTTGCCGGGCTGCATGCAGGGCGTCACGAACGTGGAGGCCTGCATCCTGGCCAGGCAGACCACCAAGGCCAAGATCACCATCCTGGGCAACCTCATCCCACTGTGGGACGACCCGCTGTGGCTGGCGGAGCAGCTTGCCATGATTGACATGATCTCCCACGGGCGGCTGGTCTCCGGCTGGGTGCGCGGCGGTGGCCGCGAGAGCATCACCCACAACGCCGTCCCCGCCTACAACCGGGAACGCCACCAGGAGTCCCATGAGTTCATCATCAAAACGTGGACGACTCCGGGGCCCTTCCGGTGGGAGGGGAAGCATTACCAGTACCGCTACGTGAACCCGTGGTCAATGCCGTTCCAGAAACCTCACCCGCCCATCTGGATCCCCAGCACGGTCAGCGTGGACACGGTGCTGTGGTGCGCTCAGAACCACTTCCCCATCGTGCAGCTCGCAACCAAGCTGGACGCGACGAAAGAGGCGTTTGACCTGTACCACCGCTCCGCCGCCGAATTCGGGGGGTACAAGTCGGGCACGCAGAACGTGGGGTATCTCTTCAAAGTCCACCTGGAGGAGACCGAAGAGCAGGCCCACGAGGTGGGGCGTAAGTACATTGAAGGCATTAGCAACCCGTTCCTGGCCGGCAACGAGGGCACCGTGAAGCCCTGGCTCACCGTGCTTCCCGGAATGAGACCTCGCAACGCCACGCAGTTGGGCGCGGCGGCCTTTGGCCCCAGAGGGCGCCAGGGGGCGCGCTTCCGCACCTACGACGATCAGCTCAGCGACTACACCATCATCTCGGGAACGCCAAAGACCGTCATCCCCAAAATCCGCCACATCCTGGAGTTCCTGCGGCCGGGGACGATCTTCTTCTGGGACGGCGACGGCGCCATGTCTCACGATGACCAGGTGCGGAGCCTGCGCCTGATGGGGGAGGAGGTGATCCCCGCTGCCAAGGAGATGGGGAAGGAGCTGGGACTGTTGAGCCCGTATGAGGTGGACGACGGGACCGGATATGACCAAATAGCCTGGGCGAGGGTCAAGGCCCAACAGGCCGCTCAAGCCGGCGGTGGACGCTAGCAATTTCGCGCAGCGCGGCGCGATTGGTGTTTTCCAAGCAAACTGGGATAGGTGAGGAGGGCGAGATGCTTATCGGTCATTTCACGGAGCAGCCCTGGCAGCACCCCAACTTCCAGGCGCCCGTAACCCCGGCGGGGGGCACGGTATACGGCTACGCGGACCTGGACCTGAGCAACGGGGACTACGACCCCGCGGTGGGCGCTCAGCTCTACAACCGCTACATTGACGAGAAGCTCTACGCGGAAGAGGTCGGCTTTGACGCTCTTATGATGAACGAGCACCACAGCGCGCCGTTCTGCATGCAGGGCGTGACCAACGTGGAGGCGTGCATCCTGGCTCGCCAGAGCAAGAAGGCCAAGATCGTCATTCTGGGCAACGTCATGCCCATCTGGGACGACCCGCTGTGGCTGGCGGAGCAGCTGGCCATGATTGACATGATCTCGCACGGCCGGCTCGTCTCCGGCTGGGTCCGCGGCACGGGGCGCGAGAGCGTAACGCACAACGCCAACCCCACCTTCAATCGCGAGCGGTGGGAGGAGTCGCACCAGTTCATGGTCAAGACGTGGACCACGCCCGGCCCGTTCCGCTGGGAGGGCAAGCACTTCCAGTACCGGTATGTGAACCCCTGGTCGGTGCCGTTGCAGAGGCCGCACCCGCCCATCTGGATCCCGGGCGTGGCGAGCCAGGAGACCGTCATCTGGACGGCCAAGCACCACTTCCCCTACGTCATGCTGGCGACGCTGCTGGAGCCGACGAAGCAGTACTTTAAGCTGTACCACGATACGGCTGCGGAGGCGGGGTACAAGTCCGGCACGCAGAACCTGGGGTACCTGTTCAAGGTGCACGTGGAGGAGACCGAGGAGAAGGCGGACGAGGTGGGGCGCAAGTACATCCGCGGCGTGAACAACCCCTTCAACACGGGCAACGAGGGCCGCGTCAGGCCGTGGATCCAATCGTTGCCGGGGATCACCTCGCGCGACTCGCTGCGACGGAGCGCGGAGCTGTTCGGGCGCGCGGCGCCGGTGGGACGCGGCGGCCAGGCCGGCGGCGACCCCGCGGCCCGCGGCTACGAGGCCCAGGTGCAGAACCTCAGCATCATCTCCGGCACGCCCAAGAGCGTGCTGCCCAAGATACGGCACATCCTGGAGGAGCTGCGTCCGGGAAGCGTTTTCTTCTGGGACGGCGACGGCATGATGGAGCACGACGACCAGGTCCGCAGCCTTCGCTTGCACGGCGCAGAGGTAATCCCTGCGGCGCGCGAGATGGGCAAGGAGCTTGGCCTGCTCAGCCCGTACGAGGTGAACGACGGGACGGGCTTTGACCAGGAGGCCTGGGCCAAAGTGAAGGCGGGCGCTCCCGCGGGAGGATAGCGCGCAGGGACTCGCCTAGGAACCCAAACGACAGGAGGGTTTCACGGCCCTCCGTTCGGCGCGAGGTTGGGATGCGTGGCTTCGCAGCCCAACCTCGCGCCTATGTTATCTCGTTATCCCCTTGACGGCGCTACGAGCTTGGGTCAAGATTACCGTTGATCTGTCCCAAGAGAAAGCTATGTGCAAAGACACAGCCAGCGAGGAGGAACAGCGTTGTTCATCGGACACTTCACCGAGCAGCCGTGGCAGGACCCCAAGCAAGGGTACCTGGGCACCATTCGCCTGGACATTAGCAACAAGAGCTACGACCCGGAGGTTGGACGCCAGCTCTATAACCGATACCTGGACGAGAAGCTGTACGCCGAGGAGATCGGGTTTGACGGGCTGATGTTCAACGAGCACCACAGCACGGCGTTCTGCATGCAAGGGGTGACGAACGTAGGCGTGGCCATCCTCGCCCGCCAGACCAAGCGGGCCAAGCTGTGCATTTTGGGGAACGTCCTGCCGATTTGGGACGACCCGCTGTGGCTGGCCGAGCAGCTCGCCATGATTGACATGATCTCCCACGGGCGGCTGGTGAGCGGCTGGGTGCGCGGCGCGCCGTCGGAGAGCGTGGCGCACAACGCGCCGTCCGCGTACAACCGCGAGCGGTACGAGGAGGCCCACGACTTTATCGTCAAGACATGGACCACGCCAGGCCCCTTCCGCTGGGAAGGCAAGCACTACCAGTACCGGTACGTGAACCCCTGGTCCATGCCCTTCCAGAGGCCGCACCCGCCCGCGATGATCCCCGGCGTCGCCAGCAAGGAGACCGTCCGCTGGGCGGCGCAGCATCACTATCCGTACGTGATGCTGGCGACCTTGCTCGGGCCCACCAAAGAGATGTTTGACTACTACTTTGAGTGCGCGCAGGAGTTCGGCTACAAGGCCGGCTCGCAGAACCTCGGGTACCTGTTCAAGGTCCACGCGGATGAGACTGAGGCGAAGGCGGACGAGGTGGGGCGTCGCTACATTAGCGGCGTGGAGAACCCGTTCATCTCGGGGAACACCGCCGCGGCGCCGCTGTTCACCGGGTTGCCCGGGCTTTCGTCCGCTGACTCGCGCAAGCGCCAGGCGGCGCTGCTTGGCGCTCGCACCGGCGGCGCGGCCAGCACCGCCTCCACCTTCCGCGCGCCCTACGAGACCCAGGTTGAGCAGTACAGCATTGTCTCCGGCACGCCCAAGACCGTCCTGGCCAAGCTCCGGCACGTGCTGGGGCTTCTGCGCCCAGGCACGCTCTACATTTGGGACGGCGACGGCGCCATGACCCACGACGACCAGATGCGGAGCTTCCGGCTGATGGGTTCCGAGGTCCTGCCCGCCCTTCGCGAGATGAGCAAGGAGATGGGCCTGGTTGGACCGTTTGAGTCCAACGACGGCACCGGCATTGGGCCGGATATCTGGGCCAAACATAAGCAGCAGCAAGCCGCCAAGGTCTAGCCGAAACCAGGGATTCGACAAGGCGAGCGGGGCCTGCAGTTGAGATCTGCAGGCCCCGCGTTTTTTGGGAGCGCTTCACGCCAAGGCTCGGGCTTGCTTGCGGCAAGCAAGGGCGGTACGCTGAATGGCGCCTCCTTCCAGGGGCATCGCTGGTGAAGGCGGCCCACCATCTTGCAGGCGGGAGCAAGTGCGACGAAATGCCTGACGTAGCCGAACGAGAGGCTGCGGCTCGCAGTGAGCGGGTCGCTGGTCAAGAGCTGACTGACGCGCAGTGGGAGCACATCCGCCCGCTGGTGCCGGGAGGGAGGGGTGTGGGACGGCCACGGGCCGACGACCGGCAGGTGCTCAACGGCATCTTGCACGTGGTGCGCAACGGGTGGCGCTGGCGAGACGCGCCGCCTCAGT
>ORMF011393233.1_pt1 | contig 13570 bp, 22 predicted proteins | sample 1779871 | NCBI WGS metagenome assembly ORMF01 (sample SAMEA104232316, study PRJEB22302) | groundwater metagenome | biome: forest; feature: aquifer; material: groundwater | place: USA | collected 2011-08-07 | depth 5.4 m | reverse complement strand
GTTGGTTCTCGTGAATACGTAGCCAATGGCGATAACAGCCACAATAACGATCGGAATACTATAGAGTGATTTTTTCATAGTGTATGGCCTTTTGTGCATTAAGGTTTAAGATGCGCGAATACAAAAAAACTAGCATGATAGCCATTCACCAAAGAATCCGTAAACAGATTCGTGAATGCCCGCTAGTTTAGATGGTTGTAAGATTGTATTTTTTGGGGTTGAGAATGCCTTGCGAAAAGGCGAAGCGTAAATGATACAACGCAACAATTTCCGGACTTTTCTTTATGTACATTCTAACCTGCGTTAACAGGCGCTGGGCAAGATCTCCCCCAGGCCGTCTCCCAAAAATTATTGATACAAAAACGAGGCCAACGGCGAACAAGCCATAAAGACTTCTCGCATAGCCCCTTGGGGTAGCCAAAAGAGCCTCTTGTAACGAGTGTGTGGATTTGGAAATAGTTGTTCCACAGCACTCTGCACTGCCTTGCGCAATAGCAGTCGATTCAGAGACCGGAGCATGCGCGGCCGTCTCCGGATGGTAGTTCACAGCGCAGGATAAACTAAGAACCAGTCCTACGAAAGTGAATAGGGCTAGACTAATCTTTAATTTTTTAGAAACAGGAAAAAACATAGGGGAACTATAGCATTTTTTTCCTATTTGTCAATGGAGTCGGCCATCATGTCAGCCACCATTCACTACGATGTGTTAGCGATTTTGGGTCCATGTGTCGCCTGTGTCACTGCTCTTATAGATCTTATTTTCATGAGTAAGGGCATAAATCACACTGGGATTACTTCGGTTATACGCAATGTGGAGTATTGTTTCTCCATTAAACTTTTCATTCACCCTTTGCCATGTCTTGCCAGCATCGATGCTCTTCCCCAACCCTCCCAATTTTTCACTAAATGCGAGAAGGACTTTCGCGTCTTTGGGGTGAATGACAATAACCGAGACAGCCCCACCTTCCAATGCCAGTGACAGGGAAGTCCAGGTTACTCCTTTGTCCGTGCTCACCATTACACCCTGCCCTCGCGGTGTGGCCGCATACACTACATTCTCGTCCTGGGTGTCGGCCGCAAGGTATACCGGTAGCAGATCGCGGTTCACGATCTCCCACGTCTTGCCCTGATCAATACTGCGCTGAAGATTACCCTGAAACCAGCCGTACACGAGGTTTGGGTTTACAGGACTGACTGCCATTGTGTGGAAGTCAACCGGTCCATTGACCCCCTCGGAAATTTTCTTCCAGGTCACTCCGCCGTCTTCGGATTTCTGAAAGCCGATATTGCCACCGGTACTTGGGTGGCCACTGGAAAAGAAAACACTGGCTTCGGTTGGATGAGGAGAAAACCCCATGTAGTCGTCTTTGCTTTTACCCACGCGGTAAAGGTCTTTTTCATTCACAAGCACTAACAGGCCATGATGGGTTGCAATGTAGAGCTTGCTTGAATCTTTTACATCCACCGCCAACCCATGGCCGTGAGAAATGGCAGTTTCGGGGGAGAGATTGGTTTGCTCTGAAGAATCGTTTGCAGTATTATTGCCTTCGGCCAACAGTACCATAATACCGCCACCGATAACGACTATTGCAACAATAATCCATATATATTTTTGATATGGTTTGTTCATAGGATTACTGTTCGAAAGCGTGTTTGATAATCTCGAGATTACAACTGTGGTGTTCTTTGCACCAAGCCGCACACTTCTTCGCCCACTGGGCATCCGTATACGATAAGCTACATTCTGGGCAGACAAAGAGCTTTTGTGATTTCGAGGATTCGCGCGAAAGGTTTTTGAAATGAGGATCCGGCAGAATAGGCGAGTTCATAACAGAGCGGTATTTATGTGTTTGGTACAACCGTAATCGTTCCGCGGTACATTCCCATGGAACAGCTAAATGCGTATGTCCCCGGCTGGGGGGCAGTGAAGGTAAGGGTATTGATTCCAGGGCGTAAGTATGTTTGGCTAATGCCGAGTCGCGGCGCTTGGAGTACCGAAGCGCATCCTCCTCCGTTGGTTCCGTCAATCAGCCAGCGCGTGGGGATTCCTGCGCGAATCGTAAAGGCATTGGGTTCGTAACCACCATAGGCGACATTCATCCGAATAGTTTGTATTCCACCTTCGGGTGAACCGTCTGCTGCTGAAACAATGCCGCTCCACTGCGGAAAGCTTAATGGGTATCCAGCAATGGTAAATCCGTTTTGAATATTCCAAAGTCCTAAAACAATGACCAGCGCTCCAGAGAATTGGAAAAAGAGTGTTCCCGCTTTTCCTTTTAATGAGCTTGATGCCCAGCCGAGTCCGAGTAATGCCGGTGCAGTCCCGAGAGCAAACATACCGAGGATGCTGGCGCTGGTGAGGGCGCTTCCGGTCGTCAAGGCGTACAACTGTAATGATTGTGTAAACCCGCAAGGTAAGAAAAATGTTCCGGCTCCCAGAAGGAGGGGTGTCCATCGACGCGGCTGACCGGTTTCCATATTCATCACTCCCCGTGAAATGGATTTTGGCATGCGCGGCATGATACGTTTGAGGAGGCGTGGCGCGATATGGAGCATTTCGAGCCCCATCGTAATCATCCAAAGGGCGGCAATCACCGTGATGACACCAACGATTGTGGGTGATGGAGTTAAGCTGGACCCAATTCTCCCAATCACAGCTCCCAAAATGCTATAGGCAAGAATGCGTCCTGCGACAAACAAAAGAACCGGAAGCATGCGCTGGAGCGGACGGGTCCCCGAATAATACTGGTTAAATTTTGCCACTGATGAAAGAAGGAGGCCTCCCGAAACCGCGATACAGGAAGAGCTCGCCGCCACAAGCCCCAAGAGGAACACTGCTGTCAAGCTCATCGACGCATCGAGTGCTCCCACAGCAGGAGTCAGTCCTAGCCCGGCGAATGCCTTGGTCACAAGATACACCAAAGCAAACAGTCCAACGAGTTGCTTCCAGGAGGGTCGGGTGGCCAGTGGGTTCGCTGGGGTGTTGGGGTGCCGCACACGATATTTGGGGTCTGGCAGATGGCGTTGGAGTGTTGTGATCGAAGGAGGTTCACCGTCGCATACGAGTCGGGCAATGCCGTGCGAAGCGTTGACCATCACTTTTTTCACACCCGGAATCTCTCGCCATTCTTCTTCGATCGTGAGCTCACAGCTTCGGCAGGTCATGCCGTCGATCGCGACACGATACACTTTTTGATCAGGTGATGGTTGCATAGCCATGGTATACACGATCCGTTATGTATTGTTTTTTTTTGCGCTCCACATGAGTGGGCGGTCGAATGTAATAGAACCTTTTGTTTTGCGGCGGAGTAGGCCGTTATGGTAATCGTACAGCAGAGGCTGGCCAAATGGAAGATTAAGATTAGGGAGATGCTGTGTTGATATTTTTTCGAGGTATTTCACGATCACGCGGATCGTGTTGCCGTGGCTGGCAACAATCACATTTTTTTGCGCACGAAGCTGAGGAACAACATTTTTAAGAAAAAACGGAATCACGCGCTTATAGACATCCTGCAGGCTTTCTCCTCCCCCGGGAGGGCGGGTGTTGTACCCTCGGCGCCAGGCAATCACCTGTGCCTCACCGTATTTTTTTCGGACATCTTGTTTGTACAACCCTTGGAGAGTGCCGTAATATCGTTCATTCAGTAATGTCGTCGTATGGACCAGAATTTCCGTTTTTTCCGTGTGGTGGTCGCATGAGTACCACTCTTGTTTCTTCTCTCCGGTGTGCAAAAAAATTCCCGTGCGTTGTTGGTGCGCCAAGATCATGTTGAGCGTATCCTGAGCGCGTTTAAGTTTTGAAACAAATCCAATATGAACTGGTATCTTTTTGAGTTTCCCCGCGGCCGCGAGGGACTCTTTAATACCTTGTTCGTTCAATGGAACGTCCACCCAGCCCGTGAATCGACCGGTGCTGTTCCAGCGGGATTCGCCGTGGCGGACAAGAATGAGTGTGGGCATAGAGTTATTCAATTTTTGCATCACGAATGAGCTCGAGAAGTTTGGGATGCAAAAGGCCATTACTCACGATATGGCCGCTAATATCACGATCGTAACGCTGCTCTTTTCCGAACACATCGGTTACTTTTCCACCAGCTTCTTCTACGATCACTTTAATGGCCGCGGTATCGTGAGGCGAGATTCCTTGAAATACAGTCGCCACCAGTTCTCCACTGGCCACCAGAGCTCCCATATACGTGATCGACAGAACATTCACCATCTTTACGCCTTGATTAGAGAGCGACTCCTGGAGCCGGCTGTATTGGAAAAATGGTGCTACAGCCCAATACGAAACTCCGGCGATGGCGTTCATGAGCGATGTGGCTGGCGAGACATGGATTGGGTTGCCATTCAGGGTTGCCCCTCCGCCCTTTTCTCCCACAAAGAGGCGGTCCATAAATGGATCGTACACCACGCCCAAAATCGGTTCTCCGTGGTGAGTAAGCGCGAGGGAGAAGACACAGGTCGGGATACCGTGCGAAAAGGGGATCGTGCCATCGATGGGATCACACACCCACACATATTCACTACCCTCAATCATAGCACTCCCTTCTTCGGCGAGCACGCTGTGGAGCGGAAAATTCTTTTGTACCGCATCAATCACCATTTGATTGATTGTGAGGTCGGTAACGGTTAGTGGAGTGTTATCCGCCTTCCATTCCTTCTTCATGCCGAGTGTAAAATTTGCTTTGATAATGGCCCCTGCTTGCTTCGCAAGGTCAATAGCAAATTCTTTTGGATTGGCCATACTATTTTTGGACCCTACCGGGATCGAACCGGTCACCTCCTCGTTGCAAACGAGGCGCTCTACCAGATGAGCTAAGGGCCCAAGATTATGGTGCTGGGGCGGATTGCTGGAATCCAGTGAACAGCGGGATAAAGATCCATAAGACTAGTTTTCCCATTACCCCCGTGACCATGAGGAATCCAGCGAGTGTGACAAGAATACCCACGAATTTATAAAAGAGGCGGCTCCCGCCATCAGAGCCAAACCATCGCTCGGCAACATCAACTGTTCCAAAGTTCTGATACAACCATTCGGAGTAGATGGTCATGTATACCCCAATGATCGAGAGAATAATGCCAACAATCGTTCTCATAGGTATTCATCTTTGGACGGTGCAGGTCTCGAACCTGCGACCTCCTCGGTGTAAGCGGGGCGCTCTAACCTCCGCCCTGGGCGGATCAGCCTCTTGAGCCACAGGCTCATCTGCCTCTGGCATGAGGCTGAAGCTGAGCTCGTGGGGCGACCCTTTATATTAATCATGGACAGTGCAGGTCTCGAACCTGCGACCTCCTCGGTGTAAGCGGGGCGCTCTAACCAACTGAGCTAACTGTCCTTCAGTAAGATTACGTTTTTACATTTTCATCCAGCCATCTTCTACCTTGTCCAGATTTTAAAAATCGTTCACGTTTTCTTGCTTCTGTAATAGTCGTGTATTGTTCTTCGTAAATCAGTTTGAATGGCCCATTTTGTCTTGTCCAGGCATTACTTCCATAATTGTGTTCTTGTAGTCTTGTCTCGGGTGCTTTACTTGTACTTCCAATGTACCTTTTACCGTTCTTTAGACTTATTAGAACGTAGAGATGACCCATATCGTTTAGGCTCTAACTTCCGCCATAGGCGGATCAGCCTCTTGAGCCACAGGCTCATCTGCCTCTGGCATGAGGCTGAAGCTGAGCTAACCGTCCCTACTGGTTCAAATGTAGGCCTATCCTATCACGGGAATGAAAAAAAATAAAGTGCTGGTCCGCCGTACAGAGCCTGAAGAATCGAGGGGGGATAACGCAAAAACCAACACAGAGGATAGACAGAAAAGAAATGAGGAAAGCAAGTACCCAAGGGGTACAAACAACATGCCCGAGGGCATACTGTTGTTGCTTTGTCCTTGTTCTTTTCTTTGTGGTGTCTATCATGTGTTGGTTTTGTTGGATCCCGTCAGGGGAGGTGCGCATGGCGCTCGAAACGATCCCTTTGGATCACGCTGGTGCACCGAAGTACACACCAAGTGTGGTTGAGTACAAAGGGGGGTGGAATCGAGGGCGTGCGGTGAGAAAATGATGAAAAGAAGGAAATGAAGATGATAAAAGTTATGAAAGAGGGTTGTTGTGGCGTTGATCCTTTACAGGATCCTCTTCATAATATTTTATCGTATCAAATTGTCTTCTGGCGTTTTTTCTCTTGGTTGTGTCGCATTCATTGTGCAAATTCATCCGGATCCCCAAAAAATGGGAGTGAGAGGGAGAATTACAATCAATGAACGATACAACCAAAACCATTTCCCCCAACGGGGGCTCGTCCGTGATAGGGCGGCCCTCCTGCGCTCTTCGAGCTACGGAGGGCAGGCCCTCTCGATATTGAGAGGAGCGGAGAAGGGCAGACCCATCGCGGAAACGCGCATAGTTAAAGTACGGTCTATTGCAACCGACCCATTACTGTACTCAAATTCGGTAGGAATGTCAATCCCGCCAATTGGCGGGATTTTGTATCATGTCGTCGTTAGCCTTACAATGAAGGACCCATTTCTTTGGGAATGGGGAGTCCTAACAGGGTGAGCGCAAGGGGAGCGATGTGTGTGAGGGAGCCTTTGAGTCGGAGTGTTATGCGACATTTGGTGATCAGAATAAACGGTACCGGATTGGTGGTGTGCGCCGTGTGGCGGCTCTTGGCCGTGGGGTCGTACATCTGTTCGGCATTGCCGTGATCTGCCGTAACAATAATTTCATAACCACTCTTTTGTGCGAGCACGACGATGTTCCCAATTAGTTTATCTAAGAGTTCGCAGGCCTTGATTGCGGCATCGATATTCCCAGAGTGCCCCACCATGTCCGCATTCGCAAAATTGATAAAGATGACTGGGAATTTTCCGATAGCCCGTTGTGCTGCATCCGCAATTGCCGGAGCAGACATTGCGGGCAAGAGGTCGTAGCTTTTTACGTCTTCTGAGGGGATCAGCACCCGTTGTTCTTGGGGGTACGGTTTTTCTCGAGTGCCATTAAAAAAGTATGTCAGATGCGGGTATTTTTGGCTTTCGGCAATCTTCAACTGTTTGAGTTTGTGTTGGGAAATAACTTGTGAAAGATGATTCTCCGGCATCACGCGATCAAATGCCACATGGACATTGCGGCGCGAAACGCCATAAGGAATCATGGTAGTGATATGAACACGCCGTACTTTTTTAGAGATCCTGTCGACTAATTGGCGCATGCGGTCCGCACGGAAGTTAAAAAAGATGACACTGTCGTTCGGGCGAATCATTCCGTTGGGGTCCAGCACGGTGGGCTCCACAAATTCGTCGTAGATTTTCCGGTGATAATGATCGTCCAGCGCCTGTTTCATTGTCTTGAATGCATGCCCTGTTCCATGAACAAGGAGGTCAACCGCTTTGTCTGTGTAATGCCAATTTTCATCTCGATCCATCGCCCAGAATCGTCCGCACAATGTGGCGATAGTACCAACGTGTAATTGTTCCATTATTTTTTGAACATGAATTAAATACCGTTCCGCCGAAGCCGGGGGCGTATCGCGGCCGTCCAATAGGGCATGCACCATCACGTCCCTGCACCCCCACTGTTTTGCTAATTCGAGGAGCGCCACAAGATGATCATGGTGTGCATGCACGCCGCCCGGGCTCGCCAGTCCCACCAAGTGGACACGGCCATGATTTTTTTTGGCTTGTTCCATTGCATTGATGAGTGTTGGATTCTTAAAAAAACTTTTGTCGTTCAATGCCCGTTGGAGTCGCAATAATTCTTGTTCTACCACGCGGCCCGCGCCAATATGCATGTGGCCGACTTCGCTCGAACCGATTTGGTCTTTGAGGAGCCCCACTGCCGGACCAGAGGCCGCTAAGATGCTGTGCGGATATTCTTTCCAAAGCCGGTCCATGGTCGGAGTCTTCGCGCGCCAAATCGCATTGTGTTTGTTTTTTGGCCCAATGCCCCAGCCATCGAGGATGATCATGAGGAGTTTTTTTGTCGGCTTCATAATATTAGGGAAGTAGAGGTTTGTCGTCATCCCGGACTTGATCCGGGATCCAGAAAGAAAAATAAAAGAGAACGGTCTTTTATATTTTGTCTGGATTCCCGCTCAAGGCGGGAATGACAATATGAAGAAAATTTGACAATCTTTGTAGGTATGTTTTCAGTGCCCGACTGATCGCCAGTTCCGGGTCAGCGGTCTCTTCCAATCGTTCGTAGCCAACACGGGCCAGCCACAGTTTGAACGGTTCAGCATTTGGCGAGGGTATCGACTGGATGAGCCGCAGCATTGTCTCGGTATCGGCGGCATCGGTGAGGCGCATTTTGCCGTCAGGGGCGAGCATTTTCAAACCGTTACATTTTGTAACGGTTTCACTTGAGCCTTCGTCAATAAGGCGTTTTTTAAGCACGCGCCAGTATACTGGAGGGTTTTCACTATTGGTAAGAACCCCTATAACATCCACCACGGCAAAATACCACAGTTCTTTTGTGGCATCCCAGTGGCGTCGAATTTGTTTGCCTTTAAACAAGGCGATTTGGGGTTGTTTCATAGTCGTGATGTTGTCTCAATAATATACTCGAATTATACGCGTGCTACTGAGAAAATCAATTGGAAAAGAAGAGAGAAGCGGCGCGTGGCTGCTTCTCTAGGTTGAGATAAATGATCGCAGCCAGTTCGGCAGGACGAACTCCGCAGCCAGTTCCAGCGGCGCCTGCACGCTTAGTGATGGCTCAACGAAGCACGCCTTGAGGCAGAGTTTTTGGCAGGGTCGAAACCGTGCGTTGTAGTTCAACGCAGCGTGGAGAACATTCAACGCGTCCCGCTGTGTAGCGATCTTTCCGATATGATCGCAAAGTGCAGGATATTTGTACTCGCACGGGTTCAGTATCCTTCCGTGCGGGTCGACGACCAACATGCCGGTGGGTCGGCAATCGAACGAGCCAAAGTCGCGGATGCGCTCTAGGTAGCGCACGGTTCCTTGAATGGTCTTGGGATCCTTGCGTTTTTGTGCAATGACCCGCTCCACAAATTGGACGTAAGCCACGCGTTGTGTGGAGTTGGCCCGTTCAATCGTGGGCCAGTAATTCTCCACGGCCGGAACAATGGCCAGAGGAATGTTCGCCTCCAGGCAATAGTCGAGCACCCCATGAGCGCTGCGAATGTTCTCCGCGCTCAGCACGCAGTTGGCCACGAGTTGATTACCGTGGCGGCGTGCTTCGATTGCTCCGTCGTGGATATTTTCGAAGACCCCTTCTATTTGGCGATAGGGGACCTGAAAAATATCGGCAGCAACGGCGACCTCGACCGCGTGAATGCTCACCACGATGCGGTCCGCGAAGCGCAAGACATCGGGCCGCTCGTGCAGGAGTGTTGCGTTCGTATTGATCGCAACGGGCCAGAAGTCCATCGCTCGCGCCAGTTCCACAATGCTCTCGATGTTTCGTTGGAGGAGCGGTTCGCCTCCGGCAATGTAGAGCGAAGGGGTAAGAGGTCGCAGTGCGTTGAAAATTCTCCAGATTTCTTCCAGAGAAACTTCTTGGTGTTTACCCGCGGCAATGTTGGCGGCTTGGCTGCAAAATTGACAGCCCGCGTTACATACATAGTTCGCGTGATACACCGAGAAGTAGGGTAGGATGTGATCCTTGTCCATCACCCGCGCGCGCCAAAGGTTCCCCAGCGCACGTTTGATCTGCAGGGCCGTTGCCCTGGCTTGTCGACTGATTTGCATGGGATCGGCCCTCCTTTCAGGTCTGTCGCAAATCATCCTCACCATATCAGATGGGCGCATTCATGACAACACAATACAAAATCACCCCGATATGCATCGTGGTGATTTTCCGCGGTCTCGAATTTATAGATTCCCTGGTTTACAATAATTCAGCCGAACACCAGTACTTTATCCGAATTCTCGACCATCGTGAGCAAATCGGACATTGTGGAAATTGGGCACACTCCACTTTTTTCTTTCCCACGGATTTTGAGGCACGTGCCGCATGCCTGTAGTGCACCGTTCAGCTTTTTGAATTCTGTCACCTTTATAGAAATATCAAAATGTTCACTGTCGGGAATCGTGTCCAGTTCCGAGCCTTCGTTCATCAAAAAAATCTCCACTTGATGATTGGCTTTCAGCGCGGTGATCCCAAGGCGGAAGGTATTCCAAACATGTTCGGGTTTGTTGGATTCGAGAATGATGCCAAGTTTCATATGGACGAGATTAGACGAGGTCGTTTGTTAAGAACCATCTTTTTTGGCGGCACGGTATTTTACCCAAAAGGCATGGACAATGGTACGGATAGCATTTGATGCTCCAGAGACCCCAAGGGAAAATATTATTTCCCCGGTTATTAAATACACCACAATGAAATCAATAGTTGCGGCAATCAGTCGCCATTCTAATGCATGGAGAAATGCTCTTTTGAGAGTCATCGCAGTGGTTGGGTGTGGATGCCGCATTCACCGCACACCTTAGTAGTTCCTTTCCATCGCCCGGCTCGCTCCGATTCGTTTTCGTCTTCCTCGGGGAACGAACAACGAGCACACCCTAAGCTTCGAAAACCCTCCGCATACTTGGGATTGACCGGAACGGCGTTCACTGCCAAGTATCTCCATATATCCAGCTCCGTAAAATCAAGGATGGGGTTCACTTTGACCAGTCCGTTTTTTTCTTCGACGTACTGAAAATCAGCACGAGTGATCCCTTCTGTTTTACGCACGCCAGAAATCCATGCATCAAGGCCCTCTACCGCCTTCTTAGCGATATTGACTTTTGGTGCCCCGCAACACAATGCGACATCATTGGACTCTTGGGTGAAGATATAGCGCTTGTAATTTTTAATTTTCCACTCCGACACCATTCTTTTTTCAAAATCGTATGTCTCTTGAAATTCTGTATCAGCTAAAAGAGAGAACACGGGTGTATCTAATGAGACGGAACGCACAAGATGGAGGATCGTCATCGAATCTTTTCCAAATGAACAACACACTGCGATTTTTGGATATTTCGCAACCGCCTCCGTAATGAGCGACTTCGCATCAGCGACTTTTTCTATGAATGTCATAGAGTAGAATGATAAGAATTATTTTTTTGCTCTACACTAAGATACTCTCACGATGTTTTATGGGATGCAATAATCACCCTCATGATCATCAGGGTGATTCTACAACTTCCATTTATACCCATGTGAACTATCGCAAACGAAATTACGCCTTTCGGCTGAGCCAGCCGGTGGCCATGAGACATGCAGCCACAATGTTCAAGATCGCGTGGGCGGTCATTTGTTCTGGGGGGAGGCCCACGACCAACATATAGATGTGGGTCCCCAAAACAATGAACAGTCCAATGCCATACAACGACCAACTCAATTTGTTATTCGCGTACATAGACAAAATTGTTAATGCTAAACTGCTGTTAGTATCCCATACTCTGACCTTTCTCACAAATTACTAAACCAAAAAACACCCCGATAATAATCGGAGTGTTTTCGAAAGGCCTATTTTGCTGTAATTATACACTTTGCGCGAACCTTTTTCGAGAAGAATTAAAATGGACTCGGCAGGGCGAAACAATTGACTGGGGATATGGATTCGCCCTGCCTCGGCTGATTTCCCGCCCGCAGGAGGGGTTTGGGGAGGAATGCGGGCGGGTTTCGGACTGGGGGTTTTCGGAAAATTCGTCGCCGAAATTCGTGCCAGTGAAACTAGCGCGCCGCCTGAATTATTTCGCTGTTTTCTGTTCTTGTGGCGGCATTTGCGGAATCATTATCTGTTGGAAAGGAATATTTTTTACTAAGAACACGCCATTACTATTTTCGTACAATTTGATAATCGGTGAGCGGTCGAGAAGAATTTCCAACACACAGTATAATTCCCAAACCTTCGTTCGCAAATTCTGATTATCTCGCAAATCCGTAACCTTGATTCCGATTTTCTTTGCTTCGTTAATTCCAATTGGTCTCCCGTGCGACAAATACTTTTTGTGGTCTGCCAAATTTTTAGCGATGCCGTCTGCCTTTTCTGCCGCTTTTTCATCGCCTTTGAACATATATTTAGTTAGCCAATCTTTTACCAATTCTTCAGATAATTTTTTGGCGTTCTCACAAATTTGTAAAATATGTAAATCATATTTATTCAAAAGCGGCAGATAGGCCGGTAAAATATCGGTTCCTACTTCTAAAATTACTTTCTTTGCTTCTTCAAAACCATCTATCAAGGTTTGCGCTGGGACAAAGTTTCCGTTGATTTGAATTTGCGGGTCAATTGGTCCAAGCTCTGATCTATCGTCCATCAAAATTTCATCTCCAGACAAAGCCAACATTGTTGCCGCGCTTTTTGCCATATTTGGGACAATGAAGCGGATATTATCAAAGTGTTCGCGCAACATACATACTAACGATTCTGTCGCTTCTGCTGAACCACCCGGGCTATGTAAAATCACATCAACGCCTTTTTTGTCCAAGCCCTCAACAATATCGGCGAAGCAAGTTTTGTCATCCCAAGTAATAGCACCCGCTGGGTGATTTTTCTTTAAGTCAGAAAAATAAACCAAAACATCTCGTTTGGTTATTTCCTTTATTTCCTTTATTTTCTGCTTTCTAAATGAGTCAATATACTCAACCTGCTTTTCTGGCTGGGGTCGCTTATTTAACTCATCTAGTAGTTGTTGAAATGTTGGCATAGTAATCTTTTTTAGAAAGCGAACTGGAATAACTACCTTTGTATCTTGGCTTCTGTTTAATAGTCATTGCGTCAATCGCTTGCTCATAAGTTTTTTGGGCATTCTCAAAAACTTCCAAAGCTTTCTTGATTTTTGGATTATCCTTTACGCTATTAAGTTTTTGCTGAAATTGTGTATCCATAGAGATAAAAATTATTGTTCCTTGTTTACACCGCTATCAATATTTTTATATTTCGTAAAGCCATGATAAATAAGATACCCACCACCCAGTATTACGATAATATACCAAATACTATCTCCTGTAGTTCCACCATCATTTAAGTTAGCCAATCCCCCAAAAATCAGTAATACCCCGCCAATTACAAAAGACCACTTCTTTAGGTTCGATGATCGTGCAGGCGCGTCGTGTAGTCGCTTATACATACTAGAATTTATGTATGCATAAACAGCAAGCGACAATATCGGTGCCAAAAATCCTATTACTGCCGCCAGGCCTGCGTTTAATTTATTCTTCACTGCAAGCTTATAACACACCACCGCGGATATAAGAGCAAAAGTGAACCAAATTATTATTCCTGTATTTTCCATAAGTTTATTGTATCAAATCATCAACGCTCACGCCAAGGGCTTTTGCAACCTTTTTGAGCGTGTCAAGCGTTGGATTTTGGTTTTTGCCAGCTTCAATCTTAATAATCGTATTATTAGCGACATCGGCCAATCTCGCCAATTTCTCTTGCGAAAGCCCCTTTGCTTCCCTAAGTTTTCTAAGTGTTTTTGTAATGTTTGACATACTAATATCTTGGTAGTAGTATTAAAGTATCAGTACTATTCCCTGTCTATTACTTCAATGCTACACCAAAAACCAAAAATTGTAAACAGGCGGCGCATTTCGCAAAGCGAAATACGAAATTCGG
>ORMF010715364.1_pt1 | contig 13571 bp, 14 predicted proteins | sample 1779871 | NCBI WGS metagenome assembly ORMF01 (sample SAMEA104232316, study PRJEB22302) | groundwater metagenome | biome: forest; feature: aquifer; material: groundwater | place: USA | collected 2011-08-07 | depth 5.4 m | reverse complement strand
CAACCGCCCACGCTTGGCCATGCCCGCCAGCGGATCGCGAGAGGCGGCCTGGAACTACGCCTTGCACCAAATCGAGAGACTCAAGCCATAGCATCATCTCTTTTCACGCAGGATTCAGGTTAACTGTCTCAAAATAATAACTTTACGGTATCGAAGAATCCCTCCTGACCTCCCTTTGCCAAAGGGAGGATTTACCCCTCTTTGGAAAAGAGGGGTAGGGGAGATTTTCTTAATCGATGCCGATTCAATTTGGATACAGTTAATACATCTCGCCCTTGACGATGTCAAGGATCGATCCCGCACACGCGATTGCGCGCTTCTTGGTCAGCCCAGGCACAGCCTTTCCAGGAGGTCGAGGTCCAGACACTCCAGGCTCCGGACCACGAGATCGGCGCCGGCGAAGTCCTGGCCGCGTGTATACTCATTATAGACCACGGCGCAAGGTAAGCCAGCTTCCTTGGCCGCCTTAAAACCTTTCTCGGAATCCTCGATGACCAGGATCTCCGACGCATCGCATCCGAGCATCGCAGCACACCGAGCATAGAGGGCCGAGTCCTTCTTGCCGGATTGTTGGCCGAAAATCGGGTTGAAGGCATCGAGCGCCTCAGGGATCTGCGCCTTCAGGAGCGCGAGGATCTGATCCTCATCGGTGACCGACACGATCGCCAGCCGTACACCGCGATCGATCGCCTCGCAGATGATTCGGGCCACACCGGGGTACAGCGACAACCCACCAACCCGCTTCAGGTAGAGCTCCTTCTTCAGCGCGAACAGCTCCGGCACAATCCGGTCGATCTCGGTCTCGGAGAGCGATGTCCTGGTCGAAAGTGCCAGCCGCATCCGCCGGGCATTGCCTGGGATCTTCAGCAGCTCTTTGAACTCCTCCCAGCTCCAGCGGATGTCGAACCCCATCCGCGCGAACGCCTCGTTGCAGGCCACCAGATGCCCATTCTTCTCCGTATCGGCCAGCGTCCCATCCACGTCAAAGATAATCGCCTTGAGTTTCCCCATTTATCCTATTACTACTCCGTTAAGTTGATGTCGTCGACGCACTGCGCGACCCGGGCGCGACAGCGCTCCACCTGTGTGCCATTCATGGATGCAGAGGATACGCCCCTGAGTCATCCGCGTCAACTCTAATGGGGCCTTAAGTCCCTTTCCTCAGCAGAAACACTTGGTAGGCTTCCAACTCAATGCAGTCGAATGTTCTACAGATCCAATAGATGACTTCTCATTAATGCAGGATGTGGGTCAAGTCCACGCGGTCCGGGTCGAGCTGGACGAGAGTCGGAGTGGGGAGGGTTCGGGAAAGTCGGTAGGGTAAGCCCTATGGGTATCTGTCTACTGCGGGGGTGTCGGAATCCGGAGCTAAAGTTTACCCCAACCAGATTAACAGCTTTACAAGGTACTGCATCATGAATATGGAGGCTACAAGCAAGACTAACCCTGAAATTATACTAAGGTTGCGCCGCGTTTCAAATTTCATACCTCTTCCTCACTTACGCCAACGACCGTTGGCGCCTCTAGACTGCTCAGGTCCCGCCAAACCCGATGGTCACTTTGCCCTTCTCGATAATGACGGGGACCTCGCGCGAACCCTTCGAAACCTCCAACATCTGCGCCAGTGCCTTCGGGTCGTTCTTGACATTGAGGTAGGTGAACGGAACGTTCCGTTTGGCGTAGTCCTCACGGGCCGCCGAGGTGTAGGGTCAGGTATCCTTTCCGTATATGACGACTGGTGCCTCCATCTGCCTCCTCCACTCTCCTTATTCCGTCGGATTTCAGCGCGTTAGACCCGCGTCATGAACCTGTCAGCCTCTGTGGTTAACCGCTCGTATGCGAGCTTGATGTCGCGCATCTGCGGGTAGAGCTCCTGAATCTTCTCGTGGGGGAGCGGGATGGTCCGGCTTAGCTCAGTCAGCCGCTCCCCAACCAGTTGAGCCTGTCTGAGAATCTCGAACGTCTTTCTGACTAGCGGGGTCAGCGTCGCGCCCTCCAGGAGGGCAAGCATCCCGTCCTCATCTCGTGCCTGGTATAGCTCGTCCAACTGCTGCGCCTGGGTCTCGGTGAGGCCGCTTTCCCTCAGGGCATGCAGCGCCTTCATCCGGTCGATTCGATAGCGGATATCGAGCATCGTCTCTCCTTAGGCTCGCACTCTGATGATTTATCAGGTCCAATCATACCATACCTTGCGCCTCGGTGCCAAAGCTTGAACGCAGGGGCCACTATCTGGCCATGATTTGATATGTTACAATTATTTATTAAGGCATGGTAAAGGAGGAAACGGACCTGGCATGAAATTCCCATTTGCCCTTGATCGCCTGGCCGCGCAAGACATCCGAATGATCTTCCGCGTCGTGGCAGAGTTCGTCGATGGATTGGAGACGCTCGCCACGATTCCGCCGGCCGTCTCTGTCTTCGGATCGACGCATATCGGACCAGATGATCCCGCCTACACCATGGCCGAGGAGATCGGCCGCTTGTTGGCTCAGCACGGGTATGCCGTCATCACCGGCGGGGGTCCTGGAGCCATGGAGGCGGCGAACAAAGGCGCCTACGAGGCAGGCGGCGTTTCGATCGGCCTCAACATCGAGCTCCCTCAACAGCAGGAACCCAACCGATACCTGACCAGGCTCGTAAATTTCCAGCACTTCTTCGTCCGGAAGGTCATGTTCGTGAAGCACTCCATCGCTTTCGTCATCCTGCCGGGTGGCTATGGCACGCTGGACGAGATGTTCGAGTCGATCACGCTGATCCAGACCAGGAAGATCAAGCCGTTCCCAGTCATCCTGGCAGGAAATGACTACTGGCACGGCTTACAGGAGTGGCTCCGCGATCCCGTCATGAACGAAGGAAAGATTACGCCGGACGACCTCGCAACACTCAAGATTGCCCAGAGCCCTGAAGAGGTCATCCAGCTCATCAAGGATTCTTCGACCTCCGGACCCCAAACCCCATAGCCTGCCCCTTTCATCAGCGTCCAGATCGGTATCCTCCAGGATGGGAGTATGATCACCAACAGGCAGATTGATAAGATTTTGCAGTCTGTTCGCCGAGCAATCTCCGTCTGGGAGCCCGGCGTCGTGGGCAAGATCGCCGAAGAGTCCCGCGATCCGTTTCGGGTCCTGATCTCTTGCATCCTGAGCCAGCAGACCAAGGATCCCGTCACGGGTGAAGCCTCGGAGCGGTTGTATCGACTTGCCGATCAGCCTGACACGATACTCGCGCTCAGTGAGCTGCAGATCGCCAGGGCAGTCTACCCGGTCAGTTTCTACAAGACCAAGGCCCGAACCATCCGGGAGGTCTGCCGAGTCCTACTCACCCGATTCGGTGGGTGCGTTCCCGATACCCTCGAGGCGCTCCTCAGCCTCAATGGGGTTGGCCGGAAGACCGCCAACCTTGTCGTGACGGTCGGCTACAAAAAACCGGGGATCTGCGTCGACACACATGTCCATCGGATCTCGAATCGCTGGGGTTACGTCAGCACCAAAACTCCCGATCACACCGAGATGGCCCTCCGACTGAAACTGCCGAAGCGGCACTGGATCTATTACAACGATCTGCTGGTCCCGTTCGGTCAGAACCTCTGCCGACCGATCTCTCCCTTTTGTAGTCGCTGCCCCATCGAGCACTGGTGCGCCAAGGTCGGCGTGGCGGTGCATCGCTAACTCAGAGGGAGAAGCGAAGAAGGGGGAAAGGGCGTGAAAGGTTTAAAAGTGAAGGAGCGGGTTATCTGCCGATCTTCGAGTCGTTGAGGTTACACGTCAAACACCACCCGGGCTCGCCAGCGATCGCCGTCCTTTTGACATTCGAGGAGGTGATAGGTGGCGGCCTTGACCACACCCTTGAACCGATGCCGCCCCGCCTCTGCCGGCTCTCCCGCCAGCTCTCCACTCGCGTGCCCGCTTTCGACCGCAACCACTCGCACGTCTGAAGGGGCCCATTCTTCCGCCTCGCATTGGTATATGAGCTCGTTCAACCAGGCTACCAGCAGAGACGGTAGATCTCCTCCCCGCGCCTCAAGAGGAAGGAGGCCGGTGGAGCGCACTGTTTCGGAATCGACCATTAGCGCAAACATCCCTCGGGCGGCGTTAGCAAAAAGCTCCTCCAAAGTCTCGCCCCATGCCATGATCCCGACATCCGCCGTGGTCTCGAACGACTCAAACCCCTGATCGTTCATTGCACCTCGGGCAGCCACAAGGGCTGCCCCTACTTCGCATGGGCGTAGCAAGCGGCGCCCCTACTCATATCGTAGCGCCTCAATCGGGTCGAGGAAGGCGGCCTTGCGGGCCGGGTAGTAGCCGAAACAAATCCCCACCAACGCCGAGAAAGCAAAGGCCATGAGGACCGCGACGGCGCTGACTTGTGTAGACCACCCGGCCAGGGACGAGATCAGGATCGAGACCGAGAGGCCTAGCGCAATCCCGACCAGGCCACCGATGAGCGACAAGGTGACTGCCTCGACGAGGAACTGCGTCAGGATGTCGCGCGCCCTGGCGCCCACCGCTAACCGCAGCCCGATCTCCCGCGTCCGCTCCGTCACAGACACTAGCATGATGTTCATGATACCGATCCCCCCAACGACCAGGGAGACCGAGGCGATGGCGCCCAGCAGGATCGACATCACCCTGGCCGACTGCTCCTGGGCGGCAAAGACCTCCGTGAGGTTCCGTACGGTGAAGTCGTTGTCCTGCTCCGGCTGCAGACGATGCCGCTGCCGGAGGAGGGCCACAACCTGTTCCTCCACCTCTTTCATCATCGTCGGGCCACCAGCCTGCACCACAATCGACCCAACCGACCGAGCATTGGCCTGGCTCACTCCAAGCACCTTCTTCTTAGCCGTAGAGATGGGAAGCATGATGATATCGTCCTGATCCTGGCCCCAGGCTGACTGACCCTTGGGAGCAAGGGTCCCGAGGACGGTGAACGGCACCTTCTTGATCCGGATGATCTGTCCGACGGGGTCGGTCCCACCGAACAGATTCTCCACCACTGTCTGGCCGACAAGCGCCACCTTCGTCGCCCCGTCCACGTCCTGCCAGGTGAACGGGCGCCCGGACTGCACGGTGAAGTCTCGGATCTGGAGGTATTCCGGCGTGGTCCCTTGTACCACGGTGGACCAGTTGCTATTGCCGAAGACAACCTGAGCAGTGCCACGGCTGCTCGGGGCGACGAACGCCACCGCCGGGCACTCGCTGGCAATCGCCTTGGCGTCATCTTCCGACAACGTCAGAACCGACCCGGCCCCCACGTGCATCCCGCCGCTGGTCATACTGCCCGACAGAACGATGATCACGTTGCTGCCGATGCTTCTGATCTGCTCCTGGATTTGGGCAGTGGCCCCCGAGCCCACGGCCACCATGGCGATCACAGCAGCCACTCCAATGATGATCCCGAGCATGGTGAGGGCTGATCGAAGCCGATTGACCCTGAGCGCCCTCAAGGCGATCCTGACATTGACCAGGAGATTCATAGACGGCTACCCCGCTTCGTCTGCCTGGTGCTGCTGCAACTCCTGGAGCGCTGTTCTTGGCCGCTCAACTGCCTCATCCCGCAACAGCCGGCCGTCCTTGAAGAAGAGCACGCGCCCGGCGTAGGTCGCGATGTCCGGCTCGTGGGTGACCAGGATGATAGTGATTCCTGACTCTATGTTAAGCCGTTGGAAGATTGCCATAATCTCGGCACTGGTCCTCGAATCGAGGTTGCCAGTGGGCTCATCAGCCAAGATGATCTGCGGCTCGTTGATAAGGGCCCGCGCAATCGCCACTCGCTGCTGCTGGCCGCCCGAAAGCTGGCTTGGATGGTGTTCTTCCCGGCCTGCGAGACCGACCGCCTGGAGGGCCTTGAGTGCCCTGGCTCGGCGGTCGCGGACCGCAGCACCATTATACAGGAGGGGAAGCTCCACGTTCGCTACGGCGCTGGTCCTGGCCAGGAGGTTGAAGGTCTGAAAAACGAAGCCGATCTTCTTGTTGCGGATTTCGGCAAGCTCATCTCGATTGAGCTCACCCACGCTGACGCCGTCAAGCCGGTAGCTTCCGGATGTCGGCTTGTCCAAGCATCCCAGGATGTTCATCAAGGTGGACTTGCCAGACCCAGAGGCGCCCATGATCGCCACAAACTCTCCTCGTTCAATTCGGAAGGAGACCCCTCTCAGCGCCTGAACGGTCACATCGCCCAGCCGATAGTCCTTCATCAGGCTGTCGATCTCGATGAGAGCTGCCATGACCCTATCCTAGAGCCTCGGCCCACGCTGGCCAAACGGCTGGGCTGGCCCGCCCGCGGCCTGGCCTTCTTTAGACGCGATCCCGACGATTACTTCTTGTCCCATGTTGAGATTGCCTTCGGTGACCTCGTTGAAACTCCCATCGGTGATCCCCAGCTTCACCGTGACCGGCCGCGGCTTTCTATCCTCCCCCAGGACCCAGATGGTCTGATCCCCTCCAGTCTTCCGGGTGCCGCGGAAACCCGGCGTCCCCTCACCTGTCGGCGACCCCTGCGGAGTCCGGATAGACGCATCTCCGCCTCGTTTCGACTGCTCCTTCAGGTCGGGGGGCCGAAACCGCAGGGCAGCATTGGGGATCTTGAGGACATTCTCCTGCCTGTCCACCAGGATCTTGACATTCGCCGTCATCCCTGGGAAGAGTTTGAAATCAGGATTGGCAACCCCAATCACAGCATCGTAGGTGATCACGTTCTGGACGTTCATTGGGGCCTGCCGGATCTGGACCACCTTTCCCTTAAAGATCTCACCCGGGAAAGCATCCACGGTGAAGGTAGCGTCCTGTCCCACTCGAACCCGCCCGACATCGGCCTCATCCACGTTCGTGTCCACCTGCATCTTAGTCAGGTCCTGTGCGATCAGGAAAAGGGTCGGGGCGGAGAGGCTCGCAGCTACCGTCTGCCCGACATCCACACTCCGTGAGACCACGGTTCCGTCCACCGGCGCCCGGATATAGGTATGATCGAGATCGATCTGCGCCTGCCTCAGGGCGGCCTCGCTCTGTTTCACCTGCGCTTCGGCCGACGCGAGTTGAGCTATAGCTACTTCGTGCTGGGCTTGGGCGGCGCGAAGAGAAAACTGCGCAGCCTGCTCCTGGGCTTGGGCGGCCTCCTTCGCCGCAACGTTGGAATCGTAGGTCGCCTGCGCCGAATCGCGCTCCTCAGCCGAGATGCCGCCTTCTTTGAAGAGGTTGATCCGGCTCTTGAGCTTGATCTGGGCGTCCAGGACGGCGACCTTGGCCTTGGCCACGTTCGCCTTCGCGGCTTCCAGTGAAGCCTTTGCGTTAGCGATATCGGCCTCGGTTTTCTGGAGCATCGCCCGCGCGTTGAGGACGGCCGCCCGAGTATTTTCTAGGTTCCCCTTGGCCTGGTTCACCTTGGCTTCAAAGATCTCCGGATCGATTCTGGCCACGAGTTGCCCTTTCTTGACCTTGGTATTGAAGTCGGCATAGAGTTCCTTGATATTCCCGGAGACCTGACTACCGACCTGAACGGTGACTACGGCGTTGGGGTTCCCGGTAGCCGAAATGGTTGCCTCGATGTCGCCCCGCTCAACCTTGGCTGTCCGGTACTCGACCCGATTCTGCCCTCGCAGGTACACCCAACCACCCAGGCCAGAAAGCGCGATCAGGCCAATAATGATCAACAGCGCCTTCGCTTTTGGCGTCTTCATGGGCATCACAATCACAGCTCGAGTTGATTTTTTTCCAGGATCGTGCCTTTCTGAAGCTCGAGATTGGCCAGGTCCTGATTATAGGTCGTGATCGCCTGGATCTCGCTGGCCTGGGCTGCCGCCAGATCGCGCTGAAACGAGAGAACGTTAAAGGTGGTCGTGACGCCGGCCTCGAGCCGCTTTTGCTCGACCCGGAGCTGCTCCTCCGCCAGTGCCCGCGCCGCGCGGTTAGCCTCTACTCGCCGAACGTCGGCATCGATCCGCCGGACCCCCTCCCGGACCTGGGAGATGATCTGACGCTTGAGATTCAGCAGGCTCGTTCCAGCCTGATCATGGCTGAGCCTTGCCTGAGTAAATGCCGACCTGGCAGAGCGGTTGCCTAACGGGTACGTGAGGACCAGGACTGCCGACCATTGCGTAAAGTCGCCTGAGGTCAACCGATCCAGATCGCTGCCGGCGCTGCCGTTAAGGCCGTTGAGGCCGACATTACCCTGCAATTGGAGGCTAGGCAGCAACTGGTTTCGAGCGACCCTGAGATTGAGATCGCTGTTCTGGAGCGTCAGCTTTGCCGCCACATACTCGGGGCGTTTCTCCAGGGCCTCCTGGATGCTGGTATCCGCATTCACCGGCGCGACCTCAAATGGTAGCGTGTCAGCCGGGAGAACCGTCCTGGCCCAGATTCGCTCACCGTCAGGGAAGTTAACAATGAGCTTGAGTTGATCTTCGGCATCCTTGATGGCCTTCTCGGCCAGGATGACATCTTGGACCCGGGCCGCCGCCTGAGCCTCAGCCTGAGTCACCTCGACCGGGGCCGCAACGCCAGCCCGCACCCGCGCCTTGTTGAGATCCTCCAGTTCCCTCGCCAGGCGCAGCGAGCGCTTCTGGACCTCCAGGTTCTCAATCGCAAATACCAAGCTCCAGTAGGTGCTGTGAACGCTGGTAATCACCTGATTCGCCTGCTGACGGAACTGCGTCACCGATATCGCCTGGTTGTTCCTGGCGATCTTGATGGGCGCAGTATTTACATCGACGCCGAAGTTTTTGAGGAGATCCTGTGTGAGGCTCAACGTCAGGATCGTCTTGTAATAGGGGTTGATCGACGCGAAACTAGAATTAGTCTTGGTTCGGTTATTGGTCATGCCCAACGTGTAGCTGGCGCCGAATGGCAGCTTCTGAACGAGAGAGGTATTGACATCTCGGTTCTGGATATTGCTGACTGGGACCCCCTGTCCTGCAGTAAGGACGTTCGCGGTGGGTGCGACTGTCCGGTTCGCATCGAGTGTAAGAGAGAAGGCCGGATCAAAGACCGCCTTCGCGATGATGATGCCTTCCGCGGTGATCTTTGGGTTGTAGTTGGCAATGGCAATATCAAGGTTGTTCTTCAGGGCCAGCAGGACGGCCTCGCGGAGGGAAAGGTGAAGTTCGCCCACTTCCGTCAGTTCGGCCCGGCCTGATTCCGCTTGGGGCATCGCCTGAACGACCAGGCGCCTCAGATCGTCAGATACCTCGACGCGAGTCGGATCAAGAGGGGGTGAAAGGACGTCCTCTGCTCCCACCGCCACAACAGGTAGAATAACCAGAAACATCGCCGACATCGTCCACAAGCAAACCATACGCTGCAACGCCGCCATGCTACCTCCTTTCACCCTTCACCATCCACCCTATACCTTATCCTACGGCTTGCGCTCCGACGCCGGAGGTTGCGAGGCTGCTTGTTCCTGCGCCCGACGCTCCTCGTCCCACCGCTTGACAAACGCCTCGAAGCGGGGCTGCTGCTCGGTATTCAGGACCCCGCGAATTCGCTGGCGCGCTCGTTGCCTCACCTCCTCGAACTGCGGCTGAAGACTCTTGCGCAGGGCCAGAAACTCCTCGCGCGTCTCATCCAGCGCTGCGTTCAACGCGCTCATCTGCGCCGGTTGGAGTCGCACCGCCTCCGTCAGCTCTTGGACGTAGCGCTCCCGATTGAACTTCCCAGTCCAAACAGTCTGGCGCGCCGGATCAGCCTGGCGCAGGTATACCGATAAGCTCATGGCACCCGCCGCAAAACCCAGGAGAAAAACGACAAGAAAGGCGAGCCCAACCTTAGCGCGCGTCTCGATCATCTGATGATTTATCCTATTTTCTCTCTTACCTTAAACCCAGCACTTCGGACTCCGCACTCCGGATCGGTGTCCGAGACTGGCTTCGCACGTCATCCTGCCTCAACGCAAACGCCAGCATCTGGTCTCGACTGGGCTGCCCTACCACTCCTGGCAGGTTCACTTCCTCCAGGGAAAAGGCGTACACGTCCGTTCCGCCCCGCACCTGAACCGGGAGCGACGAGCGCGATCCGCCTACCGAGAGCGTCACCCCGGCGAGCAGCAGGACTCCCATGGCCAGCGCCGGGATCAATCGCCTGGCGAATCCCCAGGCATGAAGCAGGCTTATGTCGGGCTGGCTGATCTCCGGCTTCGCCAATCGCGCTCGTAAACGAGGGTAGAAGGTGGGTCCGGGTCCGGTCTCTTCGCGCAAGGTCTGAAACAGCGCCGACGACAGCCTGGCGATCTGCATTGCCTCACCGCACGGGGGGCAACTCTTCAGGTGAAGCACGAGCGCATCATAATCTGCAGAGGAGTGGCCTTCCCGGCCTTTATCCTTCAACAGTTTCTTTGCCTCGTGACAAGTCATTCGCCCCTCCCTTCACGATGTGCCATCTCTTCTTCCTGACGGATCAGGCGCTGAAGCCAAGCCTGCATTGCCCGTCTCGCCCGCCATAGACGGACCTTCGCGGCCGCTCTGGTACAGCCGAGGGCGCTGGCAATCTCCGCAATCTCAAGCCCGTGAACTTCCCGCAATGTGATGACCAGTCGATCCTTTGGCGCAAGACCAGCCAGTATCCGCTCCGCGAGATCCCTGGCCGCAACCTGGTCTCCAAGTGACGGATACTCCTTCTCGGCCAGGAGGTGCATGAAATCACGCTCACCCTCCCCCATGTCGGTAAAGGTAATCTCGGCGTGTCGACGGATTTTCCGAAGATGGTCGTAACAGGTGTTGACGGTGATCCGGCGAAGCCATGGCCCGAATGGGGCCCCCGGTCGAAACCGCCCGATAGCCAGGTACGCTTTCAGAAAGACATCCTGGGCCAGGTCTTCTACGTCCTGCTTCCGCCGGAGAAAGCTACCAATAATGGCACACACATGCCGGTCATAGAGCCTGAGCAGGACCTCGAAGGCTTGCTGGTCGCCTTCCTGCGCCCGCCGGATGAGATGGGCTTCTCGCTCTGAAGCCTCTCGCCATCCCTCAGCAGGCTTCTGGTCTTTCCTCCTGTCGTTCATAAATACGTATGGTGAGGCCGTCCGGTTACCTGCATACTCCCATCAATCGTCCTCGTATGCTTTAAGCGGGAATGGGTGAGAAGGGAATCCACCATGCGCCCTTCGCCACCAGAACAGGTTGGCTGGGGCTGAACAAGAGGCCAACAAGGCAAGAGCTCAGAATCGGCCAGAAGAAGGTCAGTAGCGCTGGGCGAGGCCATCCCGTTCAACACGGTGTGGCCGATAGGTAACATTGGTTTCGCTACAGGACCTGGTGGTGGGCAAGAGCTTGCCGGGGTTACACCGCAAAGAGGGGTCGAAAGCCACCCGAACTCTCCGCATCGCCTCGAGATCGTCCGGGCTATACATGAGCGGGACGAAGTCAATCTTCTCCATCCCGATCCCATGCTCCCCCGTGATGCTACCGCCGACGGACAGACAGAGCCTCATGATCTCCGCCCCAGCCGCAATGGCCCTCTGCAACTCGCCTTCCCTGCGGGAGTCGAAGCAGATCAGGGGATGGAGGTTCCCGTCACCCGCGTGGAAGACGTTCGCAATCACAAAAGCATTGCGCTCCGAGATCGCCTCGATCTCCCTGAGCACCTGCGGAAGTTTGGTCCGAGGGATCACGCCATCCTGCAGGTAGAATTCGTGGGTAATCCGGCCTACGGCCGCGACTGCACCCTTCCGTCCCCTCCAGAGGAGGGTCCGCTCCTGCTCATCCTTAGCAATGCGAAGGTCAAGGACACCATGTTGGGCGCAAATCCGCTCAATCCCCTTTGCCTGGGCCTCGATCTCCGCAGCCGGCCCATCCAGCTCGATCAGCAGCACCGCGCCGGCGCCTTCATGGTAGCCGATATGCAACCACTCCTCAAGCGCCTTGATGATGTGACGATCCATCATCTCCAGGGCTGAGGGGATAATGCCTGCGGCGATGATCTTCGACACCACCTCGCTGGCTGCGTCGATAGTGCGGAATGAGGCCAGCAGCGTCTTCACGGCCTCGGCTTGGCGGAGGAGACGAACGGTCACCTTCGTGGCGATCCCCAAGGTTCCTTCCGAGCCGACGAAGAGGCCTGTAAGGTCGTAGCCGGGGCAGTCCAGCGTCTTACCGCCAACCTGTACAATCTCTCCCGATGCCAGGACCAGTTCCAGCCCGAGGATATGCATCGTCGTGGTGCCGTACTTGAGGCAGTGGGGGCCGCCGGCGTTCTCCGCCACGTTGCCGCCGATGCTGGAGACGGCTTGACTCGCAGGATCCGGGGCAAAGTAATACCCACGGTTAACAACGGCTTGGGTCATGGCGATGTTCACCAGGCCCGGCTCTACCACGGCTCGCTGATTAGCAAGATCGATCTCCAGGATCCTGTTCATGCGGTTCAGTCCGATGATCACCCCACCCTGAACAGCAATGGCGCCACCAGACAGCCCGGTCCCCGCTCCACGCGGCAGAAAGGGAAGCTGTTCCCCGTCACAGAACTTCACCACCTCGGCCACCTGCTCTGTACTGTCTGGAAGGACTACAACATCAGGCAGCGCCTTCTCCAGGTAAGTCATCCCATCGCACTCGTACACAGTCAACTCGTCCGGGTCGGAGATGACCCACTCGCGGCCCACGATGGCCGACAGACCCTCAACTATCCTTCGCCTATTCACAATTACACTTCCCCGCTGTGCCTGAGGGTTTAAGGTCTAGGGTAGAGGGTATAGGGTAAGAACTAGATGCCTCCCACGAAGCGACCAGGATTAAGGAGCCCTTTGGGGTCGAACTGTTGCTTCAATTCCTGCATCAGGAATAGAGCGTTTCCGACCGGACCCCACACATCGACTTTAGCCTTGGTCGCCGGCGGAGCGGACAGAATCACAAGGCTTCCACCATTGGGCACAACCCAACTCCGAAGATCCTCGACCCCCTTCGCGATGGAGGTCGGATCCCTCTCTGGCGAACCCGTCTCACCTCTCCAATACAGCCGGACGATCCCGCAGCCGGCCTCAGAGACGGCAGCCGACTTCAGGCCGAGGTCTCGGCCAAGCTCGTCAGCACGGTGGATAGTCTCAAGGACCTTTGTAGGCGGGACACTCGCCTTCAGCGTCGCCCAACTCCAACCATCGCCGCTCGCCGACGGAAAGTCGCAGATGGCTCTCCACAAGCTTTCTTGCGCGCTCCCCTCTACGAGGAATCCAGCCACAGCCCCCTCCTGGTGACAGAGCTTCCTGATGGCCGTGATCTGGGTATCCACCGCCTCGGACATACTTCCCACTGACACAGCCACCGCGATAGTGTCCGCCGGAAGAGCACAGTCGGCCTGCCTACCAACCGATTGCGCCGCAAAGGACGATAGAAGCACGACCCTGGTGCAGACGGTGGTTGAGTTGAGGATCTGAGCTACCGTTTACGCATCCGCCTCACCCGTCAGGAACAACGCTATCCAGGTTCGCTCCACGGCCGGCAGTGGATAGAGCCGCAAGGTGGCCTCGAGAATAATCCCAAGAGTCCCTAGCGAGCCGACGTAGAGTTTGTTCATGTCGTACCCGCTGACGCTCTTGACCACCTTCGCGCCGCCCTTCGTGAGAGTGCCATCGGCATGGACAACGCGAATCCCGAT
>ORMF011973472.1_pt1 | contig 13572 bp, 12 predicted proteins | sample 1779871 | NCBI WGS metagenome assembly ORMF01 (sample SAMEA104232316, study PRJEB22302) | groundwater metagenome | biome: forest; feature: aquifer; material: groundwater | place: USA | collected 2011-08-07 | depth 5.4 m | reverse complement strand
TGACCCAAGTAACTGATTAACAGGAATTTTGCGGACCTAAAATTGGACAGGAATCTGTCGGTGAGGCTGCGGCGAAATCCGGAAACTCAATTGAGATAGATCCTAAAGAACTTAAAAAACTTTTAGAAAAAAAATCGATTGTCTTAGTCGATGTTCGCGAACAGCATGAATATGACATCTGCAGCATTAAAGGCGCCAAATTAATTCCTTTGGGTGAGCTCTCGAAACGCGCGAGCGAACTAAATCCCAAAGACGCAATTGTTCTTCATTGTCATCACGGCGGACGCAGCATGCGCGCGCTTCAATTTTTAAAAAGTGCGGGCTTTCAGAATTTAAAAAATCTTACCGGCGGAATCGATGCCTGGGCGGAAGACGTTGAGCCCGGCATGGCGCGCTATTAATCCGAATGATCCAAATTAAACCGCGTATTATCGATGGCATTTATCGTCACGCGATTTCTGAATACCCCGGAGAAGCTTGCGGAATTATTATCGGAAAAAAAGATGTTCCGGACAGCTTTGAGCTGTCTTTCCCCTGTAAAAATCTTCAAGATGAGATGAATGCAAAAGACCCCGAACGCTTCCCTCGCACGAGCAAAATGGCCTATTTTTTAAATCCGAAAGATCTTTTTCAAGTTCAAAGAATGGCACGCGAACGCGGGATGGATATGAAAATTATTTATCACTCTCATGTGGACGTTGGTGCTTATTTTTCGGAAGAAGATAAAAAACAAGCCACTTATGAGGGGAACCCTCTTTACCCAGGCGTCCGTTATTTAGTGGTAGACGCCGCGCAAGACAAAACACGCGGGGCAAAATTGTTTGGCTGGGATGAGTCTAAAAAAGATTTTCTAGAATTAGCTTGGTCTGAATAATTACGCAGCGCACTCGCCCTTACCCACCTGAAGCTTGAACATACCCTCATCCGTCCAGTCGTGATAAGACTCCGGATCCATATCAAAAGCGTCTAAGTGCGTAAACGGCTCAAGTTCCTTTTGAAGACGGGGCACGCCGATTCTTCTCGAAAATTTTGTAAAGGTTTCGTCTGACTGCTTTTCTTTCTGGTAAATCTCCACCATGTGTTTGACGGCTCCCGGAACTTTTCTTGCCGGAATCCGAACGATGACTTCTCCGGTTATTAATTTTCCTTGCGTCGTTTCACCGCCCACCAAAAGTTCATAATGTGGGACTAATTTTCCATTCACGTTCCTGGCAGTTCCGTAAAAACCCATCGCGGCAATGTGGTGCTGACCGCAGGAGTTCGGGCATCCTGAAATTTTAATGTCAATCCCGAGAAGGTCTGCGTATTTCCCGAGGCCGTTTTCAAATGTTTTCCCGAGCGCTTCCGCAAGTCCGCGGGATTTCGTGATCGCCAAATTGCAAGTATCTGCTCCGGGGCATCGCGTTACGTCGATAAAACGTTCAGCACCATCAAACGCAAGACCAATTTTCTCGAGTGCTTGATAAACAGATCCCACGCAATTTTCTGGAACCCATCTTAAAAGAAGATTTTGGGTAATCGTAAGCATCAGCCTGCCGCCGCAATATTTTTTTGCTGCACGCGCAATTTCACGCATTTGATTCACATTTAAATCCCCTAGAGGGCACCGGACGTGAACGGTGTAGAAACCAGCTTGCTTTTGTTTGAAGAGATTTGTTTTCTTCCACTTTTCAAACGCGGGAGATGAAACAGTTTCACCTTTTTCGGAAACTTGCGGCGGTTTTTCATCTTCAATTTTAAATTCAGGATATGCAAGACCGGAACGTGTACCAACGATCACATTACGCTCTTCCAAAATAACTCTTTTAAATTCCTCGGCTCCCCAGTCTTCCAGCAAAAATTTAATGCGTGCCCGCGAACGATTTTTTCGGTTTCCGTGGCGGTCAAAAATACGAATGAGTGCTTCTGCTGTAGGAATCATGAGATCAATCGGCGTAAATTCTTCGAGAAGCACGGGGCTTACCGGATGACTTCCAAGACCGCCGCCTGCGTAAATTTTGAACCCGCGTTCTACCTTTCCGTTCACAATACGTGTTGCGGCAACTAGCCCGCCATCATGAATCGGAACGCGTGCGTGATCTTCCGGACAGCTTTCAAACGCAAATTTAAACTTCCGAGGCAAATTTTGATTGAGCGGATTTCTCAAAAAATAATTGGTGAGCACCGCCGCATAAGGCGTGACGTCAAATAATTCCGTGGGAGAAACTCCGGAATAAGGGCATGAGGTGACATTTCGAACGGTATTGCCGCAAGCTTCGCGCGAGGTAAGCCCTGTTTTTCCAATGATATCCAAATATTTTGCGAGATTAGGACGCGTAATATTATGGACCTGGATATCTTGACGGGTCGTAATATGCCCTGACTTCAGAGGCGCATATTTTTCAGTGGCTTCCGCGATTGCTTCCAACTGTTCGGAATTTAAGACGCCAAGCGGAACTTTAATGCGGATCATGTGGGTTTCCGTCGTGCCACGTATTCCGTAGACTCCGTTTTCCAAGCGGAAACGTTTGAAGTCGTCTGAAGAGATTTCACCTTTTTCAAACTTGATGACCATCTCTTCAAACTTCTTAATTTCTGAAGGCAATACCAATTTATCGAGCATTCATGTCCACCTTATATGTCATCCCCGAAATCTTTTATCGGGGATTTAGATTCCCGATTAAACCATTCGGGAATGACGTGATAGAATTTCTATTTTAGGGCGATTGCACTCATGTGTCAAATGAGGGTGGTTAGAATAAGCTGTAAATATCTACTTCTTAAGAGATGTTTTCGATTTTAAACTATTTTTATTCCTACTGTTTGTGTCGGATTCAAGCGCTTCCAAAATAGTACGGCAAAAAGCCGGCAAGTCATCCGGCTTCCTTGAAGTAATTAGATTTCCGTCACGCACAACTTCTTCATCCACAAATTTTGCGCCGGCATTCACAACATCATCTTTAATCGCAATGTAAGACGTCAGTGTTTTCCCTTTGCAAATTCCGGCCGAAACAAGCACCCAACCGCCGTGACAAATCGATGCAACCACTTTATCCTGATTATAAATTACTTTTACAAAATTAAGAATTTTTTGAGAGAGCCGTAATTTATCCGGCGCGAAACCGCCCGGAATCACAACAGCGTCAAAATCTTCCGGGCTTACATCATTAATTGAACAATCCACATCAATCGGATAACCATTCTTTCCAATATAGCGTTTCTGATTGCGGGGTTCGATCGTAATAACCTCATACCCTGCTTCTCTCAGCCTGTAAATGGGGTACCACACTTCCAAATCCTGATATAAATCTTCTATTAAAATCGCAATTCTTTTTTTTGACATATAATAGCTCCTTTAATTCTTTGATTAAGATACTAATAAATCAATAAGAACGCCACAGAAGAATCCCCTACAGCTGATTCAAATTACGCGCGCCAGCGGCGGTGCATCCAAAGCCAATTCTCGGGCATTTCACGGACACGCCGTTCAATCGCATTCACAAAAATCTGCGTATTGGCTTCCGCATCCTTCTTTTCATCGCCCGTATTAATTAATTGAAATGGTTTTTCAAAATCCATCGTCACCACACCATTTGAGTCGCGATAAGAATAAGTGAGAAGAGCCGGTGTGCCATATTTAGCGGCGATCCGTGCCGGAAGCGTGGTGGAATAGCAAGGTCTTCCAAAAAATTGAACTTTCGCGGCGCCTTGCCGTTCATGCTGATCGATTAAAAAAGAAACTACGTTATTTTGTTTCAAACGTTTCATAGTCTCCCGAATAGCACCTTCCTTATCAATGCTGATGAGTCCAGCATATCCACGGAGTTTTTTAATATATTGATAAACAAATGGATTTTTGACAGGCCGTGCCACCGCATACATAGGAAATTTTGCAAGACTGGACGCAACTGCCATAAGTTCCCAATTCGTTAAATGCGCGACAATAAAAATAAGTCCCTTCCCGCCTTTTAACGCATCCCAAACATGATGGGTATTTACCGTCCGAATAAAATTTTTCCTGACGAGCCTTGGAATAGAAACAAATTCAATCGCAACAAGCGCCATATTCTGAAAAGCCCCTTTTGCAATGTCTTCAATTTCTTCTTTGGATTTCCCAGGATATGCCGCTTTTAAATTATCGAGAGTAATTTTTCTTCGGCTTGGCAAAATGTAATATAAACAAATTCCAAAAGACCTTGCGGTCGCCATAGCAACCGGATACGGAATTAAATTAAGCAAAAGCGCAATAGCGCGGAAAAATATATATTCGAGAAAAAAGACCATTTTTTTAATCGGATTGTTCATTGGATTATTATAACAAAAATCCCGCACCTTAATCAAAGGTGCGGGATTAAATGATTTCAAAATTAAAACTAATTAAACTGATGTGCCTACTTTGGATGAACCTTTATAAGCATGCCAAACCATTGCAAGAGCAATGCCAGAAAATACAATAAAAGTAACTGCATTAATAGAACCATAATGCGCCGGCGCTAACATACCAAAAAGCATGGGCCCGGACAAATAGGTATTAATTCTGGAAGCAAGCATCGCTTTCTTGCGTACAGCCGGAAGATCGTCCGCTGAAACTTTTCCGCCAAGCATACTCTTCTGAGCGGGCCAAATAATGAACCACACGTTAAACCACATAATCGTTCCGAAGAGCATTCCTAACAAAATCCAAATTGCTCTTGGTGTGATCTGCCCTTCATTTGAAAAAAGAGAGGTGGGGCCGAAACCAACGCCCGGAGTATACATATAATTCATGGTAAATAGAAAAAGCCCTGCCAAAAACGTAATCATGGCTCCCCAGCGAAACCACCAAAGTGCGCGCGGCATCAATTTTGGGTTTACCAGCTTTTTAGCGGCATCATCCAGCGAACCCTGAAAATGGATATTCACGAAATTAAAGAAATAAAGATGTCCAATCCAGATAATTCCTGCGAAGACATGCAGCCAACGGATTAAAAGATGAAGATTTGAAAAAATATCGTTCAGTGCCATAAAGCCTCCCTTTAAATTATAAAGTTAAACGACTTTAACATGCGAACCCTTTAAAGGTCAACTTAAGACGTTTAGTTGCAGTAAAGCGTGTCGGGACGGGAAAGTTCTAGAATGAGTTCCGCATCAGCAGCGGGAAATGAATAATCGAGCAGTTCTCTGGGATGAACCCATTTCAAATCTCTGCAGTCAACGGTTTTTGGTTCGCCCTTTTCAATCTTCGCCCAATAAAAAACAAGCGAAATAACACGATCGGAATATTCATAAGAAACCGCTTTATGACGGGCGCCCACTTGAATGGTAACCCCAACCTCTTCCTTCACTTCACGTTTGATGCATTGTTCAAACGATTCATTTTTCCGGCGTTTACCACCCGGGAATTCCCAAAGGCCTCCTAAAAAATCATCTAAATGGCGCTGGGTAATTAGGAACCTGCCATCGCCTTCGTGGCGAATAATGGCAGCACCGGCTTCTATCGTTAGTTTCTTCTTTTTTCTCATATTAAGCACCTTCATAAGTATCCTTTTGAAAAGGGGGTGTTATTATAAACAAAATTTCACCTACTGCAATCATGTTTTTATGGAAAATTGATAAAGTTGTAAGCCATTCAATTGCAATAACTTACAAATAGATTAGAGGCTAGAATTCGGAAAGATTATTGATCAAGCAAAGAAACGCTAAGCATACTTAACTGAGCATCCGTAAGGCTGCGAAGAGGGATTGCTGACGGGATTTCCGCCCAAAGCTTCATCCAAAGCGGTTTTTACATAATTTTTTGCTGTTTTAATGTCCTCAGCATCCGGCGTAGGTTTGCTATCAATACCACCTTCATAAATTAAGTTTCCTTTAGGATCAACCACAAACATATGAGGAGTCGTTTTAGCTCCGTACATCTTCCCAACTTTACCATCCGGGTCTAAAAGAAGCGCTGTCGGTGAAGCACCGCGTTCTTGGTTGATTTCATTTAATTTTTGAGGCGGATAATTACCCTGTTTCCCCGGAGCAGAAGAATTAATAGAAAGCCAAACCACTCCCTTCCCCGTATATTCTTTTTGCAAATCCTGCATATTATGACTCTTAACATAATGCTTTCTAACAAAGGGGCAATCCGGATTGGTCCATTCGAGAACCACAAACTTGCCTTGATAACTTGAAAGTGAATGTTCCGTTCCGTGACTATCAGGCAAAGTAAAGTTAGGGGCGGGAGAATTTACTTTCACTTCGGCAAAAGCATTTTGAAGTGTCATAAAACTGAACGCTAAAAATAAAATCACAATTATTCTTTTCATATAAAACCTTTTGCTATTAATTTACTGTTAAGATTCTAATTCTTCGAGCTTGTTTAATACAATTCGGGGTGTAATAATTTCGGGTAAAATAATGGCCGGTGCTTCCGGATTTTTACCATAAAGAACATAGAGAGGAACTCCATTCCGCCCAAAGCTATGTAATGCTTCCGTCACTCTCTCGTCTCGCATCGTCCAATCCGCTTTCATCGCCACAACCCCAAGTTTTATAAATTTTTCCTGAACTGATCTAGAATTAAGCGTGAGCCGTTCATTCGCTTGGCAACTCAAACACCACGCAGCGGTAAAATCAATAAATACAGGAATTTTTTTTGCTCTTAGCTCTTGCGCGCGGGCGGGCGAGAAAACTTCCCATTGGATTCCACCAGTTTTTGTCGGAATCATTGCGGATGCTGCTCGTAAATGTAAATGATTCTCTGAAATCCAAACACCTAACAAAATAAGAAAGGTAGCCACAATGCGGGCCGACATGCGAAATGCGGTTTTCTGAAAAGGGGCGCCCCATTTTCCAAGAATGAACGCTCCCGCCAAAGATAAGGAAAGTCCGTAAATTAATTTGAGAACCCCTTCTTTCCCCGTTTGAGCGTAAAGAACCCACGCGAGCCAGAAAACGGTTGCAAACAAAAGAAGCGCCATCACCTGTTTAAGCGTTTGCATCCAAGGGCCCGGTTTAGGAATCAAATGTAGTAAAGAGGGTGACAAGGAAAATAAAATATAAGGGAGTGACATGCCGATACCAAGCGCCGTGAAGATTGTAAAAGAAACCCAAACAGGCTGCGTCAATGCAAAGCCAAGGGCAGAGCCCATAAACGGAGCTGTGCAAGGCGTTGCCACAACAGTGGCGAGCGCGCCGCTCACAAAAGAGCCGAACAAACTTGCGCGGTGGGTTGCGTCCACGCTGAGCCCTGTCAGCGAAGTTCCAACTTCATAAATACCGAATAAATTCAAACTCATCAGGAAGAAAAGGAAACATAAAAATACGACAAAACTCGGGGATTGTAATTGAAATCCCCATCCAAGCTGTTCCCCGCCCAAACGGAGAAAAATCAAAGCAAGCGCAAACGCCCAGAATGCGGCTAAAACACCCGCTGTAAAAGAAAGCGCATGTTTCCAAACTTTTGTTTTATCTTCCGCCGCCTGTTTCACAAATCCGATAACTTTGATGGATAAAATGGGCAGCACGCACGGCATCAAATTAAGAATAAGTCCCCCTAAAAGTGAAAAAAGTAGAGCTGTCCAAATATTTGCAACACCCCCTATTTGCGAGGCGCTCTCTTTTCCAAATGCCGGCAAAGGGACTGCTTTTACTTTAAACGCTTTCTTGGCTTCGGAAATCAAACCGGTGTCTAATACCAAAACCCCCTTCAATTCTTCAATATTTTTTGGCGCATGCGAGGAAAGCTTAAGTTCAATTTGAGCGGTCTTTTTAATCTTCTTGGCGTTTTGAGGAGCTGAATGTTCAATAATGCCCGGTTGATCCGGGAAAAACTGAAACGGAGGAATCGGCGCTAGAAAATGAGAATTTGGTTTCAAGATAAGAAAAATATGTTCCCCGGACCGCCGAATATTTTGCCGCCATCCGGTCATTTCCATCGGAAGATGGGCTCTCGCTTCTTCAATCTTCACACTCAAAACTGAATCAATCTCCGCCTTATCTTTAGAGACAGGCAACACCAAAGTCAATTCTGCATGGCCCGGAACACAAATTTCTTTGCAGGCGAGCCAATCAACCGTAGCCGCAAGAGAAGAATTTAGTTTAGAAACTTGAGAGGCAGAAATTTGAGACAACAGAATTACTTCGTTTTTATAACCAAAAGTGACAATGGAAGCGGTTTCAATTTTTTCCGGATATGGCCATTTGATTTCGCCCGCTTGCAATCCGTCGGATACATGCCACTTAACGGTGGTTGGAATTCCGGAATCACCCGGGTTTTGCCAATAAATATCCCATCCGTCTTCTATCTTGAGATCGATTCCTGCCCAGAATGAACCGGATGGCGGAATAGATTTAACTTCCGAAATTAGTTCAGCTGTCACCTGATCTGTTTTGACCGGTGTGGCAAAAACATTCGGAACCCAGAAAAAAAATAAAAGTAATAAACGGGGAAAAAGTTTCATACGAATCAATTAATTTAACTTCGCAGTTACTTGGTTTCTTTCTCTGTCTTTCGTTAAAGTTTCCAAATTGTGAGCGGCATCTTTATCAAATGGCGTAATCCGGAGACATTCTTTTAAATGAAAGAGGGCTTCGTCAAAACGCCCCTGAAGCGCCAAGGTAACGCCTAATTTATTATGGGCTGAAGCAAAGTCAGGCTGCAACCGGATCGCTTCTGTAAATTGCTCGGTAGCCTCTTTAAGGCGCCCTAATTTGGCAAGCGCAAGCCCGTAATCATGATGTGCCGCAGCAAAACCGGGATTGATAGCAAGCGCCTTTAAGAAATATGGGATGGCCAGCTCATATTTTTCCTGCCGCACGTAAACAGCCCCTATCCCGGAAACACCGGAATAATTTTCGGGGTCGATCTCGATACTTTTTCGGTAATAAGAAATCGCCTCATCGTATTTTTTTTCATCCATTAAAACAGCGGCCAAATTAAAATAAGCCTCCGCCATTAAAGGGTCGGATTGGATGGCGGCTTTATAGTGAAACTTTGCTACGGATGTTTTCCCTTGGTTTGCCAAAATAATTGCGAGATTATTGTGCACTTTGGCATGATCGGGTTTTAACCACAAAGCTTTTGTATAATACTCAATCGCCTTTTCTAAACTTCCTTGGCTTGCTAAAGCGGAGGCTAAATTATTGTAGGCGCGCGAATTCGTGGGATCGACCTCAAGCGCGTGTTCAAATAAAGCAACACTGCTTCTCCAATAACCGATTTGAATCCGCGAAAAAATACCGTACCAACCAATCATCAAAACGGAAAGAGCTCCCAAAAGAAATTTGTTCGGTTTAAAATCTTTTAGAAAATCCGGAATTCCCCAAGCTACCATTAGAAATAAACCGACGATAGGAAAATATGCGAATCTGTCTTCCGGAACATTGGGGATTGTGGGCAAAAAGCTTAAGACAAACCAAGCCCAGCCCGTCAAGAGATAAGGGCGGTTTTTTAATTCGTGAATCACAAGAATGGAAATCCAAATCAGTAAAATCGTTGCTCCTGCAAGCTCAAACACATGTGGTTCGGGCTGAACAGCGGACAAAATGGCAAACTGGATTGGATAAATCACTCTCCATATAAATCGAATAAAGTTTCCGGGAATATTTGAAAATTGGAAACTGCTATTTAAATTATCCATAATGGCGGATCGACCGAACCAGGCAAGAAAGAGCGGAAAAACAGAAACAGCAAAAAATGCCCGTTTTTCCCAAAAAAGATTTTTCCATTTTTCTAAATTAAAATCGGCAAGCGATGCCCTCTTTAACGGCCAGAAATCAAAAAATAAAAAAAGAAATGGAATGGTAAGAAGTGTTGGTTTGCACATCATGCCAAGAACCAGCAAAAGAAATGTTGCCCAATAATATTTCTTTTTTTCTTTTTTTGCGTAAGAAAAATAAGTATGAGTCGCAAGAAGCCCAAAGAAAGCACTCAACACCCCTTTTAAATTAGTAACCCAGCATACGGATTCAACCTGAATTGGATGAAAACTAAAAGCCGCTGCCGCAAAAGCACTTTGCCAAGGTTTTTTTGTAGCTCTGAAAAGAATTAGAAATAAAAGAATGGTGTTGAGAGCATGCAAAAGAATATTTAGAAAATGGTGAGCGAATGAATTGGTGCCGAATAATTGAATTGTGACCATCCGCACAAGAAAAGTGATGGGCTGCCAGTAATCGGCATTCACGGAATTGTAGAAAAGGTCCGCACTAAATGCCCACTTAATCCCTCGGAGCGTGAGCCCGTCTTTTGTATATGGATTGTTCAAAACAAACATATCGTCATCCATATTGATGTAATCGTAGTTTAAAACGCTGTAATAAAGACCGAACGTGAGCAGAAGAAGAAGGAGAACGATCCAGTGCTCTCTTTTAATTTTCACTGGGGACCTTTTTTGAACGGGGGTTTAGAAGCTCTTTAATATCGAGCATCATTCCCTCTCGGGTATATGAGGCAATATCAAGAATCTTCGTATCCATTCGAATCGCGTCTTCAGGACAAGCCTCAACGCAGAAACCACAATACACACATTTCCCGAGATCGATATCAAAACGGGCGGGACGCTTTTCAATATTAGGATCCGGATGCTCTTCCGCCACAATATAAATACACCGGGCGGGGCAAACGGTTTCACACATCATGCACGCCACACAGCGCGGGCTACCATCGTCGCGCTTGGTTAAACGATGCCGCGTTCGCACTCTCAAAGCAAGCGGCGTTTGTTCTTCAGGGTATTGGACGGTAACAGAAGCGGGAATATTTTTGAAAAGCCCAAACAAATGAAGCGTGTGAAAAAAAAGATTCCGGAATAAATGTTTTGAAGTGACCCAAACCCCACGGAAAATTTCCGGGAAATACAAACGTTCCCAAAAAGTAAGTTCCGGCTGTTCTATAATTTTAACCTTAATCATTTGAAAACAAGCACCAAAATAGAAGTGATAAATAAATTAAGCAGTGCAATCGGAAAAATAATTTTCCAGCCGAGTGTCATCAATTGATCGTAACGAAAACGCGGAAGTGTCCAGCGAACGGACATAAAGAAAACACAAAAAATAAAAACTTTGGCGGAAAAGCTTGCCATTTGAAGTAAAGAAACCGCAAGCGGGACAAGCAGCACTATTTTCCCCCAGGGGAAATGGAAACCATCTGAGAAAAGCCACGGCACTTGCCAGCCACCAAAGAAAAGCGTGGTGCTTAAAGAAGCGATCATGATGGTCTCGAGATAATCCGCGAAAAAGAACATTCCAAATTTCATTCCGCTGTACTCAACAAAATAACCGACAATTTCAGATTCTCCTTCCGGCGCATCGTAAGGAGAACGTTTCGTTTCGGCAAGTCCTGCCGCTAAAAAAAGAAGAAAACCAATCGGCTGCATCAAAATACCCCACTTAGGGATCCAGCCGAAATAATAACTTCCCTGCGCACGCACCATTTCTTGAAGGTCGAGTGTTCCGTATACAATCACAAGACCCATCACCGTCAGACCAAGCCCAATTTCATAAGAAAGCATTTGAGAAGACGCTCTGAGCCCACCCATCAATGAATAATTATTATTGGAAGAAAACCCAGCGAGCACCACGCCATAAACTCCCATCGACATCATGGCAAACACATACAGAAGAGCGATGTTTAGATTCGCGATTTGGAGATGAATTAAATGCCCCTTGATTTCAATCGTGTCCCCGAAAGGAATTGCAGCAAAACCAACGAGCGCAAAAAACACAGAAAGATACGGAGCGAGTGAATAAAGAAATTTGTCCGCCGCTTTTGGGACATGATCTTCCTTCATAAACATTTTGATCGTATCCGCAATTGGATGGAAAAGCCCGAAGAGGCTTACCCCGAAAATTTTTGCCCGGTTTGCGCCAATCCGGTCCTGCATGACGGCGCTTTGCTTCCGCTCAAGCCAAGTGTGAAAAGCCGCCAAGTTGAGCACGTTGATTAAAACAAAACCAGATAAAAGGGTCGGAACCAAAAAACCTTCCATTAGGGGTGGGCCTCTTGTTCTTGAATCGGCGTGCGCGGAAGCACTTCCCGAAACTCGCGAATTTTCTCTTTCATTTCATTCATAATATCAGCCGGACTTTGGTGAAGCCAGGAAACACCCAACGCTCCCGCAATCAATAATAAAATTTCTAAATCAGACTTTGCATTTCCAATGGGCAGAATGGCCTGGGAAAATTCTTGCACCTTTCCCTCAAAGTTCGTGAAAGACCCGTGCGTTTCCGCGTAAGCTGCGGCAGGTAAAACAAACTTTGAATTTTCCGAGGTTAAATTAACATTGGTTCCGTGAAAAATAACAATCCCTATTTTCTGAATCGCTTCTGCCGCTTTCTCTCCGATTCGCGTGATTAAATCCTGGCCGAAAAGATACAAGACTTTAATGCGCCCTTCTTTTGCTTTTGCAATTAAACTTTCAATTTTTTTGGGATCTTCTTTAAATCCCAGAATCTCGGCGCCTTTTCGGTTGGGATGTTTATCAGCACGGATTAAGAAATCATCTTCGTCTCCATCCGGATTCGGAGAAAACAATTCGACATGCGGGAGATGTAATGTTTCGACGAAAAATTTTTTAGCGAGATAGAGCGCTTCATTCGACATCACCGGCGAAAGCAACACCGCCACTTCATCTCGCGAATGTTCAACGGCAATTTGAATTCTTTCCGCGATTTGAGGAATCATTTCATCCCAGCTCCTCACCTCGGGCTGGACGGAAAACCGCCGGGCTGGCTCTAAAATTCTTCCTTGATCAATCCAGTGATATCCATACCTTCCCTGGTCACACATCCACCATTGGTTGACAAGCGGCTGATAGCTGGGCTTAACGCGCATCACACGCTCTCCGTGTCCATGCTGCGGTCTTTCGGTATTCACTTCCATCGAAATATTGCATCCGCGTGAACATTGGTTGCAAACAGATTCTGTTTTTTTGAGATACCACACCCGGCACTTAAAACGAAACTCCCGGTCTGTGAGCGCTCCTACGGGACAAATATCGACCACATTCCCTGAATATTTGTTGTCTAATTCTTTTCCGGGATAAAGTCCGATTTCTGAGCGGTCACCGCGGTTAAAAATTCCGAATTCATTTGTTTTTGTAATTTCATCTGCGTAACGGACGCAGCGCGAGCACAAAATACAACGCTCCGAATCGAGCATCACATGAGGACCGATCGGTTGGGCTTTTTTCTTTTTTACTTTTGTCTCGTCGAGGCGCGAATTGTAAAGACCGTGATCCATGTAATAGTCCTGAAGCCAGCATTCTCCGGATTGGTCACAAACGGGACAATCGAGCGGATGATTCACCAGTAAAAATTCAAGGATATGTTCGCGTGTTTTCTTCACTTTGTCTGTTTCCGTACGAACCACCATTCCATCTGTACATTGAATATGGCAGGAAATTTGAAGTTTAGGGATTTTCTCAATTTCAACGAGACACATCCGGCAATTGCCTGCAATACTAAGTCCCGGATGATAGCAATAGCGCGGAATATCAACGCCAAGTTTTTCAGCGGCTTGAATGACTGTGGTCCCTTTTTCGACCGTAATTTCTTTTCCGTTAATTGACAGTGTAGGCATTGTTAAAAATTAAACATTCGCTGTTATTTTCGACCGATCTTTTAAATGACATT
>ORMF010728189.1_pt1 | contig 13574 bp, 7 predicted proteins | sample 1779871 | NCBI WGS metagenome assembly ORMF01 (sample SAMEA104232316, study PRJEB22302) | groundwater metagenome | biome: forest; feature: aquifer; material: groundwater | place: USA | collected 2011-08-07 | depth 5.4 m | reverse complement strand
TGGCTTCCCGCCGTTCATCGAAATGCTCGGCGGCGAGTTTCAGACCCACGGGGCGCAGGTGTCGGTGGACTGCATCAACATGGACGCGCAGCATCCCTCCGCGAAACACCTCGGCAGTTCGTGGACGGTGTTTGATGAGATTTACATTCACAAGAATTTCCACCGCTACCAAGTCCACGGCCTGCTCACGCTCGACAAGCATCCGAACACCGGCAAGCCAGGCGATTACCCGATCTCCTGGTCCAAACAAGTCGGCAAAGGCCGCGTGTTCTACACGGCGCTCGGCCATCGCGAGGACGTGTGGGACGCGGAGTGGAAGGACCGCAAAAACTCGCCGGAGGTCGCGCAGGCTTATCAGGCGCACATCCTCGGCGGCATCAAGTGGGCGCTCGGCCTGGACAAAGGCGACGCCACGCCGCAGAGCACGCGCGTGAAACTCAGCCGGGATGAAGTGAAGGACGGCTTCCGCGCGTTGTTCAACGGCGAGGACCTGGTGGGCTGGAAACTGCGCAGTCCGGGTGGCCGCGCCAGTTGGAGCGCCCAGAACGGGATGCTCGTGAATGAAGTCGATAAGGACCACGGCACCGATCTGGTGAGCGAAGAGAAATTCCGCGACTTCACCGCGCGCTATGAGTACCTCGTTCCGAAGGGCAGCAACAGCGGTTTCTATCTGCGGGGCCGCCACGAAGTCCAGATCCTTGAGGACTACGGCTCAGCCAACCTGTCGCCGGGCAACAACGGCGGCATCTACAGCATCAAGGCCCCGTCGCAGAACGCCTCGCGCAAACCGGGCGAGTGGCAGCAAGCCGAAGTCACCATCAAGGGCAATCTCGTCACCGTGATCCTCAACGGCGTCAAAATCCACGACAACGTCGAGGTCAACAAACCAACGGGCGGCGAGTTGGACGGCAATGTGGACCAGCCCGGCCCCATCATGCTGCAAGGCGACCACGGCGCGCTCGCGTTCCGAAACGTCCGGATCAAGCCGTTGAAGTAAAATCTGGGAGGCTTCCGCGTCCGAGCTCTCGCGAAAGGAATTTGAAATTCAAGTGGTCGAGCACACACGAGCTTCTTGGGTCGGTGGTGGTGTTCTCCCTCACCCCGGCCCTCTCCCGCTGGGAGAGGGAGCATCGCAGCCGGCCTTCCGACCATTCGGAGCGCCGCGAGTTAGCGCCGCGCTGCCTGCCATTCTCCCTCCCCCAGCGGGAGAGGGCCGGGGTGAGGGAGAACGCCACCACTTGCTCAAGAAGCACGTCGCTTCCGAACGACGTGAGTTACGAGATCCCTCGGCTGGCGCTTCGAGATTTGAAATTTCCGCTTTCTATTCCACATCCTTTCCCACACAAATAATCATGGCTCGCGCCCCTCGCCAACGGTACTGTTGGCATCAGCGCCCGAACACAACCGGACGCGCGCCGAGCCGAGTACGATGAACACGACTGAGCAACCGATTGACCTGAACCGCCGCGATTTTCTCCGAGGCAGTTCCTTCGCCACGTTCGCCATGCTGATGGGTGGCGTGCCCATCGCCTGCCGCGGCGAAGACAAACCCAAGGCCGACGACGTGCCGACCACGTACAAAGCTGAGGCCCATCCGGTCAACTGCGCCGTCATCGGCTGCGGGGCATGGGGCCGCGAGATTCTCAAGACCCTGGCGACGCTGCCGCACGGGCCCGTGGTCGCCATCGCGGAGAACTACGAGCCGTGGCTCCGGCGCGCCGGGGAGTCCGCGCCCAAGGCCCAGGCCTACGACGACTATCGAAAGGTCCTCGAACAAAAGGACGTGCAGGCGGTCATCATTTCCACACCATCGCACCAGCACCGGCAGGTCGTGCTCGACGCGCTTCAGGCTGGCAAGCACGTCTATTGCGAAGCGCCGCTGGCCCACACGATCGAGGATGCCAAGGCCATCGCCAAGGCCGCCCGCGACACCGCGAAGCTGAACTTCCAAGTCGGCCTGCAAAACCGCGCGGACCCGCAATTGCATCACCTGGCCGGCTTCGTGCGCACTGGCGTGCTCGGCAAGCACGTGAAGATTCGCTCGCAGTGGCACAAGAAGCAGAGTTGGCGGCGCACTTCGCCCAATCCGGAACGCGAGAAGGACCTGAACTGGCGCTTGAGCAACTCGACCTCGCCGGGCCTCGTTGGCGAACTCGGCATCCACCAGGTCGATCTCGCCGCCTGGTATTTGCTCGGCCAGCCAGTCGCGGTGACCGGCTTCGGCTCGACGGTTCTCTGGAGCGATGGGCGCGACGTGCCCGAGTCGGTCCAGGCGATTTTCGAGTTTCCCAACGGCGCGTCCGTGAACTTCGAGGGCAGCCTGGCGACATCCTTCGACGGGAGTTACGATCTGTTTTACGGCACCGACAGCACCATCATGCTGCGCGAGCGGCGGGCGTGGATGTTCAAGGAAGTGGACGCGCCGCTGCTCGGCTGGGAGGTCTATGCGCGCAAGGAAGCTTTTTACAAAGAGAGCGGCATCGTCCTTGGCGCCAACGCGACCAAGCTCGCCGCCCAGGGCGACAAACCCGTTCAAGACACGATGGCGGACACCGAGACGGCGTTGCAACACGCCCTGAAGGCGTTTCTCTCAAACACCTATCTCACCCAGTCCGGCGTCGAGGATTTCGCGGCCACCTTCGACGTGTCCGACACCAAGGCGCTCCGCGAGTATTTGGCTGGCTTGGGCAAGTCTCGCCTTCACGCCGCCAGTTACGAGCAAGGCTACGAAGCGACGGTGATGGCGCTCAAGGCCAACGAAGCCATCGTCAAGGGCCAGCGCGTGGCGATCCCGAAAGAGCTGTTCGCTTTGGATTGAGCAATCCAATCCGCTGAAAAGAGCGCGCTTGAATAAACCGCCTGGACGCCGAATCCAAATGATGATTTGAGGCTTGTCGGAAAATGACTTGAAGCGCGCGATGGAACACTGACTAACGAAACCGAAAACGACACCCATGAAAACACTCACCCTCTGGTCCACCCGCAACCTCGTCGGCACGCTGCTGCTGTTGCTGGCCACCCAACTCTCGGCCCAGGACAAAGTCCGCTACGATGCCAGCCCCGGCAGCAAGGTGAAGATCGAAGGCACTTCGACCATCCACGATTGGACGATGGAAGGCTCGATCATCGGCGGCTCGTTCGAGCTCGAAAAAGAGTTCCAGGGCGACCCCTCGCTCAAGTCCGTCCCCAGTCTCAACGGGAAGGGATCCCCCACCGTCAAGGCCAGCATCACCGTGCGCACCCTCAAAAGCGGCAAAGAGACGATGGACGGCATCATGCAGGACGCCATGAAGGCGAAGGAACATCCCCGCATCGAATACAAGCTCACCGCGATGAAACCCAAGGGCGACGTGCCGGCGTCCGGCACTCCGGTGAAATTCGACACCAAGGGCGACCTTAGCATTGCCGGGGTCACCAAGTCGATCGACTTGGAAGTGACCCTGGAGCGCGTCGAAGGCAACAAGATCAAATTCAAAGGGGCCACGCCCGATCTCAAAGACCCCACGGCCATGAAGATGACCGACTACGGCATCAAACCGCCTCAGCTTACATTGCTCGGCGTCGGAATCAAAACCGGCGATGAGATCAAAGTCAGCTTTGAGTGGGTCCTCGCTCTCAAACAGGAAGCGGCGAAGTGAACTGACCGGCGACCGAGGAAACTTTCACTCACGATGGGAGCGCGGACGGCCTCGTCCGCGCTTTCCAGTTCACCCCAGCAAACCGACTCGGCACGCGGATGAGAAGACGCGACCGCCGCCGTCGGTCCGGTGCTTCCCCATGCTGTCGTTGGCCTGGAGAGCGGAACGCCGGATTCATCCGGCAAGGTGGTGGTTAGCCGGGGCCGCTGCCGGATGAATCCGGCGTTCCCGTTGTCGGCAGGTTTGCATCGACATGTACAACTGGAAGATTCAAAGCCACCGATCGCCGTCTCAAGCTCGCGCTTGCGCAAACGGCAGATTCAGCTAAACAAACATCGGTGATCGCGAGCGATTCCAAGAGTGCCCTCGAGTTGGCCCGGAGAGGCGCGGCCTTGCTCTACCGCCACGGTGCCCGCCGCGTCTGGCTCTTCGGCTCCGTCGCCAAAGGTCGCCACCCCGATGCAAAATCGGACCTCGACTTCGCGGTCGAGGGACTCCCGCCCGACCTTTTCTATCGGATGGTTTCCGAACTTGACCAGTTACTCCATTGTCCCGTCGATCTCGTCGAGATGGAGACGGTGCCTCCGTCCCTTCGCGCGGAGATCATAAGACACCGCGTTCTCTTGCCGTGTGAAGATTGAGCCTACTTCGGCGATCACGCTCAGGGCCGCGATCGAGCACAATCTCGCAGCCTTGGATCGAATCGGCGAACTCCGAATTCGCAGGGAGAGCCAACGGCTTCTGGTCCTTGATGCAGTACGACACTTGGCTGGCGTTTTGATTCTGCCGGCTTCACCCTGATCCGGAAACCATTGCCTCCGCCCGAGTCCGGCTAGCTCGAATGATTTCCTTTGATGACACCATCGCTGCGATCGCTACGCCACTCGGCGAGGGCGGCCTCGCCATTATTCGTTTGTCTGGGACGAAAGCGCTCGAGGTCGCAGACCGGAGTTTCCAGCCGGCGGGCAAGCACGGAGTGAAGCCCTCGGCGGCGCCGACGCACACGATTCACTTCGGCCACATCGTGCACGACGGCCAGCGCATCGACGAAGTGCTCGTGTCCGTCCTGCGCACCCCGCGCACCTTCACGCGCGAGGACGTCGTCGAGATCAGTTGCCACGGCGGATTGCTCGTGAGCAAGATGGTCTTGGACACCGTGCTGGCCAACGGCGCGCGCCTGGCCGAGCCGGGCGAGTTCACGCAGCGCGCCTTCCTCAATGGCCGCCTCGACCTCACCCAGGCCGAAGCCGTCTGCGACCTGATCCATTCGCGCACCGAGTTGGCCCTCGCCGCCGCCAACGAACAACTCGCCGGCAAACTTTCCCAGCGCATCAACGTCCTGCGCGACGACCTGATGACCACGCTCGCGCACATCGAGGCGCACCTCGACTTCCCCGACGAAGACATCGAGCCGGACACGCGCGAGCAGTTGTTGAAGCGCCTCGAAGACGGTCTCGCCTTCATGGACGAACTGTTGCGCACCGCCAACGAAGGCCAAATCCTCCGCCGCGGCATCCGGGCCGCCATCGTCGGGCGTCCGAACGTCGGCAAATCGAGCCTGCTCAATCAACTCCTCGGCCGCGACCGCGCCATCGTCTCGCCCCTGCCCGGCACCACGCGCGACACCATCGAGGAGACCGCGAACATCCGCGGCTTGCCGGTCGTGTTCATCGACACCGCCGGTCTGCGCGAATCGGGTGACGCGGTCGAACAGGAGGGCATCCGCCGCAGCCACCAGACGCTTGCCCAAGCGGAACTCATCCTCCACGTTTTCGACGCTGCCGAGCCGTTCCGTCCGGAAGACGAGCGCTACTTGGGCGACTTCGCCGGGAAGAAGCGCATCATCGTCCGCAACAAAATCGATCTGCCGCCGCAGCTCAGCTTTCCAAGGGACCTGCGCGACAGCGTGGTGGATGTCTGCTGCCTGACGGGTCAAGGCCTCGAGCCACTCAAGGACGCCATCAAGGAACTGGTCTGGGCCGGTGAGATCAAAGCCGAGATGCTGCAAGTGATGATCAACTCGCGTCACCAGGACGCCCTGCGCCGCGCCCGTGAATCCACGCACCTGGCGCTGGAGGCCCTCCGTGCAGACCTGCCGCTGGACCTGGTGGCCGTGGACCTCCGCATTGGCGCCAACGCGGTCGGCGAAATCGTCGGCAAGACTGCCACCGAAGACCTGCTCGACCGCATCTTCAGTCAGTTCTGCATCGGAAAATGACGCGAGCGCGCGGCACTCGGCAGCGCCGCTGGCCGCGGCTGCTCTGAGGTCGGGGTTAGTCACTGGGAGGAAATCCCAAGCCCCAACGCAGCACGTTGCAGCAGGACCCCTTTACGGCTGCCCGATACTCCTGGCTTTTCTTGTCGAAAAATTCTGGCAGGCACCCTGGCGCAGAACCGTCGCCGGGCTTGAGTCTGACGGACGTTCGCCCAATACTGGCGGACGCATGAGCGACATCACGCGCATTTTCGAGGCAATTCAGCACGGCGATCCAAAAGCCGCGGACGAATTACTGCCGCTGGTTTACCAGGAACTCCGCAAGCTCGCCGCGCAGAAGATGGCGCGGGAACAGCCGGGACACACGCTTCAGGCGACCGCGCTGGTGCACGAGGCCTGGCTTCGCCTGGGCGATGGAGTGTTTGCCAATCGAGCGCATTTCTTCGGCGCGGCATCCGAGGCCATGCGGCGAATCCTCGTCGAACGTGCCCGCCGGAAGCATCGCGAGAAGCGGGGCGGCGGGGCGGAACATGTCGATGTGGCCGAACTTGAGATCGCCGCCCCGCTGGGCAACGAGGAGGAGTCGCTCGCCGTCAACGAAGCGCTGGACCGGCTCGCCGCTCACGACGCCCGCAAGGCCGAAGTTGTCAAGCTGCGCTATTTTGTCGGCTTTTCGTTCGAGGAAACCGCGGAGGTGCTCGGCATCTCCGTGCCCACCGCCAAGCGCGACTGGGCCTACGCGCGTGCCTGGTTGCATCAGGAGATTGGCGCAGACCCGCCGCGCCTTCTTGACTGAAAAGGCGACTGCGAAACTCATCATGATCTTGCCCTCAATGATTTTGCCTTTCCGGTGTTCGACCCGAATCCGAACGAACAAGGCAGAATCATGGATGGCAGAATCATCGGAAGGAGAGGTCTTGCAATCGCCTCTGAATGATACGATTTGGCCGCCCACGGCGCATGTAAGAGTACCGATGTCAGCTCCCGCACTCCACCTCCGATGAACGAGGAAGAGATCTTTCAAGTCGCCGCGGACATGCCGGCGGCGGAACGCGCGGCCTACCTTGCCACCGCCTGCGAGGGCCAGCCCGCCCTGCACGAGCGCGTAGAGCGCTTGCTGTCATCCCACGACCATGATGCCTTTATGGCGCGACCAGCGGATCGCACCGATTCTGCGGAACTGCAAGCAGACCTTGCACGTTTGAAACCGGAGGAAGGCGAGGACCGGATCGGCAATTACAAACTGCTCCAGAAGCTCGGAGAAGGGGGCTTCGGCACGGTCTGGATGGCCGAACAACTCGAGCCGGTGCGGCGGCGCGTGGCGCTCAAGATCATCAAGCCGGGGATGGACAGCAAAGAGGTGATCGTGCGCTTCGAGCAGGAGCGGCAGGCGCTGGCGTTGATGGATCACCCGAACATCGCCAAGGTGCTCGATGCTGGTGTTACCCCGCTAGGGCGGCCGTTCTTCGTCATGGAGTTGGTGCGAGGAATCCGGATCACGGACTTCTGCGACCAGAATAATCTACCCACCGCCGAGCGGCTCGCTCTTTTCATCGCCGTCTGCAACGCCATTCAGCACGCGCATCAAAAGGGCATCATTCACCGCGACATCAAGCCCTCGAACATCCTCGTCACCCTGCACGATGGCGTGCCCGTGCCGAAGGTGATCGACTTTGGCGTGGCCAAGGCCATCCAGTCCCAGCGGCTCACGGACCTGACCTGCTTCACCCGGTTCGATCAGATGATCGGGACCCCGCTCTACATGTCGCCCGAGCAAGCCGAGATGAGCGGCCTGGATATCGACACGCGTAGCGACATCTATTCGCTCGGGGTGTTGCTCTACGAACTGTTGACCGGCAAGACTCCGTTTGACGCGAAGGAGTTGATGGCGTTGGGAATTGACGCGATGCGCAAGACCATCCGGGAAAAAGAACCGGTGCGTCCGAGCACGCAGTTGACCCAGGTACTCGTAGCAGCCGACGTGAGGAGGCTCAGTTCAAAATCCGAAATCCGAAATCCGAAATCCGAAATTGACGGAGCCTCCTCACGTCGGCTGCTACAAATCAAGGAACTGATCCTCCGGCTCAAAGGCGACCTCGATTGGATCGTGATGAAGTGCCTGGAGAAAGATCGTTCCCGCCGTTACGACACGGCCAACGGTCTGGCGGCGGATCTCAAGCGGCATCTGAACAACGAACCGGTCATCGCCCGCCCACCGAGTACGGCGTATCGGTTTCAGAAACTCGTTCGGAGGAACAAGCTGGCGTTTGCCGCCGCCACTGCCGTGACTCTGACGTTGATCGCCGGTCTGAGTTTCTCCACCTGGGCATTCCTGAGTGAAGCCGCGCAGCGTCGAACCGCGGTCGAACAGCGAACGAAAGCTATACGCGCCCAGGAAGCCGAGAAGCAGGAGCGCCAGCGGGCGGAACAGAACGCGGACGAGCTTGCTAAGAGTCTATATGTCGCCGACATGAGAACGGCCTGGCAGGCTTTGCAGGAAGACAATCTGCTGCTGGCGCGGGAATCGGTTTACAAGTATTTGCCGGCGCTTGGAATTCCGGTTTCAACGGGCTCGTTGGCCGAATCCGCCGGTGGCATGCATGCGGGAGCCCTGACGCGCGACCTGCTTGGATGGGAATGGCGGCGTCTCTGGGAGTTGTGCCAAAGCGATGAGACCTTCAGCCTCCACGGCGATGGCCTTGAGATTCGATGCGCCGTTTTCTCGCCCGATGACCGACTCGTGGCCACCGCCCGTGGCCAGACTGTTTACGTCACCGACGCGCACTCCAGGCAGCAGGTCGCCACACTCGGCGGGTTCAGCGATTTCATTGATAACGGCGCGGTGGTTTTTTCGAATGACGGCCAGTATCTGGCGGCCAAAGGCGGGACAAACGTCCTGCTCTGGGAAGTTGGCCGCTGGCAGTCTCCGTATCAGCGTTTGCAGGGCGCTCCCAATCGGTACCATTGCAACGCTGTCCTGTTTTCGCCGGATGGCGGGCAGTTCGTGACTCGCGTTCAGGGGGGCCTTGGCGTTTGGAACACCGCGACCTGGCAGGCGCAGATCATCCCCGGGTCGTATGGTTTCGGAATCGTCATGAACTACACGGGCGATGGAAACTGGCTGTCTGTCTCCGAGTGGGACGAATTGAAAATCTTGAACGCAAGGTCGCTGGAGCAGGTCCGGATTTTGCAGCGGCGCCCAGGGGTGGGATACTTCGACATTGTGGCGATGGGTTCCTGTCCGAAGCGCGGTCTGCTCGCGGCAGGATACCGCGATGGCGAGGTGAAGCTCTGGGAAGTCGAGAGTTGGCGGGAAGTCGGGAGCTTCCAGGCGCATCCGAGCTTTACGTTTGGCCTGGCTTTTTCACCGGATGGCAATGTGCTGGTGACCGGTGGCCACGATCAAGTGATCAAGGTTTGGGACGTGACCAGCCTGACGAACCGCCTGTCTGCAGCACAGTCCCCGGAACCGATCAAGAGACTCAGGGGCCATCCGGCGACCGAGTTGCCGGGGCGTTTGCCACCCCAAGGCGGTCCCCAACCGATCAAGAGACTGAGAGGCCATCATGCGATGATTCACGGTCTCAGTTTCGCACCGGATGGCCGATCGGTCGTCACCGCGAGCAAGGATGGCACCGCGAAATTCTGGAACCCCTTTCAGGCTGAGGAGTCGGACACGCTTCCAAACAGCGAGCGGCTCGCCTGGTTTTCCCCTGACGGCGCGCGGCTGATCACTTTGAACGGCGATGGCCGCTTGCACCGTTGGAATACCCGCAACCGGGAGGACATCGGCATGATCGGTCCGGATCTGCACGATCCTCGAGTCAAAGGATGGACGATCTCGGATCACGGCGAAAGGCTGGCGGTCGGCAGGGAAAATGGAGGCATCGAGATTTGGAACCTTAAAACCGGCCAACTGGACAAGTCGTTCCCACACGCCAGCACCAAGATCGGTCGTCTGGCCTTTATCGGTCATCTGGCCTTTAGTCGAGATGCCATCTTGCTCGCGGCGGCGAGCGAACGGCCTGCCGGAGCGGACGGAGCGGCCGATCATGCCACGCTCCGCATTTGGGATACCGCTTCCAGCGCCATTGTGGGCACCTACACCAACGCTTTTGGGCCGCTGGCGTTCTCCTCCGACAGACGCCGCCTGGTTTCGACGCGATTGGATGGGAGCGTGGTCGTCTGGGATCTCGCCAGCGGCCGTTCCGTCGCTGAGATTGAAGAGAATTTCACCTGGATTGGAGCGTTGGCCCTCTCCCCCGATGACCGCCTGCTGGCGACCGGCAGCGAAGAGCCGGTGGTGAACCTGTGCGACATGGCCACTGGAAGAAGAATTGGTTCCTTGAAGGGAAGCAGCATCTGCATCGACGGTGTGGCGTTTACTCCGGATGCCAGGACCATTGCGACCCGGACGGTGGACAACGCCATGAGATTCTGGAATGTGGCTACCAGCAAAGAGATCTTCACACTCGGCCCGCTCAACCCCGTTCATTCCTTCCTGTTCTCACCCAGCGGCGAATACCTGGCGATTACGAGGGACTCTGAAACTCGCGGAGAACGGCGCGTGGAGTTGTGGCGCGCGCCGTCGTTCGAGGAAATCATTGCCGCTGAAAAGGGAAAGGCCCGCAGAAAATGAAACCGACAGCGAAACGTTGCGTCCCATTCGTCCGGTTTGGTTCGCGTCCGGAGCGGACTGGTGGCTTCGTCCACCGGCGGTGGTCTGGTGCGGCTGTTTGATCCCGCCAAGGGCGAGTTGATCGAATCCGTCCACGGCCACCTTAGGGTCCGTGCAAAAATTACTTCCGATTTTGGCGGGAGCGCCACGCGGGAAGAATGCCGCATTCAAACTTCGGATCTCCGCCGCTGAGGCACGCCAGCCAAATTGCGTTTATCAGCAACTGCGGACACGGCTTCTTCCGGCGTTGATCTTCCAGTTTCACCAGAACGTGGCGCTCTGCCTGGGCAGGGCAGATGAACAAATCTGCAATTCGAATGATACGATTCCCCCGCCGACGGCGCATGAATGATTGAAGGGACGTTGCCCTTCACAAACGCGGATCGGATGTAGCCTCGGCTGGCTGCGTCGGACCTCGAAAGAAATGACCCAAATATTATGAGAACAAACGCGATTCACCCTTGCCTTGCGGACCACACTCAATCAAGGCTCATGAAAGCCAGATCAGCCTGTGCCGCCGTGGTCTCAATCGGGACTGCTCTCCTGCTGCTGGCAGGCATCCACAGTTCTCAGGCAGGGGAAATAAAGATTGTTTCGCCCAGTGCCTACCAAGATACCGAGGGCGAGGGAGCAACTCCTGAGAACTGCTGCGATCCTTACCGTTTCCAGCAGGTGTTTCCTGCCGAGGACTTCGCGGCGCTGGGCAATAAACCGCACTGGCTCGTAGAACTCACCATCCGGCCGGATGAAAGCGTGACGAGCCCTCTTACCGTCCTCGATCCAGACTGTGAGATCCGCCTAACAACCATGCCGCTGGGACCACCCAACCTGAGCTTGCGATTTGACGATAACCTCGGTTCGGACTTCAAGCAATGGTACCGCGGGACCCAGACCCAGGTGGCGGACGCTGCTGGCCCAGGCCCTGGCCCGAGGGAATTCTATCAGGCCGAGCGTCCTGCAGGCGTGACTCCCTATCTCTACGATCCAAGCCAGGGAAATCTCCTCTTCGACTTTATCTCTTACCAAGGATCGCCGTCAACTCGCGCAGACCGGCCCAGCGTGCAAACAGCCCTGGTTAATTCACCCTTCGCAACGCAAGGCATACCGACCACGGCTGGGATCTTTCAGTTTACGTTTATTCCAGTGCCTGAGCCAAGCGTGGTTTCCATCGACCTGGTTCCTGCCGGTGTCCGCCTCCGTTTCACCGGGGTTTCCGGCCGCAGTTACAACATCGAACGCGCCTCCGCCGTCACCGGCCCTTGGATTACCATCAACACCCAGACCGCTCCTGCGTCTGGCCTCTTCGAATACCTCGATACACTCCCGCACCCAGGCTCCGGCTTCTACCGCCTCCTCCAGCCGACCCCCTGGGGCCCCGCCGTGAGTATCGACCCCGGTGGGCTGAACAACGTCAATACTGCCGCGCTGGAAGGCTGTCCGATCGAGTCTCCCGACGGGCGCAGCTTGTTCTTTGCGTCGAACCGCGCAGGTGGACAAGGCGGCATTGATATCTGGATGGCGCGTCGCGACGGAACCAGCGAGCCTTGGCGTGATCCTGTAAATCTTCCGTCGCCGGTCAACTCCGCGTTCGATGATTTTTGTCCCACGCCTCTTGTTGACGGTGAACTGTACTTCGTGAGTCGGCGGGCCGGCGGTTGCAGTGAAAATAGCGCCGACATCTACCACACACGGCTGGACCCGAATACCGGATGGCTCGAACCAGTACATCTGGGTTGCGAGGTGAACAGCACCGGTGACGAGTTCTCTCCGTCCTACGTGCCGGTTGGTGGCAGGCTGCTGTTCTTTTCAAGCAATCGGGACGGAACGCACAAGATTTATGCGAACAGGCGCTGGCCGGATGGCTCGTTTGATCAGCCCTGGGAAGTCACCGAGTTGAATGCCCCGGGCTTCAACACGTTTCGGCCCAACGTGAGTGAAGACGGACTTGAGATCGTCTTTGACTCCGATCGCCCTGGTGGTTTGGGAGGGCCGGATGTCTGGTCTGCGACCCGAGCCAGCGCATCGGACACATGGCGCGCACCCGTGAATCTCGGGCCAAATGTGAATTCGGACTTGGCTGAAACCAGAGCGTCGCTTTCCAAGGACGGCAAGCGGCTGACTTTCGGTTCGACGAGACCGGGCGGGCAGGGATCGAGCGACATCTATGTCTCCTCGCGCTGACCATGGAGGTGACACAGGCATCGCTGGCAACGCCCGGGCCTTCACATTGGCCTGGGCGCTTCAATACCGGCTGAAACCGGTCCGTATCAAAAGATCATCGTCTCCGCGAGTGCGGAGACCGCGAGTCCCGGCGGCAAAATCCGTGTGCCCGCCGGGACTCGTCTTTTGTGGATGGATTCGAGAATGACACCTTTGCGTTGCTGATTCGCGAAGCGTCTTGGACTGTCCACCCTCCGCAGTATTGCTACGGAGGACGGGCGGTAGTCGCTACCGCTTTCCCCGAGCGCGATGCGATTGAGAACAAAGTTTTGCCTGCCGTCCATCCCACGCCTGTTGCCAAAGCGCCAGAGGGCTGGCGCACTCCAAGACCTGGCGGACTTTCCAGCGGCCTCGATCGTAAAGGGGTCAGTCCCGGCTATCGTAGAATTCGACTTCACGCTTGCGGAGCCGTGCGTTCCCGCAATCAGGAATTCTGCGCTTTCATTCATCGCGTGAAGAGGGCGTCCAACTCGACGGCGATTCCAGGCACGGCGGCGCTCGTGAGCCGGCCACCAGGGCCGTGAACGGTGCGTTCGGCAAACTGCTCGCCCGCTGGCTGGCGGCGGACTTCGATCCGCTTCTGTGGCCTGAGCACGAGGCAGCACTCCTTGAACTGCGGTGGCGCGGAACGATGGCACGCACGCTTCGGATGGGGCGGCCTCCGCTCGATGCCCCCAGCGTGTAAGGTCTGGAGCGACCGCCATTTCTACAATCGCCGGGACTGACCCCTTTCCGGCCCCGTCTCGCCGGTAAACAGGAACGCCGGATTCATCCGGCAGCGAAGTCGGTTGACCACCGCCCTGCCGGATGAATCCGGCGTTCC
>ORMF010820001.1_pt1 | contig 13577 bp, 2 predicted proteins | sample 1779871 | NCBI WGS metagenome assembly ORMF01 (sample SAMEA104232316, study PRJEB22302) | groundwater metagenome | biome: forest; feature: aquifer; material: groundwater | place: USA | collected 2011-08-07 | depth 5.4 m | reverse complement strand
GTGGGCGGTGGGCCATTGGAAAGAGAAATGCAAAAGATCTTCCGTACGCAAGGTGTTCAAAAACGGGTCCACTTTGCCGGGATCCTTAAAGGCGATGGGCTTGTCGATGCCTACCATGCCATGGATGTTTTTGCCTTTGCTTCAAAAAGTGAAACACAAGGCATCGTAGTCACAGAGGCCATGGCGGCAGGATTACCGGTGGTGGCTTTGGATGCTACGGGTGTGCGCGAAGTGATTCGCGACAAAGAAAATGGCAGGCTTCTTTCCATGGAATCGAGCCAGAGATTTGCCTCGGCACTTCTTTGGTGCGCCTCACGAAAGCCAGCCCCATGGAGTCAACTTAAGAAAAACGCCCTTGAAACGGCCAACGGTTTTTCTGCGGAAATCTGTGCTGCAAAGGCCCTTCAAGTTTACAAAGCCGTGCGTTTGGTCCACAACCGTCAAACGACAGACCATTGGAGCCAATGGCAGGCCCTATTGGGGCGCTTCAAGACAGAGCTGAGCATGCTGCTTAATTTCGGCTGGGCCGCCGGTTCCGCCATTGTCAAAACGGCCGTCACCCCGGACCCGCCCAAAGATAAAATCGAAAAGTGTTACCAAAACAAATGAAGCGAATTAGAGCTTTCTACCGCAGATTCAAAGTCTTGGTCAATTTAAACGAATGGCGGATGCGGCTTCTGGGCCTGAAGGTCCCGGAGGAGCCAAAAACCCGCCATGGCCTTCTCCTCATCCAAATTGACGGGCTCTCTTATCCCGATCTTCAGAACGCGATGGCAAAAGGGCACATGCCCTTTCTTAGCCGGCTTGAACAGCGTGAGCATTATCATTTATGGCCTCTTTATTCCGGTGTTCCCTCCAATACTCCCGCCTTTCAGGGAGAATTTTTCTTTGGAGTTCCGCAATGCATTCCCTCTTTTCAACATCGCGACAAGGCGACCGGTGAAATTTTCACGATGTTTGATAAAAACGGTGCCGGAGAAGTGGAAAAACGTCTTTTGCAAAAAGATGAGGGATTGATTGCCGGCGGAAGCGCCTACGCCAGCATCTTTGCCGGTGGGGCGGCGGAGTCTCATATCTGCGCCTCCACTGCGGATTGGGGAAATTCCTTGAAGGCCTGGAATCCCTATTCTCTTTTGATCACTTTAGTCTTGAACCCTTATGCCATCCTTCGCGGTGCTGTCTTGTGCGTGACCGAAGGTGTTCTCGCGTTGCTTGATTTCTTCCGCGGTTTGCTGAAAGGCCAGGACATTTACCAGGAGTGGATGTTCATTTTCATGCGGGTCATGAGCTCCATTTTAATAAGAGAAATTACCACCAATCATGCGCAAATGGACATTTACCGGGGCTTGCCGGTCGTTTTTGTCAATTATTTCGGTTATGACGAACAGGCACACCGCCGGGGTCCCTCAGCCCGGTTCGCTTATTGGAGCTTGAGCGGCATCGATGCCGCTGCCAAAAAATTATGGAGGTCCGCCTTACGGGCCAGACGGCGCCATTATGATGTTTGGATTTATTCGGACCATGGGCAGGAGAAGACGGTTCCCTTTTCGAAAGTGGCAGGCCGCCATATTCGGGCGGCTGTGAAGGAAACTTACGACGAAACCCATCCTCCGCAAACTTGCCCGGGCCCGGAGTGTCCGCCGTCGTATGGACCCGGCTATTGGGGTGACACGGTTTCGTCCCGAAGGGGACCCACCGGCGAAAAAAAAATCAAGGACCCGGCCCTTCCTTTCACCTCTACCTTCGGGCCCATTTCTCAGATCTATTTTCCCACGCCCTTTACGGATGAAGAAAAAAAGGCCTTCGCCAAACGCCTGATAGAAAAGTACCCCATGCTTCCCTTGGTGGTCGTTCCGCTTTCGGATGGAAAAGTGGATTATGAAACAAAAGGCGGCACTTATCACCTTCCTCAAGATGCGGAAAAAATTTTGGGTGCCGACCATCCCTATCTCGAGGAAGTGGCTAAAGACCTCGGTTCTCTTTTGCAGCATGAGAGCCGGGGAGACCTCGTCATGTTTGGGTGGAGCACAGGCATGCCGGCCATTTCGTTCTCAAACGAGAACGGGGCCCATGCCGGGCTCGGCCCCCGCGAAACACAGGCTTTTGCCCTCTTGCCCACCGATGCCCCTGTGGAAAAAACGCCGGGGAACTGGATAAGGCCCTCCGAGCTTCGTCAGGCGGCGCTTGTGGTGCTCGGGAGGGCCAAACTAAAACGCAAATCGCGTTTGGCCCAGCATGAAAAAGCCCATGAAAAATTGCGGGTGATGTCTTATAACGTCCATAGCTGTACCGGAATAGACGGCATTTTATCCGTGGAACGGATTGCAAGAATCATCGCCAAAGCGGACCCGGATGTCGTGGCCCTGCAGGAACTGGACGTGGGAAGAAAAGTCAAGGGTGTGGACCAGGCCGCCGCCATTGCCCGGGAACTTGAAATGCATTTTCATTTTCATTCCGTTTGTGGAAGCGAGTTGCAATGTTTTGGCAATGCCATCCTCAGCCGCTATCCCATGAAAGTCATCCGCGCCGAGCACTTACCGCGCCTCGGAAAATCCGAATTCCTGGAATCGCGCGGTGTCTTGTGGGTTGAAATTGATTTTTTTGGCAAGAACGTTCATATTGTCAACACCCATTTGAGCATATGGGGACCGGAATTAAAGATCCAGCTTCAAAAACTCCTGAGTACGGATGTGTTGGGCAATAAGGAATTGGGAAAAAATGTCATCCTGTGCGGAGATTTTAATACGACCCCGGGCTCGAAATTCTACCGCCTCCTCATGAGTCATTTCAAAGAACCGAGTTTTCCCAAAAATTCCGGCCGTCTTGCACATAACACCTGGATCAGCACCTGGCCGATCCGTCGATTGGACCATATTCTGATGAAGGGCAGTCTGGAAGGCAAAATGATTGCATTGCCCAGGACGCGGTTGGAATGCAGGGGTTCGGACCATCTTCCCATTGCCGTGGATTTTGAATTTAAAGGAGAATTGTGACGATGAAACTTACACAGATGCCAGTAAAGCAGATCACTAAAAGTTTAATTCCGTTCCTGGCGCTCATAGCGGTCGCAGCCCTTTGCCTTCAGTGGGCCCCTCAAAAAACGACTAACCCCTTCCTTAAATTAGGAGTGGACCGGCTGCGTTACCCCCTTCACCGCACTTCCGATTTTCTTACCTTTCAGGAACTGCAGCGCCTTTACAAAAATCCGGAAGCGAAAGGGTTGCTGAGTAGAAAGTTGAAAAAATTCTGGACAACGCCCATCATCAGCAATGAAGCCTATTATCAGGGTGCCCGCCCGCGTCCCTTGAAGGACCCCCGTCTCGGGCCCTATTTGACCGTTGCTACCTGGAACATCGAAAAATCCTTTCACATTGAGGAAGCCATCAAACTTTTCACCTCCAAAAAAGAGTTCCGTGAAATGGTGGATACCGCAGATGCGGCGCTAGAATCGGAGGAGTTTAAAAATCTGGAGCGCCAGCGAGAGCGGTTGCGCCAGGCCGACATCCTTATCCTTCAAGAGATGGATATGGGTGTGAAACGGTCCGGTTATGTGGATGCGGCACGGGAACTTGCAAAGGCCCTTGATATGAACTATGCCTATGGGCCGGAGCAATTGGAGATCGAGCCCGTGGTCTTGGGATTGGAAAAAGTACTGAGCAGTGACGGCTCTGTGGATGAAAAGGCAACTGAGTATTACACCGCTGATCCAAAAAAATACAAAGGGGTTTTTGGGTCGGCTGTGCTCTCAAGGTATCCCATTAAAAAGGCGCAGGTGTTCCAGCTGCATAACCAGGCCTATGATTGGTACGCAAAAGAGAAGGAAAAAACAACTTTCCTTGAAAATACCCGCCGCTTTGGCTCTGAAACAGTTTTTGAAAATGAGATCACCCGGGAAATTAAAAAGGGAGGGCGTATTTACTTCCGCGTGGACCTCGACGTGCCGGATTTACCGGGGGGTACCCTCACCGTGATTGACATTCATCTGGAAATAAAATGCGAGCCTATCGGACGGCAAATCCAAATGGCTGAAATTTTACATTACGTCGGTCCCATTTCAAATCCGGTCATCGTGGCCGGAGATTTCAATTCCGCCTCCACAGATTTAAGTCCCACATCGGTTACCCGTACCGTGAAAAGAACGGCCCAAAACCCAACCACCTGGTTTTCTGCTGCCGTCACGTATTTGTCTCCGCACGCCCTGGCAATTAATACTTCGCGGTTTTTCAGCAACCTGACAAAAAATTATGATGATCCCACAGCGGGAAGTATTCCTGTGATTGCGCCAAACAAAATAAAAGGCCTATTTGACGCCACGAGAGATTTCAGGTCGAAGAAGGGCTACGCTTTTGATTTTCGCGGCGATAAGGAACGCTCAGTCAACGGAAATGATGGAACGCTTGCCAATTCCAACCAGCGGGACTTCAAGGGATTCAAGACCACTTTTAGTGTCAAGCGCCCCTTAACACCTTGGATTGGGAAATTCCGTCTCGATTGGATGTTTGTAAAATCCTTTCTAAGGGATCCGGAGGACAAAGAGGGGCCTTACCGGTTTGCGCCTCATTTTGCAGAAACCTTGGAAGAATTGAACTCAAGCCTTAAGGCCCCTATTTCTGACCACCATCCCAACGTGGTCGATCTCCCGTTTCGGGAGCCCAAGCTTTAACTTTCGCTGCACCCTAAGTCCTATAAACCTCATCTTGGCACCCACGTTGCTATATATTGGCACGCCTGTAAGAGGCTAGGAGACAATATTATACATTTTTGTAGTATTGAACAATTATGTCAAAACTACAAAAGAGTATTAATCAATTTTAATCTTTCGACCGTCGGTGGGCAGGAGACGGTTGCAGGATATTTTTTTTGGAGTTTAACTTAAATGTTTAAAAAAGAATTAAGTGCCGTAAAAAAAATAATCGCCGCGATATTGGTAGCACTTCTTATCTTCCAAGAGGCAAGCTACGCTGCTGTCCCTGCCGGAAATCTTCCTCTTTCGCTCACGGGCCCAAAAAGGGTCCAGGGTGTTTTTGCGCGTCTCCAGCTTCCGGACGAATTCGGAAAAGTTCAAACTATCCATCTCGGGCCATCGAAAAAAATTGTGGTCCACATTCAAGACCTTCATATCAATGAAGGCGCCCAACTCAAAATCGCCCAAATCATTGACCACATCTCCTCGCGTTACGGTGTCCGGCTTATCCAATTGGAGGGTGCTTCGGGGGAATTGGCGCACGGACTTCTTTCCGGATACCCCCATAAAAAAGCACGCAAACTAGCCGGCCGTGCTTTTCTGAAAGAAGGCATGGTGACGGGCCCCGAATACCTGGCTATCGCGAGAAATTCAAATCTTATTCTTTATGGCGTTGAAAACAAGGGGCTTTATGAGAAAAACCGCGAGGCCCTTTTGCGCGCCATGAAACTGGGGGAGGGTCTCGGGCCCCACTTAGCAGCCCTTCGAAAAATTTTAACCTCCCTCGCCGTCCTCATTTTTCCGCCGGAAGTAAAATCCTGGCTCAAGGAACGGGGACTCTTCGGAGATGGAAAAGCGTCTCTTTTAGAATATATCCATTTTTTAAAAGGAATTTGCCCTGAAGAAGAATGCAGCCGCGAGACCCCCCAAATCACACGGCTCCTGAAGCTGGAAACGGGAGGCCTTGATGCCGGGATTTTCGAAGAGATTAAAAAAATCGAAAAAATCCTCGAAGTCCGTTTGATTCACAAACCGACAGCCAAACGGCTTTATCACCTTTTCCAGATCCTCGATGTTTACGAAAAGATGTTTACGTTGTCTTTGACGCGTGAAAATGTCGAGTTTCTTGGTCGAAACCGCAGAGAGTTTGACCCCGACCGGTTAAGGAATGTCATCCACGGCTTGGCGAACGCCTATCATTTGCAGATTCATATGCAGACGACCCCCTTCCAAAAACTGGAAAAGGCGCTGGTTGCTTACGAGACCTATTACGAACTCGCCTTAGCAAGAGATGAAACGCTCGTTTCGGGGTCCCTTGAGAGCATGAAGCGTTACGGTGAAAATATGGCTGTCCTTGTGACGGGCGGGTTCCATACCCCGGCTATTGAAAAGCGCCTCAAAAAAGAGGGATACAGTTTTTGCACCATTACCCCCACCCTCAATGGAAAAATCGATTTTCGGAAAGATCAAAAACTTTATTTGAATGCCATGCGGCTCCCCGAGTCTCCCATTGCCCGGTTTGTCGGCGCAGGAGACCCGGCGCTTCAACTTCAAGTCCCAAGCCGCCTCCCCACAAAAAGAGAACTTGCGGGACTTGGAAAAAATCCGGATCTCCCGAGACTCATCGCAGCGAATCCCCGTTTTGGTCATTTGGCCACCATGATGATTGAGCTTGCCGCAACCGCGCTTCGGGTCGGCTCGAAAACTACTGTTCCGCCCGATTTTAAAAATGCTCCATTTGCGGCCATTTACCGGAGTCTTCACCAAGAGGGGACCCTTTCCCATTCCGTGAATCCCACAACCGGAAACGCCTTTGTGCCCTATGATAAAGAAGTCGGTTTTGGTTTTGATATCAAATGGAAGCAGGCGTCACCCTCTTCCCGTCCTTCGCAAAATCCTTTGAGAAAAAGTTTTTCGTTCACAACGCCGGACGGTGTCTTCACGGATGTGCAGGTCTTAAGTGACCCGGCGCTTTCCGAACTTGCGCGGAAAAATTTCGGACGCGTACGCACACTTGAAAAAAAGACACCGCCAAAGGTTGAAAAGCGTTCGGAGGTTCGGAAAATCTCCGCTCCGCCAAAGGTTCCGGAATTATCGGAGCCTGTTGCGCCTGTTGCCGTCAAGACCGCTGTTATCAATCCTCTCCCTGAGCTCTCCACCGTTCTTCTTATGGCCGCTTTCGGCGCCGGAGCGGGGACGTTTCCTTTATATGCCGCCCTTGTCCGCTTAATCTGGTTTTCCGCCCTTTTCATTCATGGTTTTGGTCACGTCCTTTTCAAATGGATCGTCGATAAAGACCACCCGTTTGTCTTGTCTGAGGCGATGGAGGGAGTCACGCTCCGCGAATTCTTGATGGGTCTCATTCCGTTTTCCTCTATTTTCACGCCGTGGATCTCGCCCAAGGTCTCTCGGCCCGTGCCGGCGGGGGATGTCGATCCCAAAAAGATTTCTTTCAAAGCGCTCGGCGGGCCTTTGCTTAATCTCTTCGCATCCGCGGCCTCCGGTTTTGTTCTCACCGTTGTTGCCGGATTGAGTGGGCCGATTTCCCTCGGCCTTGCCGCGGCCATGGTGCTTAACGCAGTATTTGCAGTGCTCTCGGTGTCGGACTACGTTTCGTTTGCGACCGGTTCTGCTCCGTGCGGCCTCGCCTGCGGTTACCTCGATTATGTCGGTCCCCGCAATGCAAAAGACAACGGCGCTCTTCTTCCCGAAGAATTTGTTCACAGCATTTCCAACTCCTCGCGGATTTTAAGCGGCCGCGGCACACAGGCCTATGGGTTTGAGATTAAAGCCCAGGACCGGAAGGGCCACGTGGTCCTTTTGGGATTGAAAGACGTGAATCCGAAACGGGCCGTGCTTCATGCCCGGCTGCGTCAGGACATTGAGCGAGAACTGGTTGTGGCGAAGCAGGAGGGCTACGAGCCGTTGGACGGCTTTATTGATTTTTCTTCGCATCTACGGTTTGGGACTTCAAGTGAACCCTCGCAAATTGAGACCCACCCGCACTCGAGCGAAGAAAAAAGAGTCCAGCATTATGATTGGTCGGAGGGTACAAGCGAAATCAAACGCGAGACTAAAAATTTTCAGGTAAGCGTCAAGCATAATGGCGACAATGACGGCATCAAAACCGAGGAAGAAATCCTCAGAGACCACCCCATTTTCGCTTTTGCCAAGGAGATGAGTTATAGCGACATTCGTATAGAAATGAACCGGATCCTCTATAAAGATCACACGAAGGGGGACTCTCCGGTCATCGCCTCCACACTTGCTCTTTACACAACGCAAGGACGTTGGGATGCCTCGGCGCGTCTTGCTTACCTCATGATGGCCGAATCTTTGCAAGATTCTTTTTCCGGACTGACGGAACCGGCGCAAATCAGTAAAGTCGTCAAACGCTGGGGTGCGGTCTTTGAGGAAGAATTTCTCCGCCACAAAAAAAGAATTTTTATCAAACAAAATGAAAAATGGTTGCCTGACGCAGGTTATATTAAACAGCACTTTCTTCCCGCTCTCCGCGGGAAGGTGAACGCGGATGCGCGAATACGGAAAGACAAATTTCTCGGATCTTTTTCTGAAGAGGACCTTGACGCTTTTGCGCAGACAACGCTTTTTACTTTTCTTCATCACGATACTTACCGCGCCATCCAGATGATGCTGGCCACTTCGTTATCGTCTTCCACCTTCGGGCTTTCAGTGAACTCAACCCTTGAACCCACCACCAAATTCTGGGTCGCCAAGGGTCAGCCCGGTGCTCTCGGGCACAACCCGGACACAGGCGCTTACATCGCGGCTTCGGATCCCGGCGCCGTCTTCGGCGGTTTAAATCAAAGGTCGCGTTTTCTCACCTTTAATGACGACCAGGGTGAAATCATCCGGCTCGACATGAAAAATCCGCGGGCGCCAAAGCTCAAAATATTTTCGATTGCCACACATCGAGAATTGACGAATGAAGAAATTGATGCCCGTTGGATCTCCCTTGCAGGAAACCCCTACATCACACTTCCGTCTTTTCGGGAGGACGATGAGCGTTCTAACCCAAAGCGGGATTTGGATGAGCTCAACGAAGTTCTAAACCGCGCAAATGACAGTTTTGATGTCAAACACCGTGTGAATCGGAAAGCCCCTTCCAATCGTCTCACGGCGGACCGGTTCAATGCCAGATTGGTCGAGATGGGGCTTGAACACCGCCAGTGGCGCGAAGAAAAATTAAAAGCCTGGATGGCGCTTGGCCGCGACCCCCGTGAATTCAAAGAGGAAAAAAACCAGGAAGTGGACATCCTTTTCATCGCCGAGGGAGCGAGTTACGATGTAGAACTCCGCAAGAAAGAGGACCTCGAGGCGGTCTTTCCCGGAATGAACGTTCAGATCGTTCGTGGCAACGAGTATATGGCGAATAAAGACGCCTATTATTTGGGGACCGGTGCTTCTTTTAAAATCGGCAAACGCACCCTTGTTTTTGCCGGGAGCCAATCCGGCATGACGTTCTCGGACGTGGAGGCCGTCCGCGATGCTGAAATCATGAGGAAAAACGGTTTTCTCAAGGATGTTTTCATCATGACCGGAGAATGGTTCTCCGTTCTCGGACGCTCCCTTGGCCAGGAATATTTTCCCGATTCCGATTTCAGCGGCCGGATTTTTTCCAACATGAGCGGGCGCCGGCTCTCGGAGGCAGCCACGATGGCGAGCGCGACCGAGTTTTTCTTCATCAGGCTCTTTATTGATGCTTTTAAGGAGCTTGCCGCGAAGGTGCCGGAAGGCTCCCTCGAGTATCCACCTTTCAATATGAAGCTTCCGGTAAGCGTGCTGGACGGGCTGGAGCGGGAAATAGCCCCTTTTTTGAATGGTGGTATCGCAAAAATCACAGGGACCGGGGCAACCGGCGAGCCCGTTCATTCCGAGATCCATTTAAATCTCATAGAGCAGGGACAGGACATTGCAAACCACGTCTCCGAACAATTTTTTTCACTCACAGCTGTGCGCCTTTATACGTTTTTCAGCGTTCTCTTTCATTTACCCTTTTTCAAAATCATAGCTTTTGTAATCACATTTGCTACGATTCTTGCAAGTGAAGCGGAATCCTTCACGGCCGCGCTTCAAGCCCTTCCGGTCCTGGGATCCGTGATGCTTGTCGGGGTTTGGGCCATCACCCACGTACTTGACGCCGTTTTTTATGCCTTTCAGGATGTTTTCTTCACGTATTTTCTCCGGTACATGCAGGGGCGAGCCGTGCTGGACCGCCTCGGTCCGAGATTTCTTGCCATTGCCAGCCCGCAGTGGCGGCTCTTGCGGGATTATTTCAGGAGCGCGCTTCTTGAAGCGCCCGCACTCTTGCAGCTCTCAGGCGTCGACGGGCGGAAAGTGGAAGGGGAAGCCATGCACGCTTTCAAAGACCCGACCCGCGGCACGATGTTTCTTGTTCAAACTGACGATAGTCCCAAATCGACGACACCTCTTCTTCTCATAGCGGATGCCGCAAAAATGACAGTGAGTCAGGCCAGCGGCGTACGCAACTGGGGCGCAGGTCCACATATTCTCATCAATAACTTGAGCCCCGGGCTTACCGACCGGTATCAGCACCCGGCGGTTGCCGTGAGTGCCGAAAGCGATTTTGCTGCGAGTCATCCGGTCTCTAACAGTGAAGCGTTCCGGACATTTCGTTCGAGATGGTTCAATGAGCTAAAACTGCTCGTGAGCGGCCAGGTGATTGCGGCCGAAATGGCGGAGACGCTTTCGAAAGTCAAAATTCCGTTTTATGTAAGCCGTTCCGAAACGTGGAGGTCAAAATTTCTTCAAATGATCTCCAACCGCTTTTCCGATTTTTACTCGGCGCTTGCTTTACGGGCGTACTCTTTCATGATGCAGGTTCGGTACCGAACCCCGCCCATGGACCGGATTTTCACGCCGGGAAAAGGACAAAGCGGCCTTACGGTTTTCACGACCCGGCTGGTTAAACCACGCCCGAACGAAACAGGAGAAATTCCAAGAGACATTGGCGCGATTGCGACAACGCTTGTGGAAGAAGGGATCGATGCGGCAACCCCATGGGTCCCGAAGGCAGGAGTTGTTTCTTATGTTCTTGCTCAGCTCTATGACCCTGCCTCCAATCACCGGCCGATGAATGGAACTCCGGTCCACCTGTCCGCAAAACAGGGAACAAATGGTCACGCTGGTCACACCGGGTCCCGCCGGGTCCAGGTTTCTTGGGGTTGGCTCGAAAGCGATGGGGACGGTACCAGGCGTCCTGAAGTTCGTTATGATAAAACAATCACCCTATGGGATAAATTAAGGTTCTGGATAAAATATACGAAACAAGGGGAAGATAGGGCGCTTTATGGAATTTATTTAGACGTAGAAATATTTTTAGAAAATTGGTTCCCCAGCGTAATGTCTTTGTTGGCCATTTTAGCTGGAGGTTTTGCCGGAGGGATGGCCGGATTTTTTGGAGTGATATCGGAGATAGAAGGCGGTATGTCGCCGGTGAAACGCGGAGTTTTGCTGGGCGGAATATCTGGTTTGTTGGTGAAGGGAATCATCGAGTATTTTTTTTATTGGAAAAGCGGGCAAAGAGCCAAAGATATTCAGGCAGAAGAAAATAGAGCGTATAAAAAACGCCAGCGGCCAATTCGAATGGCTTATTTTCAGCAGTACGAACCCCGTTTTTTATTAAGCGCAAGCGCGATGGCCACGGCGTTTGAAGGCCTGATCGACTTACATCAAATTAATGTCCAGCAGGGCAGCGGATTGGAGGCGCTTCAACAGGCTTTGGATGCCCAATTGGCGGGAGAAGTTCAATCTCAAATCAATTCCTCGAGCGTGAGAAATTATCTGGAAGTCTCAGGCCTTTACAATCCTCAGATGACGCAGTCAAATTTTGAGATCGGCATGCTGCCTTTATTAACGGAGTTGAATCAAACGACACCGAAAGCTCTTTCTCTTGCCCAAACCATGCTTTCTCTTCAGGTGAGCGGAAGCGAATCTATCGTATTAGATCCCAACGGACAAGTTTTAGAAATTAGCCTTTCTTATTCTGCGGATGGAGTTTCATTTCAAGCCACACTCAATCATTTTGAATATGACGCGCAAGGAAGGCCGGCGTCATTCACTTTTACAGAAAGCCGTAACGGCGTGATTTCGCGGCAATTGCAAGGCAGTTTTACCGAACACAATTTCCGCGGCCAGGCGCTGATAGGTTCGGTGCACGATGAAAAAACCGGTTTTGTGATGGAGTTTCATTTTGAATATCCGGAGGTTGTTTCTAACTCCGCGGTCGGGGTTGTCAAAGAAGCCGTGGTGAAAAATCAAGACCACGTATCCGTGGTAGTCGCGGTGGATACGGACAAAATTTCTTATATGGTTGCGGTCGGAGAAGAATCACCCTTCAAAACCCACGAAATTGTCAGCGCGCCTGCAGCCGCGGGAAGTTCTTTTAACAGCACTCCCGCAGACACTCTTACTTCTCCAACGCCTGGAGTTTTGATGCCGGGAGTGAATCCATGGACCGGCGGCAGCAGTGGCGGGGTCGAAGAGGATGAAGGAGAAGGGGTGGGACTGCCGCCAAAGGATGCCCTCGCTCTTCTTCCGCAAGAAGAAAATGGAGAAAATCCCGCTCCGGAAGATACGGATTTAATCGAAGCGACAGAAACGGTTGAGGAAATTCCCGATCCTGCCATTGCAAAGAGTCCAGCGGCTGAAGCAAATGAGCTTCCGGCCGCGGCCCCTTCCATGAATGCGGACGACACGCCTCCTCTGCCCGAAAAAGGGTGGCGCTGGTTGGACACGATTGCGGCTATGGTGATTGGCGCGAGTGTGATTTACTCAAACGAATTTCCGCGAAAGAAAAAAAAGGGTGACCCCAAACCACGGTTCCGGTTCAGTTTTACCCGAAGGGTTTTAACGCTTACGTTTCCTCCCGGTTCCGGCATTGAAATCCAGGAGGGTGAGGGTTCCAGCCGCGTCATCGACAAACTGTCCCTTTATAGGAAAAACGGAGGGTACGAAACGGCTGACGGTATTGTGACGGCAATGGCCGACCCTCAAAATAACGAGATGGTGTTGTCTGGCCGGAAGGGGGCCGGTTACCGGTTCTTCGTTTCAAGCGAGGAAGGAGAGCGGCATTTTTTCACGCGATTTGGCCTGCCGGCGAAACGTTCTTTGCCGATTTCCTGGCGCAAACTTTTTTATTTTATTTTCGGATTGTTCGGTTTGGGGTGGGTGAGTCGTTTCGCGATTCCCTTTATTCAAAAGTTTGATCCCGATAAGATCCAAAATATTCAGATACCCGAATTTGTGCTTCAAAATCCGGTCCCTCTTCTTTATTGGGGAGGTATTCTAGGTGTGGCTGCGGCTGCGCTCTTCATCTTTCGTGAGCCCGCCAAAAGAAGGGCGCGTCTGTCGTGGCGCGCATGGTTTTCGCGGTGGTTTTTCCGGGGAGTTTTTATGGGTGTTTTTGTTTTGATGGGACATGCCGCGCTTTTTTTCGCACCTATGCCGTTTCTAACGGCGGGTCTTGGTGTTTTCTACGGAGCCGTCCTTGCCGGATCTCTTTTACCGAACGTACTTGTTTGGATATGGACCCTGGTGAGTCTTCCTTTACGCTGGCTCCCAGGGATGTCCGCGCGGTTCTCGCTCCAAAAAAATGTGACGGCCCTCTTCGGCATCGCAGCTTTGGTCGCGGCGGGTTATCTCGGCATCCGGTTTTATACTTTTTCAGAGGAGGCCCCGGAAGCGCGCCTTGCCCGCTTGATGGCGCCGTTTTCTCAAACACCATGGCCCGTCCCCACAGCACCGGTTCCGCCCGAAGAGCCCGCCCCTGCACTCATCAAAACTCAGGCGGAATTGCCGGTTTCATTTGAATTCCAGAACCTTGCACCTCTTCTTTACGATGCCGATCCCG
>ORMF011844560.1_pt1 | contig 13578 bp, 11 predicted proteins | sample 1779871 | NCBI WGS metagenome assembly ORMF01 (sample SAMEA104232316, study PRJEB22302) | groundwater metagenome | biome: forest; feature: aquifer; material: groundwater | place: USA | collected 2011-08-07 | depth 5.4 m | reverse complement strand
CCGTCCTGGTGGATGCCGGATTCGTGCGAAAAAGCATTGCGGCCCACGATGGCTTTATTCGGCTGCACGACCATACCGGTCAGGTGCGAGACAAGACGCGATGATTTGGTAATTTCAAAGAGTTTAATATCAGTGTAACAATGGATAAAATCTTTCCGCGTATCGATGGCCATGACAAGTTCTTCCATCGAGGCGTTGCCGGCGCGTTCGCCGATGCCATTGACCGTACATTCCACTTGATTGGCACCGGCCAAAATCGCAGCCAGCGAATTGGCGGTCGCCAGTCCCAAATCATTGTGGCAATGGACGGATAAAACGGTTTTTTTCCCAAGCGATGGATTTTTCTTGATGAGGAGCCGGATCAATTTTTCAAATTCCTGCGGCACGGCGTAGCCAACCGTGTCGGGAATGTTGATAGACGTAGCGCCCGCCTCAATGGCAGCGCGGACTACATCCACGAGGAAATCGGGCTCGGTGCGGGAAGCGTCCTCCGGAGAAAATTCGATTTCCTTGAAATCTTTTTTCGCCGACTGGATGTTTTTGACGGCAAGCTGGAGGATCTCGGCTTTATCTTTCTTTAACTTATACTCGCGGTGAATCTGCGAAGTGGCGAGAAAAACATGCAGGCGTTTCTTTTTCGCCTTTTCCAGCGCCTGGCGGCAGGCGTCGATGTCTTTGGGCACCATTCGCGCCAGTGCGCAGATGGTGGGTTTTGTCACAGCTTCGGAGACAAGCTGGACACCCTTCATTTCACCGGGCGAAGAAACGGGAAAGCCGGCTTCGATGATGTCCACATTCAGGCGCTCGAGCTGCCTGGCAATCTTCACTTTTTCATCGGGCGTAAGGGAGGCACCCGGCGATTGCTCGCCGTCACGAAGCGTCGTATCGAAGACGTAAATTTTGCGGCGTTTGTTCGGCACGTTAAGCCCTGACTTTCTCCTTCTTCTGTTCCGGCTTTTTGGTGGGATCCTGGATCCATTTCATCATACTGCGAAGTTCCGCGCCGATCTTCTCGACCTGATGTCGATCGCATTCTTCGCGTAATTTATTGTAGAGGGGCCGTCCTTTTTTATTTTCTTCAATCCATTCTTTGGCAAAAGCGCCGGACTGGATTTCTTGTAAAATTTTTTTCATCTCGGCACGCGCCTGGCTGCCGATGATGCGTTTTCCGCGCGTGTAATCACCGTATTCAGCCGTATCCGAAACACGGCGGTGCATGCCGCTGATTCCGGAAACGAAGACGGCATCGACAATGAGTTTGACCTCATGCAGGCATTCAAAGTAAGCCATCTCCGGCGCATAACCCGCTTCCACGAGTGTTTCGAAACCGGCGCGGATCAACTCGCTGAGCCCGCCGCAGAGAACAGATTGTTCGCCGAAAAGATCGGTCTCGGTCTCTTCTTTGAAATTCGTTTCGATGACACCGGCACGGGTGCCGCCAATCGCTTTGGCATGCGCGAGAGCTAACTTCAACGCGTTGCCGCTAGGATTTTGATAAATGGCCACAAGGCACGGCACGCCTCCGCCTTCTTGAAACTGGGAACGCACCAGAGAACCCGGACCTTTGGGTGCCACCATGAAGACATCGATCGTCTTCGGCGGTTTGATGTAACCAAAATGAATGTTGAAACCGTGCGAAAAAAGCAGGGACTTTCCCGGTTGAAGATGGGGGGCCACGCTTTTTTCATAGATCTCGGCCTGCAAGTGGTCTTGAGCCAAAAGCTGGATGATGTCGCCTTTTTGAGCGGCCTCTTCGGCCTCCACCGGACGAAATCCATCTTCCACCGCCTGGTCATAATTTTTACCGCCCTTGCGCTGCGCCACAATTACCTCGACGCCGGAATCGCGCAGGTTGAGTCCTTGGCCCCGGCCCTGGATGCCGTAGCCGATTAAAGCGACTTTTTTACCCTTCAAGACGCCGAGATCGGCGTCCTTATCGTAGTAAATCTTCATTTTGGAATCCTTTCTTTCCGCGGGTTACTTCTCGACCTTCGCAGCAGCTTTGGATTTTGCGGGGGTTTGTTTCTGCGGAGCGGTAAGCTCAATGCGCCGCGCCATCGCGACAATGCCGGTGCGGACAACCTCGCGGATCCCAAAGGGACGAAGCAGTTCCAGCATCGCGTCCACTTTGCTCTCACCGCCGGTCACTTCGATGGTGAGAGACTTCGGGTTGACGTCGACCACTTTCGCCCGGAAGGTATTTACAATTTGCATGATGTCACCGCGCGTGGCGGCTGCGGCGTTGATCTTGGCCAGCACGAGCTCGCGGTCGATGATTTCTTCACCGGCGAGGTCCACGACCTTGATGACATCAATCAACTTGTTGAGTTGTTTGATGATTTGCTCGACAATCCGGTCGTCGCCGTCCACCACAATGGTCATCCGCGAAACCGAGGCATCTTCCGTTTCCCCGACGGCAAGGCTGTTGATGTTAAAACCCCGCGAGGAAAACAGGCCGGAGACATGCGCCAGCACGCCAAAGTGATTTTCAACGAGAACGGATATTGTATGTTTCATAAGGTCTCCTGGATTTTTTTTACGCCATATCCATGACTTGGTCCAGCGCATGACCGGTCGGGACCATAGGATAGACGTTGTCCTCTTTTGCCACCACACAATGAACGAGGGCCGGACCGTCGTGCGCGAGCGCCTTTTCAAGGGCGGGGATGACTTCGTCCTTTTCCTGAACACGAATGGCAAAGGCTCCATAGGCCTCGGCCAATTTTACGAAATTGGGATTGGACGGGCCCAGCTGCGAGCCGGAATAGCGGCGTTTGTAAAAAAGTTCCTGCCACTGCCGGACCATGCCGTGGTGGGCATTATCCATCAAAATAAGTTTGACCGGAATCTTGTAATACACTGCGGTTGCGAATTCGCAGGAGGTCATCTGAAACGAGCCGTCACCGTCGAAACAAATGACGGTCTCTTTCGGGCGGCCAAGTTGCGCGCCGATCGCGGCGGGAAAACCGTAGCCCATCGTGCCCAGGCCGCCGGAGGTAATCATGCTGCGCGGCGCGGTAAATTGGTACCACTGCGCGGCCCACATCTGATGCTGGCCGACACCGGTCGTGACCACAGCCTTGTGGCGCGTCAGTTCACCGACTTTGTCAATCACGTACTGCTGGCGGATGATCGAACCGTTGCTGTCATATTTTAAAGGGTGCTTTTGCTTCCACTCAGCGATCTGATCCAGCCATTCTTTCATCTCCGGCCGTTTGTCTTTCACGAGTTTATTGAGCTCGCGTAAAACCGATTTGATGTCCCCCACGATCGGGATGTGGACCTTCACGGTTTTAGAAATCGAGGCTGGATCAATGTCGATGTGGATGATTTTCGCATGTGGCGCGAAGAGCTCGATTTTTCCCGTGACGCGGTCGTCAAAACGCGCGCCGACTGCGATCAAAAGATCCGAATTTTGAACGGAATAATTCGCATAGTGCGTGCCATGCATCCCCAGCATGCGCAGCGAAGAAGCGTGAGTTTCGGGAAAAACGCCGAGTCCTAACACGGTGGTCGTAATCGGAATACCGGTTTTCTCCACAAGTTCGACCACTTCATCGCGTGCCCCGGAACCAATCGCGCCACCGCCGACATAAAGACAGGGACGCTTGCTTTCCATAATGGCCTCGGCGGCTTTCTGGATCTGAAGCGGATGGCCGCTTGTGGTGGGGCGGTAACTGCGAATGAAAACGGGCTCTTCCGGCCACTCAAATTCCATTTGCGCGCGGCTCACGTCGACGGGAAAATCAATCAACACAGGACCCGGGCGGCCCGTTGTGGCGATGTAAAAAGCCTCGCGGACGATGCGCACGAGGTCCTTGATGTCTTTAACCAGATAGTTGTGCTTAGTGACGGGGCGTGTGATGCCGACCACGTCCGCTTCTTGAAACGCGTCACTTCCGATGACGTGCGTCGCAACCTGGCCCGTGATACAAACCATCGGCACGGAATCCATGTAAGCCGTGGCAATGCCAGTCACCGTATTCGTCGCTCCGGGGCCGGAAGTCACCAAACAAACTCCGGGACGGCCGGTGGCGCGGGCATACCCGTCGGCCATATGGGCTGCCCCCTGCTCGTGACGAACCAAGATGAATTTTAATTTGGAATCATAAAGCGCATCAAAGGTGGGCAGAATGGCGCCGCCGGGAAGACCGAAGACATATTCCACGCCCTCTTTTTCCAAACATTGAATCATGATTTGTGCGCCGGTCAGTTTCATGTGTGAAAAAAATCCTCGATGGCAATGTTCATTTTTTCCTTAAGGGACCTTTTGCTAAGCTCCGCATGCTGCGACCAGTCCTGACTTTTTTCCTTCAGCCATTCGACAAGTTCCTTTTTAAATGGATCGGACCAGAAATCTTTCTCGTCTTTAACCTCTTTGAGGTAAACCGGATAGCCTTTAGCTTCCAGCTGTAAAGCAAACTTTTTAGTGGGCTCAATGAGTTCTGAGTTTTCTTTAAGTGCCACAAAAAAAGGAACCTGTTTGCGCGGATTTGTCTGCGGCCGGATCAAAGTTTCAAACTTTCCAACCCAGGATCCGCCCAAAAGTGCCACTGCAGCAAATTGGTCAGGGTAACGAACACCCAGATAAGCGCCGTAATGCGCGCCATCCCCTGATCCGACAAGAAAGGTGTGGCGTTGTGCAATCTGGTACCGCTCCGCTACATCTTTTTTGATATCCAAGATCCATTGGTCCACCGTCTCGGGGGTGTCCCGGGGCCAGATATTGGTCGGAACCAGGATGAAAAAACTGTTCCGCTTCGCCAAACCGGTCCAGAGCTGAATATGCTTCTCGGGGGATTCGCCCTCTCCCGGTAAAGCCACGATCATTGGATAACTTCGATCAGGCTTGTAGTTGGGAGGCACAAAAAGAAAAACCGGTTCTTTGTAATCGCTCAACTCTAATAAACCGGTCGGGACCTCACCGAAAAAAGTATCGGCGGAGACTTGCGGTTTAAACGAATAAAACCCCGATAAAATAAGAAAAAAGAGGACAAAACGAATCCTCTTTAGCACCATGTGCTTCATTTGAGTCCCGACAATGTTGAAAATTGGAGAGATTGACGTAACTAGCTGAAAAGACAGGGTTTATTATAAGGAGAGAGGGGGCGTTGTCAACGTTTAATGCGGGAATCGACGTAAGTGCTTGTTACTTCGAAACTTTCAACGCTTCCAGCTTCTGATTAAACTGACGGGCGCGTTCCGTAATTTCGGACCAGCTGTTGGAACGTACTAACGCTTTATCGAAAAGACCCTTGCCAAGCGTCACGGCAAAACTGTATTTCAGATAATCGAAACAGTTTTCAAGCGTAATGCCCCCGGAGGCCACGAGCTTGAGAAATGGCAGAGGTCCGCGAAGCGTTTTGATGTAGGCGGGGCCGCCAGAAATTTCGGCAGGATAAATTTTAACGAGGTCGACGCCAAGCTGGTAAGCCTCGACCGCCTCGGTCGGAGTTAGCGCACCTTGAATGACAAAGCTGTCATTATTTTTTGCGACATTAATAACATCCCGGTCAGTGTAGTGGCTGGAAAGGAATTTTGCGCCGGCCTTGATGGCCCGCTGCGCCATTTCCCCGTCCGTCACCGTGCCCGCCCCAAAAAGAAATGCTTCTTTTTTTGAATATTGTTCGATAAGGCGAATCGCTTGCGGGGTCTGCATGGAAATTTCAAAGAGGTGAAACCCGCCGGCGGTAGCAGCCTTGATCATTGATTCGGCGTCATCGGCGGAACTGGAACGGATAATGGCGATTAATTTATGTTCTTCAAACCACTTGAGGATTTCCATTTTTTCTTCGAGATTCTCCTTATGGAAAAAAATTTTTTGAGAAATTTTTTTTCTCGGAACGGATTATAGGCCTGCGTAGAGCGGGCGTCAATTAAAACTTGAGTAAAATCAAGGTTTTTGACGCTTGCCGGCAGTCAAGATGCTTTCCTTAATTCCTTCTTTTGCTTCGATTTTCCGGATCTCATCGCGGTAGCGGGCCGCCTTGTCAAACTCAAGCGCCCTCGCCGCAACCTCCATCCGCATCTTAAGAAACGTCAAATAAGTTTTTGTTTCGTGCTCTTTGCGGGACTCCCCGACGACCTCCGTAACGAATGCTTCTGCGGTCCGCCATTTCTCAATCCCTTCACGGATCTCTTTTTGGATCGAGACCGGCGTAATGTGGTGCGTTTGATTGAATTCATGTTGGATCGTGCGGCGTCGCGCTGTTTCCGTCATCGCCTTTTTCATCGAGTCGGTTTGTTTATCAGCGTACATAATGACCTTGCCATTGATATGCCGTGCGGCGCGGCCGGCGATTTGGATGAGCGAAACATCAGAGCGAAGAAATCCTTCTTTGTCGGCGTCGAGCACAATGACTAAAGAAACTTCCGGAAGGTCGAGCCCCTCGCGAAGCAGATTGACACCGATGATGCAATCGTATTTTTGCAGACGAAAGTCGCGCAGGATCTCGACGCGTTCGAAGGCATCAAACTCAGAATGAATATAATTCACTTTAATTCCGATTTCGCGAAGGTAGCGGCTGAGGTCTTCCGCCATTTTTTTGGTAAGCGTCGTGACAATGGTCCTTTCGTTTTTCTTGGCACGGGCCTTGATCTCGGCAATCAAATCGTCGATCTGCCCTTCCGTCTTGCGGACTTCGATTTCAGGATCCATCAAACCCGTGGGGCGGATCACCTGCTCCGCCCAAATATCGGCGCGCTGCATTTCATAGGGGCTGGGGGTCGCTGAGACATAAAGCAGCGGGCCGATCTTTTTCTCGAATTCGGCGAAACGAAGCGGCCGGTTGTCGAGGGCTGAGGGCAGGCGGAAACCGTGTTCCACCAAAACTTTTTTGCGCGAGACGTCGCCCTTGTGCATCCCCCGCAGCTGCGGGATGCTCTGATGCGATTCATCAATAATGGTGAGGAAATCTTTAGGGAAATAATCGAGCAGTGTATACGGCGTGGATCCGGGTTCGCGGCCGGCCAAGTGGCGCGAATAATTTTCGATGCCTGAGCAATGGCCGATCTCACGCAGCATCTCGAGATCATATTTGGTGCGTGATTCAAGACGTTTGGCCTCCAGATTCTTTCCTTCCCGAATCAGTTCCTTGATGCGCCACACGAGCTCCTGCTCAATCCCCTGAATGGCTTTTTCGAGCCGGCCCGAAGGCGTCACAAAGTGCTTAGCCGGATAAATCGCGAGCTTTTCCATTTTTTTCAGCACCTTGAAATAGACCCGGTCCAGGAGCTCAAGCTCATCGATCGCGTCGCCATCGAATCCAATCCGGTAGGGATTCTCGCCGTAAGAAGGAAAGAGATCGACGACCCGGCCGCGCACGCGGAAGGTGCCGCGTTTGAGGTCGGTTTCGACCCTTTCATATTGAATCCCAACCAACGCCGACAAAAACCGGTCGCGCTCAAAGGTCTGGCCTTGTTTTATTTCGATGAGCATTCCCTGCCAATCTTCCGGCGACCCCAGGCCGTAGATGCAGGAGACGCTTGAAATCACAATGGTGTCTTCGCGCGAGAGGATGGAGCTTGTCGCAGCCAGGCGCAGGCGGTCCAAATCATCATTGATAGAGGAGTCTTTTTCAATATAGGTGTCCGTATGCGCGATGTAGGCCTCAGGCTGGTAATAATCATAATAAGAGACGAAATATTCGACCGCGTTCTCCGGAAAAAATTCCTTGAGCTCGGAATAAAGCTGCGCCGCGAGGGTCTTGTTGTGGGAAATAACGAGCGTAGGTTTGCCGAGTTGGGCGATGACGTTGGCCATCGTAAAGGTCTTGCCGGATCCGGTGACGCCGATCAAGACCTGTTCTTTTTTTCCGGCGCGGAAACCTTCCACAATTTTACGAATCGCCTCGGGCTGGTCGCCCTTGGGCTTCATGGAAGAACTAAGTTTAAAGAGATTCATCATTCATGATATCGAGGGAGAAATCCAGCGCGGGGGCGGAGTGCGTGAGCGCGCCGACCGAAAGCCAGTCGACACCCATGGCAGCGTAGTGGGCGACGTTATCCAGATTGATGCCGCCCGAGGCCTCCAGGATAATATGGGGCGCTTCGGCACGCGCGAAGCGGACGGCGCGCCGCAGATCCGCTGGTTTGAAATTATCGAAGAGGACAATGCGCGGCCTGAGGCGTAAGGCCTCCTTTAACTCCTGCATGTTTCTGACCTCAATCTCGAATCGTCCGGCAAATTTTTTGAGGCGGGTAAAATCACCGGCCGGCCGGTGATTTTCCTTTACGAAAACGGCATCGTAAAGCCCCATCCGATGGTTCCGGCCGCCGCCTGTTTTGACAGCGTATTTTTCAAGTTCCCGCATGCCTGGTGTCGTCTTTCGGGTATCGAGAATGAGAACAGGGCAGCGTTTCATTCGGTCGATAAAAGTGCGAGTTCTTGTGGCAATACCGGAAAGGTGCGCCAAAAAATTAACGAGCGTGCGCTCGGCCTTCAAAAGTGAACGTACGTTTCCGGTCATTTTCAGGATGGCTTTATTGCGGGAAAAATATTTTCCGTCGCGGATGAAAAACTCGAGATTGAGCGCCGGGTCCACCTTCCGAAGAATCTCGCGCGCCACTGGTTCTCCGCAAAAAATCCCTTTTTCGTTCGCCATCAGCACGGCTTTGCCCCTCGCCCGCGACGGGATTAAGAGATTAGACGTCACATCCCCTTTTCCGATATCTTCCTCCAGGGCTAACCGGATCAAATCCAGGCTGTGGGACGAGAGTTTAAGCATGACTCATAGGATTTCCTTAATCCTTTCGGCGGGGCGGGCGAGGATGGCCTTCGACCCTTTTTCCACGATGGGACGCTGAATCAGATCCGGGTGCTGGACCATTAAATCAAGCACCTCCTCTTCCGTCAGCTTCTTGTCTTGTAGTTTAAGCTCCTTAAAAATATCCTCCTTGGTCCGAAGAAGCTCGGAGGCCTTCATGCCCATTTTCCTGAGGAGACCTTTAAGTTTCGTCTTCGGGATGGGGTGAAGGTAATAGTCGACGGACTCAAAATCCACGCCACTTTCCTTTAGAACCGTAAAGACCTGCCGGCAGGTGGTACAGGTGGGTTTTTGATAAATCGTAATCTTTGTCATTGAATTGACTCCCCTTTTTTGTGTATTCTACAAAAAAATGTGCGAAGGTCGATAATAAAGACGTAGGCAAAAGAACGAGGAGGCCCCCCATGCGCGTTCCGAATGCTTTTACGTTTTACTTGTGTGTGCTGCTAATGTTTATGAGGAAACACCCAAGAAGAGCCTAGTTGTCGCTGTAGAAACGAGATAGGTTATCTTGCGCCAGGAATTTTCCCCGTTAAGTCGTAGCCTGCCCTTTTAACTGCCTTCACCATCCGGTAAAACGCCTGCACAGGCGTGCGCCCTTCGGTCAGGTTGTTCATGCACACCGCGGCAAACCCACGGCGATTTTTGATTTTGAAAATTGTGACTCTTCCCGAAGGAAGCCTCTTTAACTTTTTTTTAGGCATTGGGGCCTGTCCTTTCTTTAGATGGAAATTTCCTGCGCCAGATTCGTCCCTCCGTCGGAACAATCCTCAAAGTAACCGCACCTGGGGCAACGCAGTTTGCATTTGATTTCGGTCAGTTGCATGCCGCATTGGATACAGGCGAGGGCGTTCATTCAGTTTTCTTCGGGGGGTTGATTTCTTTGTAATCTTTGCCAATGAGAAGGCGGATTTTAATTCGCATACACTTTCTCGACCCAGTCTTTAAACCATGTCGGACGGGCGAGAATCACGTAAGCCGCTATGATAGCCGCCAGCGGCAATGCGAAAACGAGTAAATCGGCCAGTACAATGCAGATGGCCCACAAGAGTCTTTCATTTTGTTTCATCTTGGCCTCCTTGTTGGATGTAACGCGCCGCACCTCGCGCCGCGGTGACCCCGCTTGACCATGCCCACTGAAAATTAAAACCACCAATCCTGCCGTCGACGTCGAGCATTTCCCCGGAAAAAAAAAGTCCGAGTTGGAGCTTTGATTCCAGCGTCCTCGGGTCAATCTCTCCCAAGTCGATACCGCCGGCTGTGGCTTCGGCTTTTTTATACCCAACCACACCCGTGATTGGCAAGGAATAATTAAAAAGTGAGCGGAGAAGACGTTCTCTTTCCTCGCGTGTCAGTTGATTGAGAATGACTTCCTCGCGAATACCGAGCCTCGTTATAAATATATCGACAAAACGCTCCGGAAGCTTGTCGGCAAGCAGATTCCGGAGGCGACGGGAAGGCGTTTTTTCAGTAGCTTTGGCGAGAAATGTCCGGAATGTTTCCTCGTTGTCGTGAGGAAGAAAATTGGCATCAACGGAACGCCCCTTGTCGGCGGAACGCAGCCAGTGACGGCTGATATTGAGTGCCGCCGGACCGCTGAACCCAAAATGCGTGAAAAGGAAGGAGCCTTCAAACTCCGCTCTCTTTTTATTTCCTTCTTTAAAAGACAGCCGGACCGGAAGCGAGACACCGGAGAGCGACTTCCAATCAGGGTCCTCCGTTGTGAGCGGTGTCAGCGCAGGCGTCGTGAAAATCATTTTGTGGCCGAAGGCCTTTGCTAACTCATAACCGGAGCCATCACTGCCGGTCGCAGGATAGGAAAACCCGCCCGTGCAAAGCACGAGGCTGCGGGCCACAAAAGAAAAATTCTCACCGATGATTTCGAAAGCGCTTTCTTTAACACTTAAGCGTGTTACCTTTTTCTCAACCTCAAGTTGCACGCCAATTTTTTTGCATTCAGACAGAAGTGCATTCAAAACGGTTTTTGCGGAATGGGACGTTGGGAAATATTTTCCACCGGGCTCCAGAACCAGGTCCACTCCGAGCTCCTTGAAAAATTGCAGGGCTTGTCTTGAAGGAAAGGCGGCCAGCACGTCACGGACCACACGCGGCTTTTCACTTTCGAAATCTCTCTCCGTGACGTTTTGATTCGTGACGTTGCAGCGTGTGCCACCGGACATTAAAATTTTCGCGCCGATTTTTTCTTTTGAGTCAAGAAGGAGGGCCGAAAGACCGAGGCGCCTTGCCGTAATGGCGGTCATGAGCCCCGCCGCTCCGGCCCCGACGACCGCAATATCCCATGGCGTCACCCGATGTACACCTCCGAGGTGTGCAACGGTTTGATTCATTGAAAGAGGGCGAGGTGTTCTTGGTGGGATTTGAGGAGTTTTTCCGCGTCCGCGAGCTTGTCTCTTTCTGCTTGGACGATCTCCTCGGGCGCGTTCTTGACGAAATCTTCATTGGCGAGCTTGCCCTTGAGCGATTCCACATACTTCTGCGTCTCGGCCATTTTTTTTTCTATTCGCTCGCGTTCTTTGACCGTGTCCACGAGCCCCTCAATGAAGATAAAGACCTCAAAATCCGGAAAGACATTAACGACGTAAAAAGAATTTTTTTTGAACCTCATTTCGATTTTTAGGTCCTCAAGCCGGCCAAGCGTGCGGATTTCTCTTTGAAAAGTCTGAAGTTCTTTGCAAATTTTTTCGTTCTTGGCTCGGATGACGGCCTTAAGGGTTTGTGAAGACGGAATGTTGAGAGAGGCCCGTAAATCCCGGATCCCTGTCACGACCTGCTGAAGGAGGTCGATGGATTTTTCCGCTTCTGTGTCTTGAAACGCGGGGTCCGCGGCGGGCCAGCGCGCATAAAGGATGGTCTGCGGTCCCTCCCCCTTTTCGCCGCCCATCTTACGCAAACTTTGCCAGATTTCTTCCGTCACAAACGGCATAAAAGGATGGAGCAGCCGAAGAATGCCTTCGAGGAGATGAAACAAAACTGCCTGCGTGGTTTGTTTGGCATTTGCGTCGCTGGCAAGAAGCGAGGGTTTGGCAAGCTCGATGAACCAATCACAGAAATCATTCCAGACAAAATGATACAGCTCGGTGGCAGCCTGACTCATATTGAAGAAAGAAAGGTGCCGGTCGACCTCGGCAGCGATACGGGTAAATTTCGAGAGGATCCAGCGGTGCGGAAGAGGAAGTTTCTGTTTTTCCGGCAATGACAAATTCGCTCCACCCAGATTCATCATCACAAATCGCGAGGCATTCCAGATTTTGTTGGTGAAGTTGCGGCCGACCTCGAATTTTTCGCGTGACAGGTAAACATCCTGCGCCGAGAGCATGATCATGCTGAAACGAAGCGCATCCGCTCCGATTTCGTCGATGACTTCAATCGGATCGATGGCATTGCCGAGAGATTTCGACATCTTGAGCCCGGACTGGGCGCGCACCGTACCGTGAATGTAAATCCGCGAAAAGGGCACGTCGCCCATAAATTCGAGTCCGGCCATAATCATCCGCGCCACCCAGAAGAAAATAATTTCCGGTGCCGTAATTAGGTCCGAGGTTGGATAAAAATATCGAAGATCTTCTGTCTTGTCGGGCCAGCCGAGTGTAGAAAAGGGCCAAAGCCACGACGAGAACCAGGTGTCTAGAACATCCGGATCTTGGCGCAATTCGTCGTTGTTGCACTTAGAACATTTTTCGGGAATCGTGCGGGCCACCATAACGTTGTGACATTCATCGCAATACCAGACGGGAATCTGGTGGCCCCACCAGATTTGTCGCGAGATGCACCAGTCGCGGATCCCTTCCAGCCAATTTGTGTAAACCTTCGTCCAGCGGTCCGGATAAAATTTTGTCTTCCCGGCACGGTGAGCCGCGAGCGCTTTTTCGGCGAGCGGTTTCATTTTGACAAACCATTGTTTAGAAAGATACGGCTCCACCACCGTGTTGCAGCGGTAGCAGTGGCCGACGGCGTGCTGATGCGTGTCGCGGCGGACGAAGAGTCCCTGCGCCTCGAGGTCGGCCACAATCTGTTTACGCGCTTCGAAACGGTCAAGCCCCACGTATTCACCGCCGTGCACGTTAATCGTGCCGTCGGGGTGCAGGACATTGATCTGCGGCAAATGGTGCCGCTTTCCCATCTCGAAGTCATTCGGGTCATGGGCCGGTGTCACCTTCACCATCCCCGTGCCGAATTCCGGGTCGACGAATTCGTCGGCAATGACCGGAATCTCGCGTTCCATAAGCGGGAGGATTAATTTTTTCCCGATGAGATGCTTGTAACGTGCGTCATTGGGATGGACCGCGACAGCGGCATCCCCCAGCATGGTTTCGGGGCGCGTCGTGGCAACGACGATATGATCCTCTCCCGTTTTCTCAGCTTTTTTTCCCTTACCGGCAATCGGGTATTTAATATGAAAAAGCGAACCCTGCACGTCCTTGTGCGCGGCTTCTTCGTCCGAAAGCGCCGTTTGGCAGCGCGGGCACCAATTAATAATGTAGTGCCCCTGATAAATGAGGCCTCGTTCGTAAAGCGTGACAAAGGCCTCACGCACCGCTCGCGACAATCCTTCATCCATCGTGAACCGCTCGCGTGACCAATCGCACGAAGCGCCGAGCCGCCGCAGCTGACGCGTAATCGTTGAGCCGTGTTCCTCTTTCCATTTCCACACTTCTTCAAGGAAAGCCTCGCGGCCCAGGTCGTGGCGGGTCTTTTTTTCTTTGGCGAGTTTTTTCTCGACGACATTTTGCGTTGCGATGCCGGCATGGTCGACGCCGGGAATCCAGAGCGCATCATCGCCTTTCATCCGGTG
>ORMF010570849.1_pt1 | contig 13579 bp, 15 predicted proteins | sample 1779871 | NCBI WGS metagenome assembly ORMF01 (sample SAMEA104232316, study PRJEB22302) | groundwater metagenome | biome: forest; feature: aquifer; material: groundwater | place: USA | collected 2011-08-07 | depth 5.4 m | reverse complement strand
CGGCAGAAGACGATCCACAAGGTCGCCACGAGCATCATCACCTTCCAGAAGGACTTCCTCGATCACGGCATCGAACACCTGCGGCCGCTGGTACTGCGCGACGTGGCCAACGACATCGGCATGCACGAGTCGACGGTCAGCCGCGTGGTGACCAACAAGTACATGCACACGCCGCAGGGTGTGTTCGAGATGAAGTACTTCTTCCACAGCGGGATCGCCAGTTCCTACGGCGAGGCCGTCTCGTCGGTCACCATCAAGCAGCGCATCCGCAAGATCATCGAGGCCGAGGATCCCCGCAAGCCCCTCAGCGACTCGAAGATCGTCAGCATCCTGCAGCGCGAGGGGCTCGAGCTCGCGCGGCGCACCATCGCGAAGTACCGCGAGGAGCTGAAGATCCCGACCTCGAACCAGCGGAAGGTGCTGTACTAGGTCCGCACGCATGCGCCTCGAACTCACCGGCCGCCACGTCTCGGTCAGCGACGGACTCCGCTCGCTGGTCGAGGGCAAGCTCGAGAAGCTCGAACGCAGGCTGAACCGGGCTGCGCTCTCCGCCGAGGTCGTCGTCCTGCGCGACAAGTACCGCCTGACGACCGAGATCACGCTGCACACCCGCGGTGAGAAGTGGCTGCGCGGCGTCGGCGCGGCGCGGGACTGGGAGACGTCGGTGCTCGGCGCGATCCGGAAGCTGGAGCAGCAGGCCGCGCGCGTGACGGGCAAGTGGAAGGACCGCAGGCGCCGCGCCACCGCGGCCTCGCGACGCGCGCCGGCACGGTCCGCCGCCGTGCCGGCCGAGGAGAACGGCGCGCGCGTGGTCCGCGCGCGCCGGTACGCCGTCAAGCCGATGTCGGTCGAGGAAGCGGCGCTCGAAGTGGGCGAGCACACGGATGCCTTCGTCGTGTTCCGCAACGACGCCACCGAAACCATCAACGTGCTCTTCCGCCGCGCGGACGGGCACCTCGGGCTGATCGACCCCGAGTCCTGAAACGGCCGTCGACGCGCATGACCATCACACCGGGGGTGACCGTCGGCGGCATGCTCTGCAGCCGCTCCGACGCGCTCGGCCTCGCGATCGACCTGCTGGCGGGCGCGGCCGGGCTCGATCGCGTCATCACCAGCCCCTACATCCAGAAGACCGGGCTCGCCCTTGCCGGGTTCGACGAGTACCTGCGTCCGGGCCGCGTCCTCATCTTCGGCGAGAGCGAGATCCGGTATCTCGAGACGCTGTCGGCCGCGGATCGGACGACGGCGCTCGCGCACACGTTCGCGCGCGACCTCCCGTGCGTGCTGATGACGGGCGGCGTCGAGGGACCGGCGGAGCTCCTCGCCGAGGCGGAGCGCGCGCACGTGCCGCTGCTGCGGACGACGGTCTCCACGCCGATGGCGATCGGCAAGCTCACGGCGCTGCTCGAGGACCGGCTCGCCCAGCGCGAGGGGGTCCACGGCGTGCTGCTCGACGTGCTCGGCCTCGGGGTGCTCATCGTCGGCGAGAGCGGCATCGGCAAGAGCGAATGCGCCCTGGATCTGATCGTCCGCGGGCATCGCCTCGTGGCGGACGACACGGTGGAGATCCGCCGGCGGGCCGAGACGATCCTCATCGGCGAGTGTCCCGCGCTGACGCGCCACCACATGGAGGTCCGCGGGCTCGGGCTGATCAACATCCGCGATCTGTTCGGCGTGGCATCGACGCGCACTTCGAAACGGGTGGAACTCGTGGTGCACCTCGAGCGCTGGGACATGACGCGGGAATACGACCGGCTCGGCCTCGACGACCAGTTCCACGACCTGATGGGCCTGCACGTGCCGCTCATCCGCATGCCGGTCGCGCCGGGGCGCAACCTCGCGATCCTCGTGGAGGTCGCGGCGCGCAACCAGCTCCTGAAGTCGCGCGGCCTGCACGCGGCCCGCGCGCTCGCGGAACGGCTCGATCGGCAGCTCGGCGGCGACACGCCGGCCGCCCCGGAACTCGACGCCGAGGACGACCCCGAGACCGGAGGCCCGCTGTGAAGCGGGTCGCGCGCGCGCCGACGCGCCGCGCCCACGGCGCCCGGTTCATGGTCCTCACGGGGCTCTCCGGCGCGGGGAAGTCGCAGGCGATCCGGGCGCTCGAGGACCTCGGCTACTACTGCGTGGACAACCTGCCGACGGTGCTCATCCCGACGCTCGCGGAGTTCTCGCTGCGCGAGGGTGCCGAGATCGACAAGGTGGCGATCGTCGTCGACATCCGCGAAGCCGGGTTCCTCACGAACTTCGCGCGCGTGTACCGCGCGCTGCGACACATGCCGGGGGTCGATCCGGCGCTCATCTTCCTCGAAGCGAGCGACGAGACGCTCGTGCGCCGCTTCAGCGAGACCCGCCGCCCGCACCCGCTCGCGCCGGACCGGTCGGTGAGCGAGGGGATCCTCGAGGAGCGCTCGCGCCTCCACGCGATCCGCCAGATGGCGGACCTGGTGCTCGACACCTCGGACCTGAACGTCCACGAGCTGCGGCAGGTCTTCATGAACCTGTCGCGCACGTCCTCGGCGCGCGCGCCGCTGGTCGTCACGTTCCTCAGCTTCGGCTTCAAGCACGGGGTGCCGGTGGATGCCGACCTCGTGTTCGACGTGCGGTTCCTCCCGAACCCGCACTTCGTCCGCGACCTGCGGCCGCTCACGGGCCGCAACAAGCCGGTCATCGACTTCATGCGCCAGCACCCCGAGACCGGCGAGTTCATCGATCGCGTCGGCGACCTGCTCCGGTTCCTGCTGCCGCAGTACGTCCGCGAGGGCAAGACCTACCTGACCGTCGGCATCGGGTGCACGGGCGGCCGCCACCGCTCGGTGATGATTGCGGAGGCCCTGCGCCGGAATCTGAAGGACGTCGGCGACGTGCGGACGCGCGTGAAGCACCGGGACACGGGCCATGAAGCATAGGGGCGAACCACGATGATCGGCGTCGTCGTCGTCACGCACGGGCACCTCGCGATCGAACTCGTCAACGCCGCCGAGACCATCGTCGGCGACCTGCCGAACTTCGCCGCGGTCTCCATCGGCTGGCACGACGATGTGCAGGACGCGCGGGAGGAGCTGGGACAGGCCATCGCCCGCGTGAAAGGGGAGAGTGGCGTGCTGATCCTCACCGACATGTTCGGCGGCACGCCGTCGAATCTCGGAATCACGTTCCTCGAGACCGACCGGGTGGAGGTCATCACCGGCGTCAACCTCCCGATGCTGATCAAGCTGGCGAGCCTGCGCGACCGGTCGGATCTGCTGGCGGTGGCCCGTGAAATGCGGGAACATGGCCGGCACGCCATCTGGGTGGCCTCGGATCTGCTCCGGGGCCAGAATGCGTGACGGTGCCATGCGATCGCACTCGGTGACCGTTCGGAACACACTGGGGCTGCACGCGCGGGCGGCGGCGAAATTCGTCCACGCCGCGTCGCGCTACGAGGCTCACGTCCGGGTCGCGCGCGAGCGCCGGGTGATGGACGGCAAGAGCATCATGGGCATCCTGCTGCTGGCGGCGGGATGCGGGACCGAAATCACGATCTCGGCCGAGGGCGTCGACGAGGACGCCGCGATCGACACGCTCATACGCCTGGTCGAGTCCGGGTTCGGAGAGGATCCGTGCAACACCTGACCGGGATCGGCGTCTCGCCCGGGCTGGCGCTCGGTCAGGCGGTCGTCTCGATCCAGCGCACACAGGTGATCCGTTTTCCGATTGCCGCGGCACGCGTCCCGCGCGAGCTGGCCGCGCTCGAGGCGGCACGCGAGCGGTCGCGCCGCCAGCTCCTCGACATCCGCGAGCGGATCGCGAGGAGCCCCGGGGCCGAACTCGCGGCGCTGTTCGACGCGCACCTCCTGATCCTCGACGACCCGATGCTCACGGGCCGCGCCGCGGAACTCGTCCGCGAGGACCACGTCAACGCGGAGTGGGCCGTGCAACGCGTCCTCGAGGAACTCGGGGACGTGTTCGAGTCGATCGAGGACCCGTACCTCCGCGACCGCAAGGGCGACCTCGCCGACGTGGCCGGCCGCCTCCGCATGAACCTGCGGCACGCCCAGGGGGACCTGTTCCGGGACCTCGAGGGGCCGTACGTGCTCATCGCAGACGAGCTGACGCCGTCGGTCGTCGCGCAGATGGACTGGTCGCACGTGCGCGGCTTCGCCACCGACGCGGGCAGCCGCACCTATCACACCGCGATCCTCGCGCGTTCCCTGCGTGTGCCGGCCGTGGTCGGTCTCCACGACGTGAGCCGGCGCGTGGTGCCCGGCGCACAGGTGATCATCGACGGCGAATCCGGTGAGGTCATCATCGATGCCACGCCGGAGCAGGTCGCCGAGACGGCCGGCCGATCCACGCGCGTGTCGGTCACCGTCGCCGTGGCCCCGGGCGGACCCGCCCGGACCGCCGACGGCGTCGCGATCACGCTCGAGGCGAACATCGAACTCTCGGGCGACCTCTCCACCGCGATGGCCTGCGGTGCCGACGGGATCGGCCTCTACCGGTCGGAGTTCCTGCTGGCCGGCGCGCCGGCCGACGCGGCGAGCGAGGACGAGCAGTACGACGTGTACCGGCACATGGTCGAGCGGATGGCCCCGGCGCCGGTGACGATCCGTACGTTCGACATCGACGAGCGGCAACTCGCGGCTGGACCGCACGGCACCCGGGGGTTCGGGGACCGCGAGCACGATCGCCGCGCCCATCGCGCGGGCCTGCGCGGTATCCGCGTCGGCCTCGCGTACCCGGAGCTGCTGCGGACGCAGCTGCGCGCCATCCTCCGCGCCGCCGTGCACGGCCCGGTGCGCGTGCTGCTGCCGTTCGTGTCGACCGTCGAGGAGGTCCGCGCCGCGCGGCTGGAACTGGACCGCGTGCACGCGGAACTCGCCGAGGCGGGGCTGGAGGTGCCGCCCGTGCCGCTCGGCGCGATGATCGAGGTGCCGTCGGCGGCGTGCACGGCCGACCTCGTCGCCGACGAGGCCGACTTCTTCACGATCGGCACCAACGATCTGATCCAGTACACGCTCGCCGTGGACCGCACCGACGAACGCGTGTCGGACCGCTACGAACCGCTGCAGCCCGCCGTCCTGCGTCTCATCCGCCGGATCGCGGGTGCGGCGCGGCGGGCGGGTATCCCCGTGTCGCTCTGCGGTGAGATGGCCTCCGACCCGGTGCTGCTGGCGCTGCTCGTCGGCTGCGGCTTGACCTCGTTCAGCATGACGCCTGGCGCCATCCCGGTCGCGCGCCAGGTGATCGCCGGCCTGCGCGTCTCAGACCTCGGCCGCCTGGTGGCCCGCGTGCTGCGGCTACGCACGGTGGCGGAGATCGAACAATGCCTGCTCGACGCGCTCGGCAGCGTCGATTTGCCGGGCGCGCAGCGTCGGCACGAAGGTCGGGCCCTGACCGCGCTCGACCGGCCCTCGGGTCGATGACGGAGAACCCTGATGATGACTGCGAGCGATGTGACGCGCGTCGAGAAGCCCTGGGGTTACGAGGTGCACTGGGCCAAGACCGACCGGTACGTGGGGAAGATCCTCCACATCACCGCCGGCCACGCCCTGAGCCTCCAGTACCACAACGTCAAGGAAGAGACGATTATGCTGTGGTCGGGCCACATGCGGTTCGAGATCCACGACGGCGACCGCGTGCAGGTGCTCGACATGACGCCCGGCGACCGCGTGCACGTCACGCCGAAGACGATCCACCGGATGGTCGCTGTCGAGGATTGCGACGTGTTCGAGGTGTCGACCCCGGAACTGGATGACGTCGTGCGGCTGCAGGACCGATACGGCAGGGAAGAGCAGACCTAGCGGCGAAGGACGGTGGCCGAACGCGCGCACGCGATGCGCCACGTCCGGCCGCCGCCCTCCGTCGCTCGAACCTAGAACGGAATGTCGTCGTCCGTGATGGGGTCCATCGGCGGCTCCGCGCCGCCGCTGTCGCCCCCGGCTTCGCTGGCGCTCGCGCGACCGGCGCCGCCGCTGCGTCCGCCGCCGCCGAGCAGCGTGATGCGGTCGGCCTTGATCTCGGTCGTGTAGCGCTTGTTCCCGTCCTTGTCGTCCCACTGGCGGGTCTGCAGGCGCCCCTCGACGTAGATCTGCTTGCCCTTGGTGAGATACTCCTGCAGCGACTCGGCCTGCTTCCCCCACAGGATGACCCGATGCCACTCGGTCTTCTCCTGTTTCTGGCTGCTCTTGTCGGTCCAGACCTCGGTCGTTGCGAGGTTGAGCGTCGCCACGGCGGCCCCGCCCGGGGTGTAGCGCAGCTCGGCGTCGCGCCCGAGGTTGCCCACCAGAATCACCTTGTTCACACTGCCCATCGTCGGTCCTTTCGGTCGTCAGTCTACGGCTTCGGAGTCCCGAGCCGGTCGAGCGCCTGCTTCGCCAGCGACGCCGCCTCGCTCGTGGGAAAGGTCTTCATCACGTACTCGAACGACTCACGCGCCCGGTCCTTCTGGTCCAGGCGGTCGTAGGTCAGCCCGCGCTTGTAGTACGCCTCCGGGAGCTTGTTGCTGGTCGGGTAGTTCGCGATCACCTGATTGTAGGCGGTGAGGGCATCGGCGAACTTCGAATCCTGGAAGGCGGTTTCGCCGACGTAGAACTGCGAGTCGTCGGCGAGATCCGACTTGGGAAACGTCTTGATGTAGGTCTGGAAGCCCTCGATGGCCAGGCTCCACTGGCCGGCCGCGTAGTCGGCCCAGGCCTGGTCATAGAGCCGCTGCGGCGAGATGCCGACCGCGGACGGTGCCGCCGGGGGCTGGCCCGGCGCCGCCGCCGTCGCCTCGCCGCCCGGGGGCGGTGCGGGCGGACCGGTGGGAATGGCCAGGCGCAGCGCCTCGACCTCCTGCGACAGCGACGTGATGCGCACGTTGGTCTCGTCGACGCGCTCGCGCACCACGCGCAGGTCGCTGCCGAACTGGTCGGCCTGCACCTTCTGGTCGGCAAAGCTCCGGCGCAACTGGTCGACCTGCGCGTCGAAGCGGGCGTTGACGGCCGCGATCGCGTCGGTCAGCGCGGCCAGCGTCACCTGGATCTGCTGCGCCTGCTCCTGCAGCATCCGGATGTCGGCCATGATCTGCTGGTGCTCGCGGTTCGCGGCGCGCGCGGTCGAGGGCACGACCGACGCGATGACGATCGCGACGGACAGGACGAGTCGGGGGCGGAACATCACTGCGTCTCCATGTGGGCCACCGCCGCGGGAGGCCGTCCGCCGCCGGAACGGACCGACGTCCGCCCGCGACGGCGTGTTACTTGGACGTGATCACGAAGTGGGCGCGCCGGTTCTTGGCCCACGCCGCATCGGTGTGCTCCGGGGCGAAGGGAAACTCCTTGCCGTAGCTCACCGTCTTCATCCGATCGCCGTCGATGCCGAGCGAGACGAGATACGTCTTCGCCGCGAGCGCCCGCTTCTCGCCGAGCGCCAGGTTGTACTCGGCCGTGCCGCGTTCGTCGCAGTGCCCCTCGATCGTGACGACCCACGTGGCGTACTTCCTCAGGACCCCGGCGTTCTGGTTGAGGACGGCCTGCGCGTCGCTGTCGATCTCGGCGCTGTCGAGGCCGAAGAAGGCCGGCCTGAACGGGGACTCGCGGTTCAGGTCGTCGAGCGACCGGGCCCCGATCGCATCCTCCGCGACCGCACCGGGCGTCACGATCGGTTGTTCGGCCACGGGCTGCGCCGGCGCCTCGGGCGTGGGCGCCGGCCGGGCCGGCGCGACGCCCGCGGGCGGGGCCGGGCGCGTCACGGCCGGCGGCTTCTTGGCGCACGCCGCGACGGGCATCGTCGTCGCCAGCAGGATCCACGCGGCCGCGCGTGTCGCACGTCGCATACGCATCGTTGTCATCGTGTCCGCTCTCACGCGCCGCTACTGGGGCGACCAGTTCGGCGTGTAATTGTTTCCTTCGCGTGTGATCTGGCGCAACCCCTTGCCGTCACGCCCGATCGTGTAGATCTCGCTCTTGCCGCTCCGCGTGGACATGAACGCCACGTGCCGGCCGTTCGGCGAATACGCCGGGCTCTCGTTGGAACCCTCGCCGAACGTGATCTGGCGCGTCTCGCCGCTCGCCAGGTCGTACACCTTGATGTCGTAGCCCGGGCCCGTGCGCGACGCGTACCCGATCTCGTTGAACGGGGCCGGCGACCACGGGGGTCGGTCGGCGTACGAGTCGAACGTCAGGCGCCGGAGGTTCAATCCGTCGGCCCCGACGATGTAGATCTGCGGGGCGCCGGAACGGTCGGAGGTGAACGCGATCTGCGTCCCCGTCGGCGACCACGTCGGCGTCGTGTCGATCGCCGGGTGATTTGTGAGGCGCCTCAGCCCTGAGCCGTCCCGGTTCATCACGTAGAGTTCCGGGTTGCCGTCGCGGTTCGAAGTGAAGCAGACCCGTGTACCGTCGGGCGAGAACACCGGCAGCCAGTTCTGCGCCGTGCCCTTCGTCGGGTTCTCGATCGTCCCCTGGTAGATGTTCGAGATGTAGATATCGGGAAAGCCGCGGCGGTACGACGTGTAGACAATCGACCGCGCGTCGGGCGACCACACCGGCATGATGTTCAGGCTGCGGTTCACCGTGACGCGCTTCGCGTTGAAGCCGTCGTAGTCGGCGATGTAGACCTCCTTCACCTCGCGGTGCTCGACCGTGCCCGAGACGCGCTCCCGGTTGCGGTCTGAGGAGAAGGCGATCTTGGTCCGCGCCACGCCGCGCAGCGCGCGCTGCTGCTGGTGCAGTTCGTCCGACACCGTGTGCGCATAGAGCCGCGGGTTCGCGGCCGACCCGCTGTATTCCCGCCCGAAGACCTGCTGCCGCGAACGCACGTTGTAGACCCGCGCCTCGACGCGCACCTGGTCGGCCTGCTTCGACACGGTCCCGAAGACGAGACCGTCGGCCCCGAGTTCGCGCCAGGCGGCGAACGGGATCGTCTCCGCGGTCCGCGCCCCCGGAATGCTCGCGTACGTGTCGCGCGGAATCAGGTACAGCTCCCGCTCGTAGCTCAGGTCGTCCCACAGCACCTCGGCGAGCGTTTTCGCGAGGGCCTGGGTCTCGGCGTCGCTCGTGAGCGCTATGAAATCTGGCACCGCGAACCGCGGCGGCGTGCCGGGCTCTCCGGTAATCGACAGCTCGACGGCCGAGGGCTGCTGCGGCGCCGCGGGCGCCGGCGACGGTTGTTGCGCGGCCGGGGACACGAGCACGCCGGCCACCAGGGCACCGGCGAGCGACAGGGCGAGAGGGCGAGGAGGATGCGTCATCAGCGCTGGTACTGGAACCTGAGGTGGACCGTCAGTGTCTGGTTCGGGAACTCCGGGGGCAACGGCGGCAACTGGCGTGTGAGCGCCAGCGCCCGCTGAGCCGTGAAGTCGAGCGCCTGGTAGCCGCTCGACCGCTCCACCTGCACGGTGGTGATCGCGCCGTTCCGCTCGATGCGAAACTGCATCAGGGTCTCCCCGGCGACCGGCTGCTTCGCGCTCCAGTTCCGCTCGATGAGCTGCAGCATCGTCGTCAGATACTCCGGACAGCAGAAGTCGCCGACGTCCAGGTACGCCCCGGTGCCCCCGCCGCCGCTGGTCAGGCCGAAACCCTGGCCGCGCGCCCCCGTCTCGGCGACGGCGCTGCCTTCCTGCACCTCGGCGCCCTTCGTGAGCGCGCGGCCGCGCGACTCGGCCGGGGCGGTTCTGGGCGTCTCGCGCGCCGGCGCCGGGCGCGCGCGCGCGGTCGGCATCGTCATCTCTGGTTTCGACGGCGCGGGAGGGCGAACGGCTTCGGGCCGGGCCGGCAACTGCTCCTGCACCTGCTGCACCGGCCGGCCGCCCATCGGCGTCATGCCGCCGTTACGCGGGCCCGGCGCGCCGCCCAGGCTGATGGTCATCACCGTCGACGGCGCCGAATCGGCCGGGCGCCGCCAGGCGTCCGGCATGAACAGGGCGAAGGCGATGAGCGCCCCATGGATCACCAGCGACACGACCACCATCGGCCGCAGCCCCTCCAGCGGACGGGCCCGGTCGACGAGGACGTCGGTGACGGCGTCGCTCAGCACGCCTAGCGCTCCCCGGGCAGCTTCGAGACGATCCCGACCTTCTCGACCCCGCCCGCCTTCAGGCGGTCCATGACGTCGATGAGTTCCTGCAGCTGGACGCCTCCATCACCGCGGAGGTAGACCTCCTTGTCGGTGCGGTTCACCATCGACTGGCGGATCCGCTCTTCGAGGACGTCCACGCGGACGGCCTCGTTGTCGAGGAACACGCGCCGATCCTGCCGGAAGGAGAGCGGCACCGTCACGAACAGGCGCTCCCTGCTGATCTCGGGCGTGCGCCGCGCGACCGGCAGGTTCACCTCCACCCCACGCTGAATCATCGGCGCAGCCACCATGAAGATGATGAGCAACACGAGCATGACGTCCACGAGCGGGATCACGTTGATCTCCGCCAGGGTGGTCGACGTGCGGCGTCCGCGCGTGCGCCCACCGCTCGGCTGGGGCAACGGAAGGACCTTGGGCATGGTGCGCTCGCGGCCTTAGGTGAAGTTGCGCTCGGCGATGTTCAGGAACTCGAGCGCGAAGTCGTCCATGTCCGAGGCGAACCCCTTCACGCGTTGCGCGAAGTGGTTGTAGAAGTACACGGCCGGGATCGCCGCGAAGAGCCCGGCCGCCGTGGCGATGAGCGCCTCCGAGATGCCTGGGGCGACGACGGCCAGATTCGTGGACCCGCTGGCCCCGATCCGCTGGAACGCGACCATGATGCCCACCACGGTTCCGAACAGCCCGATGAACGGCGTGATGCTAGCGGTGGTGGCCAGAAAGGTGACGTGCTTCTCGAGCCGGTTCACCTCGACCGAGCTGGCCCGCAACAGCGCCCGGTCCACCGCTTGGAGGCTCTTGATGAGCGGGCGCGGCTGGGCGGTCGCGGGATTCGGGTTCGCGGGTGCGGTCAGGCGGAACTGCGCGTTCAGTTCGGCGTAGCCGGCCTGGAAGATGCCCGCGAGCGGGCTGTCACCCAGCGTCTTGCAGACCGCGTGCACTTCGGAGAACTTGCTGCTCCGGCGGAAGACGTCGAGAAACGTCGCCGTCTGGCGCGCGATCCGTCCGTACGCCCAGAGCTTGTAGAGGATGATGGCCCAGGATCCGATCGAGAATAGAACGAGGACGGCGAGCACGAGCTTGGCGATCGGCGTGCTCTGCGCCAACAGCGTGAGGATGTCTCCCGGTCCGGTGAATGGGGGAGGAGCAGCTGCATCCTGCACCTGCAGTGCCAGGACGAGCAAGCCAGACGTAAGCAACGAACCCTCCGGTACATCGGTAGAGCGCCGCTGGGAAGGCGCGAATGGGCTAGCGTAACACCCTCGCATGATCGCTGTCAAAGGTATGATAGGATTCAAGTTCCGCTGACGAAGCGGTTTCGCTCCCCCCTCCGCGCCTGTTGCCCGAGATGCTGCGCTACCTGAGTATCCAGAACCTCGCCGTCATCGAAGCGGTCGAGGTCGACTTCCAGGCGGGTTTCAACGTCCTGACCGGCGAGACCGGGGCGGGCAAGTCCATCCTCGTCGAGGCCGTCGGCCTGCTGCTCGGTGGACGCGCCTCGCAGGACCTGGTCCGCAGCGGCGCCGAGATGGCGACCATCCAGGCGCAGTTCGACATCGACGGACGCGAGGTCGTGGTGCGCCGCGACATCACGGCGCAGGGACGCAGCCGGGCGTTCATCGACGGGCAACTCGCCACGGCCGGCGCGCTGAAGGAGCTGTCGGCGCGCCTCGTCGAACTCCATGGCCAGCACGAGCACCAGGCGCTGCTCGATTCCCTGTCGCACCTGCCGGTGCTCGACACGTACGCGGGGCTGCTGGACCGCGCGGCGGCGGTTGCCGGCGCCTACGCGGCCGTACGCGCGTGTCGCGAGCAACTGGAGCGTTCGCGCATGGACGCCCGCGAACGGACGGCACGGCTCGACCTCGTGGAGTTCCAGCTCGCGGAAATCGAGAAGGCCGCCCCCAAGGCGGGCGAGGACGACGACCTGGCGGCGCTTCGGCAGGTGCTTGCCAACGCGGAGCGCGTGCAGCGGCTCTGCGCCGAAGCATACGGCACTCTTTACGAGAGCGACGAGGCGGTGCTGGCCGGCCTGGCGGCCGTCTGGAAACGCGTCGGCGAACTCGCAGCCGTCGATCCGGCGTTCGCCCCGTACATGGACCAGCGCAGCGGCATCAAATCCCTGCTGGAGGATCTGGCCTTCTTCCTGCGCGGGTATGCCGCCGACATCGACGCCTCTCCGGCGCGCCTCCATCAGGTGGAAGAGCGCCTCGCGCTGCTGGAACGGCTGAAGCGGAAGTACGGCCCCACGTTGGGCGACGTGATCGCGGCGGGGCAGGCGCTCGCGCACGAGAAGTCCCTGCTCGCCACGGCAGGGGAGCGCGCGGAGTTGATCGCGGCGCGGCTCGCGGTCACGACCGGCGTCTTTCTGAAGGAGGCGGGGGCCCTCTCGAAGGCCCGGCGCGACGCCGCCCGTCGGTTCGCCACGGGGCTGGAATCCCTCCTCGCCGAACTGGGCATGGCGCGCACGCGGTTCGAGGTGCGGTTCAACGCCGAGCCGCTGCCGGAGGTCCGCTGGTCGGATCGGGGGATCGACGAGGCCGAGTTCTTCATCTCGCCGAACCCGGGGGAGGAGATCCGGCCCCTCGCCCGAATCGTGTCGGGTGGTGAGCTGTCCCGCGTGATGCTTGCGCTGAAGACGCTCGTGGCCGCCGACACCCCAGGTAAGACGCTCATCTTCGACGAAGTGGATGCCGGCATCGGCGGACGTGTCGCGGACATGGTGGGCCGGAAACTGCAGGCGCTGGGGACGACGTTCCAGGTGCTCTGCATCACGCACCTGCCGCAGATCGCCGCGTGTGGATCGACCCAGTTCCGCATCGAGAAGCTGGCTCGTGGAAGCCGCACCGTGACGACGGTCGAGAAGCTCGACGATGCCGGACGCGTCGAAGAGATCGCGCGGATGGTGGGCGGCACGGCGATTACCGCCGCCGTGCGGGAGAGCGCCCGCGAGATGATGGTCGATCGACGCCTGAAGGCGAAAGGCGAAGATACAGTGAAAGGCGAAAGCGAAAGTCTGACCCCGACGAGGCGCAAGGCCGCACCGCCCCGGATCGCCTGAACCGATGGCCAAGAAGTATCTGATCGAGACGTTCGGCTGCCAGATGAACCAGCACGACTCCGAGCGCATGGCCGGGTTGCTGGAACAGGCGGGCTACGAAGCCACCGACGACGACACGGACGCCGACGTCGTGGTGATCAACACGTGCAGCGTGCGCGAGCGCGCCGAGGACAAGCTCTACACGCGCCTCGGCGAACTGCGGATGATGGGTCGGGAGTCCGGACATCAGCCGACCGTCGCCGTCACCGGCTGCGTTGCCCAGCAGGAAGGCGACAAGCTCTTCGCGCGCCTCGGGCGGAACGTCGTCGACGTGGTGGTCGGTACGCAGCGCGTGAAGATGCTGCCGATGCTGGTTGAGCAGTCGGCGGCCGAGCGTCGACCGGCGATCGACATCGAGCCCTGGGAGGATGTCTCGTTTCCGCTGGGGATGACGCGGCGGACGGATCCCGTGAAGGCGTACGTCACGATCATCGAGGG
>ORMF012447133.1_pt1 | contig 13581 bp, 8 predicted proteins | sample 1779871 | NCBI WGS metagenome assembly ORMF01 (sample SAMEA104232316, study PRJEB22302) | groundwater metagenome | biome: forest; feature: aquifer; material: groundwater | place: USA | collected 2011-08-07 | depth 5.4 m | reverse complement strand
GGGACTGCGCTGCAACTGGTGGAGTTCGTGGTGCGCCAAGGTGAGGCCCAGGCGATACTTGCGCGCGCCTGATAGGATCTCGGCCATGCTCGGGGTGATGAAGTTCGCGAACTCATCGATGTAGAGCCAGTAGTTCCGCCTGGCGGTGATCTGTTGCGCCTGCCGGCTCATGGCAATCTGCTGGAACTTGGAAACAAGGAGGGTCCCAAGGAGATACGAGTTCTCACGGCCGAGCAATCCCTCCGGCAGTTTTGCGAGAAAGATTTTGCCGCTGTCCATGATGTGGGCGAAGTCGAGTCGGTTCTCCGCCTGCGAGACCATGTAGCGGATGGGCTTCTGGGCCAGGAACGTATCCAGTCGGGTCAGGATCGAGCCAATCGATTTGTTACCTGAGAGGTGAGGGAAACTCTTCTGCCAATAATAGACAACCTCGGGATCTCTGACGGATCTCAGGAACTCGGTCCGGAAAGCCGGTTCAATCAGGAACCGGCGAAGATCAGCAAGGGTGCCGCGCCGGGCGCTTTCCAGGAAGGCAAGGATGGCATTCGAAAGCACGCTCTGCATCTGGTCGCCCCAAGAAGTTGAGAGCCGCTCAAAGACGGAAACCAGGTCAGAGGCGAGGAGGTTCTTCTCGAGATCGCTGTGGGCAGAGAGGATGTTGAACCCGACTGAATGGGACTCATCCGAGGGATCAAGCAGCACCACGTCGGCAATCCGCTCGGGCGGAATCACGCTGCAGATGCGGTCGATTAAGTCCCCGTGTGGGTCAAGGACAGCGACGCCTTCGCCGTTCTCGATGTCCTGACGGATGAGATTGAAGAGGAGCGTGGACTTACCCGTTCCGCTCGCCCCTATAACATGGGCGTGCCGGGTGCGCTGCTCGGGCGACAACCTGACTTCGACGGTCTCGCCCGCGTGGTCGTTGTGGCCGAGCAACAAGCCTTGCTGCCGGACGATGGTCGGCGCTGCTTTGGACCTGACCGCTTGCCGTTCAAAGTCGGGCGACCGGACTGCACTTCCGGGCAGATGGACGAAGCCAATGAGCTCGTCGGAGTTAAGCAGCATTCCCGTGCGGCGCGTTTGGCGCAGGAGGACGTCCTCGATGTGTTCCTCGAACGGGTAACCGTCATTGTGGAGCGGGATGAGTTCGTTGCCGTTGGGGTGAGCGAAGACTCGCAATGATCCGGCCAGGTCGCGGGCCAGTTGGAGCACCCGGTCAAATTCCTGAGCGCGAAGCAGAATGCGGACGACGGCCGCATAGAGCGGGCGGGCGACTTTGTTTTCGGCTGCACCTACCAATTCCGGGGGATTCACGAAGCGGGTCCTACCGTCAGCGTGGGTAACGGAATTAACGATGCTCTCCGCCCAAGGATGCTGCACGGGTTCGAAGAGGACTTGGAAGAGACCCAACTCACTCGGCTGCAACTCGGTGAGCGCGGCGACAAGGCCGACGAATGGGTCAGGACGGGAGCTTGCAAGTGGGAGCATGAATTCATTCTTGAGACCAAACTCCACGGCAAGCACCTCGTCTCCCTGGCTCGCCTCCCACGCTTCGTCGAGTCCGCCTTCACGCGGAATGAAGACTGCCTCAGGGAAATACCCCTGCAACTGTCGCCGGAGGAGCGGGGCGTCGCGCACACCGGAGACAAACTGGGCCGTCACCTTCTTGTGTGTGCCAAGGAGTTCAATGCCGACGGGTTCTCGACACAAGGAGAGGTTCAGAAGGAACTGTTCAAAAGCCTCCTTGGAGATGTCGAGCTTGGCCGGCAGGGAAACGTGCAGCTCCAGCAAGGAGTCACGGACAAGAGGTGTCGCTTCGGGCTCTTCTTCGAGGTCGGGCAAAGGTGGCTCGGGTGCTGGCGTCGAGCCCAAGGCGCGACTTAGCTTCTCAACGAGCGAACTCAGGAAGGTTGGTCTGCGGCCGTCGTCGAGCGGCGGGGTGGTGGGGAGATAGTGGCCGACGAAGGGAACAAAGGGCGGTTCAGGCCGCACCGGTTCGCGAAAGATCTGCCAGCCCCGACCCCGCACCTCCCAGTGGTAGAACTGTTCGCTCAGTGTGTCATCAATCGTGGACATGCCGGGTTACGGCGCCTCCTTTTTCGCTGAACGTGGCAGCGGGCTCGGCCTGTACAAATCCTTGAGTATCGGGCTGTGTTCGTGTACGGATTCCAACTTTACGCCCTTCGCCGCCGTCACTTCCTCGACCTTCTGCTTCACCACCGTATCCACCGTGGAAAGGTACATCAGCCGCGTGTCGTGCCGGTAATACGTCTCCTTGCGCAGGAAGGTCTCGTAGATCGGTCCAACGACCGGTGTCCTAATGAGGTTGGCGTCCAGGTCTTGGAGGCCCAAGGCAATGGCATTGCGCATGATCCAGGCACAGAGACCGAGCAGACCGAGGAGCAAGATCGGGCCAAGAAACAGACCCACGAGCCTCACCGACAGCAAGAAGAGCAGCAGGAGCATGCCGAGAAGCACCAACACCTCCCAGAGTTTGATGATGGCGGGAATCTCGGCGAACCGAAGCGAGAAGAAATACGACGTGCCAAAGGGGGCGGCGCAGACGTCAAAGACAAGGCGTTCGCGGACCATCCGCAAGTAGACCCGTTTGGCCGAGAGGAGTCCGCCTTCGGCAAATTCGACCCGGGACATCTCCAGGCCCGGTACCTGACGGACCTGCAGTTCTTTCTCGATTTCCGCGTAGAACGCTTCACTCGACGTGTTGAAGTTGTCCAGCGGGGCGTACCAGTGGCTTCCGACCTCCGCCTTCCTCGTGTTAAACGGGCCAAACATGTGCGTGAACGAGTTGAGTGGTTGGTGGGAGTCTCTAGAAACTTCGTTTCGGGGTCAATGGCGAAGGAGCAGTCGCACTTCCCATGCGCACTGAGCCGGCAGGGCTGGTTCAGAATCTTCCTTTGTAGGGCATAGGACCCCTGGAGGCAGGTTGAGGGCGCGGGCGGGAGGCTTCTGCCGAGGAAAGTGGCAGCCTCTACCGCCTGGATTGTCGGGTTGGCGCGCGCTATCCATCCCCTCTACGAATGTTCCCGAGAGATTTCCTGAAAGATCTCGCCTTGGCTTCCGTATCAGATGCAGGCACCCGCCCCGCAGGTTCGCGCCTGCTAATCGGCCATTTGCGAGAGATCCTCCCAAGGCGCTGGCGCTGTTAATCGCGCACATTAGGCAGTCAGAACTACTACGCATTTACGTAGGTAGACGCGTTTTGAAAGATCTGGTAAGTTCGAAGTCCTTCACTCCTGCCCTCAGGTGTGCAGCGCGGGTCGCCGGCGTGCGTGAAGTCATTAATGATGAGCATGATGGGTACACAAAGCACCACGGCAACGAATATGAACGGTCGATTCATGTCGGACGAATCGGGCGAAGGTACGCCCAGCCAGCAGCACGCTGGCGGGACGAATCGGAGAGGCGTGGCTATAGAGACACCACGTGCCGCGGACGGCGGGGAGACGCCCACTATCCCGAGCGAGCCAGACACCCGTGCGCGGCGGGAGGGTGTTCAAACCCGCGTGGCATGTGTGGGCGACGATGAAGGCCTGCATCGTCTTGTGCACTTCTCATGCGATCACGACAAAAGCTCTATTTGGGCCGGTTCTTGGCTCGACGTCGAGGGCCTGCTGCGAGAGGTTTCGGGCGCCCGTCCAGACATTGTTGTACTTAGCCCGCCCAACGACATTGTTGCGATGGAGCGGCGCTGGCATTTCTTGGTGGCAGTCGTCCACATCCCCGTTATTGTGGTCGGTCTATCGGCCGATTGGGAAAGCGTTAACGGAGCACTACGAGCAGGCGCGAAGGGCTACTTGCTGAGGGCGCGATGCGGGTCTGAAATGAAACGGGCGCTCGTAGCGGTCGCAAAGGGCGAGGTCTTCCTTTGTCCGGTCGCCCAACGGAGCGTGGTGCAGTTCTGCCAGCGCCGAGAAGCCACTCCACCAACCGGCACCACCCTGACACCGTGTGAAGGCCAGGTCCTGAACTTGTTCCAGACCGGGCTCAGCTACAAACACATTGCCGAGTGCCTCGGGAAAAGCGTTTACACAGTCGCCAACCACCTAAGGCACGCTCGTGAGAAGTTACATGCTGGCAGCAGCATCGAGGCGGTGCACAAGGCACATCGGTCCGCTCAGATCCCAAACGGCCTATGACAACATTTTGTCATATACACTTGACGCCCGATGATGATATAACAACATCATCACAGTATGGCACACCACCCGATCAGGAGAAACCAGTTAACAAAACGTCGAGGAGCATGAGAGGTGCACAACAAAGTGAGCCTTTTACCTTCTTGGCGGTGTACGCTGCGGCGTTGCGGCCTGTCTATAGGCAGGAAGGCGTAGTCCACGCTCAGGCCAACCACAGGGCGGCTTACTACTGGGTGCGAGACGATGCTGATGTGACCAAGCATCGAGATGAACTCTGCATGTTACTGCAACGACAGGTGCCGCTGCAAATGTTGCCCACGGGGCCAGATGGGCGCGCAGCGACCGATTCCTCGCTAGTGCCGTCCGTTTCAGGACGCCTAAGAAGGCAAGTCACGCCATCATGTGGCCCTTCGGCCGAGCTTCCCGACACGTGGCTGGGATGCTGGCTATTGCTGTTGCTCGACTGGTTGTTCCAAAGGCCGCACACAGGCCCTCGACGCTCATGCCTTCTCCTCTCAGCCCTTCTGTGTACGTCGGCAGAACGGGCAAGCTCAAGTGCGCTGGAGTTCGAGGCCGGGGGTCGATTGCACATGTCCACACCTATGCCGATTGGAGATCGGTCTACGGAAACGATTTTCAACTTTAACGTATCGGTCAAAGGAGCATGCTGGTATATTACAATGGTGCCAGCGGCGACGAACACCGTCGCGTACATATTCAAGTCAATCGAGCTGGCATCGGATGGGACCAATACCTATAGTGTGCAGGTGTTCAATGCCGATTTCGACGCTACGCTTCAACTCAGAGAGTCCCTGCGTGAGGTGGAGCGTCTGATCCATGCCGCAAACACGCCCATGGAGCGCACGAACTACTTGGTATACAAACGCCAGCTTGAGACGTGGCTCAAAATGACCGCCGACCGTCTTCCACTGGCCCGCTCTCAGAACCGAGCGGTCGGAGGGGTCTTGGAGTGCTCTTATCCCGTTCGCAGCGGCGATGCTTTCACTCCACTTGTGTGGTTCGCCTATTGTTCAAGCGGCTACCTTGACCACCAGGAGCTCGAACGGAGCGCCGGGGTGCCCCCTCTCTGGGAGGAACCCGACCAGGTGCCAGGGATGGCGACCAACGTCCTTCTGGCCGTTGACCTTGTTCGCGAAGAGGCGTTTCCCCGTCTTCCCAGCCAAGCCGTCTTTCCACATGTCGGCACAATCTGGAAAAGCCGCTCTCCGCAGCCAACCGACACAGGTTTCGAGGCCGTTCCGCTTGCACCTCCGTTGGACAGGGGCTACACCAACGCATTCTTCAAGGTCGAGGGTATCACCAATACTGGCGACATTACCCTTCCTGCGGTCTTCGAGTTAACCGCATACAGACCTGGATTGGTCGCACCGCTCGCCGTAATTGCGCAGTATCGAGGCCAGTTGTACTACGCTACCAATTACTGTCGGCGCGCGAGTTTTATCCCCGAGTTTGGTGTGCCGACCACCGTCTCCGATGCCAGAACCAAGCTGGGCGACAAAAGCGCCGGCACCGTGTATCTGGCCGCTCCGGGTCCGTGGCCAACAACCACAAATACCGTTATCCTCACATCTCATGAACGCCAGATACTTGCGAGCATTAAGGCCCAAACTCAGCGCCGACGATTCATCGTCGGTGTGATCATCATGGGGATCACACTCTCTGGATTTCGTCTACTCCTCCGTCTAAGGAGCCGATGAATGCAACAGTCAAACCTCAACAACTCGGCACGTCCGTGCAATGCATATATGAGAAGGCCACTATCACTCACACATCACACAATACCTATGGTGTTGGTGCTCAGCGCGTTAACAACGGCTTCCGCGGTTACTAGCAACTGTCCAGTGTGTCAACGTACCTATTATGAAAGTGCTGGGCTGGCTACACGATGGCGTTACGCATCACCGGGAGAGTTGAAGTGTATCGGAACAGGCTCAACCTGGGAGTGTCTTACCTCAGCACAATGGACGGAGACAATTGTACGCACACTGCAACAGTGGGGCTTTGGCCCGGGTGGATGGGGGTGGAGCGACGTGCCCGGTACGCAAGAAACATACACGTACTGTCCATGCTTTACGAACGACACGGAGTGCTGGAGGACCAGCAGCTAGCGGTTTCCGTTGTACCACCTCGCTCGAAGCAGTAGCAAGCAGCGACGTCGGGCGTGGAAAACAAGTGTGGTTACGCCCACCAAGAGGATGGTGTTTCTTGGTGGGACTAAGAGCAACAAACCTTGGGGTGGCACATGCCTCCCTCGCTGCTAGTATCTTCCTAGTCTGGCGAGTGAACGACGATCACGGTCCGCGCACTGGGTGTGCCGACTATGCGAGACTGGTGGCTCCCCCGAAGGTAAGCGGGTGGAGCTGATCGCGGATGTTTAAACACAGTGGACTCTGAGTCAGGCACTTCAGAACTAATCTAGTCTTACGGGGCGAATTATGTGTTAACACTATGTTGCAGTACTCCACAATGACTCTTAGTCCGCACTGGTAGGATGTCAAGTAATGATGTCCTGTAATGGAATGCGCTCTGCATGGTCTGGACGCGTCCAACCTACTTTGGTCGTGGCCTGTCATGCATACGTTACGGGCGCTGGTGTGATTCTGTTCATCACCGCAATGATGAAAGTGCTGGGCGTGTGGATGGAGCCGGCGCTTGGGCGCAGCGACGCACTATTTCCATGGTTGCGAACTAGTTCGATGCTGCTAGCCGCAGCGTTGCTGGAGCTAGGAGCAGTGTGGCGTCTATGCACGGTGAAAAGTATCACTGACAAACTCGCCGTGGTCCTCTGGGTGTCATGTATTTTCCTGCTCTATCGCCTTGGCATAGTGTGGATTGGGGCTCGCACCTCCTGCCATTGCCTAGGGAGTGTGGGAGTGTGGTTTGGTCTCGGCGCTGACGGGGAGGACCGTGCAGCGAAGATCATACTCAGCTACCTGGTTGTCGGGAGCAGCTTCTTTCTTGCCGTGGTGGCAAAGGGCTCTATGATTCCAAAGAGTTCTCAGGGAGGGCAGCCCTGAGGAGCGCTAACGGCGGTATGGTATGAACCAAACGGCGAGGCAGTGGCGAGACACATCCGTTTTGCCGGATGGACCTAGACCGGGCCTTGGCGCTTAGCGCTGCGATTCATTGACAAGCTATGACAGCCTCTTTGGTGTGGGGCGCGAGACTAACTATGGTCCTGCGGCGATGGTTCCGTTCGGGGTCCCTCCGACAGGTCACCCTCGTGATGGGCGTTGCGCTGCTGTGCGTCGCCATGCTGGCGGGGTTTCTCGTAGGGCCGATTGGAACGGCCGTCGAGATCGGCAGTGACGAGCACTACGAGGTGAGCAAGGGCCTACTGTGGTCGCGGGGGTATCACCTGTACGGCCAGGTGTGGAATGATCAACCGCCCCTCTACACTGCACTGCTCGCGGTTTCTTTTAAGTGTTGCGGCGGCACCGTAGCAGTGGCACGAGCATTGGCGGCGGCGTTCGGTTGCTCGTTATTGCTCGGGATGGGGCTGCTGGTTGCGCTGCGGTGTGGTGCGTGGGCTGGATTTCTGGCTGCGGCGTGCCTGGTCATGGCGCCTCAGGTGCTGGCGTTGGGCGTTTCGGCGATGCTGGAGGTCCCTGCCATCGGAACAGCGCTCTGGGCGCTGTGGCCTCTGTGTGCATGGCAGGAGAAGCGGAAGGCGTCCTGGCTCGCCACTTCAGGGATCATCTTTGCGGCCGCAATGCAAATCAAGTTGACGGCTATCGTCGTTTTCCCGGCGCTGCTGATAGAGATTCTCTTGGGTGGCCAGGATCTGAACAAACCCCGCGGATTCGGGCATTGCGTGAGGGCCTTCGCCATCTGGCTCGCTGCTTTCGGTGGAGCGTACCTCGTCCTGGCAGCGTCTCTGGGCACCGTTCCTGCGAACGTGCTCTGGGGGGCGCACTTTTCATCTTGGGCCGCTACCCCGGTCGAAGTCCCGGGTACCGCGCCGTTCTGGCCTACGGCGTGGGAGGGACACGCTGAGGGTCTGTTTGCAGCTGGCAGTGGCTTGGTCCTAGCACTGGGACGTCAGGCCCGTCGTCGGCTTATCTTCCCAGTGGTGTGGCTCGCTACCGTCACGCTGGTCCACCTGTGGCATCGTCCTTGGTGGCCGTATTACTATCTGCACTTCGCCGTGCCGATGGCGTGGCTGGGCGGTTACGGAATTGCCACGCTGTTCCAGATGGCTTGGGCGGAAGCTGAGAGTTCGGGCTCACCAAGGTGTTTCCGCGCGTACGGCTTTCTCACAGCTGGTTCAGTGTTGTCAGCGATGGTAATGGCCATAGGCGGCGATCGGACGGCAAGCGAGATCGAGCGCATCCGGACACTTCCACGTGTGGAGGACAGCATGTTGGTGGCCGAGATGCGGCAATACGCCAAACACACTCGCTTGGTGTTTACCGAGGAAACGATCTATCCATTCCATGCTGGTCTTGTCGTGATTCCTGACTTGGCAGTGCTACCAGCCAAGCGCTATTGGTCAGGGCAGATCACGAAGGAGCAAATTTGGATTACGGTAAAACGGCGACGCCCCGAGCTACTTCTTTTACCGAGCGGCCCACTGAGCCCCTTGGCCAAGGAGTTCGTAGAGGCGGGCTACGTGCTCGTGTATCGAGAGGACGGTCACGCGCTCTACGTGGCCAGGTCGTTGCTAACCGATGGAGAGTGAAATGACGCTAAGTAGCGGAGGAGCACGCCCGAATTGTCAATGACGCAACCATCCAGACGACCGATGAGACCTTCGCAGGTCCAGAAGAGCGCGATCAGGCAGGATCGTCCACAGATTTCACAGATTAACACGGGTTGTGAGGGTCCGAACTCGAGGATTTCATCTGTGCACATCGGATGGGTCTGTGGCGAGCGTCCGCTTTCATGGCAGTCTGGGAAGCACGAGAAACGTGTTTCGGGAGGGAACCTAAAACTCACGAACTCAGGAAAAGGCCAGGATCGTAGTTCTTCTCCCGGTTCTGGTTTCCTGAGTTTGACATTTGCGCCGCAATCGCAGGTCCAGAGCGGGGCGAGAGAGACATTGCGCCCTACCTGGGTGGAGAGGGAGGTCATAGAATGAGAATCGACGACAAAGCTGGTCCACTCACTTTAGGGCGATTCCCTTTCAGAGCGGTTCTGACCTTGACGGCTGTCAAGGTAGGCTACCTCGCCATCGTTACCGTGGCGCTCTTCCTCTGGGGGGACATGGATGTGGCGACATTCTTCAAACTCGGGCGGCACTGGCCGCAGGAGGGCGGACCCGTGTTTGCCAGCCACTTCGCCACTTGGGATGCGGCCCACTACCTTTTCCTGAGTGAAGTAGGGTACGCAAGGGACGCCCCGTCGTGTGCATTTTATCCGCTATGGCCGCTGCTGATGCGATTGAGTTCGCACTTCACGGGCGGCAGCCACGTCGTTGCAGGAATGATTCTCGCGAACGTCTTTTCGCTCGCTGGGTTGGTGATCTTTACGAAGCATGTACGGTACAGATGGGGCTGGCCTGCCATGAAGCTCTCGCTCGTCCTGCTCTTGCTGTTCCCCGGCGCCTTGTTCTTCCAGTTCATCTACAGCGAAGGACTATTCTTCCTGTTGGTTATGTTGCTCTGGGTTGGCCTTGATCGCAGGTGTTACGGGTTCGCGGGGGTGTCGGCCTTCCTTCTCCCGTTGACGCGTGCGGTAGGCCTTTTCTGTGTCTTCCCGATTTTCTGGCACGTGTTGAATCACACGCTACCCGGCTGGCTGTCGGGCTCAAGGGTTCGTTGGCCATGCTTGCCAGCGTTTGGTGAAAATCAGACGTCAGGAGTCAGTGATGATCCACTGTCTCAGGCAACCCAGCCTCGAGCCTCCGCGGCAAGTGCCACACGAGTGTCGGTCGCCTCGGCGAGTGCATGGTGGCTGCTGTTTGTGCCTCTCCTCGGGTGGGGGACGTATCTAATGCTCATGTTTTACTGGACTGGAGATGCCTTCGAAGGGTTTGCGGCGCAAAAGTACTGGGGCGTGCATTCCGTGTGGAACCTAGTGGACATACCCAAGTTCGTCGTCGGCTACTGTACGCCAACCCACTGGCACGAGGTCGCCGGATCGCTGTTGGACCGCTGCATGTTCGTGCCGCTGCTCTACGGTCTTCCTTTCCTCTGGCGATTGGACAAGTCGCTCTTTGTCTGGGCGATTGTGTTGGGGGTGGCGCCTGCGATGAGCGGCACGTTCACGTCCTACACGCGGTTTGTGTCCTGCGCCTTTCCGATGTTCATAGCGATGGCATTGTTTCTCGGCAAGCCGGAACGGCGCCATCTCCGCTGCGGGACGCTAGTGGTGTTTGCCACGCTCCATGCTGTCTTGCTGTGGCGCTTTGTCAATTTCAGATGGGCGGGGTAGGGAAATGTGGATCTCGGATTGCGGATTGCCACCTGAATAATGAACCACAAAGAACCCAGAGAGGTCAAAGACGCGAACAACGGGTGTTCAATTTGCGTTCCTTGCGACGGAAAGCAGGAAGTTCAACCGCGAAGGCGAAAGACCAGGAACTGGAGAATGGGTAGGAACCGATGAATTACTCACCGGGACGTCCAGAGCAGACGCTACGAGCAGGTACGCGACCTTTGCGGTCCGTCGCGTCCTATGCAGCTAAGGAGAACGCGGGCGTGGTAGAGGGACATGCGAACTGCAGACTGCAGACTGGTGACTGATGACTGGGCGTTGCATGGGATGGACCCTCTGTGGAGCGCAAGCGAGCTGGGCTGGCAGGCGTGTGCGAGTGAATTACGCCTTTTGGTGGCCTGTGTTTCTGCTCTTCAACGGGTTGAATTACCACAGCTGGGAGCGGTTTGACGGTCTGGTAGAGTCGCAGGTCTGGGTTGTACTGGCGCTGGGTGCGCTGAACGCGACGGTGCTCGTGGGGGCGCTTGCATTAGGGGAAGGACTCCTGGCGGATCGCGCTTGGAGGAGACTGGTGGTTGCTGCGTACGAGGAGGAGCCTGGGGGGAGGGCAAATGAGTCGGGGCAAGGCCGGAGGCTGGCCGTCAGCACTCTGCTTGGTTGGGTGTCCGCCGTACTGGCGGCGGTGCCAGTGCTGGGGTACGCTACGGATTCGTGGTTGTTCGGTCATCTGGGGGTACACGTGGTGACGGGATTGCGACTGCTCTGGGGGAGTGGGTGGGACCAGTGCAGGGTCATCGTCGAATCGACGGGTCTGCGCGCGCCAGTAGCGGTGGGTGTGCTGGCGGCCGGTGCCGGCGTGGGTATTGCAGGGACGATCATCGTTCGGTTCACACGGTTCCTCTCGAATCGCTCGCCACTTCATGTGCGGTTTGGGTGTGGCTTATTGACTCTGGCCGGGCTTGTAGTGCTGCTAGCGGTGTTGGAGGGTTGGGGGACGCGGCTCGACTCGCGTGCTCGCATCTGGCAAGAGCAGCGGAGGGTGCTGCCGTTCACGCTGAGCTTCCAGGAACGGGGAGGAGGGCTGGCCTTGGACAGGGCAAGACTCAGTCCGCTTCGGAGCGCGGCGGAAGCCGAGGGGGCGCTCCCGCTCGTGGTCCCGAGGTCTCCCGGGAGGCTTCCGGATATCTTCCTGTTCGTGGTCGAAAGCCTGCGAGGGGATATCTTGGACGCGTGCACCACCCCGAATCTGACGGAGTTGCGCCACGAGTGCTTCGCTTTCGGCGAGAGCTTGGCGGCAAGCAACGCTACTGAGACTTCGTGGTACGGGTTGTTTACAGCCAATTACGCTCTCTATGCCGCCGCCGCCGCGCGCGAACCGGCAACCTGGGGCAGCGCCTCGCTGAAGCAGTTGAGGCGGCTGGGCTATTCCGTCCATGTGCTCGCAAGTTCGCACCTCGATTATCGAAACATGGATCAAGTGATCTTCGGGTCAGGCCATCAACTGGCAGACTCGTTCCTGGATATCCGGGACTTCGGTGGTGCGGAAGCGCCGGAACGGGATCGGGAGATCATGCGCCGGCTGATCGAACAGATCGGCCGCGGGTGCGGCGGGCGGTTGTTCCTGGTCTTCTACGAGTCGACTCACCACGACTACTCATGGCCAGAGGACGCACCGGCACCCTTTCAACCGGTGGCCAGTCCGTGGAATTTTTACCTCAACTTCCGGGTCTCACCGCAGGAGTTAGTGGGGATCAAGAACCGCTACCGCAACGCGGTGCTCTTCGTGGACAGTCTGGTGGGACAGGTGGTGAGTCGATTGCGATCCGAGGGCCGTTACAACGAATCCGTGCTGCTCGTCACCGGGGATCACGGGGAGGAGTTTCTCGAGCATGGCCGTTTGGTGCATGCGAATGAGACGTGCCGCGTGCAGACGCATGTGCCGATTCTCCTGAAGCCTGCTCGGGACATGGCGCGTCCACCGGCATCCGCCCTGGCGCGGACGACCGCGACACATATTGATATCCTGCCGACCATGCTCGACCTGCTGGGCGCCAACCCGCAAGGGCCATGGGCAGGCGAATCGCTGCTCCGTAAAGTGACGGACGATGCGGTGATCGTTCAGGAGAATGGTTCGCGGGATCCGTGGGAGTTCTGCGTCCAAGCGGGTGGATTCAAAGCATGGTTGCACTATCCGTCCTCCGACACGATCGTCTCTCTCGAACACCGGATTCGACTCAGCAAGGTCACCGACGCCTCCGATTCGCCGGTGAACCGGCGGCTAGACACGGCCGAGGGGCGAGCTTGGTGCCGTGCCACATTTGGCAGCGTTCTCGCTCGGATTTATCCGGATCTCCAATGGTGAAAGGATGAATATGAAAGGAAGGCAATCGTGGTGGGTAGTGCCCCGGCTGGCGAAGGCTGCGTTCACGCTCATCGAACTGCTGGTTGTGATCTCCATCATCGCCATCCTGGTGGGGCTGCTGTTGCCCGCCTTGAGCGCGGCTAAGGAACGCGCTCGCCGAACTGCGTGCCTGAACAACCTCCACCAGCTCGGCATCGGCGCTCAGCTTTACGCGGACGATGATCGTCTGGGCTGTTTCTCCGATTCGATGCACGATACGAACGATAACCAGAACTATCTCTACCCCCGCTACATCCCCGCGCTGAAGAGCTTTGTCTGCCCCAGTACGCGCAACTACATCCGGCCCGACATGGGCTGGACCAACGTGTCGGACGGGAAGTTCCTGCTCTACGATCTCGCCAACTACGCTGGCACCACCAAGAACCCAGGCAGCAGCTATGAGCTCTGGGGCTTCATGAACAACACTCCCGACAATTTGTCCTTCACCGACATCACTATCCTGGGGGAGACGGTGAAGGCGGGCGGCACTCGCAAGACCATCTCCTCGGTGCAGACCTATGTACACCAGTACGACACTTTCGGGCTCAAGGGTACCGTCCCGGGGCCTTCCCAGATCTGGCTCTTGCTGGATGGCGACGAACCGCCCCTGCTCCAGAACTTCCC
>ORMF012360593.1_pt1 | contig 13581 bp, 9 predicted proteins | sample 1779871 | NCBI WGS metagenome assembly ORMF01 (sample SAMEA104232316, study PRJEB22302) | groundwater metagenome | biome: forest; feature: aquifer; material: groundwater | place: USA | collected 2011-08-07 | depth 5.4 m | reverse complement strand
TTGTTCCGGCGCTCAGCGTCCGCCGACGAACAGGATCGCGCGATCAGTCCCGCGGCCCAGGCGGACGACTCTCGGCTTTAGGCCTTCGGCTTTCGGTTCGATCGTGTCTCTGGTCCAAATCCCAAGGCCGATAGCCGAACGCCGTCCACAGGAACTCTACGCCGGTTCTTCACGCGCAATCTCCCGATAGGCAAACACACCCGCCTGCCTGACGGCGCTCGCGTCCCAGCGGCGCACCCATCGCGCCCCTACTTCCAGCAAGGCCATGGTTCCCAAAAGAAACGCGACGGCGACGAGCAGCAGCCCTCCCGTGTAGTGTCCGGTGAGATCCCTGGCGACGCCGAGAATGGTCGGAAGAAAGAAGCCGCCAAGGCCGCCGGCTGCGCCAACGATGCCGGTCACGACGCTCACGTGATCGGGAAACCGCTGCGGAACGAGCTGAAAGACCGCACCGTTTCCCATGCCCAGCAACCCCATGCCGACGAAGAGCAGGGCGAGCGCACCGAACACCGGGGGACCTGCGGCAACCGATGCGAGGCAGATTGCAAAGCCGGACAAGAGTACCAGCAAGAGACGGTACCCACCCATGCGGTCGGACAGCCAGCCGCCGATCGGCCGGAGCACGCTTCCTGCCACGACGACGACGCTCGTGAAGTCGCCCGCCGCGACGCGACTGAGGTGGTAGTGCTCGTGGAAGAACACGCTCAGGAAGCTGGCGAGCCCGACGAACCCTCCAAACGTCAGCCCGTAAAGTATCGAGAGCCACAGCGTGTCCCGTTCCCGAAGGACGCGCCCGTAGTCGCGCATCGACACCGCGGGGCTACGGCCGGGGCTGTCCTTGGCGATTACGGCGAAGAGCGCCAGGACGCAGAGGATCGGCAGCATGGCGATGCCGAACGTCGCGTGCCAGCCGAACCGCTCTGCGATTCGTGGTGCCGCGAGGGTCGCGATCAACGTTCCGGAGTTGCCTGCTCCGGCAATGCCCATCGCCAGACCCTGATACTCGCGCGGATACCACCGGCTGGCCAGCGGAAGGGCCACCGCAAAGCTGGCGCCTGCCACGCCGAGCAGCAGGCCGAGCGCGTAGAACTGGCCGGACGTTTGCGCGACCTTCCAGCCGAGGTACAGCGGCACCAGCGTCAGGAGCATGCCGATGATCGCCGTGCGGCGACCGCCGATCCGATCGGCCACCATCGCCAGCGGCGGCCGGAAGAGAGACCCGCCGAGCAGCGGAATGGCCGTGAGCAGGCCCTGCTCGGTCGCGCTGAGGCCCAACTCCTCGCGCATGAACGGCGCGAGCGGGCCCAGCAGGACCCACGTCATGAAACTGACATCGAAGTACAGCAGCGCGCCGATCAGCGTGGGAAGGTGGCCACTTTTGAGAAATCCCTGGCGGGCCGCCGTCATGCCGCCTGTCCCTTGTCCGTGGCGAGCGGCAGGCCCACAACGAGCACGCCGTCTTCGACGCGCACGGGATACGTCTGCACGCAGGCGTCCGCAGCCGACGGTCGCTCCACGGTCCCGGTCTTCAGGTTGACCTTCCAGGCATGCAGCGGGCACACCACCGACGTGCCCGCCACGATCCCGTCGCACAGCGGCCCGGCCTTGTGCGGGCAACGGTTGTCCGTGGCAAAGAAGCGGTCGCCCAGGTTGAAGATGGCGAGGTGATGGTTCCCCACCATCACCTCACGACCTTCCCGCGGTGGCACGTGGCCGCACGGGCCGAGGCGCACCCAGCGGTGTTCGTTCATAGGACCACGTCCTCCAGTGCGTCGATCGGGGTCAGCGGGATGAACTGGGTCGCGTGCTTCGGCGTCTGCCCTTCGAGCCACGCATCGCTCGCGCGCGCCTTTGACTTCTTCAGCCGATCCAGCAGCCCGTGCCGCACGGCATCGGCTGCGTAGACGGTCTCCTTCCGCACCTTCTCGATGCCGAGCCGCTCCACGAAGTCATAGGTGCGTTCCAGGTAGTTGGCGTTCTCCCGGTAGTACTGGAAGAAAAGCTCCGCCGCCTCCAGCGCCGCGTCGGTGGTCTCCACGGTCGTGAGCAGGTCCGCCTTGCGCACCGACTTGCCGGCCGCGCCGCCGACCACCACCTGCCAGCCGCCCTCCTGCCCTACCAACCCGATGTCCTTGACGGTCGCTTCGGCGCAGTTGCGAGGACACCCGACAGCCGCCATCTTGACCTTGTGCGGCGTGAAGAGCTGCTCGAAGCGGCGCTCCATTTCGATGCCCGCAGCTGTCGAATCCTGCGTCCCATAGCGGCAGAACTCGGTACCGACGCAGGTCTTCACCATCCGGACACCCTTCGTGTACGCCTGGCCGGACGGCATCCCGAGATCGGCCCAGACCTTCGGCAGATCCTGCTTCTTCACGCCGAGGAGGTCGATGCGCTGGCTGCCGGTGATCTTCACCATCGGCACCTGGTACTTGTCCGCCACATCAGCGATCCGGCGGAGCTCGTCCGGACTCGTCACGCCACCGCGGATGCGGGGGATGACCGAGAACGTGCCGTCCTTCTGAATGTTGGCGTGGACGCGATCGTTGATGAAGCGGGCCGACCGATCCTCTTCGTGGTCACCGCACCAGAGCATGTCGACCATGTAGCTCAGCGCCGGCTTGCAGACTTCGCAGCCGATGCCGTTGCCGTAAATTTCCAGCACCTCCTGCACCGACTTCAGGCGCTGGCTGCGCAGGATCTCGCGCAGCGTGTCCTCGGAGAAGGGGACGCAGCCGCACATCACCTTCTTCGCTTCTTCTTCGAACTCCGGGGCCACGGCGCGGAGCAGTTCCTGGCACAGGCCGGTGCAGCTGCCACACCCTGTGCTCGCCCGCGTACACTCCTTGAGCTGGGACAGCGTGTTGACGCCGCGCTCGTGGATCGCCGCGATGATCGTGCTCTTCGTCACGCCCACGCATCCGCAGACGACCGCGCTCTCGGCCATCTCGGCAACATCGAGCCCGACGTCCTCGGATGGGGCCGGAAACAGGAGGTGGCGCCGCTGGCCGTTCAGCGGCGCAGCGCTGCGAAGCAGCTCCATGTAGCGATGGCTGTCGGAGGTGTCGCCGACGAGAATCACACCCGCCAGCCGGCCATCACGCACGACGACCTTCTTGTAGATGCCGAGCGCCGGGTCCTCGTAGCGGACCGGCTCCGCCGCCGGCGCGTCGCTCCACTCACCGGCGGAAAACACGTCGACGCCCATGATCTTCAGCTTGGCGGCCTGCACCGTTCCGGCGTAAACCGGCCCCTTGTTGCCGGTCATGGTGGCGGCAAGCACCTTGGCCTGTTCGAGGAGCGGCGCCACGAGCCCATAGCAGATGCCGTTGTGCTCGACACACTCCCCGACGGCGAAGATGTCAGGGTGCGACGTCTCCATGTGGTTATTGACGACGATGCCGCGGTTCACCTGGAGGCCGGCCTTGCGGCCAAGCTCCACATTCGGGCGAATACCGGCAGCCACCACGATAATCTCGGCCTCCACCTGGCTGCCGTCCGAGAACTCGACCCCTGACGCCTTTCCATTCCCCAGTACCGCTTTGGTACTCCGGCCGAGGAGCACCTTGACGCCAAGCTCCTCCATCTTCGCCGTCAGATATTTCCCGCCGCTCGAATCGAGTTGCCGCTCCATCAACGTGTCCATGAGATGCACGACGGTCACGTCGCAACCCTGCACCTGCAGGCCCCGCGCGGCCTCGAGGCCCAGGAGGCCTCCGCCGATGACCACCGCCTTCGTTCCAGCGCCGGACCTCGCGAGCAGCTCGCGCGTGTCATCGAGGGTGCGGAACGGCAGCACGCCGTCCTTGTCGATACCGTCGATCGGCGGGAACCACGCCGAGCTGCCAGTGGCTATCAGCAGCGTGTCGAACGGCGTCACGCTGCCATCGTTACCGGTCACCGTCTTCTCCACCGGGTCGACATCGCACACGCGCACACCCAGCCGCAGCCGGATGCCGTGCCGCTGGTACCACTCGAGCGAGTTCAGCACGATGTCGTCGGCCGAGCGCTCACCCGCAAGTACCGACGAGAGCATGATGCGGTTGTAGTTGACGTGCGTCTCGTCGCCGAAGACGGTGACCTCGAACTGCGGCGCGTACTTGAGGATCTGCTCCACGCACCCGATGCCGGCCATGCCGTTGCCGACGACCACCAGCTTCTTCATCGCGATTCTCCTCGCGCGCTTCTTAGCGGACCCGGTTTGGGATCACTTGCGTTGACTGCATCGGATGTGGAGCAGCCCTTCAGGGCTGCTTGATGGGCGGCAGCGCTAAAGCGCTGCGCCACCGTCAACACAGGTGAGCGACGAGTGGGAGGGCCGTCCCTACGGGAATCGAAGGTAGAGCGTTCGACGCGCACGGCCGACTGCTTGTAGTTCGGTTCGCGCGAGATCGGATCAAAGGCGCTTTGGGTCGCCTGGTTGGCATTCGCCTCCGCGTAGTGGAAGGGGACGAACACCTGGCCCGGCGCCACGGTCTCGGTGATGCGAAGCTCCACGTCGCGGATGCGGCCGCGGCGCGAGACGACGTCCACGCGGTCCTGCGGCTTGAGACGCGATGTGCGCGCATCGCGCGGATTCATCTCCACCCACGCGTGGGGCGACAGCCGTTCGAGAATCGCAACCTGGCCCGTCTTCGTCCTTGTATGCCAGTGCTCGACGGTCCGCCCGGTGTTGAGGACCAGCGGAAAGTCGCCGGACGGCTGTTCGGGGAACGGCTCCCATGCGACGGGAATGAGCCGCGCCCTGCCATCGTCGGTTTGAAAGCGTCCCGTCGTGTAGAGGCGGCGAACGGCGGTGGGGTTCATCGCACCAGCCGGATAGGGCCACTGAATCCCTGCGTGCCGCTCGATGGCGTCGTAGGTCATCCCCGAGTAGTCGCAGAGCCGCCCGGCCGAGACGCGCTTCCACTCCTCGAAGGCGTCGACCGGCGTCTTCCAGCCGGGGAACAGCTCGTCGCGCTTGCCGAGCGCGCCAGCGACGGCAAGGAAAATGTCGAAGTCGGACCGCGCCTCGCCGGGAGGATCGACCGCGCGATTGACCTTGCTGACACGCCGTTCCGAGTTCGTGTACGTGCCCTCTTTCTCGCCCCAGATTGCGGCGGGCAACACGAGGTCAGCCAGATCCGACGTCGGCGTTGGATGAAACCCGTCCTGGACTACCAGGAATTCGAGCCCCTCGAGCGCCTGTCGGAGCACGCCAAGATTTGGAAACGAGACGATGGGATTCGTGGCGATGATCCACAACGCGCGGATCCGGTGGCTGAGCGCCGCTTCGATGATGTCCGGGTACGCGAGGCCGCGGGCGGAAGGAATCCGCTCGACGGGCACGTTCCAGATGGCGGCGAGCTCGGCGCGATCGGCCGGCTCCTCGAACTTGCGGTACCCGGGCAGGGACGAGGCGAACCCCGCCTCCCTCGTTCCCATAGCGTTGCACTGACCCGTAATCGAGAACGGCGCAGCGCCTGCTCGCCCGACGTTCCCCGTAATCAGCGCGAGATTGTTGATCGCGTTGACCGTCTCCGTGCCCTTCGTACTGTGATTCACCCCCATCGTCCAGGCAATGAGCCCGGCGCGCGCGGTGGCATACAGCCGAGCGGTACGGATCACCACATCGGGCGCCAGCCCGGTGATCTCGGAGACCCGTTCAGGCGTGTACTCGCGTACCGAGTCGAGCAGTGCGTCGAACCCTGAGGTGTGCGCGTCGACGTACGCCCGATCGACGAGGCCGTGCTTGATGACCACGTGAATCAGGCCGTTGATCAGCGCTAGGTCCGATCGCGGCCGCACCGGCAGGTGGAGATCCGCCATCATGGCGGTCTTCGTGACGCGCGGGTCGACAACAATCAGCGTGGCGCCGGGGTTGGCCCCTAGACGACGGCACAGGATCGGGTGGTTGTCGGCGATGTTCGCGCCAATGAGGAGGATGACGTCGGCGCGCTCGAAGTCGTCGTAGGCGCCAGGCGGACCGTCGCTGCCGAACGACCGCTTGTAGCCGGCGACTGCCGTGGACATGCAGAGCGTGGTGTTGCCGTCGTAGTTCGTGGTGCCGAGACCCAGCTGCACCAGCTTGCCGAGCGTGTAGAACTCTTCGGTGACGAGCTGCCCCGTGCTGATCACGCCCACGGCGCCGGGCCCGTCCTGCGCCTGCACATCCTGGAACCGCGCCACCATGGTGGACAGAGCGTCGTCCCAGCTGACGCGCGTATGGCGGCCGTTCCGCCGCAGTAGCGGAACCTGCGCGCGGCCCGGCGCGGCAATGGTTTCGTGCTCCGATAGTCCCTTCGGGCACAGCATCCCTGCGTTCACCGGATGGTCCGGGTTGCCGCGCACGCTCACGGCGCGGCCTTCCTTCACCCCGATAAACATGCCACAGCCAACAGAGCAGTACCCACAGGTGGTCGCAACCCACGTGTCGGCTAGCTTCTGCGCCGACACATAGCCGCTCACCGGATCGACGCCGTAGGCGTATCGTTCAGCGGCGATGTCGAGCCCGAGCAGACGCTTCAGGTTCATGCGGCCGCCTCCTGTCCAAGCCGGAGGTACGGCGACGCCATGTGGACCGGGACGACGCTGACGAAGAACAGGTAGCGGCCGAGGATCTCGCCGGCGACCGCAAGGACGAAGGCCAGCGCAATCAGGACATCGGGCCGGCTAACGCCGGCCGCCACGTCTGTCTGTACGTAGGGGCCGGCTTCAGCCGGCCCAAGACCAGCAACAAGCAGCGGCACGATCACGCCGCCGACAGCGAGCAACACGCCGCGGGCAAGGAACAACGGGCGCAGCGTCGTCGACAGCAGCCGAGCGGTTCCTCGAAGCTCGATGCGATCCGACGCCATCAGGCTCAGCGCACGCACGGCCAGAAGCAGCAGCTGGCCTCCCGCCATGCAGGCAGCCGCCACGGCCACCCAGCGTTCGCCGCCCGCCCCCACCGCTCCAGCGAACAGCGGACCGAGTGCCCCCGCCGTCAGCAGAAACTGGACCAGGGTAAAGCGTGTATTCCACGCCGGCCGCGACGGGACGCGATAGATGCAGCCGCTCGCTGCCACTCCGCCCGCGCCGAACACCAAGGTCAGCAGACCCAGGACGCTGCCGCCGGGCAGTCCGAGCCAGAGGACGGCAGCGTAGGCACCCGCAACAGCCGAGAACGCCGTGAACAGCAGGATCTCCCGGCTCAGCCAGGAGCGTCTCCACATCTTCACCGCGCGATACGCATAGGCCGGCCGACCGAGATGCAGTGTGGAAGCGGCGAGCGCGAGACCGCTGAGAACCAACGACGTGAGCGCCGCGACGTCGAGGCGGGTCGAGGCGCCGCTGACCTGCAGTAGCCAGATTGTCGCGAAGGCGCCGACCGAGAGCTGCGTCAGCACCGTCATGATGACCAGCGGCCAGTGGGGCTCCGCAGGCCGCACGTGCGTCAGATCGACGGGCTTCGCATCCGGCGGCAGTCCATCAGGAAGCGTGACCCGGGTCGTCGACAGGCTGCCGTCGCCCGTGGGCATCCCGTCATCACCGCGGGCGCCCTCCAACGCCGCCCGCCATTCGGCGACCTTAACGATTTCGATCCCGATGGCGCCCTCGGGACACGCGCTGACGCAGGCCGGCGCCTGTCCAAGCTCGAGGCGCCCGTGGCACATGTCGCATTTACCAACGACGCCCCGCTCGGGGTTGTACTGCGGCACCCCGTACGAGCAGTTCCACGTGCAGTACTGACAGCCGATGCAGGCGTCCGCGCTGTGGCGGACGATGCCGCTCAGCGGCTCTTTCGTATAAGCATCGACCGGGCAGCCCGTCAGGCACGTCGGCTCCACACAGTGGTTGCACCCCATCGACAAGTACGCGCGTTGCGTGTGCGGGTACCAACCGCCTTCGATCTCTGCGACGCGCCGCCAGTTGATCGACGCGGGATTCCCGTTCTGCTCGTTGCACGCGACGACGCAGCACTTGCAGCCGATACAGCCGGCCATGTCGACGTGAAAGCGGTATTGCTCTCCCGGTCCCGGCGCGCGGCCGACCACGCGATCGCCGTCAGTCGGGACAGCTTCGCCAAGACTGCGCAGCAGCGAGGGCGTTGGCGTCGCGAGTAGCGGTAACCGTGCACTGAGAGACATCGCACTCCTGATCGCAAACACCGATCCCGACGCAACAGGGATATCGCTGCTCGACATGGAGCGCTGATGAACGTTGGAGATGCGGGTGCAATCCGCCCATTGCAACAAGGAATGGGCCACACGCCGCGAAGGAGGAACACGACGAGAGTACACACTTCAACGAGGTAAAGCAACGTGAGCCCACCGACATTTATGTCTGGTAAACGGTTAAAACGAACAATCTTGAAGATCGCGGTCCGCTCACCAGACGTGCGCGCTGCCGATAGGCGAGATTCCTGACAATCGTCGTGCGCCGCGCCGCTGCACGCCTGCAGATCGGCCCGGTGACGACACACGACATCGACGAATTAGTCGGTGAAAATATTTATATCGACAGAAATGTTCAGGGATAACGGGATGCCTCCAACTCGCGATAAAGACCACTAACCCTATTTGTACCAGCAGGATGTCGATAATGTGCGCACCGCGTCAGGCCGGAACGCGGCTTGCTCAACCCGGGTCAACAGGCCCCGACGCCTTCTCCCGCCCCCGCAGGCTTCAATCGCCCCCGCTGGCTCTCACACGTTCGACCCGACCGCTCGCGTGGCGGTCCCCGTGTTTCTCAACCAGATCAAGGAGAGTTGCGTGCGCACTGATCGTCGCGATCTGTCATGGCTTCCTCTACGTCATCTCATCCTCGGCATGCTGCTGATATGCGCGCCGACCTCGACATCTGCACAGCAGCCGACGGCTGCTCCTCCAGCTCAGACGCCGACACAGGCGCAGTCGGCGCCGGCGCCGAAGCCGCCGGTCCCGAATCGTCTGAACAACGTGCTGCCGGCGTGGATTCGCGTTCGCGGCGAGTTTCGCGAACGCGCTGAGGGCTTCAAGAGCCTGGGCTTCGTCCCCGATCGGGATGACAGCTATCTGCTCACCCGGTTCCGTCTGAACGCCACCGTGCAGCCCACGCCGATGGTCGGCTTCACGGTGCAGGCGCAGGACGCGCGCGTCGCGAACAAGTCGGTGGGGCCGACCATCGCGCCCTTCCGCGACCAGTTCGACCTCCGCATGGCCTACGCCGACGTCGGCACCGCGAAGTCACCGGTCGCCGTCCGCGTCGGCCGCCAGGAACTGGTGTACGGCGACCAGCGCCTCCTCGGGCACGTGAGCTGGACCAATGCCGCGCGCACCTTCGACGCGGCCAAAGTGATGCTCCGCGGCAAAGCCTTTTCGCTGGATGTGTTCGGCAGCTCCGTGGTGAACGTCCGTGATACGGCCTTCAACAAGAGCACGTTCGACGCCAGTCAGTTTTACGGCGCCTATGGGATCGCCAGCAAACTGGTGCCCAAAGGCAGCGTCGAGCCCTACATCTTCTATCGCGTCGGCGCCGACCAGCGGACAGAGCTTGGCGCGCTTGGCGATCTGAAGGCCTCAACCATCGGCGTGCGGTGGGTCGGGACGCTCCCCGCGGGACTCGACTACAACACCGAGATGGCCTTCCAGACTGGTTCTCTCGGTTCCGACGACGTGAGCGCCTGGGCCGGGCACTGGGCCCTGCGCGACATGCTCACGAAGAAGTACTCGGTCCGCGTGCTCGGCGAATTCAACTATGCGAGCGGCGACGCCGTCCCTGGCGACGGCATCCGCGGCACCTTCGATCAGCTCTATCCCACCGGTCATGACAAGTACGGGCTGTCGGATCAAGTCGGCTGGAAGAACATCCGGCACCTTCGGGGCGGCCTCGAGCTGACCCCGCGGAAAGGCCTCGTGGTATCCGGCAGCTACCATTCGTCCTGGCTCGCCGAATCGCGGGACGCGCTCTACAACGCTGGCGGCGCCGTACTGGCGCGCATCGCAACCGGGGCGCCCGACAGTCATGTCGGCCAAGAGCTCGACGCGCAGGCGATGTTCACGCTGTCGCCGCAGATACAGGTCGGCGGCGGCTACGCGCACATCATGCCGGGCGCATTCCTGAAACAGGCCACACCCGGCGCGTCCTACAGCGCGCCGTACGTCATGGTCACTTACGTATTCCTCGCGGACAAATAGCGGATTTTATTCCGTAGGGGCCGCCTTGAGGCGGCCCGGAGACACCGATGAAGAAATCCTCGAGACGCACATTTATCAAGAACGCCGGTACCACGAGCCTCGCCGCCGGGCTGCTGAGCGGGCTTCCGGTCGGGTGGGTAGGCAGCGCCTACGCAGACGACTCGCCCGAAACGCCGAACATGCGCTTCGGCATCATCGCACTCACCGATTGCTCCTCGATCGTGATGGCGCACGAGTTGGGCTTCTTCAAGAAGTTCGGCATCAACTCCGTCGTGTCCAAGGAAGCGTCCTGGGCGGTCATCCGCGACAAGCTGACGCTCGGCGAGAACCAGGCCACGCACATGCTGATCGGCATGCCCATCGCGTCGACGATGGGGCTCGCCGGGTCGCCGGTGAAACCAATGGTGATCCCGTGGATCCTCAATCGGAACGGCCAGGCGATCACGCTGAACAACAAGCTGAAGGCCGCCGGTGTCAAGACCGCCAAGGACGTGAAGCCGCTCGCCGACAAGGCCAAGGCGGCAGGCGATCCGCTCGCGTTCGCGATGACGTTCCCACCAGGCACACACGCGATGTGGATCCGGTACTGGCTCGGATCCGGCGGCATTCATCCGGACAAGGACGTGTCGCTCATCACGATTCCGCCTCCGCAGATGGTAGCGAACATGAAGGTCGACAAGATGGACGGCTACTGCGTCGGAGAGCCCTGGAACCTCCGGGCCATCGTCGACGGCATCGGCTACACGGCCGTGACCACGCAGCAGATGTGGCAGGACCATCCGGAAAAGGTCTGCGCGTTCACCGAAGAGTTCGCGGCGAAGAATCCGAAGACCGTGAAGGCGGTGCTCAAGGCGCTGCACCTGGCGAGCGTGGAGCTCGACAAGCTCGAGAACCGGCCGAAGTTCGCCGAAATCGTGGGGCGGCCGACGTACATCAACTGCCCGCCCGAGATCATCACCGACCGGCTGCTCGGCAAGTACGACTACGGCGACGGCCGGAAGGAGCAGGACAAGTTCTACATGACGTTCTCGGACCGCGGGACCAACTATCCGGATCGGCTGTTCGCCACGTGGTTCCTGACGCAGTACCGGCGGTGGGGCATGGTCAAGGGCGCGCCGGACTACACGGGCATCAGCAAGCGGGTGATGCGCCCGGACATCTACCTCGAGGCGATGAAGGAACTGGGCGTGAAGCCGAAGGTCGCCGACGCGCAGAAGATCACGCTCTGGGACTCAGTGCTCGACGCGAAGGACCCGGAGAAGTACGCCAAGTCGTTCCCGGTGCACAGCCTGACCGAGGGCTAGGAGAACAGGACCACATGCGGAATCGACTGATCAACCTCCTTCTGCCATGTGTCGGTCTGGGGGCGGCGCTCCTCTTGTGGGGCGCCGCCGGCCGCGCCGTCACCGATCTTCCAAACCCGATCGAGACGTGGGAGGAGAGCAAGCTGTACATCCTGCAGCCGTTCGAAAAACGCGGCGAGATGGATCAGGGCATCGGCCGGCTGGCCTACTACAGCCTCGTGCGGGTGGCGAAGGGCTACGCGCTAGGCATTCTGCTCGGCACGCCGCTCGGCTTCCTGCTGGGCCTCTCGTCGACGCTCAAGCGGATGTTCGATCCGGTCATGCAGGTGCTGCGCCCCATCTCCCCGCTGGCCTGGCTGCCGCTCGGGCTGGTGATCTTTCAGAAGTCCGAGCCGGCCGCGCTCTTCGCAATCGCCATCTGCTGCATGTGGCCGACCGTGCTGAACACGATGCTCGGCGTCCGCTCGATCCCGCAGGACTACTGGAACGTGGCCAAGGTCCTCCGGCTGTCGCGGTTCACGACCTTCGTCAAGATCGTGGTGCCGGCGACGCTGCCGCAGATGTTTACGGGGTTTCGCCTCAGCCTCGGCATCGCCTGGCTGGTCATCGTGGCGAGCGAGATGCTCACCGGCACGCCAGGGGTCGGCGGCTTCCTCTGGCAGGAATACAACAGCCTGATCTACGCGCACATCCTGCTGGCCATCCTCACGATCGGCATCATCGGGTTCGTGCTCGATCGCATGATGGGATTTGCCGAGTCGAAGCTGCGGGCGATTTAAGAGAGCCGGAGATGAGTTGAGAGAGCCGGAGATGACGGAGGGAACGGTTCAACACGGAGCAACGGAGGCACGGAGACGCGACGGAGCCACGCCGGTGCCGCCGACCTTCGGTCGGCGCATGAATCGAGTGAGGATCGCATCACAAACCGCCCATGACGACTCGGCGGCTTGTGATGGGATCCTCGCTCGATCCATGTGCGCGAAGCGCGCGCACCGGCGTGTCAACTCCGTGCCTCCGTTACTCCGTGTGAACCCGTTGCCTCCGTCTCCTCCGTTCACACGTAGGGGCCGACCTTCAGGTCGGCCCAGGGAGTAGCTGGTTGGCATTCATCGAGATCACGGGCGTTTCGAAATCGTTCGGCGCACGTCACGTCCTGCACGACGTCTCGCTCTCGGTCGAGCACGGCGAGTTCGTGTCGATCGTCGGCAGCATGGGCTGCGGCAAGTCGACGTTCCTCAACATCGCCTCCGGGCTCGCGGCGCCAGACACTGGGAGCGTGACCATCGACGGCGCCCCGCTCCGTGGCATCCGAAAGGACGCCGCCATCGTCTTTCAGAACTACTCCCTGCTGCCGTGGTTCTCGGCGATCGAGAACGTTCGCCTGGCCGTGGATGCCGCGTTTCCTGAATGGCCGAAGACACAGCAGAAAGCCCAGTCGGCGCGCTACCTCGAGATGGTCGGCCTGGGGAACGCCTTGCATCGGCGGCCGGGTCAGCTCTCCGGCGGAATGCGCCAGCGTGTCGCCATCGCTCGCGCCTTCGCAATCGAGCCCGAGATCCTGTTCCTCGACGAACCGTTCGGGGCACTTGACGCGCTCACGCGCGCGTCGCTGCAGCAGGAGCTCCTGCGAATGTGCTCCGCCCGCGAGAAGCCGGTCACGGCCGTCATGATCAGCAACAACATCGACGAGGCGATTCTCCTGTCCGATCGCATCGTGCCGATGACCCGCGCCCCGCGGGCCACGCTCGGTCCAGCCGTCGAGGTGGCCCTCCCGCGGCCCCGCACTCTCGCGCAGTTGCTGCACGACGAGGAGGCCGAGCGCGTGCGGGCGCACGTGATCGAGTCGCTGACCGATGCGGTCGCGCGCGTGCGAGCGCACGGCCGCTGGCCGGCCACGCAGCCGGAGGTCGCTACGCCTGCTGTCGAACTCGTATCCGCGGAGACCAAGTGACCATGTATGCCCCACTGGAGTTGAGCGGCCTCACCAAGACGTTTCAGACGCCGGACGGACCGTTCACGGCCGTCAAGGATGTCTCCGCGCGCGTCCATGACGGCGAGTTCGTCTGCATCCTCGGGCACTCAGGGTGCGGGAAATCAACGGTGCTCTCGATCATCGCCGGGTTGGAACGGGCGACGTTGGGGGG
>ORMF010737716.1_pt1 | contig 13592 bp, 14 predicted proteins | sample 1779871 | NCBI WGS metagenome assembly ORMF01 (sample SAMEA104232316, study PRJEB22302) | groundwater metagenome | biome: forest; feature: aquifer; material: groundwater | place: USA | collected 2011-08-07 | depth 5.4 m | reverse complement strand
GCGCCGCCGCCGGTGGCAATGACCTGATGGTCGCTTCGTGTAATATGCCGGATGTAGCGCTCTTCGAAGCGCCGAAAAACCGCTTCGCCATGTTCGGAAAAAATGCGGGCAATGGGTTTTTTAGCGCTGTTTTCGATGAGCTCATCCACGTCCACAAATTTCCAGCCCAGGCGCTTGGCCAAGCGCTTGCCGATAGTGGTCTTGCCTGTTCCCATGAACCCGATCAGCGTGATATTCATTTGAATAGCGGATAGCGTTTAGCGTACAGCGTATAGAAAAAAGTGTCTTCCTAGACGCTACACGCTCTACGCTATACGCTAGAACCTCCGGACATCCGTCAGATAACCTTTCATGTTGCGGCGGATCTCGTGCAAAGAATCCCCGCCGAATTTCTGAAGCATGGCTTTGGCCAGCTCGAAGGCGACCATCGCTTCACCGATGACGCCGGCAGCCGGAACAGTGGTGACATCGGTGCGTTCAACGGTGGCCACCATCGGTTTTTTCGTGTTGATCTCAACCGAACGCATGGGCTTGCGCAGCGTAGAGAGCGGCTTAAGAAAGCCGCGCACAACAATAGGCTCCCCGTTTGTCATGCCGCCCTCAAAACCGCCGGAGCGGTTCGAATTGCGGTAAAAACCTTTTCCTTTGGCGTAGAAAATTTCATCGTGGACTTTTGAGCCGGGCAGCGATGCTGCCAAAACACCGTCGCCTACTTCAACCGCCTTCACCGCATGGATCGAAAGGACCGCGTGGCCTAAAATCGCGTCTAACCGTCGATCGTAATGAACATAGCTGCCGAGTCCTGCAGGCACACCTTCAGCAAGCACTTCGAAAATGCCTCCTAGCGTATCGCCGCTCTTAACGCAGGCGTCGATTTCTTTGATGATGCGCTTGGTGGCTTCCGCGTCCAAACAGCGAAGCGGAGTTGACTCAGCCTGTTTTCTTATTAAGAAAATAGTGGCTTTCCGGGGCTTGGCATTCACCGATCCCACGGCAGTCACGTGGCTTGCCAATTGAATACCTAAAGGAGCCAACAGTTCGCGGCATAAGGCCCCCACGGCCACGCGCGCTGCGGTTTCACGGGCGCTTGCCCGCTCAAGTACATTGCGAATATCGCGATGGCCGTATTTTATGGCCCCGGTTAAATCCGCGTGGCCAGGGCGCGGTTGGGTCACGACAGGCAAACGGTCAATGGATGCGTCTTTATTTTTGATCAGCATCGCAACCGGGCTTCCTAAAGTAACACCCCGGCGGATGCCGGAAACAATCTCAATGATATCCGGCTCAAACTGCATGCGCGGCCCGCGGCCGTAGCCTAATTGCCGGCGGCGCATCTGAACATTCAGCCGTGTTACGTCAACCGGAACCCCTGCAGGCATTCCCTCAACCGTTGCCACCAGGTAAGGCCCGTGTGATTCCCCTGCTGTGATGAACCTTAGCATACTGTTACCTCAGCCATGGACGATACTCCCATAAAAGCCGGACACTGTCTTCAAACCCGGTTGCCCGGATAATGTCGTTACCGGCAAACAGGGCCAAAACAAGGCCCAACGATAAAAACGGGCCGTAAGGAATAACATGCGAGCGCTTGACCAGCAAAACAACAAGCCCCGGAATCAACGCAAGCATCGGAGCGATAAAGAAAGTAAAAAGAACCAATTTCCAACCCAGAATAGTGCCTGCCATGGCAAGCAGCTTGATATCGCCGCCGCCCATACTTTCTTTGCGGAAAAGAATGTCTCCAAGAATGCCTGTGCCGTAAAGAACACCGCCGCCAACCAGCATGCCCACAAGCGCGCGGCCTAAAGAAACCCAGGGCGACGCTGTGCCGTGAAGCGCGGGCACCAAAAAACTTAAAATCAATCCCACCACGAGCCCGCCCAGGCTGATCTCATCTGGGATAATCTGAAAATCCAAGTCAATGATGCTGGAAGCAATGAGTGCCGCAACAAACATAGCGTAGATCCAGCCTATTAAATTAAGGCCGAAATGCGAAAACACCGCTGCAAAAGCCAGCGCTGTACCTGCTTCCACCAAAGGATAGCGCCAAGGAATTGCTTTTTTGCACTCTCGGCAGCGCGCACCGAGCATCAGCCAGCTTAAAACCGGAAGATTATCGTACCAGGCAATCAACGATTCGCACTGCGGGCAGCGCGACGGCGGATAAACCACAGACTGCTCGCGCGGCAAGCGGTAAATGCAAACGTTCAGAAAACTGCCGATACAACTGCCGAATAAAAATCCAATAACTCCTGCAGCCCACCCTGGTAAAACCTCTGTCATAAACAGAGAAACCCCAAATTACAAATTTCAAGATCCAAATAATTGCTTGGATTTTGTAATTTGGTGCTTATTTGGAAATTGGTATTTGGTGCTTGATGCTTCTGCATCATAGGGCTCGCTTAAGTGCTTCTCTCATGATTTCGATGGGAGCCTTCCTTCTTGTCCAAAGTTCCAGTGATTGGGCACCCTGGTATAGTAGCATCGACAGGCCGCCTGAAGCAACACATCCGCGTCGACGGGCAGCCTTCACCAGCTCTGTCTCTCTGTGATAAATCAAATCATAGACGCGCGTGGCACGCTGCAAGTGGCTCAAATCAACCGGCGGCTTACCCGGCTGCATGCCCACGGTGGTTGCATTGATCAGCCAGTCGGCATCTTTAAGATGAAGCTTATCCAGTGTGGTGGCTTTAATGGCGCCGGTGCCTGCATGCCAATGGCTGGCTTGCCGAGCCAATCGTTTCGCCTTCGACAGATGGCGATTCGCAATCGTCAAGCGCATGCCGCGGATGCCTGACAAAGCCCAAACAACCGCCCGCGCCGCACCGCCTGCGCCAAGGACAACCGCATGCCCCGCTTCAACCCTGCCCATCTCTCTAAGCGCCTTAAGAAACCCTAAGGCGTCTGTGTTGTAGCCGGTTATTTTCCGGTTGCGGATAACGAGGGTATTGACAGCTCCGATGGCTTTTGCTGCAGGGTCTAAGCCGTCAACCAAAGGAATGACACGCTCTTTAAGCGGTACCGTCACATTGAGCCCTTCCACGCCACAAAGCACCAAAGCGCGAAGGATGGGCTTAAGATAGTTTGGCGGTGCTTCAAAGGGTGAATAGACAGCGTCGATCTTAAGGGCTTTAAGCGCTGCCGAATGCATCGCAGGCGAGAGGCTGTGGGCTATCGGCGAGCCTATCACCCCGAAGAGGCGCGTCATCCGGCTTAAGGATTGAGCGTTTGTTGCTTCTTGCTTATATAGCCGCGGCGCTTCGAGGAGGCGATGAGCTTATTAATCGCATTAAGATACGCTTTTGCAGAGGCTTCGATGATATCGGTAGAAGCACCCCTGCCGCTGACCTCAAAACCATGATGGCGCAAGCGGACTACGACTTCACCTTGCGCATCTTTGCCCTTGGTCACCGCGTGCAAACCATAATCCGCCAGCTCCGGAGACAAGCCTGTCAACCGGTCGATGGTTTTATAGCAAGCGTCCACCGGCCCGTCGCCGCAAGCCGCATCTTGTTGCAGCTCTTTACCTTCTTTGGAGAGGCGGATAGTTGCCGTAGGCACCGTGTCGCTGCCTGAAGAAGTATGCACGTAAACAAGTTTATACACTTCCTGCTCAGCGGGAAGCTCATCCTCAACAATGGCAATCAAATCCTCGTCGAAAACTTGCTTCTTTTTATCGGCGAGCGCCTTAAACCGCTCAAAAGCCTTGCCTAATTCAGCGTCGGATAATTTCAAGCCGAGCGTTGTTAAGCGCTTGGCAAACGCATGCCTGCCGGAAAGCTTGCCCAAGACCAGCTTGCTTTCGACCAAGCCGATATCCTGGGGCCGCATGATTTCATAGGTGAGCCTGTGCTTTAAAATCCCGTCCTGATGGATGCCGGACTCATGCCGGAAAGCATTTTCACCGACGATGGCTTTGTTCGGCTGGACCACGATGCCAGTCAGCGTGCTTACCAGGCGCGAAGCTTTCATGATTTGCCTGGTGTCGATGCCGGTTGTTGCGCCATAGTATTCTGGCCGCGTTTTCAGCGACATCACGATTTCTTCAAGCGACGCATTGCCTGCGCGCTCACCGATGCCGTTGACTGTGCACTCCACCTGATCGGCGCCGTTTTTGATGGCGGCCAGCGAATTAGGCACCGCCAGCCCCAAATCGTTATGGCAGTGCACGCTGATGCGCACTTTGTTGATGTTCGCAACGCCTTCTTTCAGGCCGCGGATAAGCAGGCCGAACTGCTCGGGAATAGCATAGCCAACCGTATCTGGAATGTTCACGGTAGTGGCCCCTGCTTTGATTACGGCAGCAACCACCTTATGCAAAAATTCAGGCTCGGTGCGCGATGCATCCTCGGGTGAAAATTCGATGTCGCTCGTGTATTTTTTGGCGTAGCCCACCGCCCATACCGCCTGCTTTAAAATTTCCGCTTCCGCCTTTTTTAACTTGTATTTGCGGTGAATCGGCGAAGTGGCCAGGAAAACATGGATGCGCTTACGCTTGGCGGGTGCCAAAGCATGCGCAGCCGCATCAATATCCGCAGGCAGCGACCGCGCCAGCGCTGCAATTACCGGGCCTTTGATTGTTTGCGCAATGAGCTTGACCGCTTGTGAGTCGCCGGGAGAAGCGATTGGAAAACCGCCCTCAATCACGTCGACGCCCAAACGCACCAACTGCCTGGCAATTTCCACTTTTTCCGGCGGTGTCAGGCTCGCACCCGGACACTGCTCACCGTCTCTTAATGTCGTATCAAAAATGATGATTCTTCTCATTATTCGTCCACTCCGCCTTCTTCAATATACGGTTCGATAAGGTCAATCAGCCTGTCCAAGGTATCGATAAGGTTTGCTTCGCCTGCATCGAGCAGGCGAAGGCGCACCTGGGCAAGGTCCACGCGCTTGCGGATAATGAGTTCCGAAAGCGCGTCAGCTATTTGGCCTTTCTCGCTGCCCTGCGCATCATGATACTGCGCTAAAGCCGCGATAAAAAGCTCCGGATTGTGCGTATTGGCTTCAAACATAAAAGGCCTTAGCAGGTTAAGCGGCTTGGCACGCTTTTTTAACCGACGGTTGGCGAACGAACCAAAAAAGGCAACCGTTCCACAGTACAACAAACAACAAACCGCCCCACTGGGAGATTTGTTCCGTTAATTTCACGCTGTTTTGTATTTGAACTTGCGTTGTCCAAGGCACAGCACGAGAGAGTAAATTGAACATCAATTCTGAGAGCGAATGCCGATACGTCACTAAAGGCGATGCCAACCACCACCAAAAATAAAAAATAATAGCAACCACCGATTGGATGGCCACCCACTTAATGACCCACACCCGGCGTTTTAGAAAGCCGATCCCGGTAAATGCAGTGCCCAATCCCAGCAACGCTTGCACACCATAGCCGAAACGGATGCCCGGAGATTTCAGCAACTGATCTAATTCGACAAAACGCTTATCAAGCTCTTGTTGAATCTCCTCAATCTGCCTTGTGAGTACGCCCTTTTGCTGGATACGCGCCTCCACCAAGCTTAGCTGACGATCAATCTGGGCCTTAGCTTGTGCAAGCTGGCCAGATCCCGACAGCAAAGAAACTAGGGAAAAAGCCACTGCAATACTGCCGGCAACCAACAAAAAACCGCCAAGTAAGTTTAGCTGTTTGAGTTTTTTATCTGCCGCCATTTTTGCTGCAAGCCACGGTTACGAACGGTTTCGAATCAGTTGCCGCCCTTTTGCCTGTTTGGGCGCTGCTTTAGTTTTTCCTTGCCCGGGATTTGAAATCCACGACATCATGCTGCGCAGTTGGCGGCCCACCACTTCAACCGGATGGTTCTCATCTTGTTGCATCAGGCGCGTGAAGTTGGGCCTTCCGGCATTGTGCTCAGCAACCCACTCGCGGGCAAACTTGCCCGACTGGATATCGTTCAGCAATTGCTTCATGTTGGCTTTCACATGGGCATCAATCACTTTGGGCCCACAGTGGACATCGCCCCACTTGGCGGTGTCAGATACGCGCTTGCGCATGCCTTGGATGCCGGAAGCCCAAATCATGTCGGTAATAAGCTTAAGCTCGTGCAAGCATTCAAAATAGGCCAGCTCCGGCTGATAACCTGCTTCAACCAGCGTCTCAAATCCGGCCTTAATCAAGGCTGAAGCGCCCCCGCATAAAACCGCCTGCTCGCCGAAATGGTCTGTCTCAGTTTCTTCCTTAAAAGTGGTTTCAAGCACGCCTGCGCGCGTAGCCCCCACGCCCTTAGCCCATGCCAGCGCTGTTGCCTTCGCTGAGCCTGAAGCATTCTGATAGACGGCAATCAGCGCAGGCACCCCTTTGCCTTCAACATACTGAGTGCGCACCAGGCTTCCCGGCCCTTTCGGTGCCACCATAATGACATCCACATTTTTTGGCGGCTGAATCAGCTTATAAAGAACGGCGAATCCGTGCGAAAAGCCCAATGTCTTGCCCGGCTTCATGTGCGGCGCAATGGATTCGCGGTAAATATCAGCTTGGGCCGTATCCTGCGTCAAAATAATAATCACATCTGCTTTTTTGGAAGCCTCCGCCACCGGCATCGGCTTAAAACCGTCTTTCTTGGCCAAATCATAATTTACTCCGCCGGGCCTTTGGGCCACAATGACCTTAACACCGCTATCGCGTAAATTCAGCGCCTGGCCGCGGCCTTGAATACCATAACCAATAACAGCGACAGTCTTGCCTTTTAAGGCTTTTAAATCCGCATCTTTGTCGTAATAAATCTTAGCCATTAAACGCGCTCCTTAATTTGCTTAACTTCACCGAACCAAATCATAACATCAGGCCTTTTCAGGTAGCGGATCATCAAGTAATGGCAAGCAGTTGTAAAAGTAACCGCAAGTCCGATGCCGGGACTCCTGGCAGCGATGAACAGCGCGGAAACCGCCAGCGTAGAAACAATCAAAAGCCAAGAAGTTCCCAGCGCAAAGCGCCTTCCCCAAGGTTTAAGCCAGGCTAGGCCTAAGGTTGCGGCAGCTGAAAGCCCAAACCAGAGCACTGTCCAAAACAGCGGCTGATGGCTTAAGCCTAAAACCGCCTTCCACAGGCTCGCTGCAGAATAAAAAGCAACCGCGCCGTAGAAGAGCGCCAACAAAGCAATAGGCCAGGGAATCATGAAATTTATCCCGGCCCGCCAGGGCAGCAGCCGGGGCGGGCGTTATGCTTACTTTTCGAGGGCGACGCGGCCTGTGCGGACAAGCTTGGTAATCCCGTGGCTGCGCAATTCATCCACCAGCTTATCAAGCACGTGGGTGTCGCCGGTTACTTCAACCACAACCGATTGATCCGTTGTGTGGGCCAGCTTGGCGCCATAGCGCTTGGTCAGCGCATCCAGTTCAGATTTAGTTTTGCCGTTTACTTTAACGTGGGCCAGTAGCAGCTCACGGTCGATAAATTCGCCGGGTTTCAGCTCCTGGACTTCGATCACATCGATCAGGCGGCTTAACTGGGCCTTGACCTGCTCCAGTTTGACCGCATCCGCATCCACCACTATTGTCATACGGGAGACGGTGGAGTCTTCCGTAGTGCTGACGGTCAAAGAATCAATGTTAAAGCCGCGTGCGCTGATCAAGCCTGCCACGCGCGAGAGTACACCAAAGTGATTCTCAACGATCAGCGATATTGTATGTTTGCTAGTTTTCTCGCTCATAGAAATATCCTTAGCGTGTAGCGTTCAGCGGATAGAAAACGGTTTTTCTATACGCTCTACGCTAAACGCTACCATCAACCGAGGCTCAGCTTGGATTCTTCATCCGGCGTAGCACGGCGATGCTGGGCCACGCCGCCGTCTTTGCTTAACATTTCAAACGTGCCAAGCATTTGGAAGTGCGGCTTGCCCGGAGCGATCATGGGCCAGCAATCTTCCTTCTTCTCCACCAGGAAGTCGATGACGGTCGGCCTGTCATTGATGGACATGGCCTTATCGATGGCTGCGCGCACGTCAGACTTCTTTTCCACGCGGATGCCGGCGCAGCCGTAGGCTTCGGCCAGCTTCACAAAATCCACCGTATTCACGATTGAAGAGGCGTAGCGGCCCTCGTAGAACTGGTCCTGCCATTGGCGGACCATGCCGTGAAATTCGTTGTTCATGATGGCGATTTTAACCGGAAGCTTGTGCTTTGCCGCCGTCGCCAACTCAACAGAAGTCATTTGGAAACTGCCGTCGCCGTCAATGTCCCAAACAGTTTTCTCGGGGCAGCCGAATTGCGCGCCGATGGCTGCCGGCAAGCCAAAACCCATCGTGCCCAAACCGCCGCTGGTAATGAGCGAGCGCGGGTGGTTGAACTGATAGTACTGCGCCGCCCACATCTGGTGCTGGCCCACGCCGGTGGCCACAATGGCGTTGCCATGAGTTGCCTCAGAGATCTGCTGAATGATGTATTGGGGCAGAATCCGCGACTTTTCGCGATAGGTCAGCGGGCGTTCGCGCTTCATCGTTTCAATGTGTTTAAGCCAAGCTACCGTATCCAGCGGCTTGACCAGTTTGTTCAGTTCGCGCAGCGCTTCCTTCACATCGCCCACAATCGGAAAATCAACCTGCACCGTCTTGTTGATCTGCGAGGGGTCCACGTCGATATGGATTTTTTTCGCGTTTTTGGCGAACTCATCTGGCTTGCCGGTGACGCGGTCGTCGAAACGCGCGCCGATGCCGATAAGCAGGTCGCATTCGGCAACAGCCAGGTTGGTGTATTCAAAACCGTGCATGCCCAGCATGCCGAGGCTTAAACCATCTGACTCAGGAAAGCTGCCCAGCCCTAAAAGGCTTGTTGTCACCGGCGCGTGAAGCGCCTTGGCTAATTTCAATAATTCTTCTGAAGCACCACTATGGATAATACCGGCGCCCGCATAAATAACCGGCTTCTTCGCTTTGGCAATTGCCGCGGCAGCTGCCTTTATTTGATCCATTTGTATGGGGGGCGCTGCCTGCACACGGTAGCCGCGGATAGCCACTTTGACGTCGATAAACTCTGCTTCGCCGACGGTTGAGTCAACGGGCAAATCGATGAGCACCGGGCCGGGGCGGCCGGTTCGCGCAATGTAAAAAGCTTCGCGCACCACCCGCGCCATGTCCTTGGGATCCCTGACCAAATAACTGTGCTTTGTCACAGACCGGGTAATGCCGATGGTATCAGCTTCCTGAAAAGCATCGTTGCCGATAACGGAGGTGCGCACCTGGCCGGTTATAGCAACCATGGGGATGGAATCCATGTAAGCATTGGCAATGCCGGTAACCAGATTGGTCGCACCGGGGCCTGAGGTGGCCAGGCACACGCCGACCTTGCCTGTAGCCCTGGCAAAACCGTCAGCCATGTGTGCAGCGCCCTGCTCATGCGCCGTCAGGATGACCTTGATCTTGGATTGGTAAAGCGCGTCAAACGTGGGTAGATTGGCCCCGCCGGGGATGCCGAAAACAGTCTCGACACCCTCCCGCTGGAGGCATTCGATCAGGATTTGAGCGCCTTTAAGTTTTTGGGGCATAGTAAACGTGAATTATATCACGCTGATGCGTCGAAAAAAAGAACTTCCTTAGGTTCTAAGCTTTTACAGCGTGGGTAGTTGCGGCGAGCACAGCGCTGGCGCGGTCGGGGCCGCGGACAGAACAGTCCAACGGATAAAGGTAAAGTGGAACGAGTGTTGCCGGGTCTTCATGTTGGTTATTAAGCAATCGCTCCCTGCCCAGCCTGGCCAGGATGCCGGCTTTCGGCCAGGAAGCATCCGAAGGTGCAAACTGCGCCTTATCGCCGAGCTGCTTGACTATCTGCTCCTGATAAAGCCTGCAGCCGTCTCCGACAAATAAGGTCGGCTGCTTAATGGCAGGCAGCCATTCTGACAAATGGCCTAAAAAGAAGTCGGATTGTCGCTTCGCAATAGGGCCTTTTCCGTCATAAAGTGCTGCGTAGACGTTCTTCTGCTTGGCATCTAACAGGATGCAGATGGGAAGCATCGCATAGGACAAGCCGGATGCCAGCACATCTAAAGAAGCAACCGCCACAACCGGTTTCTTCGACACGTAAGCCATGGCTTTGACAAAGGCCATGCCGATGCGCAAGCCGGTAAACGAGCCTGGGCCGATATCCACAATAAACCCTTCCAGTTGATCCAGCGTCAGCTTTGCCGCCTGCAAAACACGCTTAACCGCATCAGGCAGTTCAACCGCATGCGGATAATCAGCCAAAAGTTCGAAGCTGGCTATTACTTCATCCCCTTCAATGACCGCAACGCCCATTTGGCGCGTGGCGGTTTCAATCGCAAGCAGTGCCATGGGTATCCTCTGAAATGTCGTGGCTGGGGGCAAGGCCCTGAAACCGTTGTTTAATCGCTTTGCTTTGCGCAAGCAACGTAATGCGGCGGCGGTTGGTGCTTAAGTGCGCAAACTCAATGTCAATCCGCTGGTCCGGCAACAGCTCGGATACCCGCTCTGCCCATTCAATCACCGTGATCTTATCCGGATGAATCAATTGTTCGACGTCCAACCACACCGCAGCCGGTGCTGCCGCCAATCGATAAGCATCCATATGCACGACAGAGGGTGCCCCCGCATACTCGCGCATCAGCACAAACGTAGGGCTTTTAACCGAAGCTGATGCAATACCGGTTCCTTTTACCAGCCCCTGCACGAAGGTGGTTTTGCCGCTTCCTAAATCACCATGCAGGGCCACCACATCACCGGGCTTTAAACAGTTCCCAATCTTCTCCGCTAAGGCTTGCGTTTCCTCAACCGTATTGGTTACCCAGGACGGGTTTTCTTCTGTCGATTGCTTTTGAGGTGGCTTTCGAGCCATTAAAAGTGGCGAAATCCTTCCGGGTTCAACGGTTGAATAGTCCCCTGCGCTGTTTTAAGGCTCACTCCGACGCCGCGGCCAATCACTGAACCAACAGGCGTTACCGCGCAGGTACCAATTCGCCGGGGCACGCGCGATGCCTCTTGCGGTGAGACAGCAAAGAGCAGTTCAAAATCTTCTCCATCCATCAGCGCATGCTTTAACGTACGCCCTGCGCGGGATACAGGAATGCGCGCAGCATCCACCTGCATCTTCACCCGGCTTGCACGGCTCATCTGCCACAAATCGTTCGCTAGCCCGTCGGACAAATCCATCATGGCGTGCAGCCGCACACATTTTAGCAGCTTTTGCGCTTCAAAAAGCCGCGGGGTAAAGCGCGCATGGCGGCCGCTTATGTAAGAACCGCCCAGTTTCCCTGTCACAAAGAGTATGTCGCCCACCTGGGCGCCGCTGCGCAGCACCACATTTTCCGGGCTGACACTGCCGATGATGGCGACATCGATAATTATTTTTGATGACTTGGTGGTATCGCCACCGACAATGCTTAAGCCATACTGCCGGGCACAGCGGCTCAAGCCCGCGTAGAGCTGGTCGACAAACTTAACCGGCGTTGCGGGGGAAAGTCCGAGCGATACCACCGCCCAATGCGGTATTCCCCCCATCGCCGCAATGTCGCTGATATTGGCTGCTAGCGCCTTCCACCCTATCCACGGCGCAGGAACGCGGCTTTTGAGAAAGTGCACACCCTCCACAAACAGGTCGCTGGCAAAAAGCAGGTGCCCGTGTTTTGGCGGCTTTAAAACCGCGGCGTCATCGCCCAAGCCTATCAGTACCGATCTATCCCGGGTAACGCTTCGGCAAATGCGGTTGATAACACCCGCTTCGCCTATTTGGCTAACGCGGCGCACAACCATCAATCAAGAAGCGGGCGTTAGGTAACGGTACACAATCGCCATGCCCATCAACAAGCTGTTATGGGCCGCGTGGACCAAAAAAGAGCCAGTTAATGAGCCTGAGCGCTCGTAAATATAGGCCAGCAGGCAGCCCAAAAGCATGATAGGAAGAAAACCGATCAGGTTCGTGTGAATCATGCCGAAAAGAGCACCGCTGAGCCCCATGGCAACCCAGCGGGAGGTTTTTTGTTTAAGCGCCGGATAAAGCACTCCCCGGAAAAAACATTCTTCTGCGAGGGGGCCGATCACACATGACAGCAAAACAGTAATCGCAAATACCCAGGGACGATGTTCCTGAAAAATCAGCTCTTGAATCGGCTCTGCCGGGGGTTCCCAGTGAAGCTTGTTTGCAATTTCAACGATCAAAAAAAGCAGCAGCATCAACCAGGGAAACAAAGTCACGTAACTGCGGATGGCCAGCCGGACTGATTTATTGTTCTTTTCCCGGACAAATCCAACCGTTTCCCAAGCATGGGTATTGCGTTTTCCTTCGGCAAATACCAATACGGCTAAGATGATAAACGTATCCAATATAACCATGGATACCGGTATCCAAAGATGGACGTCCAATTCCCAGCGCGGCTCGATGCTTAAAAGCGCTAAACGCGTAAAAGGCATGAGTGCCGCTGCCAATAACACCAAAAAAACAATACGGCTAAGCTCGTGCACCGACCAGGCAGGCAGACGCGCCTGCGGAAACTGCCATAATGATTTTAAACGGCCGGACAGAATGCCCCAAACAGAAAGCACGATTCCAAAGATGGCTATCATCATTGTTGCCAATGACGTGGCAGACATGACCAACGCTGCTGCGGGTTTTTCTTTGGCTAGCTTTTGCATCGCAGCCATATCCAACGAGACTTCAATGCTTTTGCGGGCCGCAGAAGCCTGCTGCTGAGTCTCCGGCACCTCATGCTGCCGCCCATGCCCGGTCATAATCGCATGGGCATAAAGCCAAATCACCATGCCTGATAAAAACACATAAAACAGGCGGCCGCGCAGCAGGCGTTGCATTATTTTTTAGCGCCTTGAGGTTCAAGCCGCGGGAACAAAATAGGATGCACCCCAAGCGCCTGCCCTGCCGGTAATAAACCCCACTGGCCGGCGTCTTTAAATCGCCGGGGGCCTGCGCAGCCAAGCTGCTTCCACATTTCTTCAGAGACTGAAGGCATAAACGGCTCAAGATGGATCGCCACGACGCGCAGCACCTCGGCAAGCACCGCAAGCACGCAATCAAGCTGCTTGGCCTGCTCCGGTTGTTTGGCCAATTTCCAGGGGGCGGAGGTTTCAACAAATTGATTGGCGCGCGCTATCACCCCCATGATGGACTCCAGTGCTACGGAAAATTCAATATTAGCCATGGCAAGCGCTACCCCGGTTTGCAATTGCACCGTGGCTTCAGCCAATGGCTTGGCACCGCCGACAGTGTCCAGGCTGTTCATCGCAGGTACCGACGGAATTTTTGCCTCACGGTAGCGCTCAATCATGGAGCAGGTGCGGTTTACCAGGTTGCCTAAATCGTTGGCCAGGTCAGAGCTTAGCCGCTTAAACAGCGCCTCTTCGGAAAAAGCACCATCCTGCCCGAAAGAAATCTCACGCAGCAAAAAGTAGCGGTAAATATCAGCGGCAAAAGGCTGGCCTTTAAGCACTTCGTGAATGACAACCGCGGGGTTGACTATATTGCCGAGTGATTTGGACATTTTCTGCTCGCCGACCTTCCACCAGCCGTGGGCGACAATTGTTTTTGGCATGAGCTCATCTGCAAATCCGAGCGCGTGCAGCAAAATAAGCCAATAGAGCGTGTGATGGCGCAGGATGTCTTTGCCGATAAAATGCACATCT
>ORMF010697190.1_pt1 | contig 13594 bp, 14 predicted proteins | sample 1779871 | NCBI WGS metagenome assembly ORMF01 (sample SAMEA104232316, study PRJEB22302) | groundwater metagenome | biome: forest; feature: aquifer; material: groundwater | place: USA | collected 2011-08-07 | depth 5.4 m | reverse complement strand
TCACAGATTGCCGGTGGTGGTGATCGGGGAGGACGCGCACCGGGCGCTGTTCTCCACGCTGGACCCGGTGGGAAAGATGTTGGAGGTGGACGGGCACCAGTTCGAGGTGATCGGCGTGATGCATCGGCCGCCGAACCAGTTTCCTGGTGACAGCGATAACCGGGTGCTGCTGCCCTACTTCACCATGCGCAAGATGTTCCCGAACGCGCAGGAACACATGCTGGTGGTGGTGGCGATGCCGGGTCAACTGGCCGCGGCCATGGACGAGGTGAGGACTGTCTTGCGGATCGAGCGTCGCGTTCCCTACGACAAGCCGGATAGTTTCAGTCTTTCCACGGCCGAGCAGATGATCGAGGATTTCCGCAAAGTGACCTCGACGGTAGCCATTGTGATGGTGGTGTTGAGTTCGATCGGGCTGCTGGTGGGCGGCATCGGCGTGATGAACATCATGCTGGTGTCGGTGACCGAGCGCACACACGAGATCGGCATCCGCAAGGCGCTGGGGGCGCGGCGGCAGGACATCGTGGTGCAGTTTCTCACCGAAGCGGTGGTGTTGACCGCGTTGGGCGGATTGGCCGGGATGATCTTCGGGTGGAGTGTTTCGCTGGCGGCGCGGTTGATCTTTCCCTCGTTGCCCACGGCGGTGCCGCTCTGGGCGGCGGTGCTGGGAGTAGCGGTGTCGGTGGGAGTGGGGATTTTCTTCGGGATCTGGCCGGCGAGCAAGGCGGCGCGCTTGGATCCGGTGGTGGCCTTGCGCTACGAGTAGCGGCGCGTGCCGGGGAACGGTTTGAGGCCCAATGCGGCAGTCTTGCCCCACCCATCCATGCCTCTTTGTGCTCGTCGGCCCCTTACGCCACATTCAGAATCTTAGGCGAGTATCTCGACGGCCTGCCTCACCATAAATATGGGATACTGGCATCGTGAAGACCACGCTGGAGATCCCAGACCCGACCTTTCGCAAGGCCAAGGCTACTGCCGGTGCGTTGGGAATTCCATTACGCGAGTACGTTACTTGCATCTCTCATCTCCTAGTCCATGCAAACGACCCGACCTCGCGCAGGAACTGTGTGGTAACGCGGATCATTCCGTACTCCTCCACGTCCTGGAGTTGCTGCTGCTGGATCGTAGCGCGGAGGGCTGCATCCCGCCACAGCCGCCAGATGCCGTCGGCCAGCGCCTCGAAGTCCTCCGGATCAACCAACAGCCCGTGCTTCACGACTTCCGGGACGGCGGCGGCCCGGGCGGCGACAATCGGCTTGCCGGCTGCCATCGCCTCCAGGAAGACGATGCCGAAGCCCTCCTGGACACTCGGCAGGCAAAAGACGTCGGCGCGATTATATTCACGAGCGAGCTCGTGCCGGGGAAGTTCCCCGACCCAACTCACGATGCGTTCGAGCTTAAGTTCACGCCACAATCGGAAGAGTGCCGGCGCCTCTGGACCGCCGCCAACCACCCGGATCCGCAGTCCGGGGATCCGCCGCCGCAACCAGTGCGCCGCACGAAGGAGCAGCGCCAGCCGTTTGCGGGGATAGAAGCGACAAACGCAGAGCACAATGAATTCGTCCGCGGGCTTCGTGGCGGGGGTCTCGCGAAACAGACGCCGCCAGGTGTCGAGGTCGATCATTTCCGGCACAACGGCGATCGAGCCGCGCACTCCATATAGCTCTTGCAGGCGCTGCTTGCAGTACTCGCTGATGGTAATGACGAGGTCGGCACGCCTGGCGTGTTCCGCCTCCCAACGGGACTGGAGGGCCATGCCGGCCCGCGCAATGCCGCGCTCAAACGGAAGAGCGTCCGCGAGCACGCCCTTTATGTTCGCAATGTGGGGGATTCGCTGTTGCCCGGGGAGAGCAAAGCCATCGAGATCGAAGCCAATGATCGCGTCGAAGTTCCATTGGCGCCGCCATCTCAGTGCCTGGTTAAAGAGATAGCGCTCCACCAGAGACGACCCCAGCCGGACTTCCTGCGTGATCATCTCCACGTGGTTTCCCAGGGCAATGGCGCCCGCCGCCAGTGTGCTGATGCCTACATAGCAACCGCTGCCGCGGTGGACAGTTTGTGGGATCGCCGTGATGAACCCTAGCCGCCGGCTCAACCCGCCGCCCTCGACAGCACTAATTTGACTCATGGTTTCGGTTGTCACTTGCGCCATTTTCGCGCCCTGCGGCGCACGGCTTCCCCCAACGTACGAGGGCGAAGGTTGCTCGGCTTCGCCCTGGGTAGTCCGCCGCGCGCTCCTTTCGAGCGAGCGATGGTGTCGGCCTCCTCCGGCTGTTCTGATGAGCGGTTTAACGCTCCTTTGGAGATCCGTAAAGCAGGGGAGACGGTGAGAACCCTGCACCAGTATTTACAAGCTGAAACTCTCACGACCCCGCTTTCCTGCCGCCGTCCTCCTTCGGAAAGGGCGCTAAAAGGGCTAAACAGCAAAACACCCAAAAGGCCGGTCAGGACTGCTTCCCGACCCTAAAGCTGTTTGCACTCATAGGGCCAATCCACAGCCGCTGTCTGGCGGCGGCAGTGTATGTCCACCGAGGAGCGCTTACCTGGCGGCGCAGTATGGTCATTTGACCATATGTGATCACTAGGGGTTCTTCCGCGGACAGGTCAGCCGCAGTCGATTCGCCGATGCCGGCAATCGGGAGGGATTCCGTTGATTGCTGCCCGGATTGAATCCGGCCAGTATCGTCCATAACAATCGAGCAGTAGTCTCACTGTTGCGTGCCTGGGAAGCGGAGAGCCCCCTCGTCCCATGAACTGGGCCTCTACGTGCTCTTGGAGCATGAAGTCCTCTCTTCCGTGACTGAGCGAGGGCACCGTGCTCTGGGCTGGCGCCGGAGCGAACGAGGTCGTTTCCCCGGGGGCGTGGTCAACGAGTTGGAAGGGAGGCAGATTCCGGATGAGCCGCTTAACCACCTTCTTCAGAGGCGCAGACACCGCGTTCGGGGTGTTCTTTCCAAAACACCATGGACTTGCGGTCTTTCCTAACTTCGCGGACGCCAACGGCGCTAAGGCGGAACTGCATCTCGCCGGCTATGGTGTTGAGGGAGACGTGATCGCGGCGACAGGTGAAGAAGTGGTCCAGTTCGCCGACGAACACCTACACAAGGACGGACTGTGGGGATTGCTCATGACGGAGTTGTCTCGAACGATTGGGACCGAGGCGGCGTACGCCGACAATGATCTGGCGGCGGCCAAGCGGGGCGAAGCGTTCGTCGCGGTGCGCTGTCCCACCGAGAAGGCGAGATCCGAGGCGTGGAGAGTTCTCGAACCCAGGCGCCCATTGGTAGCCCGCTACTACTTCTCCGGTGGAATTGAACACATGGCGGGGGAAATATGAAATACGAACCGGTGCGGGCATGAGCGCGACTACAGGCTCGCCGAGCGCACTTTCGAGGCTGGTGAGCAGGCAGGAAGTCGCTGAGCGCACGATGGCATTCCGATTTGAGAAGCCATCGAACTGGACTTTCCAAGCGGGCCAGTATCTGGACATGACGGTGATTGATCCCGAGGAAACGGATGCGGAAGGGAATACGCGAACATTTTCCATCGCGAGCAGTCCTCACGAGACGACCTTGATGGTGGCCACGCGCATGCGCGATACGGCTTTCAAGCGAACATTAAAGGCGCTACAGCTGGGCACGGCAGTTCAGATTGATGGTCCAGCGGGCGTGCTGACACTTGACAGTAACTCGGCGCGAACGGCCGTGCTGCTGGCGGGCGGGATCGGCATCACGCCGTTCCGGAGCATGGTGCTTCGAGCGGCGGAACAGGAACTCCCTCGCCAGATCTTCCTGTTCTACTCGAACCACCGGCCCGAGGACGCTCCGTTTCTCGATGAGCTCCAGGCGCTGGAGCGTGAGAATCCGAACTACAAGCTGATTGCGAGTATGACGGAGATGGCGAAATCGCAGCGGCGCTGGAACGGCGAGACGGGGAAGATCGACAAAGGGATGCTGTCGAGGTATCTGAAGAATGCCGTGTCGCCAATCTACTATGTAGCCGGGCCGCCTGAGATGGTGAAGGGGCTCCACGGGATGCTCAGTGAGGCGGAGACCGGGAATGACGATATCCGTGTGGAGGAGTTTGCAGGGTATTGAAATGGGCGCAGCAATGGCCAATAAAATGCGAAGGGATGGGATGGAGGTCCGATGAAAACGAAAATTCGCAAACTCGAATTGGCGGTGCTGACCGCCGGCTTGCTGATGAACGTTGGTGCGGTGCGCGCGCAGGACGACGGTAAGAAGCCTTCGAGCTACGCGCCGGTCGACATTCACGAGAGCTTCTCCACGATCATGAGCCGCATGGTCGCGGCAAAGCCGGAGATCATGAAGCGGCACATGGCCCTGCTGGAGCAGCGCTACGATTTGAGCAATCGCCCGGTCCAGGGAGTCAAGATGTCCGGGGGCAAGGCAGTGCAACAGGGTGTGCGAGTCAAACTCACCGGCGGCACCAGCTGGGACCAGCTTTCGAAGTTGAGCCCGGAGCAGATCAAGGAGCGGAGCCTGTATCCGGCCGGTTTTGAGCCTCTGCCCCATCCGAATCATCCCGAGGGCGGGATGTTGTTCCCAAAGTTCGAAATCGATGAGGTGAAGAAGCAGGAAGGCCGCGACCTGACTCGCTACGATCTTGATTTCGACACTCCAGACCACTTCCTGCCGGACTTTCCTCCGCCAATCTTCCTGACGACCCGCGTGGATCTGGGCGATGTGTCGAAAGGCAAGCTGATTACCATCGACAATTTCTACGAAGTATTCAACGGACTATTGAATCCCAAGCAGTTGGAGGGACTACGCCTGCTTGTGACCCCGTTCCCGCAGCAACAGTTCAATGCCACGGAAGACCGGCGCTCGGAGCGAGTGAGCCGGGGCGTAACCTGCTTCGATTGTCATGCGAACGGCCATACCAATCGGGCCACTCATCTGGTGGGCGACACGCGGCCGCAGGAGTTCCGTCATCGGATCAACACGCCGTCGCTGCGCGGCGTGAATGTTCAACGTCTGTTCGGCTCTCAGAGAGCGATGAAGAGCGTCGAGGACTTCACCGAGTTTGAGCAGCGCGCCGCGTATTTTGACGGAGACCCGGTGATCGCGCAGAAGAAGGGCGTGAGTATTCTCGACCGTGGCAGTCAGGTCCACGCAATGGCGGAGTTTCAGGAACTGCTGAACTTTCCACCCACTCCCAAGCTCGGTGTAGACGGAAAGCTGAATCCCAAGAAGGCGGATGCGGCGGAAATGCGCGGCCAGGCTGTGTTTTTTGGTAAGGGGCAGTGCGGGTCATGCCATCCGGCGCCGTACTACACCGACAACAACATGCACAACCTCCAGACGGAGCGATTTTTCAAGTCGCATATGGTCAACGGGATGATGTCTTACGGAGATGGGCCGATCAAGACATTTCCGCTACGCGGGGTCAAGGACTCGCCGCCGTACCTGCATGATGGCCGGTTGCTGACACTCGAAGACACAGTGGAATTCTTCAATCTAATACTGGAGCTTCAACTGACGCCGGCCGAGAAATCGGATTTGGTGGCCTTCATGCGGGTCTTGTAGTACGACGCGATTGGAGTGGCGGGCGACGCCGCACCTGGGATGATCTTAAACGCCCCCGCCACGGCATCTTCGTACTGTGCCAGCCGCAATCGAAAACGCACCTGACTTTTCAACGTGCGTTGTGAAAGGGTTTCTCTCGGGGACGCGAGACGGGCAGGCATACGCAGGAAGCCAGCAAAGTGCTCACGTACTCGCAAGCCCTTGAATCTGTTGGAACACCACTCTGATCGTCGTTTAATTCCGGGTCCTGTCTCCACGCCTGCCACTCAAGAAGTAGTGGAGTCGCCCAGCAGCGTAGTGCCCCATACGGAGGGGCCGGCCCAATCGGGGACGCTTGACACCGCCCCAACTCAAGCAGCCGTTGCAACATTCGACCCTAAGATTAATAGAGTTTTCATCACGCACGGAAAACAGAAAGCAATTGTCAATCAGATCAAAGAATTGCTTGTTTTTGGTAACTTCGACCCTGTGGTTTCGGTCGAGCGAGAATCGACAGGGATACCGGTTCCAGAGAAGGTATTTGAAGACATGCGGTCTTGTGCCGCTGGTGTGATTCATGTTGGGGCTGAGGGAAAGTATCTGGATTGCGGCGGGCGACGAACACACGAAAATCAATGATAATGTCCTGATCGAAATTGGTGCAGCGATGGCGTTATATGGGAGAAAGGTGTTGTGCCCCCGTCAAACCTTCAGGGCTTGTATCGGTGCGAGTTTGAGGGCGACCAACTGAACTACGAGGCGACGATGAAGCTGCTGAAGACGTTCAGTCAGTTTCGTTGAGACGTACGTGGATCAACCTGCCGTGCTCATCACGTTTTTGGGTTCGTAGACTGTGCTCCGCCCGTACCTTGACGCACAAGGCGCTATCAGTCGATGTGCCCCACTGGAGCCCTGGGCGGATTGTCGCTAATTCGGAAACGAAAAACGGCGCTTCCCCCTATCGGCTCTTGGCAACCGCTTAGTTCTGCGGACCAGGAAAGTGAACTTTTGCGCGCGGTTATCCATGTCATCACTGGCTGGGGCGGCAAGAAAGTAGAAGCAAGACACGCGACGCGGGACTTGCTCGTTACTGCATGCACGCTGGCCATTACGTCGTATGTTCCTATTGCTTAAGCTATAAGCAACGGGGGCTGCTTCGCGCATTGGACGATCAGATTGCTTTTGGGTGGTGGCGATGCCGGGTCAACTGGCCGCGGCCATGGACGAGGTGAGAACCGTGCTGCGAATCGAGCGCCGCGTGCCGCACGATAAGCCGGACAGCTTCAGCCTGTCCACCGCCGAGCAGATGATCGAGGACTTTCGCAAAGTGACCTCCATGGTGGCCCATCGTGATGGTGGTGCTGAGTTCGATTGGCCTGCTGGTGGGCGGCATCGGTGTGATGAACATCATGCTGGTGTCGGTGACCGAACGAACGCACGAGATCGGGATCCGCAAGGCGCTGGGGGCGCGGCGGCAGGACATTGTGGTGCAGTTTCTCACCGAGGCGGTGGTTTTAACGGCGCTGGGCGGGATTGCCGGGATGATCTTCGGGTGGAGTGTTTCGCTGGCTGCGCGGTTGATCTTTCCCTCGTTGCCCACGGCGGTGCCGCTCTGGGCGGCGGTGCTGGGAGTAGCGGTGTCGGTGGGAGTGGGGATTTTCTTCGGGATCTGGCCGGCGAGTAAGGCGGCGCGCTTGGATCCGGTGGTGGCCTTGCGCTACGAGTAGCGGTGAGATCATACTCGTGTCATGAAGCCACTCGCACACTGCATGGAAGAAGCTCAGATGAGTGTGGACCAACTCGTTCAAGAGACGGGGCTGGATCGCCAACTGGTGGAGGCCATCGCCAGCGGCAACTTCACACCCAGCCCGGCGCAGCGCCAACGCCTGGCCGCGGCGCTGGGTGTTTCGATTGAGGATATTTCCTGGGGGCATGCGATCTCTGTCCAACATCTGCGCGGCAATGGCACACAGTTGGGACGGTCCACTTGATTGAAGCTTGTGCATAAACCAGCGCCTCTGGATATGGCTGTGGTGGTACATAGCTGAGGTCGTCCCTAATGGGACTTTGGGTTCGAATCCAGGGATGGGGTAGCCATTTTCGAAAGAGCGCTTATGGCTACCAGCTAATGTATGTGTTATCATCTCTACCAAGTAGTGATAACATGATTCGAACACAAGTAAGCCTCGACGAAAATGAGTACGCAATGGCGAAAACGGAGGCGCAGTCGTTAGGTATCTCGGTAGCGGAATTTGTCCGCCGTGCTGTCCGGGAGGCACTTCCACCCCGAGGAGAGGGTCCTTGGATGAAGTTTGCGGGATTTGTGGAAACAGGCAACCCGCGGTCCAGCCAGACTATCGACGAGATCGTCTATGGCCAAAAAGACTGATTGCTACGTCGATACGTCAGCCTTCATCGCCTTCATGGATCGGTCTGACAGCTTCCACGCGTTGTTCCGCCGTCTGTTTTCGGTGCCGCCGCCGCTGACGACTTCCTCGTTGGTCGTCGCGGAAGGACACGGGTGGTTCCTCCGGCGCTACGATCGGCAACGGGCGATTCAGTTCCTGACCCTGATCGATGCGCTACCGGGCCTGACCATCCGCGGCTTCGATGCTTCCGAGCTGACCAAGTCGGGCAGCATAGTAAAGAAGTTCTCCGATCAGGACCTCACGTTGGCGGATGCGCACGGGCTCTCCATCATGCGGGAACTCCGGATCACTTGCTGTTGGTCGACCGACCGCCATCTCGGCTTGGATGGCGTCCCCTTGGTCATCTGAACTCGGCGCGGCTGCGAGCGGCTGAAAATGCGGGGACCGGCATTGCGTACCAGGAGTTGGTGGGATAATACTCATGTCATGAAGTCGCTCGCACGCTGCATGGAAGAGAACCAGATGAGTGTGGATCAACTGGTTCGTGAGACGGGGCTGGACTTTAGGCTCGTGGGGGCCATCGTAAGGATCGCGGTCCAACATCCGCGCGGGAATGGCACACAGTTGGGGCGGTCCACCTGATGCATCTGTCCCTGCAGCGGATATTACTGGCTCTACTGGCGGCCGCCGGTCTGCTGGCCCAGCACGGTAACACCACGCAAAGCAATCCACACGCATCCCCGGAAGACCGCGTGGACGGGGGCAGGCTGTTCGCCAAGCAGTGTACGGGGTGCCACGGGAAGAATGGAACCGGAGGGAGCGCCGCCGACCTTACCACCGGGGTGTACAAGTACGGATTTTCCGACGCGGACCTGTTCCGCTCTATCGCGAATGGGGTTCCGGGCACCGTGATGCCCGCTTTCAAGCTCGACGCGCGGCACATCTGGCAAATGGTGGCTTACGTGCGCAGCCTGAGCGAGGGCCGGGCGGCTGAAAAAGCCAAAGGCAATCCGGCCAGGGGAGCGGCGGTCTATGCATCCAGCCTCTGCCAGTCCTGCCACGCGATCAACGGGCAAGGTAGTTTTGCAGGACCGGACCTTACCTCCATCGGCTCCACGCGCTCGCTCGGCCATCTGCAGCGCTCCTTGCTTGCACCGGATGAGGAGGTCTCTTGGGACTATTGGTCGCTCCGCGGCCGGACCACAACCGGTGAGCAGATTACAGGCACGCGTCTGAACGAGGACAGCTATTCGTTCCAGATTCTGGATGCGAAGGGCAAGCTGCGATCGGTGGCCAAACAGGACCTGGCCGAGCACCAGATTGTCCGTACTTCGCCCATGCCATCGGTGGAAGGCCGGCTGAAACCGGGCGAGTTCGAGGATCTGGTCGCCTACCTGGCCAGTCTCACGGGAGTCCAATAATGACGCGATTCCTTCTTGCCATGATGTTACTGGGTTCCGCCGCCTTGGGGCAGGTCAGCCCGGAGCGACTGCTCTCCGCGCCATCGGAGCCGCAAAACTGGCTGACCTATCACGGAAGCTACAAGAGCCAGCATCACACCGGACTTTCAAAAATCACCGCAGCCAACGTCGCGCAACTCGATCTGAAATGGGTCTGGCAGGCGCAATCGCTCGACAAGTTTCAATCGACGCCCTTGGTAGTGGATGGTGTGATGTATGTGAGCGAGCCTCCCTCCACCGCTGTGGCCATCGACGCCGCGACGGGCCGGGCATTCTGGATGTACAAGCATGTGCTGCCGCCGGACATTACGCCATGCTGCGGCAAGGTGAACCGGGGCTTGGCCATATCCGGAACCACGGTCTACATGGCCACCCTGGACGCGCGTCTGATTGCTCTGGATGCGGCCACCGGGCGGAAGAAGTGGGACGTTCCCGTGGCCGAATACCAGAACGGTTACTCGCTCACGCTCGCGCCATTGGTGGTCAAGGATAAGGTGATCATCGGCACGGCTGGCGGCGAGCTCGGCATACAGGGCTTTCTCGCCGCCTTTGACGCCGCCACGGGCAAGCGTCTGTGGCGCTTCAACACGATTCCCCAACCCGGCGAAGCGGGCCACGAGTCCTGGAAGAACGATGCGTGGAAAACAGGAGGATCCTCCGTTTGGCTCACCGGATCCTACGACCCGAATCTCAATCTCACTTACTGGGGAGTTGGGAACCCGGGTCCAGATTGGGACGCTTCTGTCCGTCCAGGTGACAATCTCTATTCGAGTTCCGTGGTGGCTCTTGATGCGGACACGGGCAAGCTGAAGTGGCATTTTCAGTTCACCCCCAACGACGCTTGGGATTGGGATTCCGTGCAAACCCCGGTGCTGGTGGATATGGAATGGCAGGGCCGCCCGCGCCAGCTCATGCTCTGGGGCAATCGCAACGCATTCTTTTACGTGCTGGACCGCGCCACTGGTGAGTTCCTGCTTGGCAAACCGTTTGTCAAACAGACCTGGGCCTCGGGCCTGGATGACAAAGGACGGCCGATGAAGATCCCCGGCATGGAGCCGAGTCCCAAGGGGACCGTCGTCTATCCCGGCGTGCAGGGCGGAACCAACTGGTATGCGCCCAGCTTCAGCCCCGGAACCAAACTGTTCTATCTCACCGCCTGGGAAGACTACGTGGGCACCTACTACAAGTGGCAGACCGACTACATTCCCGGGAAATGGTATGCCGGCGGCGGGGTAAAGGCGGTGGTTCCGCCCACCAACCGCGAACCCATGCACCGCTGGGGGTCTGACTCCGGCTACGCTTCCGTCATCGCGATTGATCCGCGCACGGGCCAACGGGTGTGGCAGTATCCGATGACCAACATGAGCGAAAGCGGCATCCTCACCACAGCTTCGGAGTTGCTGTTTTCGGGCAATCGGGATGGCCACTTCTTCGCGCTCGACGCCGGTTCCGGCAAACTGCTGTGGCGCCGATACCTTGGCGGCCAGGTCATGAACTCGCCTGTTTCCTACATGGCTGGTTCGCAGCAACAAGTTACGGTGGCGGCGGGCCATTCGCTGTTCACCTTTGCCTTGCCGGATTAAACAAATAGGACCACACCCCCACGGGACCACTACTCCTGGGCGTCGCTGGTCATGGGCCTGGCTGGTTCGTATGCCAAAATATAGGCTCATGGCTAAAATCCAACGCGCGCTGCTGAGCGTGACCGATAAGACCGGACTGGTGGAGTTTGCGCGCGTGCTGGCAGGCCTCGGCATCGAACTTATCTCGACCGGCGGGACGGCCAAGCTGCTGCGCGAGGCGGGCCTTGACGGGAAAGATGTAGCGGAGGTGACCGGTTTCCCGGAGATGCTCGACGGACGCGTGAAGACGCTGCATCCGCGGATTTCGGGCGGCATTCTCGCCATGCGGTCCAAGCCGGAACACATGGCCGCCATCGCCGAGCATGGCATTCCCGCCATCGATATGGTGGTGGTGAACCTCTATGCATTTGAAAAGGTGGCCGCGCGCGAGGAAGCCCGGGTGGAGGAGTTGATCGAGAACATCGACATTGGCGGGCCAACCATGATCCGGGCCGCCGCCAAGAACTACCAGGATGTCGCCGTGGTCACCTCCGCCTCGGACTACGCCGCCATCGCCGAGGAGTTGCAGGGCGCGGGCGGCACGCTTTCTCTGGCCACGCACTGGCGTCTGGCCAAGCAAGCTTTTGCTCTTACGGCGAGCTATGACCGCGCCATCACGGCGCGGCTGGCGCGGATCACGGTGGAGGATGGGGCATTCTCTGACCAGCCGGCCGAGGCCACGCCGGTTATCCTCGATGTGCACGTGGAGCGTTCGCTGCCGCTGCGATACGGCGAAAATCCGCATCAGAGCGCGGCACTGTACTGCTCCGGCGGCGGTATCGCCGGCGCGCAGCAATTGCAGGGCAAGGAGCTCTCCTACAACAACCTGGTGGACCTGGACGCTGCCTGGCAGCTGATTCAGGAGTTTGACCGCCCGGCGTCGGCCATCATCAAGCACACCAATCCGTGCGGTTGCGCCGAACAAGCCACGTTGGTGGAGGCGTACCGCAAGGCGCTGGAGGCCGATCCGATCTCCGCATTCGGCGGGGTACTCGCCTTCAATCGCATTTTGGACGAGGAAACGGCTGTCGAGATCGCCAGGATCTTTACCGAAGCCATCGCCGCGCCCGGCTTCAGTGAAGGCGCGCTGCGGGTACTGAGCGCCAAGAAGAGCCTGCGCGTGCTGCAGGTGACAAACCCACCGGCCGGTGAATTCGTGGTGAGATCCATCAGCGGCGGTTTCCTGGCGCAGAGCGCGGACCGCAAAGCCCTGGATCGCGCAAAGGCCGAAGTCAAAACCAGGCGCAAGCCAACCGATGAGGAATGGGTGGCGTTGGAGTTCGGCTGGAAAGTGGTGAAGCACGTCAAATCCAACGCCATCGTTTATTCGCGCGCCGGACAGAGCGTCAGCGCCGGCGCCGGACAGATGAGCCGGGTGGACTCGGTAAAGGTGGGCGCGATGAAGGCGGTTCTGCCGCTCCAGGGCACCGTGCTCGCCTCCGACGCATTTTTCCCATTCCCGGACGGAGTGGAAGAGGCGGCCAAACACGGCATCACCGCCGTGATCCAGCCAGGCGGTTCCGTGAAAGACGAGGAAGTGGTGGCAGCCGCCGACAGGCTCGGCCTCGCCATGGTCTTCACCGGAGTGCGCCATTTCCGGCACTAGTTCAATGAGGAGACTGCTCATGAAGCGCTTTGCGGCGATGGCCGTGATTCTGGCCACTGCGATCCTGTTGGTGTCCCAGCCCAACCCTCCGGCTCGAGTCGGGCCCCTAGCCGACGGCGGCTTCCTGCTCAACAGTGGTTGGACGGTGCGGCCCGCCGGGAGGCAACTACCGCTTGATACGTTTCCCATGTCGTCGGTGGCAACACCAGACGGCAAGTATCTGCTGGTGCTGCAAGGCGGCTACAATCCGCCTTCCATCGCCACAATCGATCTGAAGACCGAAAAACAGGTGAGCACGGTTGCGGCCCCGGATCTATGGCTCGGACTTGCGCTCACGGCCAATGGCCGCACGCTGTATGCCGGCGGCGGATCCAGCGCCGCCGTGTACGAGTTTAGCGTCAGCAGCGAGGGAAAACTGGAGCTCACCCGCACCTTCGAGACAAAAGAGCGGCAGACACCGCGGGACTTTATCGGCGACGTCGCCTTGACCCCTGACGGCCGGCTGATCTATGCGGCGGACCTGTTTCACGACTCTGTGCTGGTCATCAATCCGCAGTCGGGCCGCGTCATTGAGCAGTTCCCCACCGGCAAGCGGCCCTACCGGATCCTGTTTCACCCGGACGGCAAGAGCTACTTTGTCACCAGCTGGACGGGCGGGGCGATTCACCAGCATGAGACCGATACCGGCCGGCAGATGGCCATGCTTCGCCTGGGGCCCCATGCCACCGATATGGTCTGGCGCGGCGCGGCAACCAAAGCGGAAGAGGGAGAAGATCTCAACTACCAGGCGCGTCTGTTTGTGACGGCCTCGAACACCAACCGCGTGTATTCGGTCGGCATTACCGGGACCAAGGAGATGCGGCAACTGGAGACGATCAACGTTGCCATCACTCCGCGCCAGCCGCTGGGCATGACACCGAGCGCGCTGGCGATGAATGCGGATCAAAGCCGCCTCTATGTGGTTTGTTCGGACGCCAACGCCGTCGCCGTCGCCGATGTATCCGAGGCC
>ORMF011992538.1_pt1 | contig 13599 bp, 17 predicted proteins | sample 1779871 | NCBI WGS metagenome assembly ORMF01 (sample SAMEA104232316, study PRJEB22302) | groundwater metagenome | biome: forest; feature: aquifer; material: groundwater | place: USA | collected 2011-08-07 | depth 5.4 m | reverse complement strand
TTCGTCAATTTCTTTCCCCAGCCCACCCGCGCGTTTCGAAATTTTGCCGGCTGTTTCGGAGTCGAGCCAAAAATCCGGATCATTCATCTGGATCTCCAGCTCTGTTTTCGTTTGACGCTTGGCTGCGAGGTCAAAGAAACCTCCCCAGGTCGTCTACTCGATTGAGCAGGACCTGTAACTCTTTGATGAGTTCATCCATATTATTTATATTCGGCTAATGTCACGTTCACAGTCTGTTCTTTTCCGTTTCTGAGAATTTTCACCGTAATACTATCGCCCGGTTGGTGTTTCGCAATAAGACCCGCCAAAGGCTGCTCGGTTGTGATGGCTGTGCCATTGACTTCAAGAAGAATATCGTTTTCCTTGATCCCTGCTTTGTCTGCGGGGGAGCCTGGAATCACCGCGAGTTCCTCGGGCGCATTACCACGAACGATGAGTGCCCCATGATTGACCGGCAGTTGTCCCCGCTTGGCACTTTCTTCGTCGATGAGACTGTAGCGCACCCCGAGCCACGGCCGAACAATTCGACCGTTCTTTTTGACACTTTCCACGACTTGTTTTGCAACATTAGATGGAATGGAAAACCCAATCGACTGACCCTCTCGATTCACGGCCGTATTAACCCCAATCACCGTCCCATCAAGAGTCAGAAGTGGCCCACCGGAATTGCCGGGGTTAATGGCGGCATCGGTTTGGATGGCTTGCTCAATTACTTCGCTCTCACCGGTGGGTGAACCCGCCACCACCCTGCGACCCACGCCAGAAATTACTCCCCGCGTTACGGTATTGCGGTATTCGGACAGGCTGTTGCCAATGGCGATTACGGTCTGCCCAATTTGAATGGTCGAAGAATCCCCAAGCGGCAGGGGGACTAATCCCTTTACATCTATCTTCATGATCGCAAGGTCATTCACGGGGTCGCGTGCCAACACGGTGCTATTATGCTCTTTCCCATCGCTCGTCACCACGACATAATGGGCCGCATCGTCGCTGACCACATGTTTATTGGTAAGAATCATGCCGTCGTCACTGACAATAAATCCAGAGCCTCCACCCACAACAACCTCGGGGCTTGGACCCTCTTTTTTTGGCCTCGGTTGTTGAGGAGTAATGCGAAATGGAAAACCGGGAAACTCAAAAAAATCATCAAAGGGAGTTTGAGGAACACGGGAGAACGTCTGTTGCTTACGTATCAGAATACTCACCACAGATGGAGATGTTTTTTTCACCACCGCAATGGTTTCGTCACCTTCCCGAGAAGTGGGAGTCGTAGCACTGAGTTTCTGAGGAGTTGGTTCAACCACTGGTGTCGCCGGCTGAAACCGCCACTGGAACCACCTCACTCCAACGATGCCACCCGCTATGCCGCTCAAGAACCCTACCAATGCAATCGTCGGAAGAAATTTAGAATACATATAGCGCGGGTAAATCCAGTGAATCAAGTAAATTCAGTAAATTCAGCTTTTAATATTCCGACGAGTGTCGTGACTTGATTTACTGGCCTCGCTGGATTTACTGAATTTACTTCTTGGGACAAAATTGTTGGCACAAACCGTCAACCGAAATCCCACTACTCTTCAGATACTGTTCGACCAAGGGGCTCCCTGCCACCGGAAGCTTCCCTGCCGACGATGGAGCAAGCATTGATTGCCAATTCTTCATAGCGTTGCGGGCATCTTTAATAAATGGAACAGCATACCACCCAATCAATACGATGGGGAGTACATAAAAAATGAGGATCCGGATGTATCCCCACCGTCGTGCCCACACAATCATCCGAGTCAGGCGATCAATTTTTTTCTCGAGTTCGGCAATCTTGCCTTCGAGATCTGCGTGTTCCATACGAAACGTATCTTTGATTTTAAGCCGGAAGGAATAAAATATTTTTACTGCGGAACTCGCGTTCATCGGGAACCAGGATTGGCCATCGGGAAGGTCGACCGCAACCGGCCAATCCCTCGCTTCACACAGTCCTCGTTAAAAATATTTCATTCCTTCCGGCTTTTACGCGCTCCTATTCCAAACCTTACCCACCCATTTTCTTCCTCAAAAATGCGGGAATATCTAATTCATCCTCTTCACTGGGGACTGTGACAGAAGAAGGTGGGGGTGTCGTCGCATTCACGCGGTTTGAGGATACGCTTTTATGTGGAGTTGATGGCCCTTGAGTTGATTCTTGATTGGATCCCCCTGCTCTAAAAATATTCGAAAATACCGTTCGCTCCTGTTTAGGGATGGTCACACTGTTGCCTGCTGGATTGGATGCGCTCACATGCGAGGGGCGCGTTGAACCAAACCCTGTGGCCACTACCGTGATACGCATGCGGTCTTTATACTCTTCATTAATGACCGTGCCAAAAATAATCTTCGCGTTCGGGTCTGCTTTTTCGGTAATAAGCTTCGCCGCTTCATTCACCTCCATCATGGTCAGGTCGCGCCCGCCGGTCACGATGAATAACAGCCCTTTTGCTCCTTCAATCGACACTTCTAATAGTGGACTGGCAATGGCCGCTTTCGCGGCATCCACTGCGCGTGATTCTCCCGTGCCCTCCCCAATTCCCATCAGTGCCGAACCCGCATCTTTCATCACTGCCTTGACATCGGCAAAGTCAACATTGATGAGCCCGGGAATCGTGATGAGTTCAGAAATTCCTTGCACGCCTTGGCGTAGAACCTCGTTGACGACACCGAATGCCTCGAGAAGCGTTGTTTTTTGATCAATTATCTGAAGCACGCGATCATTCGGAATGGTTATAATAGTGTCCACTTTTTCGCCAAGGTCTTGGAGTCCCTTATCGCCAATATTTCGACGTTGCGCTCCTTCGAATCCAAATGGTTTTGTCACCACCGCGATCGTCAGCGCCCCGAGATCCCTGGCAATTTCTGCCACAATAGGGGAAGCCCCTGTACCCGTGCCACCCCCGAGTCCGCAGGTGATAAAAACCATGTCTGCGCCCTTGAGCGCATCACGAATTTCATTCTGATTTTCTTCTGCAGCCCTTCGACCCAGTTCCGGATCCATTCCCGCCCCCAAACCTCGTGTCGTCGTTTTCCCAATATGGAGTTTTTGACCGGCCAGGGAATGATGAAGAGCTTGCGCATCAGTGTTAATCGCTAAAAATTCAACACCTTTGACCTTCGATTGCGCCATCCAGTTGATGGCAGATCCCCCCGACCCCCCCACTCCAATGACTTTAATGACTGCTTGGCTTTTGATAGGCGCATCCATAGTAATGTGGCTAAGTGTGTGTATGGTATCACAAAACCCTTTACCAAGGGAAGAGGGACCGCACCCTCCTAATGAGCGCCTTTCCACCTTTGTTTATTTTCCCCAGCCACGCGCTCCTGGCACCCGCCATACTGCTCGGTGTGAGGTGATGATGTGCCCAGAGTAATATCCCCAACGCCTGACTGTACACAAACGGGTTAAGATCTTCAACTCCTTCCATCGCGCCAGAGATATATTCACCACAAACAACTGGTAGCCGTAATACGCGCTTGGCCACGCTTACCATATCCGCTAATTGCGCACCGCCGCCTGTGAGCACGACGCCCCCGGGGAGCATCCCACTGCGGTCAATCTTCTTGAGCTCTTTATCCACCATTTCAAAAATCTCTTCCACACGCGCTTCAATCATTTCAGATACCACTCGACGTGAAAATGCACCATCCCCTTCTGCACCACCGACGTCTGTCCACTGGACCTCTTCTCGCTTATTCCACTTCTGCGCATCAGCGCCACCGACATCACATTTAATCCTCTCCGCAATGTCTAATGTGGTGCGTAATCCGATCGCAATGTCGCCCGTGATGTGATTACTCCCCACTCCTAAAACTGCCGCGCTGATCACATTCCCCTCTTCAAATACGACGAGAGAGGTTGTTTGAAATCCAATGTTCACGAGTGCCACTCCCACGTCCCGTTCCCGTTTATCCAACATTGATTCGGCCGTTGCTAACACGCCAAAAATAATATCATCAATCTCAGAGCCCGTGCGATAAATGGCTTTGGTAAGATTCCGAACGTGTGAAGTGGGTGCGTACACAATGTGCGCATCGACTTCCAAACGCGTGCCCACCATGCCCACCGGGTCGACAATGCCTTGTTGACCATCAACGGTGAAAAACCGAGGTAAAATGTGAAGAATCTCATAATTAGGGGGCGTTGTAATGGTTTGAGCGGCCTCCACCACTCGATCAACATCCTCTTCCCGCACCTCCCCATTCACCTTTGATACCGCAATAACACCACGAGATGCTTGAATATACAATTGTGGAGAGCCAATGCTCACGTGCGCATGTGTAATCGGTACCCCGATCAAACGCTCCGCCTTTTCCAAAGCACTACTGGCCGAACTCACAACATCGTCGACATTAGCGACCATCCCTTTTTGCATACCCTCAGTGGGGTGCGCAATAGCCCCCAGAACATGGAGTGATGACACCCCCCCATTCTGATTCTTAATGGGTTCCCCGACAGCGACTTTTATACTCGAAGACCCAACATCAATGGCGGCGAATACGGGATCAGACATAGGAGGATTTGGCAGAATCATGCCGCGCACTGTCCTTTGAAGCGCGGCGAGATATGAGCAAGATAAGCGAGATAGGCAAGATAAGCCACAGCAAGCGTGCGGGGTCCCGCCCGAGGCGGTGATAAAATAAGCTATCGTCGATGGCTTACTTGCTTAATTTACTTTATAAACAGTATACCGTTTCTGGTGGGAGATTGTCAAAATACTGCGCCGCGAATTTTCTCAAACCCATACGTTCGAACAATCTCGTTGCGTTGAAGTTAAAAAATCTACCGCACTGGGTAGACTCTGTTCAAGCGTTTGCGCTCACTATTATGAGAAAATCTCGATTTTGAGATACCGGATGCCGAATGCTTGCGCAGACTCGCGGGTGGGCATCCAGATATCAATGCGGCGGTCGAAACGCTCATGCATGCGATCCTGTACCGTAAATATCTTGTCCCCAAACGCCCCGGGAATTCGCAGTAATGTGCCAAACGGTAAAAAATTTGTAGCCACAATACCATCCTTTACGTCCTCTCCATTCGCGGTGTGAAACGGGGTCTGATCGGTTTGGTCTTCGGTGGAAGAATACGCGGTCACTGTCACAAAGATCACTTGCTTCGGCTGAAGTAAAACGTCCAGCAACGTGTCAACGTGCGCCGCAATCTCCACCTCCCCGACCGACGTCGATACTGGTGAGGCAGGCGGTGGGGGTGATGAATCTTGTGCGGGAGAAATAATGAACGCAGGAATTAAAACAAATCCACAAAGGGCTAAAAGCCATGAAAACTTTTTCAATAACTCAGAATCCCCTCGCTTGAGTCCTGACGCGACTCTCGTCTTTTTGTGAACCACAAATTATTTTACTAAAGAATAGTTTTCGTATGATGTGCTCGCAACCGCGCGGATGGGAATCCCTACTTCGCTACGCGTTACCATATTACACTGACCATTCAAAGTCCCCCCTGCCTCAATGGAAAGCACATTGATCTCAATCTCACCCGCCACAATGCCCCCGCTACCGATCTTCAATAGGCCAGAAGCTTTCAGGTGCCCCTCAATCTTGCCGTTCACGTAAATCGAGCGCGCCTCAACCGTTGAGTGTACGGATGCCCCTTTTTCAACATGCACGTCCCCAGTGACTTTGATTTGCCCATCGAATCTGCCTTTCAACACCACATCACCCTCGCCTTCCAGGTTCCCTTCGAAATTCGTGTCGGCGCTAAGAACAGTCGCCTTATCCGCGTATATCTTTCCCTGTTTTTGAAATATCTTCAACATAAGAATCGCCATGCTTTGCTTTGCGCCATCTGCTTAGATGTGTAGGTGTATTTCAACAAAGTTATAAGCGGGAATCGGCCCAAAATATTTAAACATAATCCCTTTTCCTGCTCCATATTGCTCTAACTTTCTCACTTGCTCATCAAATACCTTTTCTTTCGCTTTGGAAACCAGAAACGCAGAAGAGAGGATCATCGCCTCAGCAAGAAGATCCCGCTCTTTCGTATCAACCGCCAATACTCCAAGAGATTCCGCGATCTTTTTTGCCTCCTGTGCTCTTTTTGCATCAAGCGCACGCTTGACCAGTTCCCCGACTGCGGCGACCCGAAATTGAATTGGATTTTTCTGCGCTAGTACTTTTGCTTTTTGTATCTCCGGATATTCTGCCACGATTTCTTGAAACACGCGCGGCATATCCTTCCAGATCGCTCGAACACCTAGTTCCGTTCTTCCTTCTACGATCTTGAACTCATCCACAAGTTCTTGGGCTCGAGCACGCAAGAGCTTTTCTTCAATATCAGTGGATGCCTTCGCCACAGTTCCAAAGCGCACCGGCAGTACGTCATATCCTGACCTCATGACATATTCAATAACTTTTTGATGGGCAAGCAGATGCTCCCGAATAAAATCGTAGTTTTCCCGTGGGGTATCACTGACCACAACAGCAAGCTTGCCATCTCCTATCGTGTACGGGGTGGCACCATCCATCCCTTCGATAGAAAATGACCTTGATTTTTTCACTTTGATCACGCAATATAAATACGTATTTCCCTTCTTATCCATAACGCAAGCTCACAAGCTAACGGATCAGAAAAACTTTTTGCACATCCTCTGGTCGAAACGAATATACTTTTTGCTGCGAATCGCACGGTGATCCTTCAGCCGTATCGCAACTGCGACAATATTCTTCTACAATGCGGTACGCCTCAACAATAGCTCGTATCTCTTCGCCGTCGCCATTCCCCTCCATCGCCACATCGGGGTGATAGTGGCGTGCCAATTGATAGTAATTCTTTTTGATTTGCGAAAAATTTGCACTCTCATCCAGCCCCAGTATTTTTCGTGCATTCGCAATAAGTTCAGCATTGCCAATACTTATGTTCATGGCCACAAAGCTGTACGGCGCCATTGGGCCAATGTATTTAAATTTCAACGTGGCTGCATATCGGGCACCGAGCTCATGCATGGTTGCGTCCAAAAGTGGTTCCTCGTCTTTACCCACCAGAAGCGCAAGGTTGCCAATCATGTCTTTCTCGAGCAGTTTTCCTGCTTGCATATCATGCCAAGATTCCCGGAATACTGCCTTGATGTCTTCTAGATACTTTTTGCGCTGTTTTTCCACTTCCCCGAATATCCTTTTCCCCACTTCTAATCGGAGTCCTGCTGTCTTCGCACCCTGCAGTGCGGCCTGATCCCTCATCTGGACAAGTTCGCGATCGTTTTTGAGAATTTCTTCAATCACCTTTTGCTCATCCCACGCGATTTGAATAGCAAATTCAACCTTGCCCCGTATCCTTTGAAGAGCCACTTTGAATTGGAGATACACGTCCTTAAGGAGCTTGTTGAGTTCTTCCTTGCCAGGAACAATCATGCCAAAAGAAAATGGCACCACATCGTACTTTTTTAAAAGTGCCTCAAGGATTTGTTGGTGCCTCACACCATGCCGCAGAAGTTCATTTTTCTCAAAACGATCAAAATTCATTATCTCGGTGTCGCTCACCACGGCAGAAATATCCCCTTCAGGCACCGTGTACACGCGACCACCACCTATGCCTTCAAACGGCAACTGTTTTTGGACTGCTTCTTCAATAAGGCAATACAAATATGTCCCTGTGGTTTTCCCAGGAGTCACACCGGATTCTAATACAATCTCATTGGAAGCATGATCCATATCCCACATGTCAGCCTGCAAGGATTAAACTCTATCATGGTTCCCCACTCTTCCTTTACACAAGCTTATGATAGAGATGATAGGCAGAACTCTTCTTACCCTTCTTGTCAAACTGCTCGGCGATCTTGAGGAGTGACTCCCGCGCCACCTGCGCTTCTTTACTTTCAGAATCTGCCTTCATTACTGCCTCGTAGGCCTTAATCGCATGCTGGGTGTTGCCTGCTTTGTCCCAATCACGCGCCATCGCGAGCAGCGCTTCGCGCGCAGTTGTTTTAAATCCATTTTCTGCTGGCATAAAGTCATGCTTGCTTATGTATTAAACGAGATCGTATTCGACCTTTTATACTCCTGCTGTCTTGGCTTCGATCTCTGGGATTTTGCTGGTCAAATACGAATCTGTCTCCCACCAATTGATGCCCATCTCTTTTGCTTTGTCAACCGAAGCGATCAACAATCGAATCTTAATTGTGAGAAGCTCAACATCTGCGAGCTTAATCTGAATATCGCCTGCAATAACAATACCTTTGTCAAGTACGCGCTCTAAAATATCAGCAAGATTTGTTGCCTGTATGCCATGAGTGATTTGTTGGTGTTGCGTCATAGTCAAAAATAAACTACATTAAATTGCCCAACGGCCCCAAATCAAGATTTAAATCCTCGTCCTGAAGCCCAAAGACCGCTTTAAGCTCCTCGATTTTCTTTTCCAGCGCCTTCAGCGTCATGCCAAGTTTTTGAACCTCAATTTGGGCAAGACTTCCCCGACTCATCCTTCGCATCGCCTCCCGCTCCATAAGCCGCCGAAGCAACTCCACAAGTGTCAACACCAATTGCGCCAACCCTTTTTCTGCTTTTTTCGGACTGTCCATTTCAATAAGCGCGGGTATATTGGCTTCTGCGCGCCGAATTTCTTGATTCAAGCGCGCGAGATAATCAAGTTCTCCTTGCGTTGGACCTCTTTCACGATCAGAAAAACGTTTCCCCGAAAGCTCCTCTGCTTTTGAAATAGAAGTAAGAAGCACGCGAAGCCCGAGATAGATAAGATCAACATCGGCAATCCTTATTGCCACCTCCCCGCTGATGACTGCTCCTTTTTCAAGAACTTTATCAAGCGCATCAATCAATGTCACACGTTCTTCAGGATACGGCGGTCTCTCGTTCGTCGGAATGTGTTGTAAGACATTAATAGAGGGGTGTTGAGCCATAGCTAGACAAAATTATACGGTGGCCAAGGGCCGCTCCATTCAAAGTGAAATCCTTTACCCTCAAATTCTTGCTGTAATGTCTGAACCTCGGCTTTAAAAAGTGGCGCTTGTGCCTTCCTTAACAGTAAGGCAGTATTGAGCATCATAGGGAACTTCTTCCCCGTTAATTCTTTTTCTAGAAGTTTCCCCTTGGCGCATGCCTCAGCACAACAAGTAAGCTTTTCTAAAAACATACTTTGATAATAAGCCAATACACCTGCCGTTTCATTGAAAACAATTTCATCAAGTTGCTTTTCCATAAAATACGCTACCCCTTCCGGCTGACTCTCAATCCCAAACTCTTTTACTTTTTGCCTCACGCGCGGGTTTGTTTCTCTCACCTCTTGCTCAAGTGTTTTGTGATCAAGATATACTTTTGCGGCCCATTCTTGCTTTCCTCCAAGGGAGTCAAGCTTTGATTTAAACTCCTCGTACCGCTTCGCAAGCATCTTTTCAAGGGTACTCTGGCCTTGGAATATGGTCCCAAACTTCATAGGGATCACTGTGGCACCCTGCTTCATCATGGACTCCACCACATATTCATGCAGTTCTGCCTTTTCTTTGATCCATTGCAGATCATCTTGAACCTTCTCCGTAATCTCTTTTGAGCTGAACTCTCCCATATCCACTTCGCTCACTACGGCCTCAATGTCTTTGTACGCAACCGCATACACGCTTCCCTTGCCGGAAATGTTGCGCTGAACTTCCGGTACCACGCGCGAGCGCAATCGTACACAGTAAAGATACAAGCCTGCCATAATTGAATCATGATACACTTCCTCCAGGCAAAAACTTATTCACCCCCTGACTCTGTGGCGGTATCGTTGCGCTTGCGCATTCTCTCCCGCGTATAGCCAAGGAGTGCCCCGGCATCGGAAAGCTGGACCGCGTAAATCCCCAACACATCCATTCCATCCGGAATCGACGTTTTTTCAATAAGCTCAACCATGACCTTCCAATCCTTCCCGGCTCGTTCTACTCCCACTGCTTTGGGAGCAGTAAAGCCGGTTAAGGCCGCAAGCTCCTTTTTTGCGCGCTCAGTAATGTCTTTTATGTCCATACCACGTAGTAGAACTTCAACAATATACATGTCGACGTTCAATGCAATTAAAGATAAGTTCCCTTGAAATGACCTTCAAGCGTCGGCTTGCCGCAATGCATTCAACCGCTTTAAGATCGCCTGCTCGCGCTTTGTATATTCTTCCTCAATAATCTCATCCATCTCGAATAACATCTGGGCCTCTTGAAGCTCTCGCTTGAGTTTGATCTCATCATCAACCAATTCGTTCTGCGCTATCTCATCGACTTTCTTTCCAATCCATATTATCCCCTTGATCGGCGCCATGAGGATGTCATCGAGGATAAACATATCTTTACACTTCACGGGCTATTTTATTCCATAATATCTCGAAACAATTTCCCGAAAAACCCATGATCCTTGCCCGTACCCAATGCAATGCCAGAAGCGAACGCGAGCGTGGCAATAGTGCCAAACACAAGATACTGTATCACCTGTGCAGGAATTTGAAGTTCTGCCAGCGCGCCAAGCAGTGTGAAGATAAAGACCGCAAACCATGCGACATTCGCCAGAAAATTTGCAGATGCAAGACGCGCCACTTTCACACTGCCGCGAATCAATCCGCTCAAGAAGTTAGCCACCACCACTCCGACAAGCAAGATGAGCGTTGCGGTGACTACATGGAGCGTGTATCCGCCAAGTTCTGGAAAGAATGCGATCACCCCTGCCAGCTTCATGATGTTGAGCGCCGCCACAAACGCCACCGCCACAAAAAACCACTCTACCATCCATCCGAAAAATCCAGCAAGATTGTACTTCCCCGAGTGTTTTAAGATTTCCTGAAGACCAATGATGGATGCGCCTTTATTGATTTGAAGCTGCTCAAACACCCAGATCACTCCACGCTTGACGAAAAAAGCTAAAAGCCCGCCAATCAAGAGCACAACCACTGCGAGAAAAAACCTTGGCAGAAATCCGGCCAGCAAGCCCCATGTATTTATCAGCGCGTTAAGAAGAATGTTTCCAAATGGCATATGATGAAATAAAATTACTAACGTAATTCGTACGTTCGTTTTGCTTGGTCGATCCCACGCCGCACGCCTCGATTCATCTCAAGGCTCACAGCCTGACTTCGACACACCGAGCCCTATTTCCTTCGCTCATCGGAAAGTGCCATCACCAGCGCTCCTTTTGCCACGCTGTAGAGGGGCTCGGATGCCAGCCGCACCTCTCCTACCTGCAAGGGGAAGCTCAACTTTTTCAGTACTCGCTTGAAGTGCGTGATAAACCCTGGAACACTGGCAGTCCCTCCGGAAACCACCATAGTCAATGGCTTGTCAAAGGTCGGCATCTTCCGCGTGCGTTCGATTTCTCGTTTGATATGGGCAAGCACATACTCAATCAAATGATCGTAGTAGGTGGCAAGCGCGTGCTCCACCCGTGAAAGCCCTTCGGTCTTTGTCAAATCCAAGCCCTTCTCTTTGATCGCGCATACTTTGCTTGCGGTTGAACCAGTAACCTTGGCCGCCTGTTCGTCAATCCAGTCGCCAGCTTTAGCAACAGAGAATGAAAAGATCGGAACCGACAAGTGCGCCAAGGTGACGTTGACCATCCCGCCGCCAAAGGAAAGGCCAATACCGGTAAAGTTTTCACTTGCAAGTTCGGAGAGCACCACTGCGAGCGCCTCATTGACTGGCTTGGCAGTATAACCCCAACGCTCAATCATGCTGCGCACTAAATTCGTGTGGTAGATCACATCAAAATCCGCATCAACCGGATCACCCGGAAGCGAATAGTATACGGTCTCGCCCTCGCGCCTTGGCGCACCAAGCACATTTTTGATAATAAGTTCAATCATGGGAAGCGCATCTTCCTCCCCAGGGCTTACCACCCCTTGGCTCATGGGTCTGCGCGTGTTGCGGTTGAAGATATTGGCAAACCGAATTGCCTCATCGCCTACTACATAGAGCTGATCTCCTTTTTGAATGTACCGCACATGGAGCTTTTTAAAAATCTCTTTGGCAAAATCGCTTACCTCCACATCAAAAAATGCGTCGCGCTGACTGCGAAATATCACCGAGTCCCCCTGCGTCTGCGCGCAATAGACAAACGCGGTTCCCACGTCCAATCCTTTACCAAACTGCACGCGCGGTTCTTTCACGCTCTTACTACCCGGCGTGCCGTCAAGCTTCGTGAGCGCAGAAATTCCGCGCTTCATGCCACGCGCTTTTTTCACGGTCTCTCGGACTGTGCCTATTGGCTCTTTGGCCATGTTCGATTTCTTTTTTAACATAACATTTACCACTATTATCTGCCTTCATTTATTCTTTCTTCTTCCCCAAACGCTCAAACGCTTTTGTCGCCGCATCAATCTCATCTGCCTTTCCCTTGGTCTCTTTTTCAGCCCGCGCCCCAAGGCTGTGTTCAAGCCGCGTGCTCTCAAGTGGGAATGCGTAGTCAGTGCTGATGGTAATACCTGCTTCTTCTGCCTCTCTGATACCTCTTCGTCCCCGCGGAAATCCTTCCACCAACTCGCCAATCGTACTGCTCACTTCTTTTTTAATCTCATCTGCTAGCTCATGGGCAAGCTTTTGGCGCACTTCTTTTGGCAAAAGCTCTAAATCTTCAGGATGCCACTTGTTAAGAACTCCCCGGCGATGCAACTCTAGCTTCCCTTTAACAGTCAGCTGATATTTCCCATCCTCTGAAACATCCACATAATCATCTCGCAACAGCGTCGCACACAAAAGCCGGACATACTCTAGCGAAACTCCCAGCCGCGCCGCCATCCAGGCCGGGTGCGCCACGCCTCCTTTTCTCGCAATACCTTTTAACGCTTCAAATTCTCGTGCGGTCATAGGATAGAATTCGCCAGTGTCTTTTCGTTGACCTTTACACAGCGCCAGTATCCTCCACCATGCGCGCGCCAAGACATTGCCCATACATAGAAATCTTCAACGAATGCTACTCATACCCTCCCCGCACTGACCATGTGCTTCTGAGCCGGAGGCGGATCCGCCTTTGGCGGAAAACCAAAGTGCCGAGATTGAATCATCAGTGCTCCTATACTAGTACGAGCGCCTTTCTTTTCGCCCTCAATTGTCTCTCGGATCGCACTGAGCGCCGCTTTACGGCAGAGCGCCGCAATATCCGCTCCCGAGAGTCCTTCACTCATGCGCGCCATCTCTTCAATGCTCACTTGAGCGTCAAGCGGCTTGCCCCTAAGGTGAATTTTGAAAATGTTCAGGCGTGTCACGTCATCAGGCAAGGGCACTTCAATAACCGCATCAAATCTTCCGGGTCGAATGAGCGCCGGGTCAATCATATCAACCCGATTGGTCGTGCCCAGTATGACCACGCCATGGAGCGCCTCGAGCCCATCAAGTTCAGAAAGCAGCTGACTCACAATGCGATCTGAAGTTCCGGAATCGCCGCCAAACATTCCCCGGCGAGGTGCGATACTATCAAGCTCGTCAAAACAGATAATGCAGGGGGATGCCTGGCGCGCCTTGCGGAATATCTCCCGTACTGCTCGCTCGGACTCTCCCAGAAAACGGGAAAGCAGGGCCGGCCCTTTGACCGAGATGAAGTTCACTCCTGCCTCTGAAGCGACCGCTTTTGCAATGAGCGTCTTGCCGCATCCTGGCGGCC
>ORMF010468543.1_pt1 | contig 13599 bp, 10 predicted proteins | sample 1779871 | NCBI WGS metagenome assembly ORMF01 (sample SAMEA104232316, study PRJEB22302) | groundwater metagenome | biome: forest; feature: aquifer; material: groundwater | place: USA | collected 2011-08-07 | depth 5.4 m | reverse complement strand
GTATCTGGGGCTGACCATCCTGCTGGCCTTTGCCTTTCTGGTGGTCAAAGGTTTTGAATACGGGATGAAATTCGAACACCATATTTATCCGGCCAAAAACACGTTTTATGCCATTTATTTCACCATGACAGGCTTGCACGGTCTGCACGTCGTGGGCGGCATTGTGGCCAACTTGTATTACCTGTTTCCCGGCAGTAAAATGTGGGAGACCAATCCCGAGCAATTCACCGGCCGTATTGAATGTGCCGGCCTTTACTGGCATTTTGTCGATCTGGTTTGGATTTTTCTGTTCCCGGTTCTTTATCTTCTTTAAAAGGAGCATGCGATGTCGCATTCCGAAGCGGAATTGAAAAATCAGGTAAAAGTTTACATCAGCGTGTTTGTGGTGCTGATGTTTTTGACCATGGTCACCGTGGCCGTCTCTTATCTGCACCTTTCGACTCTGGCGGCCATTGCCGTTGCCTTGATCATTGCTTCCATTAAAGCGGGGCTGGTGGCCTGTTATTTCATGCACCTGATTTCCGAGCGCACCATCATCTACGCCGTACTGGGATTGACGGCTATTTTCTTTTTGGTCCTTTTGATCACGCCGGTCTACAGCGTTTAAAGGGAAAAAGGGGGCAGATATTCAGTGCCTGCCTGTCCCCTTTTTTACTCATGTCTCTAAAAGCTTTCCATATTTTCTTCATTTTGCTTTCCATGGCCATCGGCGTCGGCTTCGGAATCTGGGGCATCATGGATTACCAGACTTCCGGCAAAATCCTGCATTTGGGCCTTGGCGTCGCTTCGCTCGTGGCTACGCCGGCTTTGGGCTTTTATCTGATCAAATTTTTGGCAAAATTACGCGCGCTCAAAAAATCATGAAAAAAATCCTGTCTCTTTTACTCCCTTGGCTCGTTTTAAACAGCCCCGCCGCTTTTGCTTGCTCGGTCTGCTTTGGCGATCCCAACTCCAACATGTCCAAAGGCGTCACCGCAGCCGTCATTCTGCTGCTCGCGGTCATTGGCGGCGTGCTGGCCGCCTTGGGCATCATCATCGTGCGCTGGTCCCGCCGCGCACGGAAGCTCTACCCGGCGTTAGAAGAAAATCTGTAATCTGCCTTAAACCTTTCCCTGCCCCCCGCGTCTAACAGGGTGAACTCTCATGAAAGGAGATTCACCATGAAAAACGCAACTTCAAGTCACCAAATAAGTTATATCGGATGGCTTTTCACCTTTTTGCTGGCCCCTGCCCTTGTGGGACAGATTCCTTCGGTTTTAGCCCAAGGCGCGGAAGGCCCAGGCTTCCGGCAAGGCGGCCAGGCTTTCCGCCAGGGATTTCAAGGACGGCCTTCACACCACGACCGGGACAATAACCCTCCCGGCATGCGCGGCGGACGCGGCACAAATTGGGAAAACCGGCCGGGCCCGCAAGGCGGCGCCGGAGCCGGACCGGATTTCCGGGACAGACAGGGAAAAACAGAACGCTTGGACACCAATCAGGATGGACAGATCAACCAAGAAGACCGCCAGGCTGCGCGCCAACAATGGCTGGCGGAACATCCGAAATTGAAGGAACGCATGGATGCCAATCACGATGGCGAAATTGACCAGACCGAACGGCAGGATGCCCGCCGGCAGTGGCAGCAGCATCGTGACCGGGATAATAACCCTCCGGGAAGACGCGGCGGCCGCGGCACGAATTGGGAGAATCGTCCGGGGCCGCAGGGCGGGCCGGGCACAAGTCCTAACCAGCAGGCCGAACCGGCCGCTTCCGAATCTGCAACGGAACCGACGGTAGCTTAAAGCCATCAGAAAAAAAAGGGGACACGTACTTATTCCGTACGTGTCCCCTTTTTTTAAGAACCTGCCCCCTGTTTTTTACAACGTCCTCGCACCCTCTTCAATATCCGCCGGAGGGCCCATACCGACTTCAACCCCCAACGCTTTCAGCTTCTCAAAAAGCTGCTCCCGGTGCAGGCTCTGCAGCCGGCTGATTTCATCCAGCTCCTGCATGATCGCTTTATCCAAATCCAAAACGCGGTAAGCGGATTTCAATTTCTGCGAAGGAACGGTTTCAGTCTGGATGCGCACGGCCTCGGCGTCGCGCTCTTCAAAAAGCCGGCGGATCTTGGCCTGCGCCACTTCCGTCAACCGGTTGGAAAATTGCATGCTGGCGATCATATCTTCAAAAGCCAAGGCGATACGACGCTGAAGATCCAGCGCCATTTGGAGGGATTTTTCCTGCAAAGCCTGCGGCACTTTGGCTATTTCGGCAAGGGCTGCCTGGCGCAATTTCTGCTCCCGCTGCCATGCCCCGAGGGAAACCAGATTGGAAAATAGCAAAACAAGGATAAAAACGAGCAGGAGCCAATGACCGCGGTTGAGTTGAACTTTGGGCGCACTCATGCCGCCATTCTACAAAGAAACGGCGGGAGCTGGAAGCAGTTTAAAACAAAAACCGCAGGGAGCGGCAAGCGCCCTGCGGTTTTTCGCAAATTAAGAAGGAAGCCGGTGGATTATGCGGGCTTCTTATTGTAGAAAGAAAGCGTGCCGGTAATACCATCGCCTTCGTAAAGCAGGAAAATATTCTTCACTTTGGTCAGGTCGATTTCATCAAAAAGGCTCATCGGGATTTCAAAAACCTTTTCGGTGGCCGACACAATACCATCGAGATAAATCATATCGGGACGGCCCGTGATATCTTCGACAATCATACGCACTCGAAGAGCCGGACCTTTGAAGCCCACCTTCAAAGTGACGCCGGTCAAATTGGTGCTTTCTGTCGCCGGCGTGCCGAAATTATCGTAGCTGAATCCGGCGCCCGCAAAGCCATCGTTCCCTGTATTAAATTGAATATCCACGCCACGGCCGTTCGACGAGACGAGCGCGGAAGCGCCCAAAGCCGGGTCTGCCACCGTAAAGGTGGTGACGGCACCGCTGTTAATGCCGCCATTCATGAAATCCACGATATCCGCGGTCGTCAATGTGGCCGAGGGCATTACGATGGGCGGAGTCGGCAAAAGGTTGACTTCAAACGTGCCGCTCTTGCCGTGCCCTTCGGCAATGAAATAGATAATCCGCACTTGAGTGATGTCAATCTGGCTCTCAAAAAGCGCGGTTGGAATGCGGTAAAATTTTTCCTGCGTCGGCGAAATATTGCGGATGTGTACGAAACTGGAATGGCCGGCACCGTCCACTACTTCCAGCTTTAACTGCGATTCGGTGCCTTTGACCCCGATGATAAATTCGTCGAGGAGGGTCAGATCCGCAGTTTCAATCGGACCAGTGCCAAAATCATCAAAGGTAAAGCCGGCGCCCGCAAAACCGCCCGAACCGCCTGCCGCTGTCCCGGTATTGTAGGTCGCTAGCAAACCGCGATCCGTAAATTCAACATCATCCTGCGAATTGCCGCTGGAACCCAGTGACGTAACAAAAGTTTCATAGTCCGGCGCTTGATCCTGATTCAGATCATTTTCGGTCAAAGTCGCGTCCGGATCAATCAACCGCGGATTAGAAGGTAAGCGGTTGATCTCCAGCGTGCCGCTCTTGCCGTGACCTTCCACGATGAAATAAATGATGCGCAGCTGCGTAAGATCCACGCCTGCAAAGGCCGCCGTCGGAATCTTGTAAAACTGTTCGGTGGTCGAACTGACCTGATGCAAGCGCACGAAATTACTGTTGCCGTTTTTATCTACCAGTTCTAATTTGAGATCGGCCGAATTGCCTTTTACGCCGAAAACAAGATGCGTGAGGCCGGAAATATTGCCGCTTTCAAACGGCCCGGTTCCAAAATCATCAAAGGTAAACCCGCCGCCCGCAAAACCGCCCGCACCGCCGGCCGCCGTGCCCGTATTATAGGTGACCAGCACGCCCCGATCGCTGACCGTAGCCGAGTCGCTGGAGTTGCCGCCCGAACCAAGCGAGGTAATCTTGGGCGCGCCGGCTGTCCCGTCGGGAAGCAGTGTAATATTATTGTTCGTCAACGTGGCATCCGGATTGTAATCGCGCGGGATCACATTGTCCGGCAACCGGTTGATCAAAAGCTGACCGCTCTTGCCATGGCCTTCCACGATAAGATACATAATGCGTACTTTAGTCAGATCCACGCCCTCAAAAAGCGACAGCGGGATGCGCCAGAATTTTTCCGTGGCGGACGCAACATTGTTCAAAAAAACATAGCTGCTGTGGCCCAATGTATCCACGATTTCGAATTTCAGCCGGGTGCTGTCACCCTGAATGCCCAAAATCAACTCGGTGAGGCCGGACAAATTGCCGGATTCAATCGTGCCGGGAGTGCCGAAATCATCATAGGTAAAACCGCCGCCCGCAAAGCCGCCTGAATTTCCGGCTGCGGTCCCGGTATTGTAGTTGATGCGCACGCCGCGATCCGTTGCGGTTGCGGAATCACTGGAATTCCCGCCCGAGCCGAGTGAAGTGACTTTCAGCGCGCCGGCTGTTCCGGTTGGAAAGCTGGTGATATTAGTATGGACAAGAGTCGCATCCGGATTGAATTCACGGCTGGGCACATTCCGCGTAAATTGCTGCGTAGTGGACCACAAGCTGGTGAACCCATCGACAAAGTTGCCATCAACCGAACCTTTGACCCGCACGAAATAGGTTTGGTTGGTACCCAAATTCACGGTTTCAAACAAGCCGGTCGGAAAACCATTATGAACGATATTACTGAAGTTGGAATCCGTGGCGACCTGCACGTGATAAATCGTCGCGCCGGCAACCGAGGTAAAATCAACTTTGGTTTCCCCCGTCAGATTGCTGGTGGTTATCTGGCTGATTGCCGGTTTGGCATCCACGATACGCGTGATCACCAGCTGCTTATTATTCGACCACTGGCTGACGGGCCCGGTTTCCACCGAAACATTTTTGGAACCGCGCACGCGGACGAAAAAGGTGCCGCTTTCATTAATCTTGACGGTTTCCGGCGGATTCACCGGAAAACCTTCATGCACGATATTATTGAAATTAGCATCGCGGGCAATTTGGACCTGATAAATGACCGCGCCGGTTAAAGTTGAAAACTGGATCGTGCTGTTACCGACCGCATCGGCTGTGGCGGAATTCACCACGGGCTTTTGCTCCGTAAAGGGATCTGTTTGCACGAGCGGTAAATAAAAATCAATGCGGCCGCGCCGCTCCGGAGACAGTTTGCGGGTGACTTCAATGGCGATTTTCTTGACGCTTTCATAATTAAATTCGCCGGAACCGCCGGTGAGTGTTTCAAAGTTAAAATTGATATTCTGGAATTGGTTGGTAAGCGTAACAAGAAATTCTTTTTCGCGATTGTTGGAATCGGTAAAACGCACGTTTACTTTGGCGCCGTTCCCATCATTTTTAAGGGCCATGACAAAACTTTGCGGCAGCACAAAGGAGGTTTGGCCTTGGGGCGGCAGGATTTCAGCATGGGCAATGGAACCGTCCGAACCGCCGACGTCATAGCGGAACTGGCGGATTTCATCGCTTGGGTTTTCGTCAAATACTGTGATGTAGCCCGGCACGGTCGAATTGTTCATAAACCCGCGGCCATTGGTGCGCGTCCCAGCCGGCAATTCGGTCAGGCCGGCACGGCTGAAACCAAGCGTGGGGCTCTTGACCGGCACATCCAGGTTGCCGGTGTTCACAAAAATTTCACCACGGCGTTCCTGCTGATAATTGACAAGGTCGATATCGGCATAGTTCTGACGCAAAATAATTTTAGAAACCGCGGCCGCCGCGAAGCCCGCCTGGCCGGCAAGATCAAATTCGTAATCCTGGAAATTATTGGAAAGAGTCACGCGCTGCGAGAACTGGTTTCCGAGGGCATCGATCACAATGACGCTGATTTGATCCAATCCATCAAAGCCTACCGTCGCATTGATGCGCTTCAGACGCATCTTTAACGGCCCGCCGCTTAAATCCGCTGAGATCAAATCCTTGGCGATCACCACATCGACGGTCGCGCCGGGGGCCGCGCCGACATCATAGCGATAGGAAAAATTATTGCGATCCGCGCCCGGGACAAAACTGCCGTAGCCGGGAAACTGGGAACGCCCCGTCGCGCTATAAGTCTGCAACTTCACTTCCGGTTTGTGAGGCAATGCCGAAACCGAAGTAATCGTGATCACGCCACCGATCGTAGCATTCATTTGGATATTTTCGAGTTGGCTGCTGGTATTGCTGGAAGTATTGCTATTGCTGCCAGAATCTGTCGTATAGGAAAGCGGGCTCATGCCTTCTACATTGTTGGCATTAATCGTAAGGTCGCCGCCGGCTTTAATCTGGGCATCCGGTGCCACAATGACCTCGCCGCCGGCATTAATCGTCAAATCTTTGGTCGTCTTGAGGATAGTTCCCGAGGTGATTAAAACGTCTTTGTCGGTATTGATGATAATGTTTTTATTGGAATCAATGACAGTATTCGGGGTAATGATGACATTTTCTTGTGAAGAGATGATCTGGTCTTTAATCTGCGTATCGGCGGGGGTAAAAGGAACCGAGGATTGGATGTTGCCATTCACCAGCTCGAGCCCTTCAGCGGCAACCGCGGAAGGTAATACCTGAAAGAACGCAACGAATATGCTCAGGATAAGCGCTGTCCCCTTGCTGCGAAAGTGATTTGTCATGACCAAAGTCTCCTCTTGGGACACTGAAGCCCCCAAACCCCGTCCTTTTGCCAGGACTGAAATTTAGCAAAAGGGCTGAAAGTCTAACATACGATCTTGGGGTTGACAAACGTAAAGATAAAGCCTGCTATGTATCGCTCTAACCAGTGTTACAGTGCAGAGATAAGCTGTATCTTGTGATTCTGCTTCACTTAAGGAGATTTGATATTATGACAAATTAATTTGTCTGTCAACCATTAATTTCATAGGGGACAGTCCCCGGGACTGTCCCCTTCTATGTGCGGGGATGACGCCTGGTTTATCCATTAAAATAGGGCGTGCGGATATCAAACCGGCGGTTGAGGGTCCGAATCTCTTCAGCCGCAGATGAGTCAAAACCCACGAGCGTCATCTGGCTAATAAGATGGTAGGCCTTGTTCAGGGCCCAGCGCCGGGCAATGCCGGCATCTCCGGGCCGGGCTTGGCTCAGATCGCGGGTAAACAGGAATTCGCGCGCCTCCCCGTTCACTTCGCCGACAATGCGCATGGAAAACGTCGTTTCCTGATCGTACGTCCCATAAAGGACAAAGGCGGTGTTGCGGTAAAAGTCCGGCAAATGCTTGGGATAGACCGCGCCTTCCTCCAAGGGGTTCAACTGAAAGCGCAGATTTGAAAGGATCGGATTGCGGATTTTATTATAAAGCTGCTGGATGCGCTGCGAAATTTCCTTTTCAGAAGGCGCATATTCGGACCAGCCGCGGTTTTCATAGGCCAGGAAATCCAGCAAGAAGCGGTTCACCCTCTCGCCGCCGCTGAACGCAAAGACGGAACGCTTGCGTTGATTCAAATGCGTAAGGTCCGAAATGATCTGAACCGGATTCGTGATGCCGGTATTCGGCCGGCCGTCGCTGAAAAGCAGAAGGTAAGAAGGCGTCATATCCAGCGGGCGCTGCAGGACTTTCTGGAAGGCATCATAAAAATCGGTGCGCTGACTTGCATGAATATTGGAAACAAAATCAAGGGCGGCTTCCATTTCACCCGCATCAGCCTCGACGGCCGCCGGCCGGAACGCCGTGATATTTTCTTTGAAAGTTAAAATGTTAAAGCGGTCGTCCGCATTCAGATTTTTCAAAACATATTCAATGCCTTGCTTGAATTCCCGGATTCTGTGGCGATTGATACTGAAAGACGCGTCGATCAAAAAAGTCACTTCTTTGGGCATGACGGGTAAGGCCGCGGCGTTGGGTCCCGGAATAATCGAAATTTGAAAGTATCCCTGTTTGTCGCGGGGATCCCGGTAAGTTTCCACCACCACATCCAGATACTGCGCCAGGGTTTCATCGGAACGCGCGGTCTTGGAGCGTTCGATCGTGCGCACATCCCCAAAGCCGCCGCCACCGGCGGAGCTTCCAGCCCCTTGGCCTGGCGGCCCATCCTCCACGACCGCCGGCGTAAAAGCCGACATGGCCTCGGCAAATTCATCGGCCAACTTTTCATCCCCGCCGACAGACTTGGTAAATTTCTCCCAAGCTTCCATGACATCGATTTCTTCAACCGTCTCTTTATTCAGCAGGGGTTTGCCGACGCTGCGTTTTTGAATGGTGACTTTTGATTTACGCGCCGCCACATCTTCCTGGGGTGCTTTGGCCGTTTCCGGGCTCAAAGCTTGCGTCTGCCGCTCATCCAGAAGCGCGGTATCCGGCAGCGCTTCCGGTGCGGCCAGAGAATCCCATTGCTGCAGCTGCTTAGCACCGATTGTTTTCGCTTCGCCATCCGGGCTTTGGAATTTCAATTTATTGACATAATTTTCAACCACTTCCGAGGCCGTGATTTGCTGGGGGCGCTCGGGTTCGACGGCATCTAAATTAAACATTTTTCTGGTTTCCGCCACCGAAACCGAAACGCCCGGCAGCCAAAGGACAGGCGTTGTCATCAATAAGAGGATGTGCAGCAAGGCCGAAGCCAGACAACACAAAATAAAAAGGTGAGAATGCCTCATGCGGCGCTCTTTTCTGCCGTCTTGGCTTCCACTCTTCTGCGAGCCTCGGCGGCTAAAGGATGCTCCGGAAACCGGGCCACTAATTCCATCGAAGCAGCCAGGGCTTCCTCCTGTTTATTTGCCAACGCAAAGGCCTCGGCCGCTTGATGCAGCGCATCGGGCACGTGCTCCGCATCATCATAAAGAATGGCGACGGCAAAATAGCCTTTAGCGGCTTCTTCGAAATCCTTTTTGGCAAAAAGAGCATCTGCGGCGGCCATCCGGATGCGGACCGCCAAAGCGTGGTCCTCCTTGGCAAGACTGAGCGCTTCTTTCATGGCCTGCAGCGCCGGATCCCAATTCTGGGCCGCAACCAGGCATTGCGCCTTCCCGAAAAGCGCATTGGCGTGAAAAGCCCCGGGGCCGGCCAAAACCTGCTCGTAAGCCGGCAGGGCCTGGTCACAAAGTTTTTCAAAACGGTAGCTTTCCCCCAGATAAAATTGCAATTCCGGTTGATGAACCGCCGCTTCCGGCCGCGTTTTAAAAACCTCCAGTACAGCCCGCATGGCCCCGGGGTCCCCTTTTTCGCCCAAATGGCCGGCCAGCCAGAAAAAAACTTCCGGGCTTAAATCATGCTCCGGAATTTCGCGGATGATCTGCTGGTAAACGGCCGCGGCTTCATCCGTCTGTCCCAATTGGAAGTGGCAATACGCGCGGTTTTTCAGGGTGGCAAAATAAAAATAATCGGAAAGACCTTCTTTTTTGACTTGGGCGTAATGGCCGAGGGCCTTCTGCAAATCCCCGGCCAATTGCTGGGTATACCCCATGAAAAATTCGAGGTCGGGTTCGAGCTGATCGTTGGCAAACTTTTCTTTGTGGGTTTGATAAACCGTGTAGGCGGCCGCATAATCGCCCGCTTCCGAATAGAGACTGGCCAGGCGGTAATGCGTTTTACGCGCCGAAGCGCTGTCCGGATAATTTTCCAAAAGCCGGATGGAGTCTTGGATCGCGTCCTGCCAGGCTTTCATTTGAACATCCACAATAATGACATCGGCCAGCGCCTTATCCGCCCACTCATGCTTTGGAAATTTTTCGAGAAATGCGCGCAGCGTTTCGCGCGCTTTTTCCGGCTGTTCCAGATCGCGGTAAAGCTGGCCTTTGGCAAAGAGGGCGCGCGGATACACCGCGGCATCCGGATATTGTTCCAATAATTGGGTGAGCAAAGCCAGCGCGCGGTCTTTCTGGCCTGCGCGTTTGAAGGTTTCCGCCTGTAAAAATAAAACGCGGTCCGGCAAAGCCGCCTTGGCAGGGTCCAAGCCTTCGACTTTTTTTAAAGCCGTGTCGATCTGGCCGGCCAGCAGAAGATTTTCGGCTTGGCCCAAAATCGCACGCTCGCGCTGTTCGGCACCGGCTTCGCCGTCATTTTCGATGGCCTGCAAGGCTTCTCCGGCTTTCGTATAATTTTTTTGATAGGCATACGCGTTGGCTACCAGCTGGCGCGCTTCAGCCCGCTTTTGGGCCGTCTTGAAAAGAGCTTGAGACGCCTCAAAGGCCTGCGCCAGGACATCAAACTGTTCCAGATTGTAAAGCGCCTTCAACCGGTTGAGCAAAGCTTCTTCCTGCACGCCCGCGTCGGCACCTTGTACCGCCGCCGCTTTTTCAAACGCGCTCTGGGCCTCGGCATAGGCTTGTTTTTGGAATGCGATTTTTCCGAGGCCGAGCCAGGCCAGCTGTTGGATGCCGGCCTTTTCGGAATTTGAGATACGCTGAAAATGCGGCAGGCCTTGATCGGGTTGATTCAGGGACAGTGCGATTTCACCCAGATAATAATTGGCAAATTCCCAAAAGGGATTGTCTTCGGCCGGTTCCTGCACTTTCTCGAAAAGTTCGCGCGCCTCGGGCCAATCTTTTTTATCAAAAGCGACTTTACCGTTGTGATAAAAAGCGGTATACCGCGCTTCGCCCGAAGCTTCCGTCTGCAGCGCATTAAAAATACTTTGGGCTTGGTTGACATCGCCCAGCTCGAATAAGCATTCACCGATGCGCTGGCGCACGCGTTCCATTTCCGAATGACTCTGGAAACGCTTTTCAAAATCCCGGTAACTTCCCAAGGCGTCTTGATATTGCCCGGCAAAAAACCGGCTTTCGGCGAGACCAAAATAGGCGCGGTAAATTTCAGGGTCCTGCGGGTATTTCCGAATCATTTCCATGTATTCGGCATTGGCCATGTCATAGAGATTGCGGGCATACAGCCCGGCGGCAAAATCAAGGCGCTCGAGGATGACAGAGTTTGTGCCGGGAGCCAGCGGCTCAGTCTGGGCCGGTGCGGACGGGTCTTGCGCGGCCCAACACGGGGTACAAACCAGGCTGGCGGTTAAAAAGAGAACAAACCCGAGAGAGTTTTTCGGCAGAGGCATCACAACGTTCCTACTTTTTATCTTTGATCGTGGAAAAAGCGATATTCCAGATATTGGCAGCCGCACAGGCGTCCAGGACTTTGACGACTTGCTCGTGGTAGGTTTTTTTATCCGCCCGGATAATAACCGGCTGACTGGGATAAAGCGCGGAAACACGTTTGAGCATCTTCTCAAGCTCATCGCCTTTTAATTCTTTTTGATTCACGGTCACGCGCCCCTCCGCCGTAATATTGATGATGATTTCCCCGGGACTGCGCGTCGTTTCCTTGGATTCTTCCGATTTCGGCACGCTGATCGAAAGCTCTGTCTCAAGCTGGTAAAAAACGGAGAGGGTGATATAAAAAATCAGGATGATAAAAACAATATCGATGAACGGCGCCATTTGCATGACCGGCGGCGAAGTCTCATACTCGGATGGCCCGCGGCGAATCATGCTATTTTCTCCGTTCGCCTAAACGCGCCACCGTGAAAGCTTCCATAATTTCGTCCGTAAAAATTTCAAGCAAGCTGGTAATCTTCTGCAGCTTGAAACGAAAAAAAGAGTAAAAGCCGATGGCCGCAATGGCAATAATCAAGCCGCCGGCCGTGGTCACCATAGCTTTGGAAACGCCGGCCGCCAATAGAATCGGTTTCACCACCGCGGTTTGAAAGGCAATCGTATTGAAGGCTTGGATCATACCCACGACGGTGCCCAACAGGCCCAGCATCGGCGCCACTGCGGCAATATCCGAGAGATAGCTCAAGAAGATCCAAAGCCCGGCGGCTTCTTTTTTGGCCGTGACTTCCACGGCTTCCTTAATCGCCGGCAGGCCGCTGGCGCTGCGATTCACGCCGGCCATCAGGATAACCGCGATAAGATTCTCCTGTTTTTGGCAGCTGCTTTTAACCACCGATTCATTCCCGGCACGCAGCTTTTCGATCATCTCATGGGCGAAGGCCTCAGGCACAAGTTTTTCGGGACGTAAACGCAGGAAAAGGTAAATCACAAGCGCGATCATTAAAACGGAAAGCAGCCCCAGAACCACCATGACCCAGCCGCCGTTCTGGATCACCTGCCACAACGTCATGCCGCTGCCGGAACTGGCGGCGGCTTCGACATAGCCGGTCGTGGGATCATTTTCAGCGAGCGCCGCGGGAATTTCTATGGAAAAGAGAAGTAAAAATCGAGTTAAGCTGCGCACCGTAGCCTCCTGAGTTGGCTTCAATTTATCAAAATAACGCCTTAGTTTAACAATAAAAAAGGGCAAATGCCAGCGGCGAGATGCGGCCCCGAACGCAGGTTCCGGCCCCCTATTCTCCCCCAGAGTCCGCTGTGGTATGATCTTGGGAATTTATACATCCGGCGCGCGCTGCCAACGGTGAGAAATGAAACAAGACTTCCCAAGTAAATTTCGTCGCAGCCTGGACGCCTCCTGGAAAGAAGGCATCCCGGCCAATATCATGATGGTCACGCTGGATTACTATCTGGTGCCCTACGCCTTGTTTTTAGGCGCAAGCCCCTTGGAAATCGGCTTGCTGGTGGCCATCCCGCACCTTTTAGGTTCCATCTCCCAGCTCTTGGCCGTACGCGTGATCAAAGAACTGGGCAGCCGGCTGCGCTTTTTAATCCACGGCACCGGCATCCAGGCCACTTTTCTGGTTCTAACGGCTTTACTGGCTTTTTATCCGTTTCCCGGAAGAATTCCCGTTCTGATTGCGCTGGCAACGGTTTTCCGGATCCTGGCGAATCTAATCGGTACGGCGTGGGGCAGCCTGATCAGCGAATACCTGGAGCCGGAACAACGCGGTCATTACCTGGGCTGGCGCTCGCGCATCGCCGGCATCGCCGGTGTGGCCGGACTCTGCCTGGCCGGCTTCCTGCTGGAACACATCAAGACCTTTTCCCTGGCGCTGGGCTTTTGTCTTCTTTTTCTGAGCGTCGCCGCCTGCCGGTTTATCTGCGCTCATTTTTTCCGGCAAATGGATGATTTACCTTTCGAGGAAACACGCGAAAGCCGTTTTACTTTTCTGATGTTCGTGCGCCGGTTCAAGGAAAGTAATTTTGTCAAATTCACCCTGTATGTGGCGAGCGTGACGTTTGCAACCCAGCTGGCCGCGCCTTATTTCAGCGTTTATATGCTCCGCCATCTGCATTTGGATTATTTACAGTACATGAGCATTCACATGAGCGCGGTCATCGCAAGCCTGCTGGCCTTCCCCATCTGGGGCCGCCATGCCGATCATGTGGGCAATGCCCGCGTCCTCAAAACCACTAGTTTCCTGGTTCCGATCATTCCCTTTTTATGGCTCATCAGCGCTTATCCGCCCTATCTTATTGCGGTGGAACTTTTTGCCGGCTTTGCCTGGGGCGGCTTTACCTTATGTGCCGCCAATTATATTTATGACGCGGTCCGGCCCGAAAAGCGTGTCCGCTGCCTGGGCTATTTTAATTTGATCAATGGGATTGCGGTTTTTGCAGGCGCTTCGCTGGGCGGATTTTTAGCGGAAAATTTGCCGCCGTTCAACGGCACGTCGATTTTGACGCTGATGGCGCTCTCAGGCCTGGCGCGGTTTGCGGCGCATTTCTTATTGTCCGGCCGGTTTCAGGAAGTCCGGCTCTCCGTCAAACCGGCTTCCAGCCGCGAATT
>ORMF012410372.1_pt1 | contig 13603 bp, 9 predicted proteins | sample 1779871 | NCBI WGS metagenome assembly ORMF01 (sample SAMEA104232316, study PRJEB22302) | groundwater metagenome | biome: forest; feature: aquifer; material: groundwater | place: USA | collected 2011-08-07 | depth 5.4 m | reverse complement strand
GAGGGTTCGGTGTCAGCAACGCTGACTCGAATTCCTTCCTTGAGCAGCAGATACACCTCGCGGTTCGCCGCTTCCAGGCTCATGGCCGAACGGTCGCGGGTCAATTCATCCACGGCGGCGGTGATGGCTTCAGGCGGCAGCGCGGGATTCAACCGCTCCAACGCCGCACGCAACCGGGACACCAACATTACATCGCCGGCAAATTTTCTATTTCGTCTTAAAGTTCTTGAGTGCGGTGCAATCCACCAGCCGGTCCAGTGTCTTCGCGGTGAATACTTTTCCGCGCGTGGCCAGCAGCAGTTTTTTCATGTCTTCTCGCCGGACCCCGAATCCTCTACCCGCGATGCAGGCAATGACCTCGAACTTCGGTTGACCCGCGGGTTGACCGGACATGCTCAACGAGTGCAAGTGCTGGATGCGAGTGACCTTGTCTCTTGCTGTGCCGTCGTCCTCTGTCAGTTTCGCCTCAATCACCACCTTGGGATTGAACTCACTTGGCACCATGAAGTCTGGGGCCTGGTCGAAGTCTGCGAACCGCTCGGCACGTCTGGTTTTCCGGAAGCTGAGTCCAGCCTTGGCGAGCTGCTCTTCGATGGCATTCTCCAATCCGTCGCCAACCAACTCGCTGACGGAATCACGATGCCCCGCAAAAGGGCGCCCGAGAAAACGCTCGTAAAGCAGCATCGCATAGGGCGCTCCGATGGCGGCCATGTTTCGCAGTGCGGTCAGACCGCCAACGGTGTCGGCCTTCTGCAGGCGATGAATCTGGTGAGCCTGAACCTCGGGGCAACCCTGCTCCAGCAAGTCGCACGCAATTCCGACCATCGCCTCGATTCGCTTCATCATCTCCGGACTTGGGCGGAGCGGCGATAGCGGGGAAATGCGGACTTTGCGGTCGAGCGTCCGAGCAAAGCCTTGGTTTAACTCGGAGCCGTAGCGTTGCGCCGCGACATACGCCCACTCCGGAGGTGTGAACCCAAGCATCGACCGCAGAACGACGAATGCGATGGGCACCTCCAGCACTGTTTTGACCACCTCAGACCGTGGCAATGCCGCGAATCCGATGGTCGCTTTCTTGAGTGCTTCGTAGCCGGTCTCAAAGGCCGCGTAGTCAACAAAACCCTCCCCTTTTGGAAGCGTCAGAAATTCAGACGCGAGGCTGGAAAATACGGCCGAGACGAACGGCTCTGGCGCTGCTTCGATTTCGCTGAACTTTGCTTCAAAAGGATATTTCATCTTCGCATCCGTCGGTTTCTCTCAAGACGCTTTCAGGCGTCCAGTTCTGTTCCCGGTTGGCTTTCGAGAAAGCTCCCGCCAACGCATTCAAAACCGCGCCGACTCCACCGAAATTGGTGAACCACTGGCTAATCACATTCATCCGCTCCGTGACCGGGCACTTGCTGTCCCAAGTCCCGCGCAGATTCCAAATCGCTAGCCGGGTCAGATGTCCGAAGCAAACACACCTGATGTCACCCTGCGTGGCGGTCAGTCCCGCCTCCGCCAACGATTCAATGTCTCGTCGCACGATTTCAGCCACGCCTGCCGCGTCCTGCGCCAGCCAGCGACGCGGAAAGCTTCCGGTAGAACGACAAACCAGGACGGTGTCCACGATAGACGAACCCGTGCCATTGATGTGGATGGAAGCGCCCATTTCCGCCGGACATGGCAGGGAAGCCGAGCAGACCAGCTTGGCATCGAGGATGGCCACAGCGAGAGGGATGTAAGCCTCAAGCTGGTTATGATGATATGTAAAAGCTAGTGGACCTCCCGGCTTCAGCTTAAACACCGCGTGTCGAATCGTTCTTGAGATACCCTCGGTGAAATGGTCGAGCCCCCGGCCCATGTTCACGTTCCCGGTCAGTTCGTTCTGATGGCGCGTGCTCGCATTCCGAAACTCGGGCATCGAGTCGCCCAGCAGCTTCCGGAGCCAGACGTAGCAAAAATCCATCAACTCGGCGTATTGGACGTTGCCGAAGTATGGCGGGTCGGTGAACACCGCGTCGAAATTTGCTCGGTCGAGCTTCGCTGAGGAGGAATCGTCGCACATCAGCTTGATTTCGCGCTGCTCCGCCGGGTGTTGGCCGTTTCGAAACGATCCAATCCACTCGCCCTTTATGGGCACCTCGACCTTGCGCGAGCCTTCGTGCCGGATTTCAAACGGCTGGATACAGTAGCGCTTTGCTTTGGCGAATTTCTCCACGATGTTCAGCCACCCGCCGCTTCCCACTGGGGCGCCCTTGAGGCCTGCGATGCCGAGCAGGTTCGACTCGCACTGAATGAGTCCCACCGGGAATCCATGCACCGAGAACACGTCGAGCGATTTGAGCGCCATCGTGTCGTAGCGACAGAGCATGTTTTGATAACGAAGCAGGTCCGAGAGATTCGTCGCCAGGGACTCACGAATGCGCTCATCCTTTACTGCGGCAATCCAGCGGCAGCTTAGTTCGAGGCCGAGCAATTGCCGCGTGTTGAACAGGTCGCGGTAGTGATGATAGCCCCACCGATGCAGGCGTTCTGTCTCGTCGCCCTTGGGGATGGCGTCCTCCGGGATAAACTTGGGTCGCATCTTCTGCAACCGCTCCGCAGCGTCCGCGAACTTCGCCAACTCTTGCGGGCCAGCCTTCTTGAAGAGGCGCCCCTTTCGACCATCGGTCCGCGAGGCACAGTCGTCACAGTGATATTCGATGGCGTAAAGGCGATGTTTCGGCACAGGGCCGCCGGGATAACTGACCGAGCGGTCACAATGCTGGCACCTGCTCTTGTTCCGCCCGGCCGTGTGTTTAAGCGGCAGAGCCCGATGACAGTGTGGACACGGCCCCGGCTCCTTCCGATTGGCCGCCTCGAACAACTCGCCGCAGTGCCCGCACACGAATACGTTCGCCGGGTGCCTGACGTCCTCTGAGAGAAGATAGTTCGGGAATAAATCCGTATCACGGTCGCAAGAACCGCAATGCGCTGTCTTCACCCAGAGGAAATACTTCACTCGTGCCTCATCGTTGCCGCAATGCCGGCACTGCGTGCGATACAAGTGCCCGACTTCAGCTTCGAGATGCGCCCGCAACTGCTCTGCCGTCTTCAGGTAGGCGTCCACATCCAAGTCGAGCAATTCCTGCCGAACAATCCACCAAGCCATTGGGTTGATGTCAGCGCCTGTCACGGAGCACCCGACACGGTTTGCCTCCATCATCGTAGTGCCGCCGCCCATGAATGGGTCGAAGACGCGGAAGTTTGGCAGTTGGTGGGAGTGGTAGTAATTCTCATTCACGGGTCGCCCGGAGAACTCCGAGAGAATCAAGGCTCGAAACAACGCGCCCGGGCGTCGCGCGAACCACTTGTGAACTGCGATGACCGGACGGTAGTTCTGCTGAATCTGCTTCTCCCGCAAAGCCAGCGCTGCCACGAACGGGACATTGAAATGACGCTCAATCATTCCGTTGATGCCTTACGAACTCCGTCGTGAACTGCCGAGCATGGGGCTTCTTCCTCGGTGATGCGCTGTTCGGCGGCGCATTTGCAGACATGTTCCGTGTTTTTCATCAAACGAGAATGTGCCTTTCTTGTGCTGTTGGCCATGACGAATCCGTCGCGGCCCTTCGCATTGAGCGCGGAGTGGAAGAGTTGAATCCAGAGGTAATTGGCGTTGTCGGTGCGCGGCAGACCGAAGGCAAACCGGCGGTTTGATCCCACCATGTCTTTCAACCGTTCCTTGTCCACGGCGTTGACGTTGAACGGCGGGCTGGCGAGGGCGAAGTCGAAGCGGCCCGTGGCGTCGTGCGGGTCGTCGTAGTAGCTGTTGACGTTGCCGCCGTGGCGGAGGTTGCCTTCGAGGCCGTGGACGGCGAGGTTCAGGCGGCAGAGGCGGCCGGTTTCGTCGGTCTTCTCGACGCCGTGGATGGAGAGTTCCGCGGCGGGGTTCTGCTTGTGTTCCGCCACGAACCGGGCGGACGAGACAAACATGCCGCCCGAACCGCACGCGGCGTCGAGGATGCGCCCGTGATAGGGCTCGCTGACTTCGGTGAGGAGGCGGACAATGCTGCTGGGCGTGTAGAATTCGCCGCCGCCCTGGCCCTCGCTCGTGGCGAACTCGCCGAGGAAGTATTCGTAGATGCGCCCGAAGGCGTCGTAGTCCATCGGGGCGGGAATCTCGGAGACTTTTTTGAGCAGCTCCTTGAGGAGAGTGCTGGCGAAGAGGTTGTAGGTTTTCGGGAGAACGCCGGCGAGTTGCGGGTTGTGCTTCTCGATGTCGCGCATGGCGGCATTGACCTTCGCGCCGATGTTCTCGGCTTCGGGGCGGTTGAGCAGATAATCGAACCGTGCCTCGGCGGGCAGGCAGAGGATGCCCTCGGCGTGATAGGCGGCGGGTTCATCCACGCGGCTGCCGCGCCTGGCGGATGCGCTGGCTTTTTCCAGCTTGGCCCGCTGAGCGGCGAAGCGGACTTCAGCGAAGCGCAGGAAGATGAGGCCGAGGACGGGCGCGGAGTATTCCTGGGACTTGAAACCGGAGTTGGCGCGGAACTGGTCGGCGTCGTCCCAGAGGCGCTTTTCCAGTGCGGCGCTGTCGGCGTCTTTTTCGGATGGTGCGATCCAGATCATGGTCAATCAGGTGTGAAAACCGGAAGCGGCCTGAGTGGAGCGGATGCTTGTCTTGGCTGCCATGTGCTGCGCGTGGTTCGCTTCCGGGGCGGCTGTCGGGCGGCTGCCTTTGCGCCATCCGGGCCAGCCCTTTCGCAGGGAGCCTACCGCAGTCGGGCCGCCGGCGGCAATGGCTTTCAACACGGTTTCGGAACGGGCGTTTGCGAGACGTTACCGGGCCGTCGAACGATTCGAGCGCCCCGTTGCACAACCTTACCGGGCGGCTGCAAAAACCGACCGTGCGATTGCGAGGTCTCACCGGGCTGATGAACGGTCCGCCCGCGCCGTTGCGCGACCTGACCCGGCAGTTGCGAGAGCCGACGGGATGCTTGCAGGCTTCGACCGCCTGATTGCCGGACCCGACTGACGAATTTCGAGAACCGACCGGACGGTTGCGGAACCCGCCCTCGTGATGGGGCGGTCCACCAACGAGGCTGGTCAACTTTGGCCCCGGCTTTGTCAGCCTTTTTCCCCTGAATTGGGGTGGGATCGGCGCCACGATACGGCTAGTCTTGTCACATGCCTCTCTCAAGATTGATGAAACCGGGAACCCGGACGGCGCTGTTCGTTGCGGCGTTGAGCTTCATTTCAGCACGCCTCCTCGCCGCAACGCCCAGCGTCGAGCATGACACCGCGAAGAGATTCGTCACGATGGCGGATGCCGAGCGGCATCTTGTCCTTCGCCTCAACTACGACGGGAAATGCGTGCTGGAAAAGGTGAGCGTGGGCGGCCGCGACGTGGTGCCGGAAGCCACCGGCGTCTGTTCGGCCATCCAGGTCGCCAACCAGTGGCACACGACCCGGTCGGGCATCCCCGCACCGCAAGTGAAGGTCGTTGAGCAGAGCGTCACGGTCAGTGGCATCCGCTTCGGTGGCGGCGGCGTTGAGGTCGTCGAGACTTGGAGCTTCACGGTCCACGCCGATCGCATCGTGTGGCGGATTGACCGGACGTATCTCAGCGGCGGCACAGTCGAAGACACGTATTTCGCCGGCTGGGATTTCAACGACATGTCCACTTGGACCGGCGCGTTGTTGGGGACCGGCGGCGTGGCCTGGGGCAAGTTTCTGGACAAGCCGAATGCGACTTATGGCGCGCACACTGGGCCGGTGACTTTCTGGAACCGGGAAAACCGGGCCTGCTTGCGAATCGTGCCTGCGGTCTCGGCCGGGGATCACATCGCCGTCCGGTTCAGCCGGCAACCGAGCGGAGTATTCTCGTTCTGCCACAGTGTGACCCGTGACGAGCTCCGCCCGAAACACGCGCTGAATCGTTTTCTCGCTGAGCGGCAGGATCTCTGGGCGCCGTTCCAGGTTTCGCCGGGAGAGATCCGGGTGGAGTACACGCTGTCGGGTTTGAACTACGATGAGGAGTATGTCCGGGGCCGCTTCCAAAGCCTGAGCGGCGACTCGATTCGCGAAGTGCTCAATACCATCGCCCGGGTCGGCGTGGTCGATCGGCGATTTCATGGGAGCAACAACTGGCGGCTGGGTTACGCGGTGCTCCATGAGCCGTGGATCGCGCAACTCGGCCTGGCGATCGACGATCCGTATTACTTTCAGGGCTGCGCGGAGACGCTCGATTATCAACGGGATCACGCCATCGATGAGCAGGGCCGCGTGAAGTCCCGCTGGTGCTACAACGATGGCGACGCGTTGCGTGGCACGTTCGACCGCTTCGGCTTTTACGAGACCCAGTGGGGTATGCTGATGGATTCGCAGCCGAGTTTCGTGATCAACGTGTGCGAGCAATTCGATTTCACCGGCGATCTCGAATGGGTCCACGGCCAGAAAGCCACTTGCGAGCGGGTCTTGAATTACATGTTCCGCCGCGACGCGGATGGGGATGGATTGCTCGAGGTCCTGACCGACACGATCGCGGCGAAAAAGGCGAGCGATTGGATCGATGTGATCTGGGCCTCGCACGAAAACGCTTTCGTGAATGCCCAGGTGTTTTGCGCGCTCGGCTTGTGGGCGGGGGTCGAGGAGTTGTTGGGCGATTCCGCACGGGCGGAGACTTATCGCCAGGCCGCCGCCAAGCTCAAGCAACGGTTCAACCAGACGACTGCTGAAGGCGGCTTCTGGGAACCGAAGAATCGCTGGTATGTCTATTGGCGCGACAAAGACGATTCCATCCACGGGAACAACCTGGTGATCCCGGTCAATTTCATGGCCATCGCTTACGGGCTGTGCGACGACGCGATGAGACGTGAGGCGATCCTTGGCCAGGTCGAAACGTTGATGCAGAAGGAGGGCCTGTTCTTCTGGCCGCTGTGCTTTTTCTCCTACGCGGAGGGCGAGGCGCATCCCGGTCAGTTTCCCTTTCCGACCTACGAGAACGGCGACCTCTTCCTGGCTTGGGGCGAGGTGGGAACGCGGGCTTACGCCAAGCATGACCCGCGCATCGCCGTCAAATACATCAGGAATGTCCTCGACCGCTATGAGCGCGACGGCCTGGCGTTTCAACGATATTACCGGAAGTCGCAGAGCGGGGCCGGCGACGACATCCTTTCCAACAACGCCAATCCCGTGGTCGGGCTTTATCGGAACATTTACGGCCTCCAGCCCAAACACGACCGCCTTTACCTGGAGCCGCATCTCACGCCCGAGCTCAACGGCACGCAGTTGAAGTATTGGCTGCGCGGAAAGGTGTTTCGCATCGACCTCAGCGTGGACGACTACGCGGTCGCGGTGGACGGGTTCACCGTGCGCGACCCAAAACCCTTCGCGGTCAACGTCAGCGGGCGCACGCTGGAATACTTCAACGGACCGAGCCAAACCTGCGCGCTGGCGATTGCCCCCTCCACCGCGGCGCCTTTCGACGTGCGGATCAACTCCTGGTCTGACACCGCGTCCGGCCCGCGCGTTTGGAGCGAGACTTGCCGACGAGCGGACACGAAAACAAAGCACGTCATCGCGGCTTTGACGCCCGACACGTCTTACAAGCTCTTTCGCAACGGCGCGCTGATGGACTCGCTCCGCAGCAACGCGGCGGGGCGGCTGGGGTTTGACTTCACGTTTTCCGAATCCACACCGCAGGCGTTCGAGCTCAAACCTTGATTCGCCAGCCGCTATGAACCGGGCGAAAGCCAGTTGATCCTCGCCGGCAACCTGGCCGCGTGGTTCTACCAGACCCTCGGCGGCATCAACTACGACGCGGCGCAGACTGGCTTCAAGCACATCGTCCTTCGCCCGCGCCCGGTCGGCGACCTCGCGTGGGTGCAGGCGTCGCATCGTTCGCTCTACGGCGCCATTCGCAGCGAGTGGAGGATTGCCGAGGGCAAGTTCCACTGGACCGTCACCGTCCCGCCCAACACCACGGCCACGGTTTTCGTACCGACCAAGTTCGCGGCCACTGTGACCGAGAGCGGCAAGCCTGCGGCGCGAAGTCGCGGTGTCAGGCTCCTGCGCGCCGAGCCGGAGGTGGCGGTGTTCTCAGTGGAATCGGGCAGCTACGCGTTCGCGGCTCAACGCTGACCGCGCGTAGAGCATGGCCCTCGGGTGATGCCACTCGTGCTCGAAGGCCCCGCTCTGACCCTGCGCAAAGCAGCCGGCCCAGGCGGGTGGCTCTGACCGCGACTTTCCCGTGCTTCGATCCCGGTTTTGTGATGGGATCAGTATCCACGCGCGGGAGCAACAGCGATGCTTTACCTTGGAGCGGGTGAAGGGAATCGAACCCTCGTCTCAGGCTTGGGAAGCCCACGTTCTGCCATTGAACCACACCCGCGTCCGACTGCGCTCAACAAGTAGCAGGGGCTGGGACCGCGCGCAACTCTGGAGTTTGAGGCCACTGCGATTCAGACAGTGGGGGATGTATCCGATTGTAAAAGCAGGTGACCCTTGATATTGCCTTCCCGCGAGACGTTCCATGAAAGGCATGTTTGACACCGCCGCGAAGTCCGACCACACCGCCCAGAGGACGGAGAATTGCCTTAAAAAACTCCAGCGCATGAACCAGGCGTTGCGCCACGAGGAACCGGATCGCGTGCCGATCAGCGATTTCTTCTGGGGCAGTTTCATCGAGCGCTGGCGCAAGGAACTCGGCCTGTCCGCCGACGCCAACCCGTATTACCACTACGACCTCGACTGGATCGTCACGGTGCCGAACATGGACCCGTGGATTCGCCCCTTCGAGACGATCAAGGAGGACGCGGAGGAAGTCGTCGTGAAGACCGGTTTCGGTGCGATCATGCACAAACACTTCGAGTTCCCCATGCCTGAGATGCGCGCCTGGGAGACCGATTCCTTCGAGAAGCTCGAACGCGCCGAATTCGACGATCCGCGCGACCGGCGGCGGTTTTTCGAGGCGGGCGACAACCAGATCGCGGGCGTGGGCGACGGCTTCCAGCGCAACTCGCCGCCGTGGCTCGACACCGTGAAGTCGCTGCGGCCGGACTTCCCGGTCTATGGCAGCATGATCGAGGTGAGCGAATGCCTCACCCGCCTCATCGGCCAGGGGAACGCGCTGCTTTGGATGGCCGAATACCCGGAGCGGCTGGGCGCCGTGATTCACCGGCTCGGCGAGTTTTACTTCGAGATGGCCAAGGCCGAGATCGAGGCGGGCGCGGGCTGGCTGGACGGTTTTGTCATCTGGGGCGACGTGGCCTTCAAGAAATGCACCTTCATGTCGCCGCGCTACTGGCGGGAATTTTTCAAGCCGTGGGTCGCGCAAATGGCCGAGGCGGCGCACGCCGCGGGCTTGCCGGTCATCTACCACGGCTGCGGCAACGTGAAGGCGATCTTCCCGGACTACATCGAGATGGGCATTGATGCCTACAACCCGCTCGAAGCGAAGGCCGGCATGGATGTCGTGGGGTTGCGGCAGCAATACGGCCATCGCATCGGCTTCTGCGGCAACAGCGACATCCAAGTTTGGGAAAGCGGCGACCGCGACGCGATTCGCCGCGAGGTGCTGCGCAAGCTCAATGCGGCCAAGGGCGGCGGGTTCATTTTTCAATCCGACCACTCCGTCAGCAGCAGCGTGTCGGGGCACACCTACGATTACATCGTGAAGCTGGTGCGCGAGCATGGCCGCTACCCGTTGCAACTTGGCGAATTCGATGAGGCGTCATGAAACTCTCCAACCCGCTCCTCCTCGTCTTGAAGACACCCGTGGCTCACCCGCTGCCATCGTCGCTTTCTTCATGCCAACCCGCGATTCATCCCTTCCCTCCGGAGCCTTTGAAAGTGCAGACTGGCCGTCAAGAAACCATGCCCGCTCAAAGCCCATGAACGCCACCAACCGCATCGCGAAACCCAGGGGCACGCTCACCCGCCGCGCATTTCTCCACCGCGCCTCTGTCGCCGCCGGTGCGGCATTGGCGGCGCCGCTGATCGTGCCCGCACGCGTGCTGGGAGCCGACGGCGCCGTCGCACCCGGCAACCGTATCAACCTCGGCTTCATCGGCACGGGGCGACAGGTGTTCTATGCGAACCTGCCGTGGCATCTCGCGTCCGAAGAAACCCAGGTCGTCGCGGTGTGCGACGTGGACTCGTGGCGCATGGAAAAGGCCAGTGCCAAGGTTGAGGAAGCCTACGCGGCCAAGTCGCCCAGCGGCACTTGGAAGGGCTGCGCCATGCATCAGGATTTCCGCGAGCTTCTCGCCCGCAAGGACGTGGACGCCGTGATGATTTCCACGCCGGACCACTGGCACGCTTACATCGCGATCGAGGCGGCCAAGGCGGGCAAGGACATCGCGCTAGAGAAACCCATCTCGCTGTCCGTCGCCGAAGGACGGGCCATCGCGGAGGCAGTGAAAAAGCACGGTCGGATTTTCCGCACCGACACCGAGGTGCGCGCTGAACAACGGTTCCAGAAACTCTGCCAGGTGGTCCGCAACGGGCGCATCGGCCAGGTGAAGCGCGTGCTCGCCGGCGTGCCCAAGGACCCGATGCCGCTGGCGCAGAATCCCGCGCCCATGCCCGTGCCGCCGGAGCTGAATTACGAGTTGTGGCAAGGCCCCGCGCCGGCCAGGCCCTACACCGAGCAACGCGTCCATTACCCGAAGGTCGGACTGGATTACTCCGGCAAAGGACCCGGCTGGATGCACATCCGCGACTACAGCCTTGGGGTGATTCTGAACTGGGGCACGCACATTCTCGACATCGTGCAATGGACGCTGAACACCGAACGCACCGGCCCGGTCGAGATCGAGGGCCAGGGCGAGTTTCCCAAGGACAATCTCTGGAACGTGCTGCAAAGCTTCGAGGTCCGCTACCGCTACGCCAGCGGCATCGAGGTGATCTACACCAACGCCGGGCGGCCGTTCGTCCGCGTCGAGGGCACCGAGGGCTGGATCGAAAACACCTGGTTCAAGCCGGACGGCTTCATCGCCTCTGACGAGGCACTCCTGCAATGGAAGCCCGGCCCAAACGATGTGGCGTTTCCGTTGATTACCGAAAAGCAGGACTTCGTCAACTCCATCAAGAACCGCAAGGAAACAATGATTCCCGCCGAGATCGGCCATCGCACCGCGAGCATGTGCCAGCTCGGCCACATCGCCATCCAGACGAGTGCGAGGCTCAAGTGGAATCCTGAAACCGAGCGCTTCGCAGGAAATGACGAAGCGAACAAGTTGCTCACCCGCGAGCACCGCGCGCCGTGGACGATCTGAAGCAAATCAAAACGAACACGCCATGAACCAGCCTTCCTCTCTGTTTCTGCTCCATGCGACATTGGGACTATGCCTGCTTTGTCCGGCGGTGAGCGCGGCCGCAGGTCCCGGCCATGCGCGCCTGGCAAATCCGTTCTTCGCCTTCGACAACGGCGTTGGACGTGAACTCAAGTGGCTACCGGCGCAGCAAGCCGCCCTCCTCAAGTCGCTTGGCTACGACGGCATCGGCTACACCGGCACGGAAGATTTCGCCGAACGCCAGCAGGCTTTTCAAAGTCAGGGCCTGAGAATCTTCAACCTCTATGTGGGGTGCTACGTGGACCAGCCGACGCCCTACGATCCGCAGTTGAAGGAGGCGGTGTCACAACTCAAGGGCACGGACGTCGTCCTCTGGCTGACCGTGCAAGGCAAGGCCACCAACGACGCGAACGCGGTGCGCATCGTGCGGGAGATCGCCGATCTCGCCCGCGCTTCCGGTGTGCGCGTGGCGCTCTATCCGCACAAAGGCTTCTTCGTGGCAACGGCGGAGGAGGCGCTCCGCATCGTCCGACAGGTGGAGCGCCCCAACGTGGGAGTCACCGTGAACTTGTGCCACGAGCTGGCGGCGGGCAATGCCGACCGGATGGAAGCCATCGTGAGGGCCTGCGCGCCCCATCTCTTTCTGGTTTCCATCAACGGCGCCGACCGGAGCGGTGGCTGGAGCGAGCTGATCCGTCCGCTGGGTGAAGGCAACTACGATGTCGCCGGTTTCCTCAAGGTGTTGGGCCAGGTTGGCTACACCGGTCCGATCGGCCTGCAATGTTACAACCTCAAAGGGAATCCGGAGGAGAACCTGAAGCGTTCCCTCACGGCCTGGCGAAACATCTCCGGCTCGCTCCCGCCAGCCGGGAAGAAGTGAAAAACGAAGCGTCCATTGAAAGGCACCCGGCATTTCCAACTACGAACGACGCCATGAAACCAGGAGACTTTCTGAAACGCGGTGGTGCCACGGCGACTGTGACGCCCGGTGCAGCCTTGATCGAAAGGAACGCAACCATGAACCACTTCGCTCTATCTCCAATCCGACCTCCGCGCCAGACCTGGCTGAAGCTGCTAGGCGGTTTGGGGGTCGCGTGCTGCCTGGCCACAGCCAGCCTGGCCGCGGATGCCATGAACCCGCTCAACCTCAGCGACGTGCAAGTCGGCGGCGAAATAGGACGCCGCATCACGGTCACGATCACCAACAACTTGCTCGCGCTCGACACCGACCGCGATTTCCTCCCGCCGTTCAAGGCGAAGACGGCCAAGGACGGCTATATCGGCCTCGGCAAGTTGATTGGTGCCACGGTAAAGTTCGCCGCCAACACCGGCGATGCGCGTGTGATCGCGTTGAAGCAGCACCTCGTTGAGGAGACGGTTAGTTGGTGTCCGCGAAGAAACGCGCCAGGTCTGCGCTGGCATGGAGTTTGGCGCTGAAGGGTGAGTGTGAATGTTGGCCAGACGGTTGTAACTTTTGGCCAGTTTCGGTGTCTGAACTGGCAACATTCGCTCTGCGCCACCACTTCCAGCATCAGCCCGATCTCCAGATCACCCCCATCGAAAAGATTCAGTTGCCGACCCGCAGCCGCGATGAGCTGCCGCCGATGCTCGCCGGCCTGCAATGGATCTGGACCCACCCCACGCTCAAGGCCGAGATTTTTGCCCTGCTGGAAGCCAAGATCCTCGCCGGCAAGAAAGCCACCGGTCGCACCGGCATGGACCTGTGGCAAATCCTGGTGCTGGGCGTCGTGCGGTTGGGGCTGGACGCGGACTGGGATCGGATGGAGCACATCGCCAACTACGACCTGCTCGTGCGCCAGATGCTCGGGGTGACCGCCACGCCCTGGGGAGCGGACGCCAAAGTCTTCGGTCACCAGACGCTGCGGGACAACGTCGCGCTGCTCGACGACCCACTGCTCAAAGAGATCAACGGGCGCATCGCCGCGGCCGGACGCGAGGTGTTCGCAACAAAAGGCGGCGCGCTGATGGAGACCGAGCCGATCATCGTCGGTGGCGAGGAATCCGGCGGGCTGAGCGTGAAGGGGCACGTGCCGGAGAAAGACGGCATCCTGGCGTGTCTGCTCATGGCCGAGTTGGTCGCCTACGAGAGGAAGTCACTCGGCCAAATCCTGAAGACGATCGCAAAGCAGACCGGCGAGTTCCACACCGAGTGGATCAACATCAAGATTCCGTTGGAGAAGAAGGACGCGTTGCTCGCCAGGCTGGGCGCGGGCCTCGACGCCATCGGCCCGTTCAAAGTCGAAAAGTTCATCACCACCGACGGCTACAAATTCCTTCTGCCGAACCGCGAGTGGGGCGCCTTCCGCGCCAGCGGCACCGAG
>ORMF012016764.1_pt1 | contig 13603 bp, 16 predicted proteins | sample 1779871 | NCBI WGS metagenome assembly ORMF01 (sample SAMEA104232316, study PRJEB22302) | groundwater metagenome | biome: forest; feature: aquifer; material: groundwater | place: USA | collected 2011-08-07 | depth 5.4 m | reverse complement strand
TTGCCAGTGTTTTTCAATTCTAGGTTTTAAGCCTTCAAGATAGATGTCAACAACCGTAAAGTTTCCGGTCATTAGCTTATCTTTAACAAGTTTTAATTCCATTTTTAGGTCAAATACATCAATTTTTTCTTGTTCAAGCTGTTCAATCTGATATTCTAAATCGTCTATAATTTCTCCATATTTATTGTATTGTTCTAAAATTTCATCGGATAATCTTCGGGTATTATGCAATATTGGCCTGAAATGGACAAAGTAGGGTTTGCCGCGGTTATACTTTGCATTGACAAACATGCCTACCCCGACAGAGGCTTTAATTAAAGATTGTAAAAACTCTTCTCCATATTTTGTCTTTATTCTATTTAGGTCAGCTTCATCTCTTGTTCTCATTTGCACTTCGGTATTTATATTTGCTTTTATTTCTCCAACAAAGTCTGAAAGAACTTGAGAAACAAGCATGACTCCAAAACCCCATTTTCTAAACTCTCTGCAAGCTCTTTCAATCTGCAAAAATCCTTTTCCAGAACCGCCGAACTTTGGCAAAAGGCGATGAACTTCATCGAACACTAACAATACTCTTAAATTTGGGAATTCTTTAGGGTCCGATTTGAAAATAGAAGCTATAACGCTTGCTACAAAAGTGTCAATTTGAGGGGGCGTTAGTTTATTCATGGTAAAAATCTGGATTTGCCCGGGAGCCATATACTTTTTAATATCAATTGCTTGTCTTTCATTCATTATTTGCCTTACATTTCCTGAAAAAGCTTTTGCATCACTTGGTTTTAACCCAAATTTAGGATAGAAAGACAGCATTCTTTTATCATCGCATTTTCTTAACATTCCAGACCATTGAGCAGTTGGATCGAAAACAATGACTGCAATATTTTTTAGCAATGCTTCTTCTATAATTACTTGAGCGGCGATACTTTTCCCTCCTCCTGTTGCTCCTGCGACTACTCCATGAGTTGTAAGCGCGTCTGCTTCCAGATAAGCTGGGATATTAGTTTCAGCAACTTTTCCTAAAAATAAAGCAGTATCAGTTTTTTGGGGAAGTGTCTTTGTGTAGAGCTGCATCTTATATTTTTTTCTCTTTTCAATTGTTTTTTTTACAATTGTAAAGAAAAATATTAAAGTTATTAATATTGAGAGTAAAATTGCCAGCAGCCAAAGAGGGATAAACCCTAGGAATTTAATTGACCAAAAAGGAGTTTTAAGAAGAAATCCGTCACTTGAAGACATTGTTTTATCTTTATAAGTTGTAATAACCTCTACTATATAACTTCCCGGCGTTAATTTTTCTGGGAAATAAATATTTTTTCTTATTTGAAAAGAACCTAATAAATCTTTAGTTTCATTACCTAAGAAATATGACCTATTATCTAGGGGATTATTTAAATAATATGAAAATGTAACATTGCTCAAAGGCTCATCGCCTATAACTTTCTTTATATCTATCTTAAAATCCAGCTTATCGTTGAAGGTGAATTCTTTTTTATTGGAAGAAATCTCAACTAACAATTTGGGAGTTAAAGATTCATTAACTACTGTGATATTTATAGGGATTACATCTTTGATGTCTCCTGATATCTCTATGTTTCCCGAGTATATTTTTGCTTCTATGCCTGAAATTGTAAAAAAAACAGAGGTATAATTATTTGGGTCTATTAATTCTCCACTAGATTCTAAACTTATAACCTTTGATATTTCCTCTGACGGAGCAAGAGAAACTTTTATTTGTTTGTCTTTCAGGTTTTTTATTATAAAAGAATCTTTAAACATGTCTCCTACCGAAATGTCTCTAATAACATAACTTCTGGAGATTTCATAGGAGTCTGTCTTTATTATCGGCCCATAGGCTGAATCTGCAGCGGACAAATTAATTAGATTAACTAGTATAATTAAACTGAAGATTAAAAGCAATATTTTGGAATTATGGATAAATACGTGATTTATAGCACGTATAATCGCAGTTTTCCAGATAGAGAACTGCGTACAAAATGTCATATAATCTACGCAGTTATACATATTTGGTTTGTTTTTTATCATTTTTTCTTTTTTGCTAACTTTTTGTTCTTTAGTTCTAAACTTTTACTTACATTGTTTTCTTGTGTTTTTTCTGCTGGTTCGTCTTCTTTTTTACTTTCTTGTTCTTTATTTGTTGGTTGATTTTGAGCTTCTTTATTATCTGGAGAAGTTTGCTTTTCTATTCTTTCTTCCGGAGGCTGTTGAGCAAGAAGTTTAGTATCTATGGATTCTGCGAGTTTTTTCATTTCTTTTATAAGGGTATCTTTATTTTCAAGGACTGTTTTCGAAACTGGCTCGCCGTATGCTGATTTTATTTTTACATAAACATCTATTGCTTCATCATGTTTTCCTTCTTTAATTAGTTTATTAAGACGGTTTACCATCATATAGAGATTTAACAATCTTAATCTTTCTTTGTTTTTATGATGTTTTGCCATTAATAAGGCTACTGCTATTGAAGCTAGAACAAGTGCAAGTATTAGGAAATTTGTTCTGATAAAGCTTGCCGCATTAAAAGACTCTCCAACTTCAAATGTGTCTGAATCAATAGCTATTTCTTCTCCGCTGACTGCTCTTGCAATAAAAATATAGTCTCCTTTGGATATTATTCTCGGGATATTAAGCTGCTTTTCAAAAGCTGCTGCTTTTTGAGAGAAGATAAAGTTTTCTGTCTTGGAATCAATCACATTTCCTTTGAAATCTATTATTGCATAATAAAAAGTTACATTTCTTTCTTCTATGTCTTTTAGATTATCTAATTTGATATTTGCCTTAACTATACTTGCGGGCTTTACGCTTTTATATTCTTTTGGGATTAAAACGTGCAAATCATATTCTAATTCAAAAGCTTTTATTGTGATAACTATTGGTATTTCTTTTTCTCCTGATTGAGATTTTACTTTTATAGTGCCATAGTAAACGTCTGGGTTGAGTCTTTTATCTGCAGCAAATTCCAGCGTAACTGATTTAGAGTCTCCAGATGTTAAATTAAATATTTTATCAGAAATTGTCTTTTTAAACTCATCCAATCCTGAAATATCTATTTCAAATGTGGAATTTAAATTTCCAGTGTTAGTAATTTTTATTGTTATTACTCCTGAACTTCCTTGTACAATTTCTATGTTGAATCCTGAAGCGGGTTCCGTGGAAAAATCAGAATTTCCTTTGTTTTCTCTTTTTGGAAATATTGAATTTAAAAAGTTTCCACTAGAATCTTTTCCTCCACTTCCCCCTGTTGAACTTGTTCCTCCAGGAGGAGAACTTGGGGAGGATGTAGAGTTTACCGTGAAATTTTGTATTTTTGAAGAATTCAAATTTCCCGAGGTATCAAATGCTTGAAATTGCCAGAAGACCATTGTTCCTCCTGGTGCGCTTATCTGAATAGTGTAGTTAGAAGTATTTTGCCTGCCTCTGAAAGGAAGAGAAGAATAATCTGTCCAACCCGATTCTTGTTTTATAGAGAATATGTAGCTGTTTAAAGCAATGTTATCCTGCCAATCTGTATAAAACTTAACAATGTCATTTTGATATATTATTGATTTATCTTTTGTTGGATTTGACCAAGCTGGAGGGGTTGTATCGTTAGTTATGTTTAATGTGACATTATTGCTTTCGGTATTTGAAAAAGTATCGAAGGCTGTAAAAATAACTCCTCTTAAACCAAGAAAACCTTTATCTGAAAAGAAGGAAACTACGTGAGTTGATGAATTGATATTTATTGTAACATTTTGGACGGAAGAAACATTATAGGTTAAGTTTTCTTCATCTGAAAAATAATTGTCTAAATCAAATGCGTTTGTAAGGTTTGTATTCGCCGCCCAAGTTTGCATTGGAATGTTGGAAAGGAAGTCTGGAGGAGTTAAATTTGAAGGAGTTATATTTAAACTCGTTGCCACATTTGCCTTTGAGGAATTTAAAAATAGAAAAAATGCAAAGGCTAAGACTAAGAAAAACACTATTTCTCTTTTTTTCATGGTATAGGGAGTTTTTTAGGGGTTAAATATTTTATGAGTTGTGTCTTTCAGAGATTTTTGACTTGTTTGGTTAAAAAACAAAAACCGAAAACAATAAAACTCCGAGTTTCCTAGATAATTGATGGAAGACTATGATAAGGTTGAAGAGATTAAGGATAATATAAAGAGGCTTAGCGATAATGTTTCTAAAATTGAATTCTTAGAGAATTATTTGAAAACGAGTGAAGAAACTATTGAACCAGGAGTTCTGGCTTCAATTTATGAATTACTTGGAGAGTTGCACTACAGCACAGGAAACCCTAAAGGTTCTTACTTTCAAAAAGCTGCCTCAACTTGGGAAACTGTTTTTGTATTGAGCCATAACGACAAAGAGATACTTTATCTTAAAAATGCATTGAGCAATTATCAAAAAGCATTTAAAATATATAAGAAAAAAGATAATTTTGCTTTAACTAATGAAATGGTGAATAGAATGGGGGATGTTAAAGGGCAACTTTACAAACATATTGGTCCAATAAAAAAATTAACTGTCGGGAGTGTTTTCCTTTTATTTATTCTATCTTTTGTTTTTTTATCATCTAGTTTTACTGGTTTTAGTGTTGCGCCTTTAGAGGCTAGCGATAGTGCTTCAATAGGGGGGGTACTTGTTGTATTCGCAGTTATAGGAATGTTTTTAGTTTATAAATGGGTGAGATAATCCTGCAATAAATTATTTTTGGGCAAGATTGATTACTTTGGCAGTTTAATGCCTGATTTTTGCAGTGCTTTTTCATTATTCATTAATTTCATTAATAAAATATCGCGAGTCAATACTAATTCTTTTATTTCGTCGTTTTTTCCTTCTTTTAAAGAACTTATATTCTCCAGAACTTCTTGATTAGATTCATAAAGAGAAGAAAAGAACCTTTTGGCCCTGAAAAGAAAAAAGAGATTTATTATAACTGAAATTGCAAAAGACAGTGAGGCGATAAAGAAAAAAGTATCTTGATATTATGTAAATTATAACGAAAATAATTTCCTATGGAAAAGTATTTCTTATGGAAAAAACAGGGTTTTATTATGAAACAAGAAAACCCTGGAAGATATTCTGTGAGGAATATCTTCATTGATAACAACAATTGGGAGAAATATAAACTTTTTCCATAAAGCAGAATTAAAGGATTACCAGATAAATGAAGTAGACAAGATGTTATCATGCGGTGATTCTAAAAATGGTTTTATTATTATCCATTGCAAAAAATGTGATGAAGATAGAATTATTCATTTTAGCTGCAATAGCAGAATTTGCCCCAAATGCGGACAAAAATATGTAAAAACTTGGGTCGTGAACATAACAGGTAGAATGTATGATGTTGAATACAGCCACATAATATTCACTTTACCAAAAATAATCTGGGAATTAATAGAGGGTAATTGGAAATGCATTGGAGAACTTTACAAAGCAACATATAAAGTCATGAAGGAAGTTATGCAAAGAGTTGCAAAACAAAAAATAACTCCTGGAATGATTGTTGCAGGGCACACTTTTGGGAAGGACATTAAATGGAATGTGCATTTTCATTCCATATGCACAGAAGGAGGATCAACAAAAAATGGATTATGGAAAGGAATTTACTACTTTCCATATGAAATTCTGAGGTTAAAATGGAAATTTGCCTCTCTGAAGATAATAAAGAAATATATCAAGTTAGATTTTAAAGAGCAATTAGCTTTAGAAGCAGTTTATCATGATTATAAATCGGGGTTCAATGTAAAAAGAATAAAAGGAAAGATGAAGAAGAAAGAACTTGCAGGATATATTGCAAGATATATAAGACCCCCAGCAATATCCAATAGAAGAATTATTGATTATGACTCAAATAAGGTTACGATAATTATTGAGGATAAAATCAAGAAAATAAGTTGGAATGAAAAGTTTAGTGTAGATAATTTTATAGGAAGATTAGTAAAACACATTCCTCCAAAAGGATTTCAGGTTGTTAGACATTATGGAATTTATTCAAAGAGAAAATATGATAAAAGTAAAAAGTGCAAAGATAAACAGGAAATTATACAAAAATTTTTGGGAAAAAAATTTATTAAATGTTATAAATGCAGTGAAAATGCCGAGATAATTATGTTCTTTAAACCAACTTATTGGAATAATCCACCGCCAGATAAAGTGTTTGGTGAGAAAATAAGCGATTGGGTTAGTTAGAACTCTGCCTTAGGGCATTATCTTGAAAAAACAATATAATTTTAGTAACGTTATAAGAACACCTTTTAATACAGAATTAGGCCCTTTATTGACATTAGAAGCAGATGTCGCTGTTGTCCTTGAACCTAATGCAACATATGCTATTAAAAATGGGGCTAAAGAACTTTCAGATTTTTCGGAAATTGAGGCTGTAACAACTGGTTTTTGTGTTACAAAGAGTTTTTATTCAAAAAATAAGAAGGAGATTTATAATCTTTCTGAAATGATTAAGAAAGGAATTGAGATATTTGAGAATGATAATGCTCTAACTTTGAATGTAGCTAAAAAGTATTTTCCATTAGTTAATGAAAATATTTTAAACGAATCTATAGAAAGGATAAGGAAAGCTGATATTTATTGTAGAGAGCTTAAGTTCTCAGATAAAGAGATAGAAGAGGGCTTGAGACTTAGAGATATTGATATGAGTGTAAAAGATGTAAAGAAATTTATTGTTTGACTTATCGGAAAGTATATAAATTGAAACGAACTTTATTTTTTATGGAAATAGAAATTTCACAAGAATCTTTGAATAAGATTAATCGAGCTGAAAGAGTTTTTGGGATAGGAAAAGAGGAATTAGTAGACAGGGCTATTTTAGTATATCTGGATCAAATGAATAAATATTTTGAATTGAAAGAAGAATTTGAAATATGGGATGAATTGAGTGATGAAGCTCTTGAAAATTTTGAGAGATCATTATGAAAAAAGGAGAAGTTTGGCTTGTAAGTATCCCAAAGTCTGAAAATGGACATGAGCAATCTGGTTCCAGACCTGTGTTGTTATTAACTGAAGTTGAAGCAGGCATTGTTATCATAATCCCTTTTACATCCAATTTGCAGGCATTAAAATACCCGCATGTTTTGGAAATTAAACCCGATAAAGCAAATGGGTTGAAGGAGGTTTCAGCAGCACTAATATTTCAACTTAGAGCAATAGATAAAAAAAGATTGAAACATAAAATTGGTGAGTTGGATATTAAGAGTTTAGAAAATATTGATGGTATGTTGAGAAAAATGCTTAAATTGTAATTTATTTTTTACCAATAACCTTTTTGCCATGCATATAAGGTTGAAGGACTTTTGGGATGTTAATTGAACCATCTTTGTTTTGATGATTTTCCATTATTGCGACTAATGCGCGGGAGGTTGCAATTGCCGTGTTGTTTAAAGTATGTACAAATCTTCTATTATTATGTTCATCGACAAATTTTATATTTAATCTTCTTGCTTGAGCTTCTTCCATATTTGTTACAGAGGTTATTTCAAAAAATTTTTTCTGTCTTGGAGACCATGCTTCTAAATCAGCCCCCTTTGCCTTCAAATCCGGTAAATCTCCAGAGCAGGATTCTAATTCTCTTATTGGTATTTCTAAATTCTTAAACAATTCTTTTGATAAATAAAGTAATTCATCGTAGAACTTATAGGAATCTTCCGGCTTGCAGATAACTATCATTTCTTGCTTGTTAAATTGGTGAGTTCTGTATAATCCTTTTTCATCTAATCCATGGGAGCCTATTTCTTTTCTGAAGCACATCGAATAGGCTGTTAATTTTATTGGAAGATCTTCTTTCTTTAGAGTTTTATTCATAAACATTCCTATTAAGGGATGCTCTGAAGTTGCAATCAGGTAAAGGTCTTCTCCTTCAATTTTGTAGGCCATCTGGTCTATCTCTGCTTTTGAATAGACTCCTTCAAGAATTTTTTTCCTTATCATTAAAGGTGGTTCCATATACAAGTAACCTTTTGAGACCATGAAATCCCTAGCATAACTAATTAGAGATTGATTTAATAGGGCAAGATCGCCTTTCAAATAGTAGAAACCGTTGCCTGAGGTTTCTGCGGAGATTGTGAAGTCTGCAATATCTAGTTTCTCAGCGAGTTCCCCATGATTTTCAATAATGTAAGGAAATTCTTTTATTTTGCCTATTCTATCTTTTTCGACGTTTTGTGAAGCGTCTTTACCAATGGGAACTGAAGAGTGAATCATATTTGGGACCTTTTTTAGCAATTCATCTACTTCATTTTTGAGGGTGTTTGACTTTGATTCTATTTTTTCTATTTTGTCAGGAATGTCTTTTGCTTTTTTCATCAAGACATAAACATTCTTGCCTTTTTTCTTTGCTTCTGATATTTCTAGAGATATTTTGTTTCTTTCGCTTCTTAATTGGTCTACTTGCGCTTTTAATTCGCGCCATTCTTCATCTTTTTCTTTTATTTTATCTACAATCGCAATTTTTTCATTCTGGAATTTCTTTTTTATGTTTTCTTTTACTAAATCCGGATGTTCTCTTATAAGTCTAATGTCTATCATGTCTGGAGTAGGAAGGATGGTTATTTAAATTTTGGGAAATCGTGAACAGGCATTTAATTTTAGAATGATTTAAAAGCTTAGATTTTCTGACTTTTTAATAATATTCATCCCGCTTTTGGCTGGGATGAAAGGGCTGGCGCTCGCGGCGCGCCAGCCCGCTTATTAATTAAATATAAACTTTTGATTTTTGCTTATTGCAACAACTCCATAAACTCCCGCAATAATAAAAGCAATTCCTAATGCATTTGTTGCAAGGGGGGCTTGTGGAATTTTTGAAGATAACAACCCCGCTATTATAAAGATTGCTACGGCAAATTTGTCTTTTGTTTGATGATTGGTCTTTAAACTTTTATTTATATTGGCTCTTTTTTTCATATTATTATAAAGAATAGGGTGTTTTTAAATGTGATTTTAATTAAAATCCCCCCTGCCAAGCTCAAGATAAAACTCAATGGGTTTGGAACTAACTAGAATTTTTCTTGCCCCTCAGATTTTTTGAAGTTCATTTTCAATTATTTTCATTACCTTTTTCACATATGATTTTGCAAGTAATTTTTCAATCTCATTTGGAAAAATCCATTTCATCTCTTGACCTTCATGAAGAACAATTTTTGATTTATCTTTTATTTTTTCAATAAAGTAAAAATTAGTATGTTCTTTATTTTTAATATTAACATACTCTTCATAAAATAATCTTGGATTTTCTAATTCGATTTCTAATTCCTCATATGCTTCTCTAATGACTGCTTGACTAGAAGTTTCCTTTTCTTTAATTCCACCTCCAAAAAATCCCCAATGATTTGGAGAAGTAGGAGCATCTGAGTTCCTATGTTGCATTAAAATTCTTTTGTCATCATCATACAAAATTATGAAGGAAACGTTATTCATAAAATGAAACATACTTGAAACAATATAAAGTTATCTGGGCAAAGATAAAGCCCTTAAACAAATTTTATTCAAAAATCAACGACTCAGTCGCAGCAGAGCTGCGGGGTATAACGATTAAATAAAAAATCCCCCCAGCCAGAGTGTATCAATACTGCTACACTATGGGTATGCGAACTTATAAGAGTTCATTTAATTATAAACAGATTCTCTTTTGTCTATTTTCGCTATTAACAATTTGCCTTGTTCTTTGTATATTTCATATAGAATTCTATAGCTCCCAACTCTTACTCTATAAACTTTGCTTTTAAGACCCTTGACAATCTTCGAATCACTTGGAATTGGTTCTTTTTTTAGCTCTTCAATCCTTTCCATTATTCTTTCATATAGTTATTTATCTGCATTTTTCAAGAACTTTTTAGAATTGTTTGAGAATTCAATGTTTAACATTTTTAATCTCTTTTTTTAAGTCTTCTAGGGATGTTGTCTTGCCTTCCTTAAACTCTTTTCTCGCCTCTTCTAATGCTTTATAATCTTCTTCATCCATTATAGTATCCTCATCTACAATTCTCCTTTTTATATAATCAAGTTCCTCCTTTATCACATCTAATTTGTTTATAATTATTTGTTCGTTTTCCATATTTTATTATGAAATAAAGAGTTTAAATAATTTTCTTTTTGTAAAGTCCCTCCGACCTAACTAGAATAAAGATGTTCTATTAAGAATTAATCAATAAACTATTTTAAATTATTGTGCTATAGTCTATTCCATATTCTTTTGTGATAACGATCGCTTCGTAGCTTCTGATTATGTTCTTGAATCTATTTTTTATTTCATTCATAATCTTATAAAACTCGTCAAAATTATTTACTTCCATTTCTAACTCTAAATCCCATGCCCCTATAGCATGAGTTAATGCAGTTACATTTGGATGGTGCAAGCAGAAGCTAACTAATTCTTGTTCATTTTCATCAGTCATGTTCTGCAAATAAATGAATGATTTACAAAATTCTTTTCCTATTTTTTCTAAGTTTAATCCGATTCTATAATTTTTAATTAATTTTAATTTTTCCAAACTTTTTATTCTTTTAATTATTGCGGATGCTGTTAAGTTTAATCTTTTTGATATATCAATTATAGGGATACGAGCATTTTCCGCCAAGATTTTGACAATTTTTATGTCAATATCATCAATTTTTTCATTTTTTATTATTCCTCCAATTTCGCTTATACTTGGTTTTTCTCCTGGCTTTAACCATTTTCTATTACAAACATAATACTTAGGATGGGCGATGAATTCTTTTGAGTGAATGTACCTGCCATATTTATGGTTTATCTTTTTGATAAGAGAATCGTATTCATAAAGGTCTTTTACATAAGCGACAATAACACAATCCCATCTGCCGCTGCAGAAAGCAACCCACCCTATTTTTGGATGAGATTTCAGAAAGTTAAAGATTTCTTCCTCTTTTTCTTTGGTTGTGTTTTGAAATTGAAATGCTACTTTGTTTAAAATTAACCCGAATTTTGATACATCTATGTCTGTAAAGAACCTCGTTATGATTTTGTTATCAATTAGTTTTTTTATTCTGTAATTAACTCCATCCTTACTGAGTCTTAGTTTTTTGGCTATCTTTATTATGGATAATCTAGCATTTCTCTCTAATTCATTTAATATTAACATGTCTTTTTCGTCTAGATCATATTTCTCCATTTCGTTCATAATTTCTTAATATATATAAATATTTCTATTCTAGATTAAAATCTGTTAGAAAGATTCATATATACATCTTTTTGTGGCTTTGTTATGAAACTAAAGCAAACTCAGGGAAATGAAACAGCAAGAAAAATTGCAGAAAGTGAAGTAAGAAGATTAGAAGAGAATCCAGATAGCAAGAACTGGAATTTTATAATGCAAGATTATGATATTAATCCGCGAACTAATAGGATCCTATATAATGGAGAATCAGATTATTCAACTAAAAATAGCACTAGCTTAACATTTGATGCAGCCAAGTGTTACGAGTTAAATTTTGCGGATGATGTAAAGGTTGAGGGCTGGGTTGATTTTAAATTGGCGGTATATGGCAAACCTCAAAAACTTGAATTCTGTACAGGAGCTGAATTAGATTCACACGAGATTGATAGAAAGCCTTTAGAGACTTTTTCTAAGGGTAAGTTTGTTAAGGGTTCTGTATATGAACTAGCTTATTCCATTTATAGTGTTGGATTAAAAGCAGGAACTCGGTATGAATTTGCTCATTCTTTTATTGATGATGGGAGAGTTTTTTTGCCTCATGTTACTGATGTTAAAGAAAAAAATATTGAAATTGAGCCAAGATCTCTACAATTATTTCTGACAAACATACGAAAAAATTATTGCTCGTTAAAAGCGTATCAAGATGTGGAAAATATCCGAGCAAAGCAAAGAGGCAACGTAGCATGGAGTTTAGATCAAATTTTAGAATTTCTCGAGAATATAAAAGTAAATTCATTAGAATTGCAAGAACTTGAAGGTATAAAACTTGGAATTAGTAGTTGCGCATTGTGGCTTGGTACAACCAGAACCCTGAATAGAAGAAGTTATTCTACAGCTAAAGATTTAATAGAAAAAGTCTTACGCAAAAAGAAATATTCGCTTTTTAAGACGCCTTAAAAAATGTTCGATTCTGGGAAGTCCCCCCAGCCAGAATTTTAAGATTGAGGGAATCGTGTGTAAAAAGGCAAGAGTATAATTATGAAATACTAGGAATATTTTAAATAATATAAAATGTTTGATGTTATATGGAAAAGAGGAGCAATATAATAAGAAAGGTTGGTTTGGACACCAATGTTTTTGTTGATATGATTTTAAAAGAACCAAATTTTTACATAAACAATGCAAAAATAATTAGAAGAGGAGGATTATTTGTAAACTATTATGTTATTCAGGAAGCTTGGGGAATCCTAGTACATGTGAGAAAGATTGATAAGAAAAGAGCAGGGGAATTAATTGATAGATTTGTTGAGAAGAATAATGTAAAAGTTATAAGAAAGAAAGATATTTCAGAAGAGCAGGTTAAATCTTACTTTGATTTATTAAAGAAACAAGAAGAATTACATAAAAACATCGAAATTTCAGGAAATAAGGATAGCGATTTGCTAATAATCTCTATTTATAAAACCGCAGGCATTGATTGCATATTCACAAGAAACACCTTTGATTTTCAGAGGGCTTGTAAGTATATTGGATTGGAGATAGAAAGACAATTTACAAATACACAATTTATGTTAAGGAGATTAAAGAGAAGAAGATATTAAATGCAGTTTAGATATTCGTTAGCTTCATCAAGTTTGATTTCTTTATTAAAGACTCTTTTTCTTAAATCAAGAATATACTTGTCCGTTTCTTCTGAATCTTGCTCGGTCACTTGAGAGGAAATTAAGAAATTAAGTTCTAAAATTTCAAATTCGCTTTCTGCAATTTCCTTAGCCATTGATACAACTGATTTTTGCTTTTCTTCAAGTAGTTCTTGAATATTTCGTTTTTCTAATATTGTTTCTGTTTTCATATTTTATTGTAGTAATTAGAGTTTATATAATTTGGCTTTTGATGGTATTTTCTGGTTGAAATTTTAAAATTAGGGGAATTGTGAGGAAAAAGATAGTAAATGTTATGAATCTAAATTAGACATTAAAATCCCAGCCTATACAAAAGCCATTATTTTTATATGTATGATAAATTAATCTCTGTTTGAATGCCTGCTTTTTCTGCTGATTGTACTGCTCTTTCAATAGTGTTTTTAACACTAGGCTCATATACGGAAACAGAAAGCGGAGATTGGTAACCAAAAAATAAATCTGGCCAGGAATTTATTCTACCAACCCTTTCAAAAGTTTTATATGGAATTATTCCAAGAAACTTTTTTATTTTTGGTCTTGTTATTTCCATTCTTGGTAGGTCCCATGTCTCTTGAGACGTATCTCTGACATCAAGCCCTCCTCTTAAAATCTCTTCAGTAAAAATCTCCAATGCTTTAGTAATTTCTTGTCTTTCTAGCATATAAAATAATAAAATCTTAGCTATTTAAAGTAAGTATATAGTTCCTCGATAATTAGTTTTTTATTACATTTAATAATTCATTGTATGGATATTTTCCATTATGCAACCATGTCTGTCTGTGGGTTTGTATTATT
>ORMF010593858.1_pt1 | contig 13606 bp, 11 predicted proteins | sample 1779871 | NCBI WGS metagenome assembly ORMF01 (sample SAMEA104232316, study PRJEB22302) | groundwater metagenome | biome: forest; feature: aquifer; material: groundwater | place: USA | collected 2011-08-07 | depth 5.4 m | reverse complement strand
CGAGCGACGGATGCTGCTCGACGACGATCCGGCCGACTGGCGCGACCGCCCTCGCGACATCACCGCGGAGCGCATCGCGGAGTTTAACCGGCGCGCTGGCCAGAGCGAGCAACTCGTCGGGCGCACGATCTACTCGGCGGGCTTCACGTGGCCGGGCGTGATGTTCTGGGATGACATCCGCACGGTCGATTACCTGCTCACGCGGCCAGAAGTGGACAAGCGGCGCATCGGCTGCGTGGGCTTGTCCGTCGGTGGGCTGCGCTCGTGTCACCTGGCCGCGCTGGACGATCGCATCAAGGCGGCGGTCGTCGTGGGCTGGATGGCGTCGTTCCCAAGACAGCTTCGCCGACACATCCGAAACACGATCGGCCATACGAAGATCGTGCCTGGCCTCTATCGCTACCTCGACTATCCCGACGTGGCTTCGCTCGCGATGCCAAAGGCGCTGCTGGTCATCAACGGGAGCAAGGACGGCCTCTTCGACCTCGACGGCGTTTGCGCCAGCTTCGACAAGCTCAACGCGTGCTACAAGAAGGCTCGCGTGCCCGAGAAGTGCCGCACGCGCCTCTACGCCACGCCGCATGAGTTCAACGCCGAGATGCAGGCGGAGGCGTGGGAATGGCTGCGGCGGTGGCTGTGAAGAAATCCCCGGGTTCAAGTTCCAAGTTCCAAGCTCCAAGTTCCGAAGCCGCCTGCCGACTCGACGGTGTTTGGGCTTTGGAGCTTGGAGCTTCTTTGGTACTTGGAGCTTGGGGTTTGGAGCTTCACCTCTGCCGCGACGTTCTGCGTTCTTGCGCTCGCCACGCTGAGCCGTCATAACTTCGCCCGCCATGACAAATGCTTCGCCCGCTCCGATTCTCGGTCGCGTGGGTTCGCTTCACCTACATCCCCCGTAGGACGACGAACCGCTGCGCGTCGTGGACCGGGTCGAAGCCATCGAGAACAAAGGCATCCTCGGCGAGCCGCGTTACTTCGGGCGGCTGAGTTCGACGGACGGCCAGCCAACCCGCCGCCAGATCAGCTTGATCGAACGCGAGCAGCTCGCGGAACACGCCGCCTCACTGGGCCTGGAGACGATTTCGCCGGGAGCGGTGCGCTCGAACGTCGAGACCGAGGGCGTGAGTTAGCAAAGCTTGGTCGGCCAACGCGTGGAGATCGGCGAGGCGGTGCTACAGATCGATCAGCCGCGCAAGCCGTGTCACAAAATGGATGCGCTCTGCCAGGGCCTGTGCGCGCTGATGGAGAACAACCGCCAGGGTGTCCTCGCCGTGGTGATCCGCTCCGGCACGATTTCCGTCGGTGACACAATCCGTCTGGTCAAGGCGCCGGAACTCGCCTAGTCTTCGCACCGAGCGTGTGAGAATCCTTGTCCTGACGAATCTGTATCCTCCGCATCACGCGGGGAGTTTCGATGTGCGCTGCCAGGGCGTCACCGAGGCCCTGCGCAAGCGCGGGCACGAAGTCCGCGTCCTGGCTTCCAACCACGGCCTGCTCACGGAACAACGCGACGCGGAGATCGAGCGCCGGCTGTGGCTCAACGGCGTGTTCGGCCATCCGCAGATCACGGCCTATTGGGACTTGCGTCGGCTGGAGGCGCACAACCACCAGATGCTCCGCGAGGCGGTCGCGCAGTTTCAGCCGGAGTTGCTCTACGTCTGGAGCCTGCACGGTCTCTCCAAGTCGCTGATCTTCGGATTTCGCCACGCCCGCCTCGCGACGGCGTACGACGTGGCCGACCATTGGCTCGCGCGCGAACTGCGCGACGACCCGTGGCTGCGCTGGTGGAACCAGACGAACCCGCCCTTTCTCGGCAAGCTCGGCCGCGCGCTGCTGGAACTGACCGGCCAGCGCGGCAGCGCCGACAAGATCGCGCCCACCCGGCTCACCAAGGGCCTCGATCGTTTGCCCGAAGTGTACGGCCCGCCGGAGACCATGGCCCAAGTGGAACCGAATTCGATCGGCGCGTTTCAACTCGACCGGCTTTACTTCTGCAGCCAGGCGCTCAAAGACCTCACGCAACTCGCCGGCTTTCGGGTCAGCCACGCCGAAGTGATCCGGCCCGGAATCGCGACCGAACTCTTTGTCGGCGACGTGAAGCCGAGTTCGGCGCCGATGACGAAGTTCTTGATCGTGACCAACCTGGTTCCTGAGGGCGGCGTGATGACGGCACTGGAGGCCGTGAAGAAGGCGCGCGAAAGCAAAGTCAGCCTCAAGCTGAACATCTATGGCCGCGGCGAATCGGACTACATGGCGCAACTGCGTTCGTTCGTCGTGCTGCACACGCTGCCGGTCGAGTTCATGACCATGTCGAACCTCGTCCGCGATCTGCCGGCCGTGTATCGCCAGCACGATGTTCTCCTGCACACGGCCGAGTGGGAGGAGCCGTTCGCGCTGACGCCGCTGGAAGCGATGGCGTCGGGGCTGCCGGTCATTGCCGCCCGCACCGGCGCGATGAAGGAAATCCTGCGCCACGGCGACAACGCGTTTCTCTACACGCCCGGCAACTCCGTGGAACTGGCGTCGCGCATCCAGGAACTCCAGATGCAGCCCGCGCTCCGAAGTCAGGTGGCCGAGAGCGCCCAGGCCGAAGTGATCAGCAAGTTCAACGAGTCCGCGGTGACTGATCAGATCGAGAGCTATCTGCAGGCGACGCTGGAGATCTGGCAGCAGACGTGAGATGGGGCGCGCGCTCGTGTCCGGGTCATGCGACCTCGTCCATTCGTGTGATTCGCGGGCTGCTCCTTCTCGTTTGCTCAGACGATCGTCTGCCTCAGCCGCTTCAACTCCTTTTTCACCAGCGCGCCGACGCGATGCCTGGCGAGATAGACCTGGCCGATGTTCACGCCCAGCGTGCGCGCCACGTCGCGCGGCGGCCAGCCTTGCAGCACGTAGAGATCGAAAATCTGGTAGTGGCTGTCGGCGACCTGTCGCTTCACGCGCTCCGTCGCCGCGGCCAAAAGGTTCTTTTCCCACTCCGCATCCCACACGACTTCGAGCGGGTCGCCCGCCGGATCGGGAACACGCTCCACAGTGGCCGTCCGCGCTGTTTCGTCCGGTTGGAGTTCACGCCTCAGCATGCCCTGCCCCGGAACAACGTCCGGACATGCCGAAGTATGAACCGCAGCGCCCAGTCTCTGCCTCTTCGTGAACTGTCTTCCGATCCGCTGCCGTGTGATGAGAAGCAGCCACGTTTTGAACGAGCATCGGGCCGGATCGTATTTGAACTTCGGCATCTGCTGGCTCACCGTGATGATCGTCTCCTGCACCGCATCCTGAGCCTCGGCATCGCTCAACCCCGCCTTGCGCGCCACGCCGTAGATCAGGCTCCAGTACGTGTCGAAAAACTCCTGCCAGCCCTCCTGATCCTCCCAGCGCTTCAGGCGAGTCAGCAAGCTTCGCCGCGTCGGGAGCAAATCGTCAGCCTGTTCAGGCATGGGCCTGTGTGTACTTTTAAGCCGTGTCTATGCGCAGTTGGCAATGGCTCTGAGAAACCGCAGAGACGCGAAGAGCGCAGAGGAGAAGGCTTCTGGCCGATTCTTCCGACAGTCACCGTTCGGTGGCCGAATCCTGGGCTTGCGAGGGTGCGTAGTCTCTGCGTCCTTCGCGTCTCTGCGGTTTGTTTGAGCATGCTCTGACTGCATAGACACGGCTAAGAAGATAAAGCTCCACTCCCAGTCCGTTCTTTCAAAGAATCAGCGTGACGCGGTCACTTCGTCCTCGCCTTGAGTTCGGCAATCCAGCGCGTGATCTCCGCTTCGGCCTCGAGTCGCTCCTGGATTTCCTTGCGAAACTCCGGTTCGCGCCCCGCAAACTCGCGCAGCTCCGCCACGGCGTTGGCCCGCCAGGCCGGCCAGGGGATCCCGTCGAGCAGGTCGAGTTGATGGCGCGTGAGGACGTTCCTCCCCGGCTCCTGATAGGCGAAATCCACGAGCCGCCGGGCGATGTGCAGGCCTTGGGCGGCCAAGGGCGGCGTGGACCGCTGGAGGAGATGCTCGCGCAGGTTGGCGATCGACAGCACCAGGTGCTTCTTGTCTTGGCGTGGCGCCTCCGGACTGTCTTGCGGCAGCCGCAGGAGATTTTGGGTCTTGCTCTCCACGCAGAGCAGCGGGTGCAACAGCCGCACAGCCGTCTCTTCCCAGACGAGGTTGACCGCGTTGGTCCGAATGTCCTGATTGCTCAGGCCCAGCACGGTCTGGAGCAGATTGATGCTCAACTCCAAGTCCGATTTTGTCGCCACCACGACCCCCGTGTTCACGACGCTCTCTTCTTCAGCGCGAGGAACCTGAACTCTGACGTTGAATCCCGCCGCTTCGAGCAGCCGAGCCAGCTTGACCATTTGCGCCCGGTCGGCCAGCGCGTCGGCGTCAACGCTGGTGTAGGGCCGGCTGCTCCGCCACGGCTCGGCGGCCGGTTTCTCATAGACCAGGCTCCAGACATTCACTCCCTGTCCGCCGATGATGACTGCATCTGCGTCGGAAAGGCAGCGCAGAACCACCTTGATCTCCTGCGGGCTGACCGGACGGTGCCTCAACATAACGGCGGCGCGAAATGGTCCTGCACCTCGACTGGTGGCCTGTGAACTCGCACCAGGCTGTTCCTCTCCTGCAGGGCGTCTCGTTCAGCCTCGGTCTCGGCAGCCAAATCCCTCTCGCGTGCCAGCCCCTTTTCTCGCTTGGTCTGCTCCGGGTCGTAGAAGGTGAGCGTCATAGCGCTGAGTCTCATCGCAACAGGTCAGTCTGCCATCTCTGCACGGTTCACTTTACAACGGGGCCAGGCCCGGCGTCCAGATGCGAATCGGCTGGGAACGGTTCCCAGCCCACGCCCGCTCGATCCCCGAACGGAGCCGTCGGTCGCTGCCTGCTGGCACGAACGCGCTGTTCCTCTGCACCGTTGAAAACCCGCCTCGCGCGCGACGCCGTAGAGAAACTTCCAGTACGTGTCGAAGAACTCCTGCCCGCCGTCCTGATCGTCCGCCTGCTTCAGGCGGGTCAGTAAGCTTCGTCGCGTCGGCCTCAAGTCAGTCGCGTGATCGGGCATGGTCTGCGCGCGCACACTCTACCAGTATGAAGCCGGCGGGCAGCGGTTTCTTCCAAAGAACTCGAGATCAACCGCAGATTTCCTAGCGCGTTTCCGGGGAAGGCGCGAGTACGGAGTTGAGCCCCGATTCCAGTTCGTGGCGTTCTCCCTACCCATGAACCGCCGTTCTTCAAGGCCGTGCGAATCTTTGTCCCACCTGGGACAAAGATTGGTAATCGGCGGTTCATGGCCGCAATGCGCGTCCGAACTTCGGAGGTCGAGACTTTCCATGAACCTCGCAACGGATTCAAAGCGTTCAGGGATTGGCTGGTTCTGATCTCTGACCGCTTTGAATCCTTTGGGAATTCTTGTGACCGGGTTCATGGTTTCAAGGCGCGAAGTTGGACTTCGAGGAATTCTCACCCCGGCCCGCTGGGAGAGGGCTGGGGTGAGGGAAAACTCAACGAGTGGAGCTGGGTTTATATTCTACGGAATCTCTTTGCCCGGAAATCCGCCAAGAACCCTCTGTTTGAGGGCGAGCGGAGGCGGTCGGTTGCGTCGTGACCGCAAAAGGAGCGGGGACATTCCTGTTCGCAGCTTCGGACGACGCAAGCCGGCCCGAACGATCGGTAGGCATTGCGGACAGGAGTGTCCGCGCTCCGGCGAGTCGCCGAGGATCGGCGCCGGACCTTACGCCTCAAACCAGTCGGTTCAGCAGCGCGCCCCCCGCGTCCGCCAAGGATCGTCCGGCTTCCGGCTTGAACGGCGGCAGATCGAGAATCTTTGGCACGACAAGCGCGGCGTATTCTTTCGCCGCGTAAGCCTTCGGGTCGGTGACGTAGCCCACGAAATCGTCCGTGTAGCCTGCGACGAGCGTGTCCGGGAACGGCGAGCGCAGCCGGATCGAGAGGCCGTAGAAGCTGTAGAGCTCGGCGGGGTGGAAGAGAAGGCCAACGCGGCCGAGACGCAGGGCGGAGAGCGGAGCGGTGAGGTGCGTGCGGCGCGGCTGCCACTTCGACAGACTGTCAAACCAATCCTTCGCGAACCCCGCATCGACCCAGGTGCCGGACGTGCACTTGGACGGATCCTGGCGATATTGCGTCAACTCTTCGTGCAGCAGCGCAAGGTCGAGTGGGAGTTGCGCAGTGCCGTTGACGAGGCGAAGCTCGTTCACCGGCACGTGCGAGGAGTGATTCATCGCATGGTGCAGCGCGCTCCACACGGCCTCAGCCACTTTCTCCGCGTCGCCGGTCCAGGGCGTGCCCTCGCCCGGATTCACGTCGCCGACGTGGCCTTGGAGGAAGCCGCAGCTCAAACCGTCGCGCTCCTTCATCTTTTGCGACACCAAGCCCGGCCAGTCAGGCGACGCCAGCGTGTCGCCGAAACAAACCGGATGCGCGGAGAAATGAAACCAGAGGATGTCTGGCCGCGGCTTCGCGCGCAGGAAGTAGAGCGCGTGCAGCGTGGTGTCGAGCCAACGCTCGTCGTCAGTAGATTGGTCGGTGAAGTCCGCGTCGGTCTTCCAGGTTTTCGTGGTGCGGTTGAAGTTGCCGCCGGTGACGCGCTCTCGACCGAGGTAGAAGTCGGCTGGGGCGAGGTCGCGCTTGGCCAGTGTCGCCGCCTGCACGGCGCGTTCTTCGACGAGCTTCACGTACTCCTTCGACACCGCGCCCCATTGGCGGAAGAAGCGCAGCGTCGGCATCGCGTGCGTGTGCGTGGCACAGACGCGCACGTGCGCCGCGGGAATGCCGGTCGCCTTGGACACCCGCCGCTGCACTCGCTGCACGAAGTCCGCCGGCACGCCGCAAACCTCCAGCGACAGGATCGCGGTCTGGAGTTTCTTTGATCGCAGCATCAGCGCGCGCGCGACGGCAGGCTGGCGGATGCCCGTGATGCGCCGCTCCTGGCCCGGCGGTTTGTGGAAGCCCGCCAGTTCGATCCCCAGCGGCGGGGTGATGTCTGCGATGCCTTCGCCTGCTTCGAGCATGATCGTTCGGGTTCGGTGTTGTTGTCGCGCGCCGTGTTCTGATGCGGTCGTTGGAGTCCGAGCTTCGGCTTGTCCCGCGACGCCAGGCCAAACCGAAGTCGTGCATCCCAAATTGTCGATGCCGGCCCGTCCTGCCGGAAGCAGGAACGCCGGATTCATCCGGCAGCGGACGCGGTTGACCACAGCCCAGCCGGATAAATCCGGCGTTCCTCTCCCCTGCGCTCGACAACTTCGGGGTGCATCGAAACCGAAATTTGAACTCCAACTCGACCTTGATGCCTGCGCAACGGCGGCCTACACTCAGCGCGGCTTTGTTGGCCACGGTGTAACCCGAACACGACATCCATGCAAGCGGCGGCGAGAACTTTCCTGGCGCTGACGGCGAGCGTCTTTGCGATCTGCTTTGGTGCGAGTGCGCTCGGTGCCGCGCCCGTCTCCAGCGCCTCTGAAGCCGACCCGGCCGGGCTGGACTTTTTTGAGAAACGCATCCGGCCGGTCCTCGTCGAGCGTTGCTACAAATGCCACAGTGCCCAAAGCGAGAAACTCAAAGGCAACCTCCGCCTCGACACGCGCGAGGGTCTGCTCAAAGGCGGTGAGTCGGGCAATCCCGCCCTCGTGCCGGGCGACGCCAAGAGCAGCCGCCTGATCGGAGCGATCCGCTACCAGGACGAAGACCTCCAGATGCCTCCGCCCAAGGAGGGCAAGCTCACCGACGCGCAAATTGCCGACTTGGTCGCGTGGGTCAACCTGGGCGCTCCCGACCCGCGCAGCGTTCAACCGTCAACCATCAAGCATCAACCATCGTCCAAGCTCGCGCACTGGGCCTTCCAACCGCCTCGCCTACACCCCATCCCCGCGGTGAAAAACAACTCCTGGCCCCAGACCGCGATCGACCATTTCATCCTGGCCAAGCTCGAAGATCAGCGGCTGCAGCCCGCGCCGCCCGCCAACAAGCGCACCCTGATCCGCCGCGCGACGTACGATTTGACGGGCCTCCCGCCCACACCCGAAGAAGTCGCCGCGTTCCTCACCGACAAATCGCCCAAGGTATTCGAGACAGTCGTGGATCGTCTGCTGGCTTCGCCGCGCTACGGCGAGCGCTGGGGCCGTCACTGGCTCGACGTGGCGCGCTATTCGGACACGAAGGGCTACGTGTACGACCGCGAGGAGAAGCGCTTCGTCCACTCGGAGACCTATCGCGACTGGGTCATCCGCGCGCTGAACGAGGACATGCCGTACGACAAATTCCTCGTGCTTCAAATCGCCGCCGATCAGCTCCTGCGAATGCGGAGTGCGGAGTGCGGAGTGCGGAATGAAGACTTGGCGGCAATGGGCTTCCTGACGCTCGGGCGACGATTTCTCGGCGTCGTGCACGACATCATCGACGACCGCCTGGACGTCGTGATGCGTGGCACGCAGGCGCTGACCATCGGCTGCGCGCGCTGCCACGATCACAAGTTCGATCCGATTCCGACGCAGGATTACTACTCGCTCTACGGCGTCTTTTACAACTCGGCGGAGAAAACGTTGCCGCTCGTGCCGCATCCGGAGCGGACGCCAGACTACCTCGCTTACGAAGAAGAACTGAAAAAGCGTGTCGAGAAACTCGAGCAGACTTTTCAAAAAAAGCGCGCCGAATTGGCCGACCGCCTCCGCGCGAAAGCCGCCGATTACCTCGCCGCCGTGCTCGACGCCGACAAGCTCCCGACCGAGGAGTTCTACACGATCATGGGCACCGACGACTTGAACCCGGTCATCGTCCGCCAATGGCAGGCGTATCTCTACCAAGCCCGAAAGGATTTCCATCCGGTCTTCGCCTTGTGGAACGCCTTGGCGGCTTTGCCGGAAAAGGACTTCACCGCGAAGGCGTCCGATGTGCTGAAACAATTCGAATTGAGTACGACGACGGAGACCGTGACCGACGGCGCGTCCAACGCGCCCTCGGCCGACACTCCGACTGCCGGCGCGCGCCGCTTGAACCGATTGGTCGCGCGGGCCTTTGCGGGAGCACCGCCGTCCTCAATGCGCGAAGTGGCCGAGCGCTACGGCAGGCTGCTGACCGAGGCGGATCGGGCGTGGCGCGAGTTGCTGAAGCAATCGGCCATCGCCAATGCTCAATCGCCAACTGAGCGGCTGCCCGACCCCGATCAGGAGGCCATCCGCCAAGTCCTTCAGGGTCCCGATTCGCCGGCGCACGTCCCGAACGGCGCCATCGTCGATATCGAATGGTTCTTCGACGAGGGCACGCGGGTCGAGCTGGCGAAACTCCAAGCGGAGATCGAGCGCTGGATCATCAAAGCGCCGGGCGCGCCGCCGCACGCGGTGATTCTGGAAGACCGCCCGAATCCGAAAAACGCCCGCGTGTTCAAGCGCGGCAACCCGGCGAACAAAGGCGAGGAGGTGCCGCGCCAGTTCCTGGAAGTCTTGTGTCCGACCAACCGCAAGCCCTTCACGCTCGGCAGCGGGCGATTGGAGTTGGCGCAGGCGATCGCGAGCACGAACAACCCGCTCACCGCACGCGTGCTGGTGAATCGCGTCTGGCTCCATCATTTCGGCGCGGGCCTCGTGCGCACGCCGAGCGACTTTGGGACGCGCAGCGAGCCGCCCACTCATCCCGAATTGCTCGACTGGCTGGCGCTGCGTTTCATGGCGGACGGTTGGTCGATCAAAAAACTTCACCGGCTCATCATGCTCTCGGCGGTGTATCAGCAGGCGTCGGACGTTGAATCGTTGAATCGTTCAACCGTTGAAGCGGGAAGACGATCGACTGTTGGAAGACGGTTCAACGATTCAATGGTTCAACGAGTTGACGAAGAGAAGGCAGCCCGTGACCTCACCGCCGCAGCCACGATGGACCCGCAGAACCGTCTGCTCTGGCGCTTCAACCGCCAGCGGCTCGACTTCGAGGGGATGCGCGATTCGCTGCTGGCGGTGTCCGGCGAGTTGGATTTGCGGGCGGGCGGCAAAGCCGTGGAACTCTTCAAACCATCGGTTGCGCCGCGTCGCACCATCTTCGGATTCCTGGACCGCCAATTCGTGCCGGGGGTCTATCGCGTGTTCGATTTTGCCAATCCCGACCTGCACAACCCCCAACGCTCCGACACGACGGTGCCGCAGCAGGCGCTGTTTTTCATGAACAGCCCGTTCCTCACCGAACGCGCGCGGGCGCTGGCTGGCCGGCCTGAGCTCCAGAGAATCGACAGGATGGCTGAACGCGTACGACGGCTCTACCGGCTCGTCTATCAGCGCGAGCCGACCGCCAAGCAGGTCGCCCCGGGCGTGCGTTTCCTCGAGACTTCGCAGGGTGAGCCAACGCCTGAGCCGCAGAAGCCGCGAGCGACTCCTTGGCTATATGGTTTCGGCGAGTACGACGAAGGCACCGACCGCATCAAGAGCTTCCACCCCCTGCCCCGCTTCACTGGCGAAGCCTGGCAAGGTGGCCCAGACTGGCCCGATGACAAGCTCGGCTGGGTGCAACTCAAGGCCGACGGCGGCCACGCCGGCAACGATCTCGCCCACGCCGCCGTCCGCCGCTGGACCGCGCCGCGCGATTGCACGGTGTGGATCACGGGCGTCATCTCGCACGCGCACAAGGAAGGCGATGGCATCCGCGCGCGGGTCGTGTCGAGTCGCACGGGCCAGTTGCGGAGTTGGGCGCTCCACCATGAGCACGCGGAGGCGAACTTCGCTGGCGTGGAAGTGAAGCAGGACGACACGCTCGACTTCGTCGTCGATCTTCTGGCGGGCCTGAAATCCGACGTGTTCACCTGGGCACCGGTCATCACCGCCGAAGCTTCTCCGGTCGCTGGCGCGGAGGCTCAGGCCGCGAGAGTGTGGGATGCGAGGAAGGATTTCGGCGGCCCGCCAACCGCGCCGTCCACGCCGCTCGACGCCTGGGAGAAATACGCGCAAGTCCTGTTGCTGGCGAACGAGTTTATGTTCGTGGATTGAACTGAGGCTTCTCTGCCCCAGCCCTTCCAGAAGCGAGTCGCGAGCACCAAGTGCGAGTGCCCTCAGGTCAGCTTGCTCGGAAGCTCGGGAGGGAACCGCCCCTGGTTCTTCGCGGGCGCGCAGCGGACACGCCGAAGCCTGAACGCCGCCCAGTTTAGCCTGTCTGAGAGTGCAGGCTCCGCTTCGTGCTCGTCCTCGGCGTGCCGACTTTGTTGCGCGCGTGCGCCGAGCGCGGCCTCACATTCAACTCCGGGCACACCACGTTTTCCCTCAGCCGCGAGGCGATTGTGCCGACCGACAAGCCCGGCATGGCGCGCTGGCGCGAGTGGCTGTTCGCGGTGATGTCGCGGAACGCACAGCCGGCGACCGCTTTCTTCCGGCTGCCTGCCTACCCAGTTGTCGAACTCGGAATGCAGGTGGAGACGTAGGACGGGGGCCACGCCGACGTGAGCGGCAAAGCGCGGCTGCCGCGGATCCGTCAGCGAGCTACTCGCCGTTCGTATCCTTCGTGTCGATGTCCAGCCCGTGCAACTGCTCCGGCTCCGGCGCGCAGAACAGCACGCGGTAGAGGCTCCACAAGAAGAGGACCACCACGAAGCCCACCGACAACAACATCGTAATCCAACCGCCGGTCGTCATACTTGGCCTTTCTTTGCCGCCGCCTGTTGCGCCCAGCGTTTGCTGGCCAGCGCGGCCAACAAGAACGTGAACACCGTGAAAATGATGATCACACCGACACTCATCCGCGCCACTGGACTGGGCGTTGCGCCGTTCGTGCCGGTGAGGTCGGTCACGTAGGCCGTCGGCTGGAACTCACCCGTCGTCGGATTCCAGCCGAAGACGTTGAACAACACCCACAGGACGAAAATCCCGATCAGGTAGAGCGGCGAGAGATACTTCATAACGAATTTGAAGAAGCTCGGAATGGTCAACTCCGCGCCGCGATGCGCCTCTTCCCAGCCCTTCTCGATGCCCACCACCCAGCCGAAGGTGATGATCAGGATCGTCGCCATAATGAAGAGCAGAAACGTGCCGGCCCAAAAATCAATGGTGTCAAGCGCCTTGAGGTCCTTGCTGTGGTAGATCACGAACAAGCAACCGAGGGCCGTGATGAAGCCGAGCATGGCCACAGATTGTTTGCGCTTCAGCCCGAGGCCCTCTTCCAGAAACGCGATGCCCGGCTGCAACATCGACAGCGAACTGGTGATCGCCGCCAGAAACAGCAGGAAGAAAAAGGCGAAACCGAAGAACGCCGGAAACGGCATTTTGGCAAACACCAGCGGCAGCACCTGGAAGCCCAAGCCGAAGGTCCCCTGCCCCACGATCCCCGCCACGCCGAGGAAGACGAACGCCGCCGGCACAGTGATCAACCCGCCCAAGCCCACTTCGCAGAACTCGTTGGCCGCCGAAGCCGTCAAGCCGCTCAGCACGACGTCGTTCTTGTTCGTGAGGTAGCTGGCGTAGTTGATGATGACGCCAAAGCCCACGGAGAGGCTGAAGAAGATTTGCCCCGCCGCCGCCAGCCACAGTTGGGGATTGGCGAGTTGCTTCCCGACGTCGCCCGGATTCCACATGTAGCCCAGGCCGTTCAGGATGTTTTGGTCCGGCTTGCTCGGATCGGGCGTGCCGAGCGTCAGGACGCGGGCGAGGATCACGATCGCCAGCAGGACCAAGAGCGGCATCGCATACTTGCAGAAGAACTCGATGCCCTGCGAGAGCCCACGGTAGATGATGTAGAAGTTCAACACGAAGACGACCAGAAGGAAAATCGTGGCTTTGTCGCGGCTGAAGGTCATCACCGTGCCATCGCCCGCCGCGCCGGTGAAGCTCGCGAAGAAATTCTGATAGGCGGGAACGTCGCTCCCGAGGTTCAGCCTGCCGGTGAGGAAGTACCACGCGTAGCCGACGCACCACGCCTCGATATACACGTAGTACATGTAGATCACCACCGGGATGACCACGCCAAGCGCGCCGAGATACTTTCCGACCGGATGCTTGATCAGGAAGTGGAAGATGCCCGGACTGGAGTTGAAGCCGTGCTGCCCGCCGTAACGCCCCAGCGCCCATTCGGCCCAGCAGATCGGGATGCCGAGGATGAGCAGCGAAGTGAAATAGGCGATCATGAACGCGCCGCTGCCGTATTGCGCGGCCAAGCCAGGGAACCGCAGGAAATTTCCCAGTCCGACCGCACTGCCGGCGACGGCGAGAATGACACCAAGGCGGGAACTCCAAGCTTCCTTCGTTGGTTGGTGGCTCATGCGGGGCTTGTTCTACAAGCCCAGGCCGGTCGCTGCCAATCTAAATCTGGTGCGCTGGCGAGGGGCTGAAGGTACGCTGAGGTTCCGGGCGCGGGAGGTTCGCCGCTCCTTCCGGTGGCTGAGGAAGGGCGGTTACGGAAGCTCAAAGTTCAAAGCTCAAAATTCAAAAGAAGCTCCAAGCCCCCAAGCGCCAAGCCCCAATCGGCGGCGCAGGGTTGAACGCGCGTCCAGCGGGCCCGTTCGCGCGGCGGACCCCCGAACGGACGGATTGGAGCTTGGCACTTTGGGTTTCTACTCCTCAAATCTCAGCGAAAAGTCTCGCAGCTTTGCATCAGCCCAGCCCGTGCAGACACCGGAGCAGGCCTGACAAGATGATGATTCTGCCCTCAATGAT
>ORMF011852271.1_pt1 | contig 13607 bp, 14 predicted proteins | sample 1779871 | NCBI WGS metagenome assembly ORMF01 (sample SAMEA104232316, study PRJEB22302) | groundwater metagenome | biome: forest; feature: aquifer; material: groundwater | place: USA | collected 2011-08-07 | depth 5.4 m | reverse complement strand
GGGAATTCTGCCGGCCCTTTTCCTAAGTCTTGTCTATATCGGCAGATGGCGCAAAAACTCAATCCCGGGCTCCAGCGCCGCCCAATCATTTCCAAGCTAAAACCCGACCTTTGCCAGCGTCTATGGCTCACCCTCAATTGCGCTTTCCTCGGATGGCCGGAATCCGGCCGTAACGCTATTCTGAACCTGTCAAAATGAATTCGACGGGAGGCATACATGAATATACCAAGAGCTTTTGCGGCCGGGGTCCTCGGCGCGGGAGCGATGACAGTGATCATGCTTTTTGCACGGCTTTGGGGTTTGACGGCGCTGAATCTGGAATTGCTGCTGGGCAGCATCGTGACGCGTCAGCTTGATCCGGCAACGTGGCTGATCGGCTTAGGGATTCATTTTATGACCGGGGGTCTGGCCGGAATGCTGTATGCCCTTGGGTTTGAGAAATGGACATTGTACGCGGATTCCTGGATCGGGCTCGTTTTCGGCTCTATCCACGGATTTGCCGGTGGATTTTTAATCGCGCTCATGCCGGTTGTGCATCCTTTGATGCCCGATATTCTGATTGCTCCGGGCCCGTTTGGAATTAACTTTGGGCTGCTTACGGCAGCAACTTTCATGGGCCTGCATCTCCTTTATGGGGCCATGGTCGGCGGTTTTTACGAAACGCGCAGCAAAGCCCGGGTCATCCGCATTCACAATGTTCATGAAGCGCGCGCACACAGCAAAGCCGCATAACAAAGAGGACCTTTATGGAAATAGGGATTGAAGGAAAGCACGTTGCGATCCTAGTGGAAGATGATTACGAGGATTTGGAACTTTGGTATCCCAAATTCCGGCTTCTCGAAGAAAAGGCCATCGTGTCCTTAGTGGGCGGCGGCAAGGAAAAATACCATTCCAAGCACCGCTATCCCGCGCTGGCCGATGCCACAGCCGGCAAAGTTGATGTGGACGGCTTTGATGCCGTGATTATTCCCGGCGGGTACGCGCCGGCGGCGATGCGGGAAAACCCAGCCATGGTTGAATTTGTGCGGCAGGCCTGGGAAATGGACAAAGTGGTCGCGGCCATTTGCCATGGCGGATGGATGCTTGCGGCCGCGGAAATAATCCATGGCCGTAAAGTCACCGGCCATGAAAATATTAAAGCGGACCTGGAAGAGGCGGGCGGCATTTTTGAAGACCGGCCTGTGGTGCGCGACGGATTGCTGATCACTTCGCGCAAGCCGGCTGATCTTCCGCTTTTCTGCGTTGAAATCATACAGACCATTTCCTCGAAGCAATCCGCCCGCTTAAAAGCCGCATAGTCAGGGATTCCACTAGCCGAATCCGCGTGTTTCTTTCAATGAAGATTGGTTGCCTTCCTGATGGGATGATTTTTTCTTCCAGGCAGAATGTTGATGCAAAGCGGCCGATCAAGGCCGCTTCTAAAAGGAGAAAAAAATATGTTTCGTCCCGCAGATGGTGAGAAGCCCAGTTTTCAATGGCGTGAACCGCGTGACTATCCTCTTGTGACCGATGAGGGCCGCGAACTCAAGCAGCAGCAGCCGCCGTGTCCTAATGGCTGCGGCAACGATGATGTCGAACATACAAAATCAATGAACCGCACGCAGCGCAATTCGGACCCGTCGCTGCGCTACACCGTGCAGACGGTGGTCGACACGTTTTTCTGCCGGCACTGCATGTCGTTCTTTTCCATCAAGACCCATTTTATGCCGGGCGCCGGCAATGACAGCGATCACGCGCTGGCGGCATAAATAAAAGGGATGAATCAATGCGATAAACGTAAGAACAGGAATGGAGACCCGTGATGCGAAAATATGCCATGCAGAGCGCAAACTACCGTTTGATTTCGAAAGAAGGCTTGAAAAAATGCATGGACCAAGGCGTTCATATGCAGCTCGTGAACGTCCTGTCTCCGGAATATTATCATTTAGGATCGATTGAAGGTTCGGTGCGTATTCCTGTCTCCGAACTGACAGAACGCGCGCACGAACTCGACAAGCGCAGTGTCGTGGTGGTGTACGGCGCGACTCTGGAATGCGAGGCGTCCGAGAGGGCGGCCGAAATCCTGGCGGACCGCGGCTTCCGCGTTAAAGCTTACCTGGGAGGCATTAAGGAATGGAAACAGGCCGGCTATCCCACTGATTTTGAATATTTAAGAGAGAGAGGTGCTGCATGACGAACACTGAGATTGTGTATACCCTTAATGAATTATTGGCGCAGGAGCACGCATGTGCTTTGCGTTATGCCACGCACGCATCCGTTGTGGAAGGCCCTTATGCGGAAACGGTGAGCGCGCGGCTCAAGGAAATCGCAGGCGATGAGATCCTGCATGCGCAAATCCTCCGCGACAGAATTGTGTCGCTGGGCGGCACGCCGACCATGGACGTGCACAAACCGGATTTGGTGTTGGCTAAGAAACTTGAGGATATCCTTAAGTTCAACATCAACGAAGAGAAGCAAGTGATCGAGAAGTACTCGGAGCTTCTCCGGCAGATTCCGCCGACAAACGCGATCCTCTTTGAAGCCATTCAGGACATCACCAAGGACGAGCAGGAACACCTGGAAGAGCTGCAGGTCCTGCAGCCTGCGCGTGAAGCGGCCTAGCGTTTATCCAATCCAGCCAAAATATGACTTCCGCATCCGCCAAAAGCCCATGCAGAATCCAAGGCGGGCCTGGCTGCGGCCATTCTGCGGTTCTGTTAGTTTCAATCGTGACAAAACCCATAACCCGGAGGCAACAATTATGTTAGGCGGACCTAAAGAACTTCGAATTATGACTTACAATATTCATCAGTGCCGCGGCGAAGACGGCAAGAGCTCGCCGATCCGCATCGCGGACGTCATCCAAGCCCATCACCCGGACATTCTGGGACTTCAGGAAGTGGGATCGGCCAGCAACGAAGGTATCGGCTTTTCTAACCAGGCGCTCAGGATCGCGCGCAGCCTGGGCATGCACTGCGATTATTTTCCGGCCGCGCCTAAAAATACAAATGACATGGGCATCGCTATTTTGTCGCGTTTCCCCATGAAAAGGATGTTCGCCCGCGCGCTGCCGCGCCTCCACGGCGAAACCGATCTCATCACCCGCAACGTTTTGTGGGTCGAAGTCATGATAAAAACTAAAAAGATCCAAGTGATCAACGTGCACCTGAGCCTGCGGCAGAGGGAAAGTCTGGCTCAAATCGATTGGCTGCTTTCAGAAAAATCGACGGGCCAGGCCGCGCAGCGCGGTCCGGTGGTCTTATTGGGCGATTTTAATACGTCGCCTTCGATGCAGGCCTATAACCGCATCAGCCGCCAATTCCGCGACGTGCTGTCGGAAGTCCGCAATGCCGGCGAAGGCAACACTTGGCCGAGCCACCGGCCGCGCATCCGCACGGATTATATTTTTGTGGGCGAAAGTTTCAGCGTGCGGGACGCGAAAATCCCGCATTCGGCAACGGAAAAGGCCGCCTCCGATCACTTACCGCTGATCGCAACGCTCAATTTTTCGAAGCAGAACCAGCCCCGGCAGATGGATGTGGTTGAAGCCGGTGGTCCGGAAAGAAAAGCCGCCTAAAAAGGCCCCTTTCCCTGACTCAAAACCCCTCCAAGGCCTGATTCGGGCAATTTCACCCAACCTCTAAAATCATTGATAGAATACGGTTATGCTTTAGAGGGGAGGGCAGCGATGTGGAAAAAGTGGTTTCCATGGAGATCCATCCTTACCAAAATTGCCAAGGCTGAAGGCTTTATTGATCCGATCGCCTTTCTCGGCAAATTGCAGCGCTTTGCCCAGCCTTCTGAAGTGGCCATGCCGGTTGAAATTATCCGGCTCGCCATGGTCCTGCAGGCCCGCGGATTAATCAATGTGCAGGCCATTCAGCACAACTTGGACTGGATCTGGCCTTACTGGGTCGTGCAGCAATTCAATCCGCGCGGCCCTTCATTTATCCCGCGCGCATTTTCCCTGACCCACATTAATCTCACGCACCGCAACTGGACGGCCGTCGGACTGCCCGGCAGCGCCGAACTGCCGATTGTGGATCCGCGCGGTTTGCTCACGCCGATTTATGACGGCTGGTCGCTGGACTGCTGGGTGATGCGCGCCAACGGCCAGGACTTGGTGCCGTCGTGGACCGAAAACGCGGAGCAAAAATGGACGTTTGAAAATAATCTTGCGGTGGAAACCCGCTTTGCTGAAAAAGGCACCGTCCTGAATCTGCGCGCCCAGGTACTCCGGGACGGCGAGGCGGAATTCTGCGCCTTGGAAGCTGAGGCGCTAGCGCCGGACGATGCCTGGCTTGTGATTTCATTGCGCCCGGTCAACCCGGAAGGCGTGAGCATGCTTGAAGAAATCGCGCTGCTTGAAAACGCGGCCGGCTGGAAAATTAACGGCAAGCATGAGGTCTTTTTTAAAGAAACGCCTGAGGATGAATTTTTTTCCAATTATACAGAAGGGGACGTGTACCGGAAAATCCAAGCTTTTCTGCGCCGTCAAATCGCCGCGCGGCACCCTTCCATCAAATGCAATGCCGGCATGAGCACGGCCGCGGCCATGTTCAAGCTCCAGCCCGGCGTAAAACGCAGCGTGCACGCGATCATCCCGCTCAACCCGCATTGCAAGGACCGCAACATGGTTGTGGCGCAGGCGCGCGAAAATACGGCCAAGCTTTGGGCCGGCCATTTGGAAAATCACTGCAAGGCCCAGCTGCCCGACGAACGCCTGCAGTTTTTATACGACGCAGCCGTGCGTTCGATGCTGCTGCACACTCACGGCAAGGATTTATATCCGGGCCCGTTCACCTATAAACATTTTTGGTTCCGCGACGCGGCCATCATTTTACACGCCATGGTTTGCGCAAATCTCGGCAAAGCGGCGGAAAAAATCCTGGATTCATTTCCGGGACGCCAGACCAAGAGCGGTCATTTCCTTTCGCAGGACGGGGAATGGGATTCGAACGGACAGGCGCTCTGGATTATGCGCCGCTACTGCGAATTGACCGGCGAGCCGCCGAAACAGGCGTGGCAAAAGGCCATATTATCCGCCGCCAACTGGATCATTCATAAACGGCTGACAGGGGACAAGGACAAGCAGAAGCCGCACGCGGGGTTATTGCCGGCCGGTTTCAGCGCCGAGCATTTGGGCCCGAACGATTACTATTATTGGGACGATTTCTGGGGCGTTGAAGGCCTGCAGTCCGCGGCCATGCTGATGGAATGGTACGGCGACCAGACATCTTCGCGCAATTGCCGCCTCGAAGCCGATGATTTTTTGAAAAGCATCAAAGAAAGCCTGGCGTACACCGAAGGCCGCCTCGGGACCAAGGCCATGCCGTCATCGCCCTACCGCCGTTTGGATTCGGCCTGCATCGGTTCCATGGCCGCCGCGTACCCGCCGCATGTTTGGGCCGCGGATGATCCGCGCGTCATGCTGACGGCCGAATATCTGTACCGCACGCATTGTTTGGACGGCGGTTTCTTCCACGAAATGAGTCATTCGGGCATTAATCCTTATCTCACGCTCGCCATTGCGCAGGTTTTTTTGCGCGCCGGCGACCCGCGGTTTCTGGATTTGGTCCAGCGCACGGCCCACCTCGCCACTTCAACCGGGCAATGGCCGGAGGCGATCCATCCGCAGACGCACGGCGGGTGCATGGGCGACGGGCAGCATATTTGGGCGGCCGCGGAATGGGTCTTGATGATCCGCAATATGTTTGTGCGCGAAGAAGGCAAGAAATTGATCCTGTGCTCGGGCATTTTTCCTTCCTGGCTGGAGGACGGCCGCGAAATCCATTTTGGACGCACCCTGACGACCTGGGGCGCGGTGAGCGTCACCGTAAAAATTCACGATAAAAAAATCTTTGTGCTGTGGCAGGGCACGTGGCGCGGGGAAATTCCCGAGATCGAAGTCCGCCTGCCTGGTTACGGCACACTGCAGCCGCAATGGAAAGAAGACTTTGTTGAAATTGCATTGGAGACCGTCTCATGAGTGTTAAATATCAAATTCTAAATTCTAAACAAAATCCAAGTTCAAAATCTCAAACACGAATGTTTGGTATTTCGGATTTGAGATTTGTTTCGAATTTAGAAATTCGGATTTTATGAATATATTGATGATGTCAAATACCTATGCGCCGATTGTGGGGGGCATTGAACGCTCCATCCAGTCCTTTGCCGAGGAATTCCGCAAACGCGGCCATGACGTGCGCATCGTGACCTCGGAATACGAGGGCCGGCCTGAGCACGAAGATTACGTAATCCGCATCCCGGCGCTAAAGAAAGTTTTTCACACGGATTTTTCAATTAATTTGCCGATTCCCGGCGTTATTTCCAATTTGATGGAGCAATACAAACCGGATCTGGTGCATTCGCACCATCCTTTTTTCGTAGGCGATCTTGCGCTGCGGCTGTGCGGCCAGTACGGCCTGCCGCACGTCTACACCTATCACACGATGTTTGAGTGGTACACCGCCATGCTCGGGACCGACAGTGAAGCGGTACAGCGTTTTCTCGTAGCGCTGGCGACAGGCTATTGCAATCTGGCAGACCAAGTGTTTGTGCCGAGCGAAAGCGTGGCCGGCATTTTAGAGGAAAGAAAAGTGGAAACACCTATTGCCGTCGTGCCGACGGGAGTCAATACGGCGCACTTTGCCTCGGGTAACGGCGAAGATATGCGGCGTTATTTCGGCATTCCGACCGCGGCCTTTGTGGCCGGCCATCTCGGCCGTCTTTCGCCGGAAAAAAATCTTAATTTCCTTGCCGAATCCATGGCGCAATTTCTCGTCGATAACCCGGAAGCGCATTTTATGGTCATCGGCACCGGGCCCTCGGAAGACAGCGTCAAGGAATTGATGCGCGAAAAAGGCGTGGATGCACGCGTGCACTTTACCGGCCTGTTAAAAGGGGCGGATTTGGTGAATGCGTATCACGCCATGGATGTTTTTGTCTTTGCTTCCAAGAGTGAGACCCAGGGGCTGGTGGTGACCGAAGCCATGGCCGCCGGCCTTTATGTGGTGGCGCTGGATGCGCCCGGCGTGCGCGAAGTTGTGCGCGACAAAGAGAATGGCCGCCTGTTAATGGAAGAAGACACGAGCGCCTTTGCCCAAGCGGTCACGGAATGCATGCAAATGGAACGCGGGGCACGCGAGCCCTTTTTGAAGGCGGCCCGCGCAACCGCTGAAGAATTTTCCGTCAGCAATTGCGCGACACGCGCCCTCGCCGTTTATGAAAAAGCCCGCGGCGCCAAACTGCGCTCCAATGCCGCGGAAACCGAGTGGCCGAAATTGATTGAACGGCTAAAAACCGAATGGGGCATGCTGAAAAATATGGGCCGTGCGGCCGGCGCCGCAGTGCTCGACAGCGGCCGCCCGTCCGACGAGTCGCACCCTCAAAGGGCCGCCTAAAGATCATCCCCTTTGGTGATGACAATGCCGGGCGGCATTTGCCTACGGCAAAACAGGCCCATGCCTTATTGGCCGGTATAGCTTTCTGAATTGTAATAGAGAAAGACATCCACAACCTAGGGAGGTGCGATCATGAAATTCAAACTTCCACCGCTGCCTTATCCAGCAGGCGCGCTTAGTCCGCATATATCCAAAGAAACGCTCGAATTTCATCATGACAAACATCTGCAAACCTACGTCAATACTCTGAATAATCTTCTGGAACAGTCGGGAATGTATCAAAAAGACAGTTTGGAAGAAATAATGCAGAAGTCCGAAGGCAGTATTTTCAATAACGCGGCCCAGGTTTGGAACCACACTTTTTATTTTAACTGCATGTCGCCGAACGGCGGGGAACAGCCCGGCGGTCCATTGGCTGTAGAAATTAAAAAGAACTTCGATTCCTTCGATGAATTCCGCGAGTTATTCACCCAGAAAGCGCTTTCCTTATTCGGGTCAGGGTATGTCTGGCTCGTTAAAAATGAGCACGGAACGCTCTCGATCGAACAAACCAAGGACGCGGACAATCCGCTTGTCCATGAATTGAAGCCGCTCTTGTCGCTGGATGTCTGGGAGCATGCGTATTACATCGATTACCGCAATGTGCGCGCTAAATACGTCGAAGCGTTTTGGAAGGTCGTAAATTGGGAGTTTGTCGAGAGTCAGCTGCAAAACGTGCACCACGCGGTGCATATGTAAATTTGAAGCCGTGCATCTGGAAATGTCAGGCGCATCAATTAAGGTTTCCGCCCCTTCCCAGATTCGCCGACTTAGGGGCTTTCAAATGCCGCGGCTTCCACTCAAGGCTGCGCCGGAGGGTTTCGGCGCAGCCTTATTTTTTTAAGTTCACAGGACCATCTTGACGCCGGCAATTGTGCGCAGCGCGGCATCAATACGCTTCATTTCTTCCAGCGATTCGACCCGCACGTCCACACTGAAAGATTGGTATTTGCCTTTGGTTGAGGCATTCTCTGTTTTGAGCGGGGATTTGACGCCGTGCTCCATCAGCACAGTTTCGATGACGAAGTGCATGCCCTCGCGGTTCTCGGCTATGACTCGAAAGTGAGCGGTGAGAGGAAAGATCAGTTTTTCGGGATCAGGCAAATCCATTTTGCTTTGCGGGCTTACCAGCCGCCGAGACGGGTCTTCAGGCCCTTGGCATAGCGCCGCGAGAGGGGGACTTTGGTGCCTGCGGTATCTTTGAGGACCAATTCGTAGTTGCCGCTGAACATGGCCACGACTTTCTGGACTTTGTTGAGATTCACGATATACGATTTATGCGTTTGCGCAAAATCGGCCTGGGCCAGCTGTTCCAGCAGGACTTTCAGCGTGGCGTTGACCAGCACATCTTCCGCTCCGATGCGCGCATGGATCTCCGAATATTCCACGTTGAAGAACAGCACGTCTTCAGGGTTGATTACCATTCTGTCGCGGCTGCCGCGTTTATAACCCACGAGTTTTTTGACCATCCCGCGCGCTGCCAGATCATGGTCGAGGTTGCGCAGCGAATCGCGCGTGTTCTTATGCGCCTTCAAGACATCTTCAATCCGGCGCAGCGATTTTTCAAGGCGGGCCGGCTCATAAGGTTTCAAAAGATAATCCACCGCATTGCGGTCAAAGGCCTCCACGGCATAGCGGTCGTAGGCCGTGGCAAAAACCACTAGCGGCTGCTGTTCCCATTCGCTTAGCCGCGAAGCCGTTTCAAGGCCGTTCAGCACCGGCATTTCGATGTCCAGGAAAATGGCATCGGCCTGCTGTTTGGTGAGCCAGTTCAACGCTTCCTGGCCATTGGCAGCGGTATTCACCACTTGAAAACCGGGGTGTTTGTTAATTAAGCGCGACAGCTCTTCGCGGGCGAGCGGTTCATCATCAACGATAAGTATGCGGATCATACAGTTCCTTTCGAAGCGGGTATGCTGAAACGGACACAAGTTCCGCCTTCGGGCGGCGTTTCGATTTTAAGTCCCCGGCCTTTTCCGTAAAGCCGTTCCAAACGTTCATGGATATTGCGCAGCCCGATGCTCGAGGCCGGCGGCTGCTTTTTTCCGTTCAGCAGCCCGGTGCGCACCGCTTCGGGAATGCCGGGCCCGTTATCGGAGACCGCAATATCAAGATAACCCGGCGTTTCGCGGATTTCAATGCGTACCTCGCCGCCGGCAGCCCGCTGGCTGGCACCATGGATTACGGCATTCTCAACAAGGGGCTGGAGGGCCAGGATCGGAATGCGCGTCTCCAAAACGCCACTTTTAAGCTGGATATCTGTTTTTACCTTCAGCCGGTCCTGAAAGCGCGCCTGCTCAATTTCGAGATAGTTCTCGATATACTCCATTTCTTCTTTGAGCGTCACCGTATCGGCCTGGCGCTTAATGGCCTCGCGTAAAAATCCGGCCAGCCGCGGCACCAAAGCCCGCGCATTCATGGCATTGTCGCGCGAACAAATACTGGCCACGGCGTTCAGCGCATTAAAAATAAAATGCGGGCGGATCTGGGCCTGCAGAAAAAGCAGCCGGCTTGAGAGCAAGTCGCTTTCCATGCGCTGGCGCTCTTTTTCACCCAGCATGGCGGAGACAACGCCGAGAAAAACTGCCAGCGCGCCGGTTTCAATCAGAATGAGAAATAAGATGGTGAGACTGAAATAAAACCACGAAAGGACGGCCAGGGTATGTCCGTACGCCAGAAAACCGTGCAAGAGTCCGGACATCAGGCCGGCGACCAATACCAGCGGTCCAAATTTGCGGACAAGCTGCGTTTTTCTGCCGATAAAGCCGGACGCCAAACCCGCCAGGATCATCAAGGCCGCATGGTTCCAAAAATTAAGTCCCAGCACAAAACGCAGGCCCCCGTTTACCACGCCGAGCAAAAGACCCGCGCCCCAGCCGCCGAGCAGGCCGCCCGCCACGGTGCAGACCAGCGGCAGGTCAAAAAAGGACCAAGCGCTGGCGCCATAGCGCGAAAGATCGAGGATGGAAAATAAAATCGACGCCGCGCTCAGATAAGCGCCCGCATAAAGCGAACCCGTGATTGTGAATTCGCCGCGGACGAGCAGGCGGCTGAAAACCGGAATACGCACAAAGAAAAAAGCCAGCAGGGCGAGGAGCGCGTATTTTTGGACGATTTCGTTGACGATCCCGAGCCATTCGAGCCGCCATTCGCGCACATAACGGTTGGGCTGGTTGCGGCGCACCAGCTCGAGGTCCTGCATCGCGTCATTCACAATGCGGTCCGCTTTTTCGATGTCATTATCCAAAAGCGCCTGCCCGGCCAGCCGGATTTTCGGCACCACATCCAGAATGTCTTGTTTGTAGACATCCAGCTCTTCGGCGAGCGCGACAGCCTTTTCGTATTTGCTGATGACCTGGGTTTTATCGAGCTCGGCGCGCAGCGGCGGGGCGGAGGAAAGCAGGAGACAAAAAAGAATCAGCGCGGGGACGCGGAAAAGGCGCTGAATCGCGGCGGGCATAACAGGAAATCCTATTCGGCGCTGGATTTATGTTTGAAAAAGCCGCCCAGGCCTTCTGTAGCCAGGATGGAACTCAGGGATTTTATGGATTCTTCGGGAGGCATGGCGGTATTAAATACGAACTCCGAGTCATTATCAACTTTTTCCGCAGCGCGGATTTTTTCAAGCGCGCGCAGGTATTGGCGCACAACCTGATTTTTATTCAAGCTCTGGCGCAGCATGGCCAGGAAAAGGGGATCAATCTTACGTTTGTCCGGATTAAACAAGTTGTGATAGGCCACGACTTGCTCGATTTCTTCCATCTGCGGCATCGGGCTGTCCGTCAGCAGGCCCTCATTTAAATGGGTCAGCGTTTTTTCGGTTTTTACCGTCAATGCGGCGGCGGCTTCCGGCGTCGCGGTTCTCAGCTTTTTGATCGTTGCCGCGGATTCTAACAGAACATCCTGTTCCTCTTGCTGGTCCACGGCTTCTGTGCGCGCCTGCTGAATTTCATTTTTCATTTGCTTGCGCCAATTGCGGATCTGCTCGGACAAAGCGCTGAGAAAATCAAAATACCGCTGGGCGTCATCCTGATCAGCGCTTTGTTCAGGATTAATTTCATCATCCTTATCGGTCGGCGGGTCGGGAAGATCAAGTACGCCAACGTCGTCATCCGGCGGCGGTACCGGCAGCGGCGGTATCGGTCTAAGGATGGTGCCCGGGTTGGTGATATCTTTAGGCGGTTTCGGGGGTGGAATGCCCAGAGCATTCTGGCCCAGCGACGCAACGAGACTTGCAAATGCCAGAGTCACAGCATCTCTTTCCTGTTTGGAAAGAACCCGTGACGGAGCTTTAGAGGTTAGGACGCGCGCAATCGCGGAATCCATTAAGAAATCCTCGGTGGTCACGAAATTTCCTGCCGTTCCCGATTGAGGATTTGAGGTCTGAGCACCTGCCGCTTTTCCGGGAGCAGAGGGCGCGGCTTGTGAATTTTCGATAGGGGCCGAAGATGACGCGGCGCAAACCGGCGTCAGCGCCAGAGAAAAGATTAAAACGCTTGAAAGAATACGCTGCTTTTTGTGTTCAGGATCGATCATTACGCCTCACTCCGGGCTTCTTTAAGCTTATTAAGAAGCCTATAGAAATATAACCCGCCCGAGGAGAAGTTACAAATTGAGAATGGCTGTTTTTCCCCTCTAAAGCCGGATTTTCGCTGCGGCCGGGGCTTTTGCCCAGGCCCGATTTCCCCTCCCTCTGAAGGCCTCAATCGGCCGCCTGGTCGCCATTTTTCACCGCTTATGACTTTTTTAGAGCCACCTGAAATCATTTCGGCTACTTTTACAACATGAAAGTGAAGAGCGCGATAAGGGAGGTTCAAATGACTATCAATGCGATGAAATGGACCGTAGCGGTGGTGATATTTGCTTTCGCTTTGATGCAGATCCCGGTTGCCGGCTTTCACTGAGCCGTTTTGCGAATCGTCGAATGCCGATTTAAAGTCAAGGGAGATTAACCGTGCAAAAACTCAGAGCGCGTAAAAAAGATTTCGCGATTTTAACAGCACTCATTTTTTTAATGACCCCAATCACCGGTCCGCTTTATTCCGCCGAAATTTTAAATCCATCCCAGAATCCTGTGCCCGTCCGCACTGTGGCGGAAGGCGCGCCGGTAACAACGGCTTCGGACACTCCGCATGATCCCGATAATCCATTAAGCCCGTCCAGCGATGAAAACCGTATTCCGCGCGAATTTGAATTTGAGGCTGTTTATACCGTCAATGGCGTGCAGCAGAAAATCAAAATTCAGCGCTTGCCGGGAAATATTGTCACGCTAAGCGACAGCGGGGTAGCCGGCGGGAGAGTCCATACCATGAACTTGATGACAGGCGATATCACGGTCGGCGGGGTGGTGATGAAGCCAAACACGAAAAATTATCCGGCTGTGCTGAATCGCTGCTTAACCGTGTTGAGCCGGGCCATGAATCTCGGAACAACCACGGTGAAAAATTTTGACAATCTCGCCCGGGTTTTCCAGCGCATGAGTGAACAAGATATATTCGACATTACCGGAAATTTTACGGCGGACAATTACAGCTATGTGCTGAAAATCACACGGACCAAAGAGCTGGTAGTCATTGATGATCTCACGCCGGGCGGGGCTTTGAACCGGCGCATTACGATGAACATGGTTACGGGGGAATTGACGGAAGAAGCACTGCCTGCGGCGCGGCGGACTATCCGCCTCAATGAAACGGGTTATCAGGATTTGCTGGATGCCTTTACTGAACTCCTCCGCGACGTGATGGACGAAAGCCTGAACCCGCAGACCCGTCTTGGCCGCAACAAAATTGCCAGCATTATTGCCGTAGCCGGCTTCTATAAAGAATTCAGCATTTCAGGCGGGTCATTACCGGAAAATTATTCCGTGGTCCGTCTGGCCGACAATGTTTATGAAATCCGTGACGGCGTGAATGCCGCGCGTAAATTCGTGATCGACATGAAGAGCGGCGTGATTGTTGTGAGCGACGGGCCCGTTGAGTTTGAATATTATCCGGGCGATCCGCAGCACGAGGGCCTGATCATGGAAATTATGGCAATTCTTGACCGGGGCGTTGACATCCTGTCCGAGCAGGAAAGACTCGAGAGCGAATACTATCAGATTTTTACAGAAAAAAAGATTTCCGATGCCACGGTGCCGGCGGACCGGCGTTCAGTAGGCATGATCAAAGTTGTCACTGAAGCCGACGG
>ORMF010003110.1_pt1 | contig 13607 bp, 15 predicted proteins | sample 1779871 | NCBI WGS metagenome assembly ORMF01 (sample SAMEA104232316, study PRJEB22302) | groundwater metagenome | biome: forest; feature: aquifer; material: groundwater | place: USA | collected 2011-08-07 | depth 5.4 m | reverse complement strand
TTACAGCCATGATGAGCCAGCCGCAGCTTGTTTTGTCGAAATTGGCCCAAATGCTCTCTCCGGATACCCAAAAAATGACCCACCCGCCTGGGTCCACTTTTTGAGCAAAAAGCGGGTCAATTCTGATGAGCGTCGAGGTCCTGCCGCAAACTCGAAGTCAAATCGTATTCGGTCAGTACCGTTGAACGATAGCGCCCTCGATATCCTGAATCAGTTGGATATCGAGGGAACATTCGATCACCTGTACATCAATCGCCAAACCGGAGAGCCCTGCACCACGATCCATAAGGTGTGGGGGCGTCTACGAAAGAAGGCGGGTTTGCCCAAGACCCGTATCGGCGATCGGCGACACCAGTACGCTTCATTTCTGGTGAATAGCGGAAGGGCGCTTTACGAGGTCCAGCAGATACTTGGGCATTCCGATTCAAAGGTGCCCAGCGGGCCGCCGGTTGCGACGTTCGGGGGAAGTTCGGTTGAAATTTGTGTAAGCGGATGTTTTCGTTGGTGTTGCACAGCCACAACTGCGCTTTTTCCGAACGCCGGTTTCGAAGGAGTTCGGTTTGCGCCGCGCTTCTCGCGACCTGCGAAAAAATGTTTAGAAGTCCTCTAGAAATATGCGATAATACAAAGCGTTAGTGCTACTGAAAATCCGTGTGTCGGTGGTTCGATTCCGCCCTTGGCCACCATCCTTTCGAGCAGTTGGACCGGTTTTCGGTCTGGTCTTTTGCTTCTTTCGGGTCGGCATAGATACATCTAGATTTTGCTATAGAGATCCCGGTGTTCGGCATAGCAATTAGCAGCCATCCACCGGTAGCAAGTAATTACGCTTTTGCAGCAGCCAGCCATTTCCATCCAAGAAATCGTTTGGGCATGGGAGCAGGCAGTTTCGCGCTTCGCCGGCACCACCATCTTTGACAGGAGAACTTGAGATGTATGCAACCCCGATCCTGCAGTATCTGAGAAAGAATGGCCAACAACTCGACCTGGACATCGCCGCTGCGACGGGGATTCCGTTACCCAAGGTACGCATTTCGCTATCAGACCTCTCGGCGCGCGGCGAGATATCCAGGTGCAGCGTTACCAAGTTCAACGGCGGCAAGGCGATTGAAGGGATGCTCTGCCGTATCGCAGGAACGATTCCTCCCAAGACCCCGGGCAGGAAGCCCGCAAGCTGACCGACGGCGGCCAAGTTGAACGAGTCACTGGCGTTGTAGGCTTGGACTCATCTATCCCTGAGAGGCGCAACATGACCAAGGAACCACAGCGCCACCGGGTAAGTTGTGAGATCGACGGCAGGACGCACAATGGAAACTACTGGGTCGCCGGCAAGATCCTGGTTGTCTCGACGGCCAAGGGCGGCAGCAGCACCCAGCTCGGCGCCATATCGCCTGACACGCTGGCGAAGAAACTGCTGCGGAAACTGGCGGAGGAGGGTAAGGCGTAAGGCTGCCATGGTTCCGCGGAACCTTCGACATAGTCACGCGATATCGAGGAAGCGTATAGCGGGCTAATGTTTCGCTTCTGGTCGCGGCTCAGTCAAATTGAATGTTTGCGCTCTTGACCACCTTGGCGACGCGTTCGATGTCCATTTTGATGAACTCGCGGAACTGCGACGGATCCATGCCCGTCGCAAGCAGTCCCATCTTGCCGAGCCGATCCCGAATTTCGACGGCGTTCACGAACGCCTTCACGGTCTCGTGCATGCGCGACACCGCCGACGCCGGCGTGCCTGCCGGGGCGTGTAATCCGACCCAGCCGCTCATCACACATCCGGGCAGGCCGATCTCCGCCATTGTCTGCAATTGCGGCGCCATGTCCGGCCGTTGCTCGCTGGTAACTGCAAGCGCCTTCAGCGCTCCTGTCTGGACGTGGGGGTAGGCGGACGCCAGGGTATCGAACATCACGTGGGTACGGCCGGCGACCAGGTCGAGTACGGCCGGAGCGCTGCCTTTGTAGACGATGTGGACCATCGATGTGTTCGTCACCTGTTGGAACAACTCGGCCACGAGGCGAGACGTGGTAGCGCTTCCGTAGGATGCGTAGTTGAGCTTGCCCGGCTGCGCTTTTGCGAGGGCGATCAGTTCCTTGACGGAGCTGACACCCAGCGCGGGGTTCACTACCAGAACCAACGGCACGTGAGCGATGTGACCGATGGGCGCGAAATCGAGAACCGGGTCGTACGCAAGCTTCTTGCCCATGCTGCTTGGCGCTATGGCCATGTCCGAGTTCGTGGCCAAGCCCAGCGTGTAACCGTCGCCCACGGATCGCGCAACGGCGCCCGATCCGATGGTCCCACTCCCGCCTGGACGGTTCTCCACCACAACCTGCTGGCCCAACTGGGATGAGGCGTAGTTCGCAAACAGGCGCCCCACCAGATCGGCGTTGCCGCCGGCCGGCCACCCGACGATCAGCTTGATCGGCTTCGATGGCCAAGCGCTGGACTGTGCCCAGGAAACTGGCAGCGCGAGCAGCGTGGCGCCTGCGGCGGCGCCGAGTTTCAGGATGTCGCGTCTCGTCGGTCTCATCAAGATCTCCTTTTCAACACTGATTCTGCGAACCTCACGGCTGGACTTCGGTGCGTGCAGATTGACTGCCGCTGCGGGGCCGGAGGATACTAACCCATATGCCGTTGAATTGCCTATCCTTCAGCGGATCCGGGGCATTTCCAACTGCTTCACCGCACTACGGAGACAAACATGAGAATTTCCGTCCTCGGCTTACTCGAGCTCGCACACGGTATCCGCAGCAGCCTACAAGAACCTCAACTACGATCCGGCCCGGGATCTCACCGGTGTGATCCCCCTCGTTTCGGTGTCTCAGGTGATTGTGACTTCGTCCGCAAAGGGCATCACGAGTCTGCGCGCTTTGGTCGATATTGCCAAAGCGAAGCCAGGCTCGATAAATTACGCTTCCGCCGGCAACGGCAGCTCCACCCATCTCGGCGCGGAGCGCCTGCGCATTGCCGGCGGCTTTACCGGCACGCACATCCCGCTCAAGGCTACGTCGGAAGCGCTGACGGAAGTTTTGGCGGGGCGTGTGGATTACTTCCTGGGTCCGATCGGGCTCGTGAGCCCTCATCTCAAATCCGGCAAGCATCGCGGTCTACACCCATTCGACAATTTCACTAACCTATGAGTACAAACACATGCCATCTCTAAGCCGACAATTCGCGCAGTGGGTCGTCGCCCTGCGTTACGAAGATCTCCCTCCCGCGGTGGTCGATCGCGCCAAGGGCGTCACGCTGCACACCCTCGGCTCGGTGCTCATCGGCTCGCAAACGCAAAACGGGCGGCTCGCCGTAAAGTTCATCGCCGAAGAGGAAGCCGGTGTGGCGAACGGCGCCACCATCATGGTGAGCGGCGAGAAAGCAACGAAAGGCGGGGCGGCTTTCGCCAATTCCGAGATGGCATTGGCCGGCGGCAAGTGGGATACCTTTCGCATGCTGACGCATCCCAACACGGCCATTATTCCGGCGGCTTTCGTAGCGGCGGAAGCCACAGGGGCCTCCGGCAAAGACTTCATCACGGGTCTTGCGGCAGGCTACGAAGTCATGGAAAGGATGGCGTCCGATTTCATCCCTACGGTCATGTCGCGCGGTTTCCATGCAGGCCCGGTGTTCGGCATTTTCGGCGCCGCCGTTGCCGCCGCCAAGATCATGGGTCTCACCGAAGACCAGGTAAACAGCACGATCGCGCTGTGCGCCAGCCTCGCGGCGAGTAACCTCGAGGGAATCCGCAGCGGCGGCCGTGCTCTGCGCGAGGGCGCTGCGGTGCGCAACGCCATGCTCGCGGTCGCGTTGGCGCGGGAGGGGCACGTGGGCGGCGAGACCGTGCTCGAAGGCGATGCCGGTTTCTATTACGCCTATACGGGCAGCAATAAGGGTGAGCTCCGTTACAGCTTTGTCGGCGCCACGAAGACGAGCCTGGACAAGATCACGGCCGGTCTTGGCAAGGATTGGATGTTTCTCGAAACGCTCTACCGCATTTATTCGTTTGCCGGTTATGACATCGCGCACATCGATGTGACGGCGAAACTCTGCGTGGAAAACAATATTCGCTACGAGGACGTGGATCGGGTCGAGGCCGTGGTGAACTGGCTCGAGACGCAGTACCCGAGCCCGGCTTTCCCGAGCCGCAGGGAAGATGGGCCGGCGCAGCCGGGGTGCACGGCGTACTACACCGCCTGGGGCATCGTCAAACGCGGCTTCCCCGTGCTGCGCGGCGTAGGCGCCAACCCGACCGACGCCGACGTGCCGCCCGAAGTGCTGCAACTGATGCACCGCGTGACGATCATCCCGTCGCACCAGATGACGCTCTTCGGTCCGCGTATCACGATTTTTACCAAGGACGGCAAGAGCTACACCAAGCAGGCAACCGGGCGTGAGTTCATCTGGGACTTCAACGAAGAAGTCCGCCGCATCCGCGAAGCCATTCCCGGCCTGCCGATTCCCGCGCCGCAGTTCGAATCCATCATCGCGACCTGCCGCGACCTGGAGCGACGCGACCGGGCCGATGCGCTCGTTCAACTGACGCTGAAGCAGCAGTAGCGTGGCGCAGTGCGCTCCTCGGTTTAGCGGTCCTGTCACAGAGGTTCCTTCGCAGACCACTGCCTCTAGGAACCAATGCGCAGCGGGAGTCGGTTTGACCCGAGTTCTATGCGTCAAGCATCAGCGCGCGCATCGTCGCTTTCGCGTCCTCGCTCAATGGCACCGGGCGGCGGGTCTCGGGATCGACAAAGACATGCGTGAAATACGCGACGGCCACCGGTTGCGCCTCGCGCGCCTTGAATAGGCCGACTTCGTAGCGAAGGCTCGAGTTGCCGACACGGGCAATGCGCACGCCCGTGTCTATCGTCTCCGGAAACGTGATCGGCGCGAGGAATCGACAACCGCTTTCGACGCAAAGGCCGATGGATTTGGAATGGGATCCGCGCAGCAGCCCTTTGTCGATCAGCATGCGCGTCACCGCCGTATCGATGAACGAGTAGTACTGCGCGTTATTGACGTGGCCGTAAGGGTCGCCGTCCATCCACCGGGTAGGAATGGATACCCAGTAGCCGTAGCGGTCGCGGGATTCTACGGGAGAGCTTTCCATTTCGCGCCCCAGGGTAAGAAAGGGAATTGAAGTATAGAGGAACTGGCCTTTTTCGCGAGCCGGCACAGAGCACTTGCCTCCGGCTGCACGGCTTCGTGAAGGAGGCAGGTTCTTGCTGTGCCGACGATTCCAAGTCAGGTGAGCTCGCGCGACGCCGAAAAAAGAAACGGCCGCCGAACGTCGGCGGCCGCCTTAAAAAAGCGACAGTAACGAGACGCCTAATGCACAAGTTTCTCCTCCAGGTTTCTACCGATCACGAGCACCATAGGGTAAATCACCTCATCTTCGACCCTTTCGTGAATTCTCAAGTTGTTCGCAAATTCGGCAAATACTCGGTTCTTCTCCTTGTGCGCGGCCTCCAGCAACGCCTCGATCGCGGATAGTATCGACAGATGTTGGCGTTCAAGCGCATCGTGCTTCGCGGTGAAATCGGAGATCAGCGGCAGGACATCCGCCATTTCGGGCAGCACTTCGCCGCGCTGCAGATACGGTAGCAAGGCGAGCACGGGGAATACGGTTCTCTCCTCGTATTCGAAATGCGGTAGGCAAAGTTTCCCGACGTGCTTGGCCGCTGCGGCGATCCCGTCGCGTTCCATGTTTGCCCAGACCAATTGGGCCCGCGCCTCGTCATGGCCGCGCCGCAATGCGTTGGGCACAGTCAGTTTCAGTTCTCCATTCCTATTCAGTATCGAGCCCATTTTCGACTCCTTTCGTAGCCAGTTGTGGATCGCATCAGAGGTCGGCGCCGATGCCGCTGAAAAGACAGAGGTGCAGCGAATCCCGCATCACCCGACGCGGGCATACGTGCACGCCGGCCACGCGTACTCGCTGTTTCGTGTAAACACGCGCCGATGTGGCCCTATTCCACCATGCAGCCGACGCGGTCGCCTAGATTTGCACGAATCTGCCAAGAAGGAATACGGCCAGCGCGCTCGCGACGCCGACGACCAGCGAGGCAAACAGCCCGACAATGAACGGTTTGATGCCCAGGCCTTTCAAGGTCTTCAATTGCGTTCCTAGCCCGACACCCGCCATGGCCATGGCGAGCGCATAACCGGCCGCGTCGCTTACGAGTGCGATACCGCGCGACCACTCGACACTCGTCCAGAGGCCGAATGCAAGCCTGCCGTGCTGGAAACCGGCATCGCCGAGCGACCGGAATGTCGTCATCGCGACGAAGCCAAGGATGAAGATTGGAAACAATCTCCACCCTCTCACGCGCGCACCGGTGGTGGCGCCTTGGCTGGTCAGGCGCCGGGCGTACACGTAGGCCATGAGCGGGATCACCGCGGCGATGAATAGGTTGCGAACTAATTTGATCACGATTGCGATATCCGCTGCGCTGGGTTTAGCGCTCACGTTGAAAGCCTGGTCGTAAATCAGCGCGCCGCCGGTTACCTGGGCGGTTTCGTGGACGGCTGTACCCAGGAACAACCCGACCATCACGACGTTACCGGCGAACAAGACGTTGGCGAGGTACGGATAGACCAGCATGGCGATGATGCCGAAGACCGTGATATTGGCCACCGCGTACGCTACCTCCTGGTCCTTCGCTCCAATCGCAGGGGCTGTGGCTACGATTGCGGTCGCACCGCAAATGCTGGTTCCCACCGCCATCAGCGTTCCCAGGCGGTCCGGCAACCGCAGCATCCGTGTGAAATAGGTCGTGAGGACGAGCCCCGTGAGGACACAGGCGACCACGATCGGGATGCTCCAGGTCCCGATGCGCGCCGCATCGAATATGCTCAAACGGATGCCGATCATGATGATTCCTAGACGCAGCAGCTTTGTCAGGCAGAAAAAAATACCTGGCGCAAAAGACGACGGAATTGCAGCGACGTTACCCGCGAGCAACCCGATCAAGATCGCGGTCATGATGTAACTGACCAATCCGTTGAAGCCTAGCCTGGAATTCGCGTAATCGGCAACCGACACTGAAACGACAACGACCATCATGGCCAGGATCAATCCTGGAAGCAGCTTGGGCGTGTCCGCCAGCGCGCGACCGAACACCAGATTCTCCACGACGCACGCGCGCCTGACCGGGCCTGCGTGTGTGTGCGCCTGTCCTGCACCGCTATTCATCATTTCACCATCCAATTGTGTTCAAGGATGAAGCGGCGTCACGCATCCACGGTATGGAATTTGCAGGTGCCGTCACGTTCGATCCGGCTGATGAGATCGACTTCCCATGAAAGGTATTCAGCCATCGCCGAGGAGGTTCCCGTGTTTCGCTCGTAAGGTTTGAGCCAAACATCGACCGGTTCGTCTGCAAATCTTCCCGCACCTGCTTCCAGCGCATATCCGGCACCCTTCCAGGCTGCATTGCCACCGGCCAGGTAGACGACACGCAGGCTGGTCAAGGAGCGTGCTTCGGGCACCGCCAGACCGGCGACAATTCCGTCCTCTGATGTAAGCACGAGCGTTGAGCCCGTGGGCATCACTTTGGAAAGTGCGGTCCGCAGGCGGGGGCGGATCGCAAACCAGGCGCCTGGCAGGTGACCGGCACGATAGGTTCGACTGATCGAAAGATCGACGACTGTCGCAGTGCCCCGTGCAACAAGCGCCTCTAGCTCTGCCGGTTCGATGCGCGCGTCCGGCCATTCGTGCTTACCCAGAACCTGGACAGGCGCGCGACCGGTTTCGCTGCCCTTCGCGACCAGCACGTATACTTCGTTCCATCCCATTTGTATGAGCCAGGACGCGGTCATGACAGCGCGGACCTCCGCGTCATCGATGAGAACGATGCGCGCGCCGAGCGTGCCGACGTATTGATCCGTTGCCTGGACCAGTTGGCCGCCCGGCGCAGAGACGGCGCCACGAATATGGCCGCGTTCGTATGCGTCGGGGTCCCTGACATCCAGGAGGTATAGCGTGCGCAGAGCAGTCTCGGCCTGCATGCGATCGAGCCGCGCGAGATCGATCCGTTGCACTGCGTAGCGCTCGGCAACGCGCGCCGCCGCCTCCTTCGCCCACTTGAGGCTGTCGGGCGAGGGACCGGGGGCGCGCTTGACCTTGCCGGACTCGCACTTAAGGCCTGAAAGCGACCACCCCATCGTGCCGTTGCGCAGGGCGACTACCTTGTTTGGCAGCCCGGCGTTGATCAAGGATTGAGCGCCGATGATGCTTCGCGTGCGTCCGGCGCAATTCACGACAACCAGGGTCTGGGGTAATGGTGCAAGATCGCGAATCCGAAGAACCAGTTCGGCCCCGGGCATGCTCGTCGCGTTTGGAATGGAAACGCGCGCGTATTCATCGAACGGCCGGCTATCGACGACCACGAGGTCCGCTTTCTGCTGCAACAGCCGGTTCAACTCCGCCGCATCGATACTGGGCGTACGGCTGTGGTGTTCGATAAACTCTCCAAAGGCCTTGCTTGGGACGTTGACACCGGAGAACAGCTCGAAGCCTGCCTCTGCCCAACCGGGCGTGCCGCCCGCCAGCAGCGAGAGCCGCGAATATCTTTGACCGCTCAGGATTTCCGCCGCTCTTTCGGCATGTCCGTCATTCGCGTCGCACAGTACGATTCGCGTCGAGCGTCGCGGCACCAGTGCAGCCATCTTCAATTCGAGACGGCTCAACGGCACGCAACGCGCGTGCAACAAATGGCCTTGCGAGAAGGTCAGCTCTTCGCGTACATCGAGGATGGCGAGTTCTTCGCCGTCCAAGAGCATCTCTCGTAGCTGGCGCGCACCGACCGGCTGGGGATTCCCCGATCGATCAGGTTGCACGTTGTGAGGTCATCTGAGTGATGCGGCCGGTCTGCGGATCGAACTTGACGCGGACTTGCTCGCGTCCATTCGGCCCCCCGTCTGTCTTGAAGACGCCGCGGAAATCTGCGGCAAATACCTTTAGCTCGTAGGTCATTTCCCCCCCTCAGCCCTGCCGCTTTTAGCGCGAGCTTATGGCGCGGGGTCATTTTAGACGAAACGTCGGAAGTCACCTTACCTAATTACCGTGACTGCGACTGTAAGGCAGCGTGAATTTCTCGTTCCTTCGCCGACTCTCCCGTCCGAACCCCGCTAATCAATGTAAATTCATCAACCTATTGAATGGTGAGGGCGGGGGTGATCAAAATATTGTTTTCGGAAAATGGATATGTTAGAAGGGTCATTCGGTCCCCGCAATCAGCCGGGGCAGAAAATAATTATTCAGGAGGAAGAAATGTTCTATGAAGTGAAAGTACCGGAAGGAAAACCGGGAGTGAAACAAATTTCCGCTTTGGTCGTGTTGAATCCCGCCGAATCCAGGCGGCTCATCGCCAAGGCCACAGTGGCCCTCCCCGAAGTGCAGAATGCCTGGAAGAACGGGATGATCATCATTGGGCGCGGCATCACCAACGCTTATGTGACAGAGGAGTTTTTCAGAATTTCCGTCGAGCCCAAGGGCGCGCAGACCTCGGGCATAATCACCAATGGGTGGTTGAACTCCACTGGCGCTCCGCCCCCCTGCACCTGGCACGTGATCTGGAAAGGGAAGGTCGTTGAAAAAGCGGACTCGAATGTGGAAATCGACAAGTTCGGTCCGGACGATGTTTTTATCAAGGGCGCCAATGCCATAGACCCCCAAGGCAATGCCGGGGTGATTACTGCCGGTACGAAAGGGGGCACGATCGGGATGTGCTTGCCGGTTGTTACCGCCCGAGGTTCCCATTTGATTCAGCCGGTGGGGCTGGAAAAGCTCATCCCTTCTGTGCAGGAAGCTTCGATGCATTCGGGAATTTACTACTTCAAATACAGCATGGGCCTGCCCGGGAGGCTTTTCCCGGTGACTACGAGCAAGGTCGTCACCGAAATCCAGGCTTTCGCCCTTCTCGCCGGGGTTCGCGCGTATCAGCTTGCCGCCGGCGGAGTGGGCGGCTCCGAGGGGGCTGTCGTACTAGGTTTGGAGGGGAACGAGGACCAAGTGCAGAAGGCCTTTGAGTTGGCCAAGTCTGTCAAAGGGGAGCCCGCGGTAACCGTGCCCGATACATGCAGAATCAGTTCGCCCGCGGATTACAAGTATGATGCGCTGGCACAACACTCTAGCGGTCGATGAGGCTAATAGGGTAAGGAATTGACCTGCCGCCTCCCGCAGCGTATGGAACGATAAATCGGATCGGTTTGCCGGGATAAGCCTGCTGGGCGGTGGCGGCACCGGTTCAGTGCGACGGCGATGCCGCACGGTCAGGGCGCGTGATGCTAAGGGCGCCCGGTTCAGATCACCGGCGCGGGGGGAGCACTGTAGTCCGCATCTGACACATGTTCGGACCAGGCCGTACCCTCGCCTTTATCGTTCAGTTCCGACATCGCGAGATGGGAGAACAGTTTGCCTGGCGCCGAACCATGCCAGTGACGGACATTCGGCGGGATGATGGCGGTGTCGCCGGCGCGGATTTCCTGCACCTGCTTCCCCTCCCTTTGCACGCGGCCTGCACCGGACAGGCAGAACAGCGTCTGGCCGACCGGATGGCTGTGCCATGCGGTGCGGGCGCCTGGGGTGAAGGTGACAATGGAGGCACGCATGCGCGATGGCGCGGTGCCGACAACGACCTCATCCGAAAACACGGTGCCCGTGAAATTGGATGACGGCGCAACTCTTGTGTTGCGGTTGGCGGAGCGGATGACTTTCATGGCGTTCTCCCTAGTGCTTGGGTTCTGGACTGCAGTCTAAAGGTCTATGGGTTCATCGACGACTTGTGCGCGAGCGCTGCCATGGCCGCTATGCGGCCAGACCATCACTCGATCTTGATGTTCGCAGCTTCGACTATCTTGGCAAACCTGGCTATTTCCGATTTCACATGCGCGCCGAACTGCTCAGGCGTGGAGATGAGCGGCCGCATCCCCTGGCTCTCGAGTCTTTCCCTGACGTCGGGCATGCGTAGAATCTTGGCCACTTCGGCCGAGAGCTTGTCGACGATTTCCCTCGGTGTGCCGCCCGGAACCGCGACCCCATACCAGGGTCCCATGTTGAATCCCGGCAGCCCCGCCTCGGTGAAGGTGGGTACCTCGGGCAGGGCCGCCAAGCGGGTCTCGCCGGTGATTGCGATGGCCTTCAGTCTGCCGCTCTTGATGTGGGGGAGGACGTTGATCGGGACGTTGAATATCAGTTGCACCTGACCGGCGATGAGATCGGTGATGGCTGCACCCGCTCCTTTGTACGGTATGTTTTGCATCTTGACTCGCGTCAGCATGCAGAACAATTCGGCCGCCAGACGGTTCGTGGTTGCGCCGCCTGACGATGCGAAATTGAGTTGACCGGGTCTGGCCTTCGCCAGAGCGATGAACTCCTGCAGGTTGTTGGCGGGCACGGAAGGATGAACCACCAGCACTTGCGGGCTCACCGATATGCTCGCTACCGGCGCGACGTCTTTCAGGGTGTCGTATGGAAGAACCCGGTACAGGTGCGGCAGCACGGCGAGCGTGGCGTCCGCGAGGAATATAGTGTGGCCATCCGCCGGCGATTTCGCCAGCGCCTCGGTGCCGATGATCGTGTTTCCGCCGCCGCGATTGTCGACGATCACCGACTGCCCCCAGCTTTCGTTCAGTCTTTGCCCGACGATCCGCGCCAGGGTGGTGGTACTGCCGCCTGGCGGGTAGGGGACGATGAAGCGGATCGGTTTGCTCGGATAAGCCTGTTGCGCTGCAACGGGGCCGGCGATCGCGATCAGCGCGCCTAACGTCACCATGCGCAGCACCGCGTTGAACCCTATCATCTGACTCCTCCTCAGTTCAAGGTTGGATACCCACGCTGCACGGGCCAACCCGGCCGGCGATTTTCAAGATAGCCTACACGGTAAGGGCTCGGCATGCCATAGTCGACCGTGCATTCGCGATTGACCCAAGCCCCGGCTTGTCCGATCATCGGGCGCTGACGTGCGCAGGTGCATATTTGCACGGAACCGCCCCGTACGAGCGCCCCAGAAATACCGCGCACATGCCGTTCTATTTTTCGTACTCAGATTTGATCGATTGGAGGAAAACCTGATGATAAAGCGCAAACAGCGCATTCCGATGCGCGATCTCTCGCAGCTGACCGGCGAAGAAGCCGATACTGCGGCGAAGAATCGTATCGGCGGCCGCGACCTCAATATCTTCCGCGTGATGATGAACCATCCCAAGCTGGCCAGGCGCTGGACCGTGTTCGCGGGCCACGTGCTGCAGAAGCAGACCTTGCCGCTGCGCGAGCGCGAACTGCTGATACTGCGAATTGGCTGGCTGAACCAGTGCGAATACGAATGGGCGCAGCACGTGGAGCTCGCCAAGCGCAGCGGCATCAGCGAGGCGGAGATCGAGCGCATCACGCAGGGGCCAGGCGCCGGCTGGAATGCGCACGAAGCCGCATTGCTGCAGGCAGTCGACGATCTATTCGAGAACTCCGTGGTATCCGATCAGACCTGGGCGACTCTATCGGCCAAACTCTCGACCGAGCAGATGATGGATGTGGTGTTTACCATCGGCCAATACAACCTCGTTTCCTGGGCGCTCAATAGTTTCGGCGTGCCGCTTGACGACTTTCTGCCGGGCGTTCGCCAGACGAACTAGACGATCAATTTTCGAGCTTGATGTTGGCAGCCTTGATGACCTTGGCGAACTTGGCGGTTTCCGACACGAGCAGCGCAGCCATCTGATCAGGCGTAGAGATGAAGGGGTCCATTCCCTGCCTGAGCAGCTCCTGCTTGAACTCGGGCGTGACCAGCATTTTGGCCATCTCGCCCGACAGTTTGTCTATGACTGCCTTCGGCGTACCAGCGGGTGCCACAATTCCATGCCACGAGCCCATGCTGTAGCCCGGCAGGCCGGCCTCGCTGTAGGTGGGAACCTGCGGCAGCGCCGGCGAGCGCGCCTCGCCACCAATGGCAATGCCCCTGAGCTTGCCGGATTTGATATGCGGAATGGCGACGATGGGGCTCGCGAAGTATGCCTGAACCAGACCACCCAGCAGGTCGACCATGGCTGGTCCGGCTCCCTTGTAGGGGACGTGCTGCATCTTTATCCCCGCCATGAGATTCAACAATTCACCCGCCAGATGTTGCACGCCGCCGGTGCCAGGGGACGCGTAATTGAGTTGTCCGGGCCTGGCCGCCGCGTAGGCTATGAACTCTTTGAGATTATTGGCAGGTACGGAAGGGATGACTACCAGAAGGAACTCCCACTTGTCGATCGTTGCAACCGCAGCAAAGTCCTTGATGGCGTCATAGCGTGTAGCCACGAGCTGCGGGACGAGGACCAGGCTGCTTGAGGCGAGGAGGATCGTGTAGCCATCGGGTGTGGAATTGGCCACGGTTTCGGTGCCGATGATGGTGCCCGCCCCAGGCCGATTGTCCACAATCACACGCTGACCCCAGCGTTCGCCCAGCTTCTTGCTGATAAGGCGGGCCACGCTGTCATTGGTGCCGCCCGGAGCATAGGGGGAAATGAGCGAAGTAATCGGCCCGTTGCCGCAAATCGCGCCGAAGAAACACTACGTCGTACCTTCGTTGTGGCAAAGTCGAATGCGGCGCTGCGGAAGACCGGTCAGACAATGGTGCGTACT
>ORMF011200169.1_pt1 | contig 13610 bp, 14 predicted proteins | sample 1779871 | NCBI WGS metagenome assembly ORMF01 (sample SAMEA104232316, study PRJEB22302) | groundwater metagenome | biome: forest; feature: aquifer; material: groundwater | place: USA | collected 2011-08-07 | depth 5.4 m | reverse complement strand
TCCCGGAAACGACACAGGAACGCCCCAGAACAAACCGGTTTTCTACCGGCACAGACCGTTAATCAGCCGCGCCGCGGGCACAAATCATGCCGCGGTCACCACACCGTCAGCTACGCCGGCATTGTTCGGCGTTTCCTTAATCGTAATTTAGTGGAAATTCGCGTGTGGAGCGAGCTTGTTCTCTCGGATGCATTGTTGCCGATTGATCAGGTGCCAAGGGTGTTTTAGGGCTCCGTCACATTGGGCGCACCTACCTTGGGCGTACCCATCTTGCCGTCGCCCGGCGATCGCCTCCGCCGGCTCGGCCAAGGTTGGCGCCAATTTAAAATGATACGCGATGCCGCTCCGTCCCTCGACCGCGACGAGATCGGTGATGCTGCCGTCGACATCGATCCCGATCATGGGCGGATCAGAGGCCAAGCAACTCGCGGGTCAGGTCGCTTATCCCGCCGGACGGGGCGAAGGGGTTGTGGATGGCGACGCCGCCGAGGCGGGCGCCGTCCGTCAGGTCCTCGGTCAGGATCAGCCGGCACCCCGCTTCCGCCGCGGTCGCGACCAGAAGCGCGTCCCAATAGGAGGCGCGGCCGGCCACGGCATCCGCGAGCGCGGTACGAATGGCGCTGGCGGATACCTGTGCGCAGGGGAAAAACGATAGCCAATCGTCGACCTGAGCGGCTGCTTCGGTCGACGGCATTATCCTCTTGCGGGTAACCGCCGAAAAGAACTCCGAAAGCGACTGAAGCGTCAGCCAGCAGTCAATTCGGGCGGCCCGTAAGATGATCTCGGCGGCGGACTCATGCCGTGGTCCCGCCCCCCGGTCCACGCCGTAGACGAGCAAATTGGTGTCGAGCGTGAACCGAAGGCTAGCCGCGGCGGTTAGGGTCATACGGGCGCCGTGCATTGGCGTAGAGCTCGTCGCGATCGAGCCGGCCCGCGTTGAGCGGCCAGCCCTTCTCCATCCGAGCGCGCGTCCGTTCCACCGCCGCCTCCTGTTCGGGGGTCAGCACCCGGCGGCCGCTCACCGGGACGAGCCGAGCGACCGGCCGCCCGTTGCGGGTGATGATAAACTCCTCGCCCGCCTCCACTTCGCGCACGCACCGGGCGAAGCCCTGGTTGGCGTCGCGCAGGCTTATTGTTTTGCTCATGCCGTTCTCGCCGGAATAGATGTTCCGATTATGTAGTACGCAACGCGCTACATGCAATCGACCGAGTCTCCGGTCACGGCGTCTTGGCCGGTTCGGCGAGCAGCGACACCTTGGCGAACCCGGCGTTGTTGACCACCCCCAGCACATCCATCACCTGGGCGTACTGGATCGTGCGGTCGCCGCGGACATAGACGATCCGGCTCGGGTCCTCGGCGGCGAGGCCCACCAGTCGGGGCTTCAGATCGGCGTCGGCGATCGGCTCGTCGCCGATGAAAATCTTGCCGTGCCGGTCGAGGCTGAGGATCACCGGCTGTTTCGGTTCGGTCACCTTGGCGGCGCTGGTTTTCGGCAAATTGATCGGCACGCCGACGGTCAATAGCGGCGCGGTGACCATGAAGATCACCAGCAACACCAGCATCACGTCGACCATGGGCGTCACGTTGATCTCGGCGAGGGGGAGGTATTTGTCCTCGCCGGTCTCGCCGGAGGGGGGCAGGGAAATTGCCATCGCTCACGCTCCGGCGGTGCGGCAGAGCAGGCTGCCGGTGCGGCCGATCAATCCCTGCATACGCCCGGCGAAGCGGCCGAGCTCGACCGTGAACTTGTTGTAGGCGACGACCGCCGGGATCGCCGCGGCCAGCCCCATCGCGGTGGCGAACAATGCTTCGGCGATGCCGGGCGCGACGACCGCGAGGCTGGTGTTGTTGGCGGCGGCGATGCCGGCGAAGCTGTGCATGATGCCCCAGACGGTGCCGAACAGTCCGATGAACGGCGCCGCCGAGCCCAAGGTCGCGAGAAACGGCAGCCTGGTCTCGAGCCGGCGCAATTCGGCGTTGAGGGCGAGCCGCATCGCCCGCTCGATGCGTTCGCGCCGCTCGCTGGCGCTTTCGCCGTCGGGCGCGGCCGGGGCGGTGCTTTCCTCGACACCGGCGGCCAGCACCAGCGAGGCGGTCACGCCGGCCTCGGCGGTGCGCGTCGAGCCTACCAAATCTTGCGGAGTGCGCGCGGTGGCGGCGCGGGCCTCGTAGCTCCGGGCCGAACGGCTGGCCGCGCTCAGCCGCCACATCTTGTCGATGATCACCGCCCAGCTCCAGATCGAGGCGACCAGCAGCAGGGACAGCACTCCCTTGACCACGACATCGGCGTTGACGAACAGGGCGACGACCGACAGCGAGTAGGCGGGCTCGTTCATCGGCGCAAGTTCCCTTCGGCTGGTCGGCTGCCCCGAAAAGGGGCGCCAAAGCCCTTATATACGGCCGGAGCGATATACGCTCGGAGCGCCCGGCGCCGTGCCCGCGAGGTGACGGCCGGCGGAGCCGGCCCGTTACCCTCAGACCTTGCCGTCGCGCTCGATCGCCGCCTTGAGCGCGTCCGGCGCGACCTCGATCTTGACCCCGGCGCGCTCCTGCTGCAGCAGCATCGCGACCCGCGAATCACGATTCTCCCAGCCGCGGTTCATCGCCTCGGTCAATTCGTCGAGCGCGAGATTGGCCATGTGCATCGGCACCTTCAATTCGCGCGCGAGCTGGGTGGCGAGGGTCACGTCCTTGTGCGCGAGCCGTAAGGCAAAGGCCGGAGGGTCGTATTTGTTGGGCAGGAACTGGTCGACGAGCCCGTCGAAGGTGCGGCGGCGTCCGCCGGCGCCCTGGCGCACCGCCTCCCATAACGCCAGCGGCTCGACCCCGGCCTTTACTCCCATCGTGAACACCTCGGCGAGGCAGCATTGCATCGCGTAACCGGCACAATTGTGCACCAGTTTGGCGACCGAGCCGGCACCGATCGGGCCGATATAGCGGGCCTGGTCGCCGATCGCGTCGAGCACCGGCTTGTGCCGGTTGAAAATCTGCTCGTCGCCGCCGGTCCACAGCGCGAGCCGGCCGGAGGCCGCGCCGCGCGGGCCGCCGCTGACCGGCGCGTCGAGCATGTAGACGCGCTTTTCGGCGAATTTCGCGCTGATCTCGCGCACCAGGGTCGGCGAGTTGGTCGACAGGTCGAAATAGGCGGTGCCTTCCTTCATGCCGGCGAGCAGCCCGTTGGGGCCGAGCGCCACCGCCTCGACCTCGGGCGGGCCGGGCAACGAGGTGAAGATCACCTCGACCTGCTCGGCGAGCGCCTTGGGGCTGTCGGCCCACACCGCGCCGGCGGCGAGGTGCCGCTCGGCGGCGGCGCGCCTGATATCGTGGACGACGAGATCGTGCCCCGCCTTTTGCAGATTCGCCGCCATGCTGGCACCCATCGTGCCGAGCCCGATGAAACCGACCTTCATGTCATTCTCCTCTATTCCTCACCTGTCGCGGCTGACCCTCCCCCGCCTCGCCACGCTCGGCACCCTCTCCCGCGTTGCGGGAGAGGGAAGGGGCCCATCGCCCCGATGGGAAGGGTGAGGGGAACTCGCGCCTCACTTCTTCGCGAACACTTCCGTGGCGATCTGCGCCGCGGTCATCGCCGCCGGCCAACCGGCGTAGAAGGCCAGATGGGTGATGATCTCGCCGATTTCGGCCTTGGTCACCCCGTTGTCGAGGGCGCGCTGCAGATGCCCGACCAATTGCCGCTCGCGGCCGAGCGCGATCAACGTGGCGACGACGATCAGGCTGCGGTCGCGCTTGGACAATCCGGGGCGCTCCCACACTTCGCCGAACAATACCGTCTCGCTGTACTTGATCAGGTCGGGCACGACGCCGCGGACCGCCTCGCGGTTCGGATTGACTTGCGATTGGGCCATGATTTCCTCCGGGATTGGATTGCGGGGACGAAAAGCGCCGGCACCGTAGCATGTCGCCGCCGCCCGGCAACACCCGCGGCGCCGCAGGGCGCTATGCATAGTTACCAGACGCTACCGAATACGAACCGAGCCCCTTGGCCGGGCTCGTCCCGGCCACCCACGACTTCACAGAATGCGATCATAGAGGTCTTCCCAATCGGGATTAGCTCGGTGAATCAGGCGAACTTTCCAGGCGCGTGACCAGTGTTTCATGTTCATCTCACGCTGCTTGGCGAGCAGGATGTCCTCGTACCGTTCCACGTAAACGAGCCGCTTGAGTCCGTACTTTCTGGTAAACCCCTCGCCGACGTCCGCCCGGTGCTCCCATACCCGGCGGGCGAGATCGGCAGTGCATCCGGCGTACAGCGTACCATTTCGCCGGTTGGTCATGATGTACACCCAGCCGCCCATGACGCCCCGCCTCGATGTGCATCGCTCCAAAAGGAATAAAGTCGTGGGTGGCCGGGACAAGCCCGGCCAAGGGGGCAAAATTCAGGGAGAGTTGCGAGCAAATGGTGAAGGGGGGTCCGGAAGCCGGCGATCGCGGATGAGGGTTGCCCAAAACTGAACGCATCCATCGACGACATCCCAAAGATCGCGCTTTTCCGACCCGGCTATTACCGCCAAGGCATTCGGCTGATCATCCCCGCGATATTCCCGCAGGATAGAAAAGCTTGCGTCCACGCTTGGTCGAGAAATTCGGAAGTGCTTGGATCGGTTGCACAAATCCCGACACAGGCGCATTGCTCGATCCGCGTGGATCAGCCTGTCGATATCCGCCGCTGGGATAATTCCGGAGTTAACGAGCCAATCTCGCAGCGCGTAGCTCGAAACAAAGAACGCCAGATAAAAATCAAGAAGATCCTGGTCAGATATGCAACCCTCTCCGCGCGAGAGAATTCTTCGGCGCCACCGCTCCATGCGGTCGTATTGGCTGCGCCAGCCCAGAATGTTCTCCATACTCCAGCGGAGTCCCATATCGAGCCCCCATAAGGTCCATTTGCTGCCCGCTTCTACGCCGCCAGCGCCTCATCCAGATCCCGGATCAGATCGTCGGCGGTTTCGAGGCCGATCGACAGACGCACGACATCGGGGCCGGCGCCGGCGGCTTCGCGCTGCTCGTCGGAGAGCTGGCGGTGGGTCGTCGAGGCCGGGTGCAATATCAGGCTGCGGGTGTCGCCGATATTCGCGAGGTGCGAAAATAGCCGCACGCTCTCGACCAGCTTGACCCCGGCATCGTAGCCGCCCTTGACCCCGAAAGTGAACACCGCGCCGGCGCCCCTGGGCAGGTATTTCTCGGCCAATGCGCGGTAGGGGCTGTCCTTGAGCCCGGCATACGATACCCACGCGACGCGCGGATGCACCGCGAGAAACTCGGCCACCTTGCGGGCGTTCTCGACATGGCGGTCCATGCGCACCGGCAATGTCTCGATCCCGGTCAAGGTCAGAAACGCGTTCATCGGCGACAGGGTCGGGCCGAAATCCCTGAGCGCCACCGCCCGCGCCTTGGTGGTAAAGGCGAAATCGCCGAAATTCTCGAAAAACTTAAGCCCGTGATAGGCCGGCTCGGGGTCGGTCAATGATGGAAACCTGTTGCCCTGGCTCCAGTCGAACCGGCCGCTTTCAACCACCATGCCGCCGAGCGCGGCGCCATGGCCGCCGAGGAACTTGGTGGTCGAATGGCAGATCAGGTCGGCGCCCCATTCGAACGGCCGGCACAGATACGGGGTGGCGAGCGTGTTGTCGACGATCAGCGGGATGCCGGCCTCATGCGCGATCGCCGCGACCTTTTCGATATCGACGATGACGCCGCCGGGATTGGCGAGGTTCTCGATAAAAATTGCTTTGCATTTGGGGGTCAGCGCCCGGCGGAAATTCTCCGGGTCGCCGGGGTCGACGAAATGGCAGGGCCAGCCGAGCTTGGGAAAGCTCAGGCCGAACTGGGTCAACGAGCCGCCGTAGAGGTTGCGCGAGGCGACGAACTCGTCGCCCGGCTGCATCAGGGTGAAAAAGATCAGGAACTGGGCGGCGTGGCCCGAGGCCGCCGCGACCGCGGCGCGGCCGCCTTCGAGGCTGGCGACGCGCTCTTCAAGCACGGCGACGGTCGGGTTGGTCAGCCGCGAATAGATGTAGCCGAAATTGTGCAGGTTGAAGAGCCCGGCGGCGTGGTCGACGTCGTCGAACACATACGAGGTGGTCTGGTAGATCGGGGTCGACCGCGCGCCGGTGGTCGGGTCGGGCGCGGCGCCGGCATGAATCGAGCGGGTCTCGAACCCGTAGGTCAAATTGTGCGATGCTTCGGCCCGTGCGCGAGTGCGGCGTGGACGCGGCGGCTGCGGCGCGCGGTTCTGGATGATGCCGGTATTGACCCCGCTCCACGACAATTCGCCGCCGAGCCGGCCGAACTCGATCTTGGGGCAGCGGTTCATGATCATTTCGATGCCGGCGGCCTCGGCCATCGCCGCCGCGTCGTCGTTCCTGAGGCCCAGTTGCAGCCACACCACCGGGGCGCCGATCGCGATCGCCTGTTCGACGATCGCCGGCGCCTCGCTTGCCGCGCGGAACACGTCGACCATGTCGACCGGCACCGGAATGTCGGCAAGGGCGGCATAGACGGTCTCGCCGAGCAGGGTCTGGCCGGCATTGCCCGGGTTGACCGGGATCACGCGATAGCCTTTCCCCTGCAGGTACTTCATCACGAAATAGCTGGGCCGGTTCCAGTTCGACGAGGCGCCGACCATCGCGATGACCCGCACTCGTTCGAGGATCGAGCGGATCTGCGCATCGGGATAGGGGATCGGGTCGAGATGGCTCATGGCTCACCAAAAAGGCAACGAAGTCCCGATCATCCTACTCCCCAACCGGCTTCGCGTCCCGGCTGGGCGTGGCGTCCGCCGGTGAACGCGGGCATCAGGGAGGCTTGAAGCCGCGGTTTGCTCTTTCCTGGCGCGCCCGAATCTCGGGAGGCCAGGTACTCTTGATAAAGGCCAGAACCGCCCGGATCTGATCGTCGCTGAGCGTACCGCCAAAGCGGGGCATGTCGGTTTCGTAACCGGCGCCAACGCCGCCCGTATTGCCTTTCGTCAGCGCGAACAATACCGCGTCCGGGTGGTGCCACGTATGCCCTTCGGCATTGTGCGGCGGCGCCGGCAAACGACCGTTGGGCAGAGGCTCGCGCCAGTTCTTCTGCCCTTCGAGGTTCGCGCCGTGGCACGAGGCGCAATATTGCCGGTAAACCGATTTGCCGAGCGAGACGATTTCGGGATCGTCGGCAGCCTCTTTGCTCGACCATCGGCAGCCGAGATGCCACGCCAAGACTCCAGCGGTCGCAATAATCGACGCCGCGGCGACCGCGAGCGAAACCCGGCGGGGCGGCGCCATTGTTATTCGACGGCGAAAATCCGCCCCTCGGCGTTGGTCGTGAAGGTATAAATCGTGAAGGGTTCCCGTTTGTCGCCGCTCATCCCGGGCGAGCCCTCCGGCATCCCCGGCAGCGAAATGCCCCTGATGGCGGGCTTTTCCGCCAAGAGGCGCCTGATCGCCGACACCGGCACGTGGCCCTCGACGGTGTAGCCGCCGACAATGGTCGTATGACACCCCTCCAGCGCTTCGGGGATGCCGTGGCGTTTCTTGATGAGCGGCAGTTCGCTTGTATCGACGGGCGTCGCTACAAAGCCGTTCGCCTGCAAATAGGCGACATAGGCTTTGCAGCAACCGCAATCGGGGTCTTTGTACACCGTCGCGCGCGCGATCTCGTCGGCTTCGGCGCAAAACGGTGTCAGGAGGCTGATCGCGAGGATCAGCGCGGTGATACATCGCATTGCCGGATTCCCTCCCGGTGCGCCGTTTTCATCCCGGCAGTTTCCAGCCGATCCAATCGCACAAGGCGCGGCCCATCACCAGTTCGAGGTCGTTTCCTTTGAGAAACGGCATCTCCTCGGTGAACATCGTCACGCACTGCTTCCACGAGCACGGCATGCGGGTGATGTCGGTGCCCCAGAAGGTCCGCGTCGGCCCGAACGCGTCGAAAATCTGCTCGGTGTATTTGTGGATGTTCTTGAACGGGTAGGCGTGGCTCGAGTTGCCCGGCGCGCCGGTCGCCTTGACCGCGACGTTCGGGTATTTCGCCAGCGACAGCAGCACCGGTTGGTTCGAATGTGCCGCGTCGTCCATCCCGTCGCGGTTCCGCCCGTAATGGTCGATGATCAATTTGAGGCCGGGATGCTTCGCTGCGATCTCGCCGACGGTCGGCAGATAGGCCGACGCCATCAATGCCACCGGAATGCCGGCCTTTTCGCAGGCCGGCCACAGCCAATCCATCGTGCCGTCGGTCGGCCAAGTGCGCTGATGCGGCTGCAACAACGCAAAGCGCAGCCCGAGCATGCCCGGCCGGCTTTTCCATCCGGCGATCAGATCGCGGCTTTCCGGCTTTTCGACCGGAAAATGGCCGAGGATCGCGAACCGGTTCGGGTATTTCGCCGCCGCCGCCTCGGCGACCGCGACGCAGTCGGTGTCCCAGCCCGGCGGGTGGATCAGCCCGGCATTCACCCCGGCCGCGTCCATCTCCTGGATGCATTCCTCGGCGGTATAATGCGACGCCTGGCGATGGTGCGGCGGCGGCGAGCCCTTGGTCCAGACGTGAATTTGGGCGTCGACGATCAGCATGGCGGTCCCCCTTCCCCAATGTCTCTATTCTCTGCCGTCGATGCTACGCCGCCCCCAATGTCATTGCGAGCATAGCGAAACGATCTCGATTAGATGGAGACTCCTCCGATCGAGATTGCTTCGCTGCCCGGCGGGAGCCTCGCAATGACGGCCCTTACGCCGCCAGCCTCGCCCTCTGGCGCAGCAGGTCGGCCAATTTCTCGCCGATCATGATCGTCGCGGCGTTGGTGTTGCCTGAGACCACGGTCGGCATCACCGAGGCGTCGGCGACACGCAACCCGCCGATCCCGTGCACGGCGAGGTCGGGGCCGACCACCGCCATCGGATCGACCCCCATCTTGCAGGTGCTGGTCGGGTGGTAGACGGTGCCGCCGCGCTGGCGCGCGTATTCGAGCAATTGCGCGTCGGTCTGTACCTCCGGTCCGGGCAGGAATTCCGACGCGATGAACGGCGCCAGCGACGGGCCGGCCAGGATTTGCCGGCAGATCTTTAGCCCGTCGACGATCGCGCGCTGATCGGTCTCGGCGGTTAGGTAGTTCGGTTGCATCGCCGGCGGGTCGGCCGGGTTGGCGCTTTTCAGTTTGATCTCGCCGCGGCTTTCCGGGCGCAGCTGATAGGCGATCATCGTGAACCCCGACCATTTGTGCAGCCCGTCCTGCGGCCGGTCGGCGCTGAACGGCGAGATCGAGCATTTGACGTCGGGCGAGGCCAGTTCCGGTCTTGTGCGCACGAACAGGGCGGCGGGCGATGAAATCTGCGCCAGGGCGCCGTTGCGGAACAGGTAGTATTTCAGCCCGTGCTGGATCTTCCTAACGTTGCTCAGCATCACGTCGTTGACCGTGATCGGCAGGCGGCATTTGAGCTTGATCGCCGCGGAATAGTGGTCCTGCAGGCTCTGCCCGACCCCGGGCAGGTCATGGACAACCCCGACCCCGCGCTCGGCGAGATGCGCCCGCGGGCCGATCCCGGACAGCATCAGCAGTTGCGGCGAGTTGATCGCGCCGCCGCACAGGATCACCTCGCGCGCCGCCCGCGCATTCCACAATTCGCCGTGGCGGCGAAAGCTGACGCCGGTGGCGCGGCGCCCGTCGAAATTGATCTTTTCGGTCAATGCCTCGGTGATCACGCGCAGGTTCCGACGCTGCATCGCCGGGCGCAGATAGCCGACCGCGGTCGAACACCGCTTGCCGTTGCGGGTCGTCGTCTGGTGATACCCGACCCCGTCCTGGCTGGCCCCGTTGAAATCGTCGTTGCGCGGATAGCCGAGCGCCATCGCGCCTTCGATAAACGCCTCGGCGATCGGGTGCTTGTCGGGCACGTCGGAGACCGCGAGCGGGCCGCCCGAGCCGTGGAACGGATCGGCGCCGCGGCTTTGGTCCTCGGAGCGCCGGAAGTACGGCAATACGTCCTCGAACGACCAGCCGGTGTTGCCGAGCTGGCGCCAATGGTCGAAATCCTCGGCCTGGCCGCGGATATAGACCATGCCGTTGATCGACGACGAGCCGCCGAGCACCTTGCCGCGCGGCCAATACACCTTGCGCCCGCCGGCGCCGGCCTCCGGCTCGGTCTCGTAGCACCAGTTGACCGACGGGTCGGCGAAGGTTTTGCCAAAGCCGAGCGGGATGTGGATCCAGCGATTGCGATCATCGGTGCCGGCCTCGAGCAGTATCACGCGGGTCGCCGGGTCCTCGCTGAGACGCGCCGCGACCGCGCATCCGGCCGATCCGGCGCCGATCACGACAAAATCGGCTTCAAGCAGATCGTCGCGGGTTGCCATGTGCTTTCTCCCTTTTTTGCGCATCGTGCCGTCATTGCGTGCGCAGCGAAGCAATCTCGACCCGACGGCGTCTTCTGGCCATCGAGATTGCTTCGCTGCGTTCGCAATGACGAGTCTTTCCCTATTCCCAAAACTCGCGCGAGGCGATGCGGGCGCCTTCGGCCATGCTGGCGAATTTGGCCCACACGACCGCCGGGTCGACCGCCGCCTGACCGACCCAGGTGCCGTAGCCGCAATCGCTGCCGGCGATCACGTTCTCGCGGCCGACCAGATTGGCGTAGCGGGCGATGCGCTGCGCCACCAGTTCGGGATGCTCGATAAAGTTCGTCTTCGACTCGAGGACTCCGGGGATAAGTACCTTGCCTTCCGGCAGTTTCACCTGTTCGAATATCTTCCATTCATGCGCGTGGCGCGGGTTGGCCGCCTCGAACGACAGCCCCATAGGCTTCGCCGTCAGGATCACGTCGATGATGTCGGCGAGCGGCACGTCGCAATGGTGCGGCCCCTCGTAATTGCCCCAGCACAGATGCAGCCGCAATCGGTCGGCCGGGATGTTGCGCAATGCGTGGTTGAGCGCCTCGATATGCAGCCCCGCCTGCTTGCGAAACTCGGCGAGGCTCAGATCGGCGTATTGGATGTGGCGCCCCATCGCCAGATCGGGGCAGTCGATCTGCAATATCAGCCCGGCCTTGGCGACGGTCTCGTATTCCTGCCGCATCGCCTCGGCGATCGCCTCGAGATAGGCCGCGTGGCTCGGGTAATACCCGTTGTGGAAGAACAGCGAGATCAGCCCCGGCGAGGCCGCGCTGAGAAACCCTTCCGCCGCTGGCGCCTGGGCGAGCGCGGCGCGGAGATTGTCGGAATCGGCCTCGGCCGCCGCTGGGTCGCGCACGCCGATCGGGCCGGTGCAGCCCGGAGTCTTGCGGCGCGCGCGGCCGGGGTCGCCGAACACGCGGCGGGCGAGTTCCGGGAATTCGACCAAATCCTGATAGGTCAGCGGGTGGCTTTCACCGCCGAACCCGTCGAGCCGGTCCTTGATGTAGGTGGCGTAGCTCGGCTTCGACATCTCGCCGTCGTTGATGATGTCGATGCCGGCTTCGTGCTGGCGGGTGACGATGTCGGCGACCGCCGCGCGGATGCGCGCCCGCAACGCCACCGGGTCGACCGGCACCCCTTCCTCCTTGGCGAACATCGCGCGGACCAGATCATCAGGGCGCGGCAGGCTGCCGGTATGGGTGCAGAGAAACCGCTCGGTGCTGCGTTTCATAGTAGGCCTCCCCTGATCGACGCTGCGACTATCGCAAACTCGCCCCGTGTTGCGCGAGCAATTGCGCCTTCCGAGGGGTGCGGAGTTCCTGTAATCCTGCCCCGCATGCTGAGATGAAAGGGCCGTGACCATGAGCCAGACCGTCGCTCGCCTACTGGCGGAGAGCCTGGAAGCGCACGATGTCGACCAGATTTATTGCGTGCCGGGCGAGAGCTATATCGGGCTGACCAGCGCCCTGATCGAGCGCAACTCGATGCGGCTGATCGTGTGCCGCCACGAGGCCGGAGCCGGCTATATGGCGGTCGCCGACGGCCGGTTGCGGGCGCGCGCCGGGGTGGCGATGGTGTCGCGCGGGCCGGGCCTGTCGAACGCGATGGTGGCGTTGCACTCGGCCTATCACGACGCGACCCCGATGGTGATCCTGATCGGCCAGGTCGAGCGCAAGGATTTCGGCCGGCTCGCGTTGCAGGAGCAGAACTACTCGCGCCTGTTGTCCGACGTGACCAAGCTGGTGATCGAGGTCAACGAGCCCGAGCAGGCCTCGGAGGCGATCGCCCGCGCCTTTCACGTCGCCGAAAGCGGTACGCAGGGTCCGGTCGCGGTGATCCTGCCCGAGGACATCTTCGACGAGGACACCGACGCCGATCTCAACGAGCCGCGCCGCCGCGCCGTCGCCGGGCCGCGCGAGGACGATCTCGACCGCCTCGCCGAGGTGCTCGCCGCCTCAGAGCGGCCGCTGGTATTGGTCGGCGGCGCCCTGCTCGCCGATTCGTTGCACGACGACGGCGCGCTCGCCGATCTCAACCGGCTCGCCGAGGAATGGGTGTTGCCGATCAGCCCGACCCATCGCCGGCCGCAATTGTTCGACGCCCGGCACCCGAATTACGGCGGCTATATGGGCATCCGCGTGCCGCCGCCGCTGATCGCCGAGATGAAGCGCGCCGACCTGATGATCGCGCTCGGCGAGCGGCTGACCGATTCGGTCAGCCAGTCCTACACCTTTCCGGCGGCGCCGCAGCCGCAACTGCCGCTGGTCCATGTCTGGCCGGACGCGAACGAGGTCGGCCGCGTCTGGCGCCCCGATCTCGGCATTCCGTGCAGCCCGCACGAGGTGATTAAGGCCCTCTTGCGCCGCGGCGCGCCGGCGGACGCGAACAAGCGCCGGGGCTGGGTCGACGGATTGCACGCGATCCATCTGAAATTGCTGGCGAAGGAATGGGACGCGACCACCGACGGGATCAATTTCGCCGCGATCGTCTGCGAGGTCGACAAGCACCTCGCGCCCGACGCGACGGTGACCACGGACGCCGGCAATTTCGGCAGCTTTGTCCATCGCTATATCGGCTTCGGCCAAAAGCAGATCTTTCTGTCGTCGGTGGTCGGGGCGATGGGGTCGGGCATGCCGATGGCGGTGGCCGCGGCGCTGCGGCGGCCGGGCAAGCAGGTGGTCGCCTTTGTCGGCGACGGCGGCGCGCTGATGATGGGCAACGAGATCGCCACCGCCTGCCAATACGGCGCCAACCCGATCATGGTGATCTCCGACAACCAAATGTACGGCACGATCGGCATGCACTCCTACGTGCGCTACCCCGAGCGGCCGTTCATGGAAGGCACAAGGCTGACCAACCCCGATTTCGCCGCCTGGGGCCGTTCGTTCGGCGCCGAAGGCATCACCATCCGCGACGAGGCCGACATCGCCGACGGCATCGCCCGCGCCTTCGCGGTCAAGACCCGGCCGGTCGTGGTGCACTGCCTGACCTCGGGCATCCAGATGAGCGCCTGGCGCCGCTACACGCGGACGGAGAGCTTGCCGTAGGAGGAGCGGTATTGATCGGTTCTGACCGCTCGAACTCTTAAGAGTCTTCTCTGATTGGGGTTGTTGAGGTCAAGCTGCCTCTCTCGCCTCATGTCATTCCCGCGGGTCACTCGCTTCTCTTCGCGGTCGGCGCAGGGCCGCCGCATGATGGGGTCAGGAGGGCGAGGCGTCTCAATCTG
>ORMF010681074.1_pt1 | contig 13614 bp, 8 predicted proteins | sample 1779871 | NCBI WGS metagenome assembly ORMF01 (sample SAMEA104232316, study PRJEB22302) | groundwater metagenome | biome: forest; feature: aquifer; material: groundwater | place: USA | collected 2011-08-07 | depth 5.4 m | reverse complement strand
GGCGGCCGAACACGGTCTCGACGTAACCGAGCTCGCGCGCCGTCTCGCGGGTGCGCTCCATGTATTCCTTCACGCCCGGGTAGCGCTGGAAGTAGCGCTCCATGTACTGTTGCGCGGCGCTGCGTTCGATCCCGAGCTGCGAGGCCAGCCCGAACGCGGACATGCCGTAGATCAGGCCGAAGTTGATCACCTTGGCGTAACGGCGCTGCTCGCTGGTCACTGCCGCCGATTCGACACCAAATATTTCCGACCCGGTATGGCGATGCACATCCTCGCCGGCGGCGAAGGCCTTGAGCAGGCTCTTGTCCTGCGACAAGTGCGCCATGATGCGCAGCTCGATCTGCGAATAATCCGCCGACACGATCACCGATCCCGGCGGCGCGATGAAGGCTTCGCGGATGCGGCGGCCTTCCGGGGTGCGGATCGGGATGTTTTGCAGGTTGGGGTCGCTGGAGGCCAAGCGTCCCGTCACCGCTACCGCCTGCGAGTAGCTGGTGTGCACACGTCCGGTTCTGCGATCCACCATCTGCGGCAGTTTGTCGGTGTAGGTGGATTTGAGCTTTGCCATGCCGCGATGCTCAAGCAGGATTTTCGGCAGCGGGTAATCCAGCGCCAGTTCCTGCAACACTTCTTCGTCGGTAGAGGGCGTGCCGCTCGGCGTTTTTTTCTTCACTGGCAGGCCGAGTTTGTCGAACAAAATTTCCTGTATCTGCTTGGGCGAATTCAGGTTGAACGGCTGCCCCGCCGCCTCGAATGCCTGCTTCTCGATGGCGAGTATTTTCTCGCCCAGCTCGCGGCTCTGCCCCGCCAGCTTGGCGCTGTCTATCAGCACGCCGTTGCGCTCCATGATGTACAGCACTTGCCGCGCGGGCAACTCGATGTCGCGGTAAACCGCATCCAGCCTGCCTTGCAGCTTGAGCTGTGGCGATAGTGTCTGGTGCAGTTGCAGCGTGATGTCGGCATCTTCCGCTGCATAGCGTGTAGCGGTATCGAGATCGACCTGGTCGAAGCCGATCTGCTTCGCGCCCTTGCCCACCACTTCGGCATAGCTGATGGTCTTCACGCCGAGATGGCGCAGCGCGAGGTTGTCCATGTCGTGCGGCCGATGGCTTTCCAGCACGTAGGATTGCAGCAGCGTGTCCTCGGCGATGCCCGCGAGCGTGCTGCCGTGGTTGGCGAAGATGTGCTGGTCATATTTGAGGTTCTGCCCGAGTTTCTTGTGCTGCGCGCTTTCCAGCCATGGTTTGAGTTTTTGCAGCGCGTGTTCGCGGTTGAGTTGATCCGGAGCGCCTGGGTAGTGGTGCGCCAGCGGCAGGTAGGCGGCGTGGTGCGCCTCGATGGCAAATGAGATGCCGACCAGTTGCGCGTTCATCACATCCAGCCCCGTGGTCTCGGTGTCCACGCAGACCAGGTCGGCCTGCATTATTTTTTCCAGCCAGGCATCGAGCTGCACTTCAGTCAAAATGGTTTCGTAATGGCCGGAAGAGGAAACCGGTCTACCATCCCCTCCCCCTTGCAGGGGGAGGGTTAGGGAGTGGGTAGAATCTGTGCGTGCCTTACCCCCACCCCAGCCCTCCCCCTGGTGCGTGTTTGTTGCTGCTTCAGCGGCTGTACAACCACGGCCTACCCCCTGCGGGTGCAAGGGGGAGGGAGCGGAGTGGGAATTCTTTCCGCTATCCAGTTCCCGCAGCCAACTCTTGAATCCGAACCGCTCCAGCAGCGCGCGCAGTTGTTCCGTGTCCGGCGGTGGGGCAATTAATTCATCGTAACGTTTGGGCAACGGAACATCGCATTTCACCGTGACCAGCCTGCGGCCTTGCGGCAGCCAGTCGAGCGCGGCGCGCAGGTTCTCGCCGACCACGCCGGGAATCTCATCGGCGTGCGCCAGCAGGTTGTCCAGCGTGCCGTATTGGGTGAGCCATTTCACGGCGGTCTTGGGGCCGCATTTCGTAACGCCGGGCACGTTGTCCACCGTGTCGCCCACCAGCGTCAGGTAATCCACGATGCGTTGCGGCGGCACGCCGAACTTGGCCAGCACGCCCGCTTCGCCCAGCTTCTCCTCGCTCATGGTGTTCACCCACAGCACGTGCTCATTCACCAATTGCGTGAGATCCTTGTCGCCGGTGGAGATGATGCAACGCGCGCCTTCAACGGAGGCCTGCTGCGCCAGCGTGCCGATCACATCATCCGCTTCAACGCCATCCACCATCAGGATGTTCCAGCCGAAGGCGGCGATCGCCTCGTGCAGCGGCGCGATCTGCGCGATGAGGTCTTCCGGCATGGGCGGGCGGTGCGCCTTGTACTCGGGATACCAGTCCTCGCGGAAAGTTTTGCCTTTTGCGTCAAACACGCAGGCGCTATAATCCGCCGGGTAGTCGGCACGCAGCTTGCGCAGCATGTTGAGCACGCCGTAGATCGCGCCGGTCGGCTCGTTCTGGGGGCTGCGCAAATCGGGCAGTGCATGGAAAGCGCGGTACAGGTAAGATGAGCCGTCAACCAGCAGCAGAGTCTTCATTATTTTTCATGTAAGGGTTCATCAAGCATGAGCAACCAGTCCAAGATACCCTCTTCGCAATTGCCGGAAGTGTGGAACTCAAAAGAGGCATGGCGCGTGTTCGGCATTATGTCAGAATTCGTCTCCGCCACCGAACGGCTGAACGCCATCCAGCCTGCCGTCAGCTTCTTCGGCAGCGCGCGCGTTCCGCCCGAACATCCCTATTACCAGCTCACCGAACATATCGCGCGGCTGCTGTCTGATGCCGGATTTTCGGTCATCTCCGGCGGCGGGCCGGGCATCATGGAAGCGGCCAACAAGGGTGCGTTCTATGGCAAATCGCCGAGCGTGGGGCTGAATATTCAGTTGCTCCACGAACAGCACTCCAACCCTTACCAGAACATCAGCCAGACCTTCCAGCATTTTTTCGCGCGCAAGGTGATGTTCGTGAAATTCGCCATTGCCTATGTGGTGATGCCGGGCGGTTTCGGTACGCTGGATGAACTGATGGAAGCTCTCACCCTGGTGCAGACCGGCAAGACGCGGCGCATCCCCATCATCCTGGTGTGCAGCGATTATTGGCGCGGCATGCTGGACTGGTTTCGGCAGACCCTGCTCGCCGAAGGCATGATCAGCCCGGAAGACATGGACATGGTTCAACTGATCGACGATCCGGAAGCCGTGGTAAGCGCCATCTTCAAGCATTATGAGGCGCGCGGTTTCGAGCTTTCGGAGGCGGAACGCGAACGGCAGTTCTACCTGTAAGTAGCGTGATAGGTGATGGGTAATGAGTGATAGGTAAAACATAACCCCCCTCGTGGAGGATGGCGCAAAGCGCCGGGGCATCACTTTTCACCTTTCACCTTTTACCTTTTACCTTTTACCTTATCGGCTAAAATGTAACCATGCAAAACCACCGGGGGAATGCGATGCGCCTGATTACCACTTTATTCTTGGGCGGCTTGTGCAGCGCCGCTTTCGCGGGACAGCCGCAGCCGCCCGACCTGCAACCGTTGCAGCCCCCGCCGCCGTTCGATGCGAATGCGCAGGATGCCGATCTGGAACCGCAGGTAACCATCACCAAACAAACCGGACAGACGGTGGAAGAATACCGTGCCGGAGGCAGGCTTTACATGATCAAGATTACCCCCAAGATCGGCAAACCCTACTATCTGGTGGATGATCTTGGCGATGGCAAGTTTTCGCGCCAGGAAAGCCTGGACTCAGGCGTGCGCCCCCCGCGCTGGATCATTCACCAGTTCTGAGTGTATGTCCGTTTTCACCCGCGTCACCGAAACAGAACTCACGACGTGGCTGAGCGATTATTCTCTCGGCAGCCTGCTTGAACTGCAGGGCATCGCCTCGGGGATTGAGAACACCAACTACTTCGTCACCACCAGCAACGGCTGCTTTGTGTTGACGCTGTTCGAGAAGCTCACCCCCGGCGAACTGCCGTTCTACCTCAACCTGATGTCCCACCTCGCGCGGCACGGCATTCCCTGCCCCAGCCCGGTGGCAGACCGGCATAACCGTTTCCTCGGAGAGCTGAATGGCAAGCCTGCCTGCATCGTCAGCCGCCTGTCCGGCAAGTCCCTGACGCAGGCGGATGCGGCGCACTGCGCCGCCGTGGGCGCGGTGCTGGGGCAATTGCATTGCGCGGCGCAGAGCTTCGCCGAAACCATGCCCAACCCGCGCGCAGCCGCGTGGCGCGTACGCGCCGCGCAACAGGTCAAATCCTTTTTGTCACCACAAGACGCGGCGCTGCTGGACAGCGAAGTCGCCTTCCATGCGCAACACACGCTGGCCGCGTTGCCGCAGGGCGTAATCCACGCCGACCTGTTCCGCGACAACGTGCTGTTCGACGGCGCGCGCATCGGCGGCCTGATTGATTTCTATTTCGCCTGCAACGACAGCCTGCTGTATGACGTGGCCATTACCGTGAACGACTGGTGCATGGATGCGGAAGGCATGCTGGACGAGGCGCGCACTAGGGCTTTGCTGCTCGCCTACCATGCGGTGCGGCCGTTCCGGCCGGAAGAACATTCGGCTTGGCCAATCGCCTTGCGCGCTGCGGCGTTGCGTTTCTGGCTGTCGCGCCTGTATAACTTGCACCTGCCGCGCGAAGGCGAACTGGTTCATGTGCGTGACCCTGAACAATTCAAACGCATCCTGCAGCAACACATTGCTGCGGATGGCAATGCAATCTGGTTAAATATGTAGGGTGGGTTAGGCGAAGCCGTAACCCACCAAACAACAAACAAAACTGGTGGGTTACGCTACGCTAACCAGCGACTTGCCGCTTTAGCGGCCTAGTCGAATGGCTATGCAAAGCTAACCCACCCTACGGGAAAACGAAGTTCTTTTTAGAGGCGCCCCATCATGGAAGCACGCAAAGTAAATGCCATGCACGGCTGGATGTGGATCAAGAACGGTTATTGGCTGTTCAGGAAGAATCCGTTGTTATGGATGGTGCTGACAGCTATCGGAGTAGTCGGGCTGCTCGGCATCGCATCCATCCCCGTGGTCGGAGACCCGCTGGCAACGCTGCTGTTCCCGGTGCTGCTCGCCGGTTTCATGTTCGGCTGCCACGCTCTGGCGCGGGGAGAAGAGCTGGAGCTGGCACATTTGTTCGCCGGATTTCAGCAACACGCGCAACAGCTGGTTACGCTGGGCGGCGTCAATCTGGTCGGCCAATTGCTGATACTCGGCGTGATGATGCTCACCGGCGGCGCGACACTGGTGGGCATCCTGATGAGCGGCAAATCGCCGGACGATCCGGCAATATTGATGCAAGCCATTGAGGGCGCCGGGTTTGCGCTGCTGTTGGGTTTGACGCTTTTCACCGTGCTGATGATGGCGATGCAGTTCGCCCCCATGCTGGTGATATTCAACGGAATGCAGCCCATCCCCGCGCTGAAAGCCAGCCTGCGCGCCTTTCTGCGCAACATGATTCCGTTGACGGTATACGCCGTGATGCTGCTGCCATTCGCAGTCCTGGCCACCCTGCCGATGCTGCTGGGCTGGCTGGTCCTGCTGCCGGTAGTCATCACTTCGATATACGCAATCTATCGCGATTTGTTCCCGGCACATGAAGAACCAGCCCCAGCCGCCGAAGGTGAAGTGGTCACGCGCGACGACCAGGCGCCATGATGCGCAGCAGTGCTTTGCGGTTACCGGAGAAATCCGTGAGCGGCTTTTTTGCTGCCGGTGGAAGCTTGGCGTGGGGGTGTGATTATCCATAGAAGCAGAAGGAATTTCCTGTTTCCCCTTCCTGACTGCCTCCTGGGGAAATTAATTGACATGACCTTTGTAAGTGCTACCATAAAAAAAGTGGTTTACTTTTCTTGCTCTTGGTGCAGGGACTGGCGCTTCAGACAACCGTAGCTCCGCAACATCCAAAGGCAGGCTTCGCCTGCAAAACAAGGCGCCCCCGCCACTCCAAGAGGACGCCGGCTGGTATAGGGAGGTATATGTTTACCACCAATCCGTTCACCCCGCTGACACTTTTCGTATCTCCTGCCGCCTTGCAGGTCTACATCGTTTTGATGGCACTCGCGGTTGCTATTGGAACGCTATTCGATCTTCTTCATGGGAAGAAAATCAAATTCTTCCTGCAAGAGAGGAAGCGGACAAAGGCTGCCGCAAAGCGGCAACTCGGCGCCGCAGACATGGCGGCTATCGCGGTTCAGACCCTCGTACACGACATCGCAACTTTCGGCGAATTCTGCAACAGCCACAGAAGGATTTCGCATGTCCTGATGTTCTACGGCTTCGTGCTCTATCTGATGATGACCATCGTTATGGTATTCATCTATCCAACAGACACGTACGCGCCGGCTGTCCTCCCGATACTATGGAACATCGGCGCCCTGATGACGCTTGTTGGTGGATACTGGTTTTTCTTCTTTCTCAGGGTAAACGTAATGCATGACGGCCACTCGCCCTGGCGGCTGGAGCGTGCCGACCTGTTCATCGTCACGCTCCTCGCAAGCGTGACGTTTGCACTTCTGCTGGAAGTTGTCGCGATGGCGGAGAACGTTTCTGCGACCAGGGTATTCGCCGGCATCTACCTCTTCTTCACGACGCTGCTCTTTGTTTCCGTGTCCTGGTCCAAGTTACCGCATATGTTCTACAAGCCCGTAATGGCCTTTCAGAGAAGGGTGGAGGAGGCAGACGGTTCTTCCGGCCTGCCAGCGCCCGCAACGACAGGAGGAGAGCGATGCCCACCTTCACATACATGACGCGATGCGACGGCTGCGGTCAGTGCGTGGATATATGCCCGTCCGACATCATGCACATAGACACGGTCTACAGAAGGTCGTACAACATCGAGCCCAATTTCTGCTGGGAGTGCTACTCGTGCGTGAAGGCCTGTCCGCAGCATGCGATAGACGTCCGGGGCTATGCTGACTTCGCCCCGCTGGGCCACAGCGTCAGGGTTCTCAGGGAAGAGGCGAATGGAACGATCTCCTGGAAAATCAGGTACCGGGACGGTCGGGTGAAGGAGTTCACCTTCCCGATCAGGACCACCCCCTGGGGTTCCATCAAGCCGCCAACCGAGTATGAGGCGCCCGATGCAGACGCCCTGAGCTCCCCGATGCTGGCGCACGAGCCCGCGGCACTCGGGGTGGAGAATCTGCCAACGCTCCCGTTTTTGAAGAAGAGAGAGGTCTGATGCCATGAGCCTGCGATCATCCGGAAATATCAAGTTTGTGGATTCGGACATTCTCGTCATAGGAGGCGGTTTCAGCGGCTGCGGTGCCACTTACGAATCCAGATACTGGGGGAGGAACTTGAAAGTCGTCCTCGTCGAAAAGGCAAACATCGAGAGGAGCGGCGCTGTCGCGCACGGCCTGTCGGCGATCAATTGCTATATGGGCATGCAATGGGGCGAGAATCAGCCGGCCGACTTTGTGCGCTATGCACGCGGTGATCTGATGGGGCTGGTGAGGGAGGACCTGATCTTCGATATCGCCCGGCATGTCGACGCCACTGTGCACAAGTTCGAGGAGTGGGGTCTTCCGATCATGAAGGATCCGAAAACCGGCAGATACCTGAGAGAAGGGAAATGGCAGGTCATGATACACGGCGAGAGTTACAAGCCGATCATCGCCGAGGCCGCCAGGAAATCCGCCAGCGAAGTGTACAACCGGATCATGGTGACGCATCTGCTGATGGACAAGACGCATCCCAACCGGGTCGCCGGTGCCGTTGGCTTCAACGTCCGGGACGGGAGTCTTCACGTCTTCAGGGCAAAAGCGGTCATCGTTGCTGCGGGCGGCGGTTCACATCTCTTCAAGCCCAGGTCGGTTGGCGAAGGTGCAGGCAGGACCTGGTACGCGCCATGGAGCAGCGCTTCGGCCTATGGCCTCGTCTTGCGTACAGGCGCCAAAATGATCCAGATGGAGAACAGGGTCGTTCTCGCCCGCTTCAAGGATGGTTACGGTCCGGTCGGTGCCTGGTCCTTGCTGCTCAAGGCAATTACCACCAATGCCTACGGCGACAACTACGAGGCTGCCCGGCTCGAGGAGATAAAATCCCTCGTCGGCAAATACGCCGAGACCACGCCGATGCCGACCTGCCTGCGCAATCATGCGATGTTGCAGGAGATCAAGGCGGGCAAGGGCCCCATTTACATGCAGACACAGAAGGTGCTCGACACCAGGGAGAAGGAGGAGATCGGCTGGGAGGATTTCCTCGACATGACGGTCGGCCAGGCGGGGGTCTGGGCTTCGCAGAACATCGACCCCAAGGAGAAACCGTCCGAACTAATCACCTCCGAACCCTACATCATGGGCTCTCACGCCACCTGTTCCGGCGCCTGGGCAAGCGGGCCGGAGGACTGTGCACCGGCGGACTACCAGTGGGGATACAACAGGATGACGACGGTTGAAGGGCTGTTCGGGGCCGGCGACACGATCGGCGGTTCTGCGCACAAGTTCTCGTCCGGCTCTTTCACCGAGGGAAGGATCGCCGGGAAGGCCGCTGTCAAATATGTCATGGAGTTGGCCGGGAACCTGCCACAGATGGACGAAGCTCAGGTCAAGATGCTTCAGGAAACGATCTTCAAGCCGCTGGAAAACTTCACAGTGGGCAGGAACGAGATCGTCGCCGGCAGCGTGGCGCCAAGCTACCTCTCGCCTCTTCAGGGCCTGCAAAGGCTGGAGAAGATCATGGATGAGTACGTCGGCGGCATCAGCACTTTTTATATGACCAGCGAATCGATGCTCAAGCGGGGCCTGGAGCTTCTGAGCATGCTGAAGGAGGATCTCGAGCATATCGGTGCCGAGGATCTCCACCAGCTCCAGCGGGCATGGGAGCTCAATCACCGGGTCTGGACTGCGGAGGCCGTGCTCAGGCATACGCTGTACAGGCAGGAAACCAGATGGCCCGGCTACTATTATCGTGGCGATTATCCGAAGCTGGAAGATGCCGAGTGGCATGCCTTCACTGCGTCGCAGTACGACGCGAAGACAGACGAATGGCACATGAGCAAGCTGCCTGTGCACCACATCATCGCGTGAGCGGGGTGTAGAAGCTGGGAACTGATCTGACACAACCTGTCAGGTCAAAGAAATTGGTGGGGTGGAATCGCCTTAAAGCGGCCGTTCGGCAGACAGGATGCGATAGACCGCAGTTCGGCCATAGCGGACTGTAACGATTCGCTGAAATGGCTATCAGTTGAGTCTGCCGGAATGTCTGCTTCTAACTTTTCGCCCTCTCACCACCTTCCACCGATGCAGCCCCTCGGATTTAATTTAGCCTAGCCTCTCAACTCGATGCTAAAGACGGCTTGATGCCGGGTGGGGGGATAATGCGAGGAGGCTCTCTTGAATCCGGGTCTATACCCCCTGTAAAACCTCATCAAGCACCCGATAAACGGCAGGCAGGTGCCTGCTGTAAGTGGCAGTGTAGTTAGACGTCGCTACAAATCTCTGTTGGGCTGGAAAGTCATGGTTCAATACATTTTCTCTGTGCGATTTCCAATATTCAGCCAGGCGATCCAGGTGCAGAACTTTTGTAAACTCACCAATTGTTGGAATATGGTGAAATCCATCTGCTCCATCGAAGGTATGCGAAAAATTGATTAGCAGGTAGTCTAGAAAATGTTCATAGTTCTTTGGATTCTTGGATGGATCAAAACACTGATCAAACAAGTAGTCATTAACCCTTGCCGCAATGCCGTGCTTGTCTTGGTTCCCTGTCTCGTCATAGTATCCGCAGCCCACCCCGCTGCTGATCATTGAGTTGCCAAGTTGATAGATGATGAATGCCTTGGCATGCGATTTTTCGGTGGCTGTGAGCACATCTATCTGCTCTTGAGTCACCTTTTGTACCCTTATTTGTTCGCGTATGTATCCAGCGCTCGCTCCTGCAAAGTCATCAGGCGACAAATTTTCGATGGCTTCGAATATGTTGATACCTGGCTCAATATACTGGCTCTTGAAAATGCGAAATATTACTTGTGAAATTTCACGCATTCCTTCTTTTGCAATTTCCGTAGTTATGCCACTTGTCGGTGCTGCAGGATTGCCATGAAGCGCAATCGCGCGCTGTAAATTAAATAAACTCCCGCCTCTATCCGCGCTGCAATAGAGGCGAAAAAGCAGCAAATCAAAAAATCTAAGCGAGCCATGCTCCGGTTGTGCTAGGGTATTTATTACCCCGGTGTTTGCATGGCTTCCTTCACCAAACGCCCATTCGGCAATTTCAGAAATATTTTCCTCGGTATTATTGCGCCGCCCTGATAAGCCACTTCCCCATGCAGATGCATCAAGAAGTTTTAACAGTGAATATATCAATCTGGTTCTTAATCCAGCGCCGATATTTTCTCTTTCAAAGAAGGAATACTCAGGTAAATGATTAATTATATGCAGCACAAGCTGCGATCCAATGCCAGGGCTTATTTCGTGTGCACTATTTGCAATGATCATCCAAAGTTGGTCGCGTGCAAATTCACCATTTGAGAACCTAAAGTCATCGCCCTGGAAAATGCTGTCCAAGGACTCGCCCTGAAGTAGGTCATTTTTCTTATTCAGATAGAACTGATACCCCTCTCTCTTGTCCTGCTTGGACAGCTTAATAATTAAATTCAAATATCTTTCGAGGTTTCTGCCGGTATACCCTTGACCGTTGAAGCAGGCGCGGGACATTTTTGCGGCCTGATCAATTTTACCTCCAAATGACTTGGACTCCTCAGTATCGAAGGGGACGTCCGGACTGAAAATATTGTTTAACAAAAATCGCTGATTGTCGTTATCCAAGCGGTCTAGATACTTGCTGTAATTGGATGAGTTCACAAATTCATTATTTGATTTGGTTGCGTCAAGAATAAGTGAGAAAAACCCATTTTTCCCACCCGTTTCCGCGTTGTATATTGCTCTAAAAATGTTGGGGTAATTGATGTAAACCAACAGAAGATGCAACAGGTCTCTCTTGTTGTAATCGCTGTTGTTGAAATCTGTGCTTTGAATTTCAAAAAGCATCATGGTGTTTATCAGGCGCTTAAGTTTCCTTACGTCCCCAAGAAATGGCTGATAAAAAACGAACTCATTTGATCTGTATATTTTCTCCAATGCCTTTAGTGCTTGTTTGATTTGGTCTAGTAAGTGTGAATCCAATTGCAAGTTTTTGTTTATGGCATCGCTAATATTCGAGGACACGAAACTGGCCAAGGATTCCGAATCTAAATACAGCCCAATTTTGACGTTCACGTATTTTTCAAGAAACTCTTTGACTTGTTCTGCCTCCTCATAAGTTTCTTTCAGGGAAGCCAAATTTTCAGTGTCATAGCAAAGCACATAGGAAACGTTGGGGAGCAAAAAACTTTGTTTAATCGCATAGAGAATGCTTTTTACCTCTGCCCAGCTAAGTCGATCAAGATCATCAATTACGATGATAATTTTTCTATCTAACTCAGCTAATCGCACTTTGAGCGTTTCAAGTGTTTTATCCACCGCACCTGAATTTGGCTCAAGCTCGAACTTGAAGCCTAAGAGGGAGAATTCGCTTTTCCCTTTTATCATTCTCAAATACTTAGAAAAAAGTGAATGAATTGACGGGTCAAATATATTTTCCTGAATCGTGTCCATTAATTCAAAAATGAATTTTTCTACAAGATTGGTAGTGTTGATATATCTGAGTGGCTCAAAGCGATGGACGATAGGGTGGGGGTGTGCGGCGTGCTGCCAATAATCACAACAAAGATTAATGAAGCTGGACTTGCCGATACCCCAAGGGGCGTCGATTCCGAAAACTAGGCTATCCGAGGAGCCACCGTTCAAAACTCGATCTGCAAAACGCTCCGCGCTCGTATTTACACCAAGCAAGTCTTCTTCTTTAGACTTTATGCCTTGGTCGTTCAGAAAAAATGGCAACGACCTACTTTCGCGACCCCGCCTAACTGTAGTCTTCAAAATAAACAACAGTGCTATCACTAAAGGAATGGAGATGAGAAGAATGAGTTGAAGGATGGGAACTCTTGTAACAAGTTCTTGATACTTGGCAGTGCCCACGCCACCCACAACCGCAGAAATGGAATAGCCAAGCATGGCAAGGATGCCGAGCCCGATTAGACTTGCGCGATTACTGTTCCTGAGCCATTTAATGTCAGAAGGTACATTACGGAAATAGGCATACGAGAGGATTATGATCAATGAAACGGCGCATGCTGTAAGAGCGATGCCTTGCTGGCCGGAAAATGAGATATACGAATTGAGGGACAACGCGATGGCCTGTGTGAAATACCATATCTCACCAAGTACAAAGCCCATTATTACGACTTGAATCTGTGCCGCTATTTCTGGTGGGCGAATTTTGCGGTGAGAAGAAGGTGTTTTCATTTTTTCGTAGTTGTTTGTTTTATGTTCAAGTGACGATATTTGGATTGGAGCAATCTCGCTATCGTAAATTAAACTGGCATGCCCACTAAAAGGATCAGCGCGATTGATTTCTCAAGCCGCCAGTTGCTCCGATGAATTCCTCGCGCCAGCCCCCTGTTCTGATTATCCGCCATGCCCACACCTTACATTGAGGCGCATTTTTTCATGGCGTTTGCGCAAGTTGCGCTGCACTCTAAACGAGCTATAGGAGAGTTGCAACGGCAACGGCAGGTGTACAACGCATGGGAACACTCGAAATACTTTGATTAGACTGAAAACAAGCATTCTCCAATGTCGGATTCTATGGGCTAAATAAGCAGACATTCGCAGGCAATGAAATCAGATGACCCGCAAGCGACTGCTAAGGCCGAATACCGGCAGTACTTACCCGGTCAATTGGATGTCCGCTCAGTTCAGACCTGCCATTAGGCTGGGCATGGACGATGCGTAGCTGAAGGCCTTCTTCCGCCGGCCGAGCGGCGGCTTTCCAGGCCGCGTCAGACGTTACTCTGCTTCGTGGGGTGTGAGGGCGCAGAGGTTTGGCCCGAGTTCCAGTTCGCTGGCCTTCGCTTCGTCCACCTGGAGCAGGCCCGTGTTGACCCGCCGGATGTCGTCGTAGGACTGCGGATATTCCGGCATGCTCTCCAGGATGTATGCGCTGAACGCATCCAGTCCCTGGCCTAGCATGCGCAAACCCTCGTTGTGGCTGCGCAGATTGCCGACGGTGGCGCGGTAGCAGCCTTGCTCATCTGTCTCGCGCATGTGGCTGAAGTGGGCCGGGAGCACGATGGTGCGGTCGGGCAACGTCAGCAGCCGCTGCAGCGAGCGGAAGAAGAGAGGCGTCCAGGTCTTTGCCCGGCCCCCCAGATCGGGCCGGCCGATCGAATCGATGAACAACGTATCGCCGGTCAGCAGATAGCGGTCGTCCACCAGCAGATTGATCATGCCGAGGGTGTGACCGGGGAGATGGAGCGCGCGCACTTTCACCTCGCCCAGCGTAAAGACCATTTCGCCCTCCAGGTAGCGGAAGGAAAACGTTGCGGGAAGCAGGTCATCGGGATGGATGCTGTCATAAGGATGCAGCCAGTAATCCCCCCCCAGTGCCCTCGCCAGGGCCATCCCGCCGCTGAGATGGTCGGCCTGAAGATGGGTGTCGAACACGCCCGTGATGTGCCAGCCCCGCTCGGCGGCAATCCGGGTGTAGATCTCGGTGTGGGGCGCGGCGTCGAGAACCCAGGC